>ERZ889078.1669-NODE-1669-length-17283-cov-11.342059_pt1 | contig 17283 bp, 19 predicted proteins | sample MGYA00521266_ERZ889078 | MGnify/ENA primary metagenome ERZ889078 (study PRJEB32303, sample SAMEA104408618) | aquatic metagenome | biome: Brackish water; feature: Pelagic; material: water | place: Baltic Sea | collected 2014-06-16T06:34:00 | depth 76,534 m ...
AGATCTACCTTGTTTGTGAGTAAGCCCAGGAGATCATCGATATCCCTTATGCTGCCTCTTTGGCATTTTTCAATAATTTGCTTGAGCATTTCAGGTTCTATCATAACCCTGTTTCCAGCTTTCTTTCAATCATTCAACAAGCAATTATTCAGCGCTTTCAGGGCTTGCGTTTCCGGCGATCTGGTCCCGGTATTTGATCTGCAAGCCTTTTAGAAAGTTACGCAAAATCTGGTCTCGGAGGGGGCGATAGTGTTTGTGTTCCGGTTTACGGAAAAAGGCACTCAACTCGTATTTACTGACCTTTAAGTCGGCCAGGACAAGAATATCCAAAACGTCCTCTGCTTTCAGATCCAGAGCTATTTTTATTTTTTTCAGAATAAGATTGTTGCTCATTATTTTTTCTGGCGCAGGCTGGGGTCCATCCTTTTTTCTGCGTTTGTCAATGATGAGGCCGTTGAGGAAAACAGCGAGATCGTCATCATAACAGGCTTTATAGGCCGGATCTTCTTCTCTTTTGAGCCAATCACTGATTTCTGCGCGGTTCACTTTTTTGTCCGCCAGAGCAAAAATTTCAATCATTTTTGAATCGCTAAGATCAAAGGTATAGCGGAGGCGGCGGATGACATAGTTATTGGTCATTTAATTTCCTTTGTTAGTACCAGCGAGCCTGCAGGGCAACCAACGCTGATACCCTCCGCAGCACTGAAACCGTATTTTTCATAAAAGTGGACTGCTTGTTCGTTACCACTTATGATACCGACCACAATCGTCTTGAAGTTGTTTCCACTGGCCCAATCGAAAAGAGTGTCAATGAGTGCCCCGGCAACGCCCTGGCCTCTCACTTCTGGCGAAACCCAGACCTGTAACAGCTCCCCCATATGAGGTGTATTGTCCATGCGATAAAGAGCTGCAAGCCCTGCGGGGAGATCATCCTGAAAAGCAATAGCGGTTGCCCTGTCAGAGCCCAGTGCGCTTGATTCGACCTGGTTGACCCAGCTTTCGGCGCTGCGTTGTGCTGTCTCCTCATAACTGGACCCAAAGGCCTCAGGCGACTCTTTCAAAGCCTGGAGTCTTAGTTTCTTGAAGAGATCGGCTTCGCCTGACCTGATGCGTCTCACAGATAGCATGGAGCGGGTTTACTCATGCTTGTGTTCTGGATAATACCCAGCAAGGGCTTCGATACTTTTTTTGAGCGCGTTTACTGACTCACTATTTGCGTTCTGTTTCGCCTTCATGGCGGCCAGAATAACCGCATGGTGTTTTTGGAGACGCTCTGCGTAATCCTGCTGGTCGGGTTTGACCCGTTGGGTCAGATAATAATCACTTATGATTCCAATGATCTTTTGGGCATGTTCTTCTTTGTTCATGACCCAGCGAACCATTTGATTTTGTGAGTATACATCAGTCTTGCCTGAGAGAGTGATCATCATCTCGACTGATTTATTTATTGTTGTCGCATCTTCCCGCATGGATTGAAGCCTGAGATAGTCATCATAGATACCACAGGGAATCTGGCAGTGCGCCTGGGCCAACGGGGGAATGAGAAGTCCAGCGCTCATTATTACAAAGAGTGATATTGCTTTATATGCGTGTTTCATTGTTTCTTCTCCTTTTATTTCTACTCTCTCAACATACGTTTTTCTGCATCCCTGCTCCATGGCTATTTTTTGGGGGGAACACAAAAAGACTCTGCTAATCCAACATCTCTTCGATGTGTTCCAGATATTGGATGGCATAAGTCTGTGCCTGTTGATTTCCTGGACCGTTTCGCAATCCCAGGTAAAGTTCAATGGTCTTATGCAATGCTAGGAGCGTGCTTTTGGAACTATAGGTTGGGAGCGTACCTGTCAGGTCTTCAATTTCAGCACTTGTTGCCTGAAATTCGATTTTTCGCAACCCTTGTGGCCTGGCGCCGTTTTTGGCTAACAACAGTGGCCCCAGAACTGTTGCCCGCATATAGCTCATTGAGTCAATGGCTTCAAAGAGCTCACCGCGTCCGATTTTTAACGCTGTATAATGAATCCAGGTCCAGAACCGAGCTTCGATCCATACGGGGTCAGGTTGGGGAAATTTTGCTGCTGTTTTATTAAGCAGGCTGGATATCTGATCAGTTCTTTCCCAGAGAATCAATGGATTTTCTACTTTTTCATGTATGTCGTCCAGGGATACAAATTTGAAGTCGATGTGCAACAGGGGAGGTCCATACAAACAGATTAACAAACGGGGCTCGCCGACGTGTTCACCGGTAAAACATTCAATCAGGGGACCAATTCCAGCAGCAATGGTTTGCCGCTTTGCCATGACCTCCTGATAATGTTTTGGGTCAATATAGAGGACCAGATCGATATCGCTAAATTGATCCATTGTATCAAGGAGGAGAGAGCCACCGGCAGCAACACCTAATATTCTTGAATCGTGCTTGAGTTCTGAGACTGAATTGTCTATGAATTTTTTATGAGGATCGGGGAGCTGGTCAAAAGTTGGCATCACTTTTAGAATATTCCTTAACTGATTTTTTTGCAGGGGCTATTTATTGTCCTTTAAATTTCGGCGCTGTTGTGATATTTCCTTCCAGCGTTGTTTTTCTTTGATAGCAGCGCGGATATCCTGTTTGCGTTCCAGGTGAAGCAGCTCCTGACGGAGTTTTTTGAAGTTTTCCATTCGCTCTGGGGCCAAAACGCCCTTTTCCGCTGCGGCGCGTACTGCACAGCCTGGTTCCGTTTCATGAGAGCAGTCAGAAAAACGACAATTGCCTGCGATAATTTCAATATCTGCAAAGCCTTTATCGAGAACATCTTCTGCCCCCCACAGTTGCAGCTCGCGCATTCCAGGTGTATCCAGAAGCAATCCGCCTGTTGGGAGCAGCACGAGTTCGCGATGGGTGGTTGTGTGACGCCCCTTGCCATCCTTCTCTCTTACGGAAGCCGTCCGCAAAACATCCTGGCCAGCCAGGTAGTTTATAAGTGTCGATTTTCCCACGCCAGATGATCCCAGAAGTGCAATGGTCCTGCCGGGTACCAAATATTCACTCAATTCAGCTATCCCGCTTGCGTTCAGAACGCTGACAGCGTGAATCGGAACCCCTCCCACGCGAGTGGCCAAATCTTCAATAATTGCTTCTGCCTCAAGCGTTAGATCTGACTTCGCCAGGATTACAACAGGTGCTGCACCGCTTTCCCAGACCAGGGTGACGTACCGTTCCAGACGTGCCGGGTTCAGATTTGCATCCAGAGATGTTACGATCCACACCGAATCTATATTGGCAGCGATTATTTGTTCGTCGGTGCGTTTTCCTGGCGTTTTTCTGGAAAATTTTGATTGGCGTGGCAAAATGGTCTGAATCGTTGCCCGGGCTCCATCTTTACCAGGCTTTATAACAACCCAGTCGCCTACTGCTGGTAGCTGGGCCATGCTGGTGGCATGGTGTTCCAGTCTGCCAGAAACTTTTGCCGCGAAATCGCCCGCTTCTGTGTGTACCCAGAACAGATTGCGGTGTTCGGAAATGATTCGGGCGGGTATGCCTTGTTTGGCTTGAACACCTTTTAAGCGTTCATCCCAGGTCTTATTCCAGCCATATTCAAGCAGACTCATAAGGCTCGAGAGTCCTTTTTCATAATACGAGGATTCCAGCTTCGGATAGCTCTGGATTGTGGTTCCGACAATGCTCGGAGGCGAAATCCCCGGGTTGGGGAGATGTGGGTTTTGAAAGGGTTGTCAGGATTGGTCGTCAGATGGTTGATCTACAGAATCTTCTTCAGGTGTTTGAAACTCTTCCCCTTCAGCATCTTGCTGCAGCTTTGCTTCTTCTTTCAGTTTCCGCTTTTCTTCTTTCTTCTTTTTCTTGGCAATGTCTCTCTGGTGTTTCGCAAACGCATAGTTGGGTTTGGCCATTGGTCTTCCTTTTTATTTGTCTTCACGGTGTTGATTAACTGTGGGACTGGTTATGTGATCAATCTAAGGTCTATATCGCTGTATACACATAGAATATCGGTTTGAAACTTGATTTTGGAATAGGGTTTGGGAGGCGCGAAGTGATGACAAATGAAAGCGGGTCAATCTACCGCCACTTCTCGGAGACCGAAACCCTGCCAATCACCAAGTGGTCCCCCGAAAGCACCCTGGTCATTTTGAGAGCCATCCGCATCGTTATGCTCTGAAACCGGATTCCCGTGGTCAATGCATGGGGAGGAGGGCAATAGTCTGAGATCGCTGTGGGAGACAAAGTCAGGATCTAGATTATTTGTTCCAAAAAAGTTAAATTTGGCGATTACACGAGAAGAGTCACCAGAAAAAATAGCGATTCTCGAATCACCTGAAATGCTTGAATTAGAGTAGATGATATTATTCTGAATCTCGTCATGAACAGGATCGACTATCACAATCGCGCCACCATAGTTTGAACTGGAATTGCTATAAATAGTATTGTTTAGAATTGTCGAAACCGATGACATGCTTACAAGGGCTCCTGCAAAGGTTGTTGCCTGATTATCCATCAGAATATTATTCAGCAGGGTGATTTCTGAACCCATACTAGACAGGGCCCCTCCTTCGTCTGCCCGGTTATTTTTTATAATGCAATTGATGATACTCACCCGTGAATTTCTTAATGTAACACTGCCCTTTTCAGGTGTTGGGTGATAAGGGGTTGCTATTTTACTTATCTCACAGTAACGAAACTGGTTGTCTCCTGGAGACGCCTCTATGTTTATACCAGACCAGGTGTGATTAAATGCGGTGAAGGTGATAGGCCTTTCCTGTTCGCCCACGGAGGTTATTTGGCCAAAAACAAACAAAGCCGTGGAGTCGAAAAACAGGATTTTTACGCCTGGCTCAATGAGGAGTGAGTCATTGTTTTCGACTGTGATATCTGCGATAACATTATAAGGTGAACTGTCTCTGGTGAGAACACCACTGACGGAGCCTTGAAGGGGGGCCGCGTGGACCACTGATCCCGGGTCAGTAGTTGAATTGGGTGCGTCTTTTGAACAAGAACATATCAAAATGGCTACCAAAATAATAGTCCTGCTCCTCATCACCTCTTTTGCCTTAGCTCTAATCATGTTGCTTATAAATCTAATTGTAATCCCAGCTGAAACAATCGTGGTGGCTCAAAGTAGCGTGGATCCTGATAATAAGCATGAAGAAGCTTCAGGAGCTCAGGGTTGTTGGCCTGCCACTCAAGACCCATGCTTGTGTTAAGCCAGCCAGTGAGTTCATTATTTAACAGCTCACCATTATTTGAATAAGCATGCTTCAAGGATTGGGTGTTTAGTACATTATAAATGATGCCAACGAGGCTCAAGTCAATGGAGCCCAATTGAAATTTGTGTTTCATGGTAATATCAATTTTTTGAGTGTTTCCAGTTCTATCACCCCAGTGTTCATCCGTTATATAAGCGTTAACAAAAGCTGCATTAAAACTTGTCCATAGATAACTATGATAGATCGAAACGTCGGTCTGCTGAAAGCGTTTTGGTCCAGCTGTATTTCTGTAATTAATTACTGAGTTCCATTTAATTGAGCTATAGTCAGAGGATGGATACTGGGATCCAGCCGTCATATTCTGCCACCCTAAATAATAATTCGATTGAAAAAGATCACCGTCAACTTTTGTCCTGTTAAAGCTCAAGGATGAGGTGACGCAGATACCCAAAGCACGCTTTAATGATACTTCTGAAACCAGACCCTTCACTAGCTGTCTGCCTTCATTTCTGCGCTGAGACCAGGCATATTCGACACCATGGACCTTCGCATTAGATCTATTTTGAGTGCTAATCATATTAGACTGTTCATTCATAAAGGCGGAAAGGCTTAATCGTCCAAAAGCTCCCAAGGAAGACTGAAAGCCAAAGATTGTGACTTTTGTTTCTGGCAGCTTCAGTTTCTGGTTCGGCATGATCAGCATATGTCCCGATGTAAAATTGTTTGCAAAAAAAGTATCTGTGAGATAGAGGTCTTTAAATGCTGGTGTACGAGAATCGCTGTAGTAGCTCAAGAATAATTCGAAAGTTTTTCCAAATTGTTCTGAAACTTGAATTTGCGGATGAAAAAATGTCTGGGAGGGTACTTTTGAATACAGGCTTGTCTCTTTGTCAATCTTGCCTGAATCCATCCAAATATTGTCCCAATCTTCGGGAGCATCGACATTTACGTCAAAATGGTGTCCCGAAAGCCCAACATGAATGGTCGTTTCACCAAATCGCATTTCATCTTGAACCCTTACCCGGATATCTAGTGGCTCTCCTGGTGCTTGATACCCATTCCCCTCCTGCTTCGATTCTCCGAAAATATCAACGCCCAGATTGCTGGTCGTGGCATCCCTGAAAATCCTGAATATTTGTTCATTTGTAAGATCTTCCACAGCATGGGTGTCTAATTCGTAGACTAAATCACCGGGTTCCCAGACCCGGTATTCCTGGATAGAGTATTTATTCATATCCACTAGAAGTGCCAGTTGATGCATCGATAATTGTAGGTTAACGCTTGCGTTCATGCCCAGTCTTTGGGTCTTCTGCCAGTAGAAATCATCCCAGGAAGCCCCATATGAGGCAAAATTCATTATCTCTGGATTGGGATTAAAATTTCTCGCGGGAATATTAATCAGCTGCAGTGACAGTGGGCTAAAGTCGTCTGGTTCAACATATCCACGGTAGTGTTTTTGGCCTATGGAAACACCCAATGAAACGTCCAGGTCGCCGTTTATTTTTGAATTGAGTCGCGAATACAAAAACTGTTCACTTGAAGTCCCAACAGGGTTGTTTTCAGGGTTTATGAGCGAGAATGCATGCTCATAGAAGCTCTCAGAGGTCTCTTCTGCCTTGAATCCCGCCTCAAAATCAGTTTTTGCAATTGAAGCCTGTAGCTTCCCAAAACCCACTTGGTTCTTATAGTCCGTATTGTTCTTGGAACCCCTTTTTTCCGTTAAATTATTAAAACCCCATATGGTTTCTAAGTGTGAGTCGCTTGATTCTCTCTGCCCGTAAATATAGGGATAATGATCACCCCGTTGGGTCGTCAGCTGCTCCTCAACAAGACCGAAAAACCAGTACTCTCGGTTATCCATTGCTTCTAGAAGGAATTCACCATCTACCCAAACCTCTCCGTTATAGACAAGACTTCCATCATTTGGATCAATTGTCGTTGAAATTTTTGACCAGTCAATTTCAAACTGGTGGCGATCCAGAGAAAAGTGGGAAGCGGATGATGGCTGTATATCTTCTGATAGTGTCTGTTCATATGAGACCAGAATTTTGAGACCTTTGAAGACCGGACCACCCAGCGAAAATCCCATGCGTTGGTTGCCATGGGAGTAAAGCGTATTTTCTACACCATCGCCTCTTTTACCAACGCCCTGAAAAAGATCCGTTGCTATGTTAAATGTCTCAGATAAAGCGAGTGTTTTTATTTGAATGACCCCGGCTGTTCCTGGAGCCAGCCTGCTGGAACCGTTTCCAGGATATATGACGATCTCCTGGATTGCTGAGAGAGGCATTCCGAATTCTGTCCCTATCTCGTTCAAATATTTATGAAATGTCTCATCTATATAGACAGCCATTTCTCCTGCCGGTTTTCCAAAAATGAACAACTCACCATTGGACATGTGAAAACCGGGTTGCAGAGCCAGTAGTGACTGTAAGGACCGTGCCGGCAGAGCAGATATTTCGGATCTCTTGATATGGATAACACCACCTGTTGTCTGGTTTTGATCCGTTTGAGCATTCAACAGTGTGAGACTGAGCAGGCAATACAAGATGACATTCTTCAACCAGCTTCTCCCTGAGGTCTAACTATTATCGATTTGCATAAGTCGGTCCTGGAAAATAGTTAATTATTATCAGTTATTGCTTTGAAATAATTTTGCATTGGTCCATAAGGCTTTATTTTCTCAGAGCAGAACCGTTTTTTTACATTCATAAGCGTGAACGATTTAAACAAAGGATTAACATGCCCCCCGCGAAAATTATTTGGACAAAAATTGACGAAGCCCCAGCACTGGCTACTTATGCACTACTCCCTGTTGTTAATGCCTATACCAAAGATACGAGTATAGAAATTGAGGTCAGCGATATTTCGCTGGGCGCTCGGATTCTCGCCCTTTTTCCAGAGCGACTGACTGACGATCAAAAGCAAGTCGATGCTCTGAAACAGCTGGGGGAACTCACCCAGTCACCAGAAGCTAATATCATTAAACTTCCAAACATAAGTGCTTCAATTCCGCAACTTCAAAGCGCCATAAAAGAGCTTCAGAACAAGGGCTATGATATACCTGATTACCCTGAAGAGCCAAAAACCGATACTGAAAAAGCGTTGCAACTACGTTTTACAAAAGTTCTCGGCTCCGCTGTGAACCCCGTTCTCCGCGAAGGTAACTCTGATCGCCGCGCAGCAAGTTCCGTTAAAAAATTCGCCCAGAAAAACCCCCATGGCATGATGAAATCCTGGCCCGAAACCGGATCTAAAACCCGGGTCGCCTATATGACTGAAAACGATTTTTTTGCCACAGAAAATTCAGTGACCCTAGAGAGGGCCTGTCTGGCAAAAATAGTATTTGTAGATAGCGAGGGAGTAGAAACCGTTCTAAAAGATCAGCTCTCACTGCAAAAAGGTGAAATTATCGACACGGCGGTAATGAATGTGACATCTCTGAGAGCTTTTTATGCAAAGACTATTCAAGAAGCCCGGCAGGAAGGCGCACTGCTTTCTTTGCACTTGAAGGCTACCATGATGAAAATTTCCGATCCCATCATGTTTGGTCATGCTGTTTCTGTCTTTTTTGGCGCAGCCCTGGACAAGCATAAAGCGGCCTTGAAACAAATCGGTACAAATATCAATAACGGTCTTGCCGATGTCTTGGAAAAACTGAATCGCCTTCCGGTTGCGAAAAAAGCAGAAATCGAAGCTGACATTCAAGCTGTCTACGCAAATCAGCCAGCTCTGGCAATGGTAGATTCAAGAAAAGGCATCACCAATCTCCATGTTTCCAACAACGTGATTATCGATGCTTCCATGCCTAACATTGTTCGCGATGGCGGCAGAATGTGGAATCTCGATGATGCGTTACAAGATACTATTGCCATGATTCCAGATCGCAGCTATGCCACTATTTATCATCAAATTATTGAAGACTGTAAGGTGCATGGGCAGTTTGATCCGTCTACAATGGGTAGCGTCTCCAATGTTGGACTCATGGCTCAAAAAGCAGAAGAGTACGGCTCCCACGATAAGACCTTTGAACTTGCTTCCGCGGGTGTCGTTAAAGTTGTCGACACGGATGGAAAGACATATCTGGAGCAGATCGTAGAGGGTGGTGATATTTTTCGCATGTGCCAAGCTAAGGATGCACCCATCCAGGATTGGGTAAAACTGGCTGTTTCCCGAGCGAAGTCCAGCGGTTCGCCAACTATTTTCTGGTTGGATGAGCAGCGCGGGCATGATGCTGAGATTATCAAAAAGGTTCTGCTCTACTTGAAGGACCACGACACAAGCGGTCTGGATATTCGCATTTTAAAGCCCGTTGAGGCGATGAAATTTTCTTTGCTCCGGGTTCGCAAAGGTGAAGATACCATCTCTGTCACTGGAAATGTTTTGCGTGATTATCTCACCGATCTTTTTCCCATTTTAGAGTTGGGAACCAGCGCCAGAATGTTGTCTATCGTTCCACTTATGAACGGTGGTGGTTTGTTCGAAACCGGGGCTGGTGGATCGGCGCCAAAACATGTCGAACAATTTCTCTCTGAAGGTCATTTACGCTGGGATTCACTCGGTGAATACTGCGCTCTGGTACCCTCCTTTGAACAGGTGGCAAAAATCAGTAATAACCCCATGGCTGCGATTCTGGCTGAAACGCTGGATCAAGCGATCAGTACTTATTTGGAAAACGGCAGGTCTCCTTCCCGGAAGGTGGGCGAGTTGGATAATCGGGGTAGTTCTTTTTTCCTGGCTCTTTATTGGGCACAAGCACTGGCTGCACAGGATCGCGACCTGGAAATGAAGAGCCGTTTTACCGTTCTATATGAGCAACTTGCTGAGAATGAGTCACAAATAATCGAAGAGCTTCTGGGAGCCCAAGGTCGACCTGTGGATATTGGGGGATATTATTACCCTACGGTAGAGTTGGCTGAAAAAGCCATGCGCCCCAGTCAGCTGTTTAACTCAATTATCGACGGTTTTTAGCTGTAATAATATGAGCTTTCGTGGTAGCCAGAGTCATCCGTCTGTTCGCTTTTTCCGGCTGGGTTGATTGTATAAATAGTAATAAGGATTGCTTAAGTGGATGATATCTCAAAAAAAGAGCTTCGCCGTCAATACAAGCAGAAAGATCTCGTTCCTGGTGTTTTTCAAGTAAAAAACCACGCCAACGGAAAAGTGCTTTTGGGGAGCAGTCTGAACATTGCTGGACCCTTGAATGCACATGAGTTTATGCTCTCGATTAACTCGCATCGCAATAAAGTGCTCCAGGCAGATTACCATTCTTTTGGCGCAGCTGCATTTTCTTTTGATATCCTCGGTATTGTAAAAGTCACTGAGGATGCCGCGTTTAATCTTGAGGCGGAGCTTAAGACTCTTGAACAACTCTGGCTGGATGAGTTGAAGCCAGTTGGTGTGGGGGGCTATAATTCAACTGAATCTATCAGACAGGCTTAAAGGGGGTTTTTGAAGCTCCTCTTTTTGCGATCCTGAAAGGCAAGACTGGGGCAGGTCTATCTTTGCACCCCCGGACAAGCGACACCCTAAATCCATGCAACCACTGACGTTGAAGTGATTCTTCGTCCTGTTTAAACCTCCAGAATTCAAGCCCGCTTGTTTTTTCGCTTTTGTTTTGGTCCGTTTTGTTTATATTTCGCCATATAACGAAATGGGATAGCCGAATGCGAAACACCACGCGAATTTTTAAAGCTTTATCCGATCCAAACCGTTTGCGTATTTTGATGATGTTGAGGGAAAAATCACTGTGCGTCTGTGAAATGGTTGATGTGCTTAATCTCGCAAATTCAACCGTTTCAAAGCATTTGTCCGTTTTGCGCAATGTGAATTTAATTTTGGATGAAAAACAAGGGCGCTGGGTTAATTACCGACTGGCAAACAGTGACGAATCACCCGATATTGGCTTTGTGCTTAATCAGCTTGAGCACCAATTAAAAGATTCCAGTCAAATTACCCAGGACAAGGAAAAGTTGACGACTGTAGATCGTTTTGTTCTCTGTGCACCAGCGGTCGTTTCCGTCCATCATGCGGGTTGATTCTTTTCGACAAATCACAAATCTTTAAAGGGGGCTTTTTATGCAGATCAAGATTTTGGGGACCGGTTGTGCAAAATGCATGCTGCTGGAGCGCAACGTAAAAGCTGTCATTGAAACACACCAGCTTCAAGACATCTTCCTGGAAAAAGTGACGGATTTTGAAGAGATTTTAAACTACAATATTCTCACGACACCGGGGCTGGTTGTCGATGGTGAAACAAAAAGTTCTGGCGGGATTCCCAGTAACCAGCAAATTCTTTCCTGGCTGAAAAATGACTAATCTCATACTCCGGTTTTCCTGGTTAAAGTTACTCTTTTTTAGCCTGCTTGTGATCGCGTGTTCAGCAAGGCAAAAGGAAGCGATAGCCATTGCCAATCATGAGGAATCGGCAATTACTTTTATCGAGCTTGGCTCTGTCAAGTGCATTCCATGCAAACAGATGCAACCCGTCATGGCATCCATAGAAAAGAAATATGGCTCTCAAATAAATGTCCTTTTTTATGATGTCTGGGAGCCTGACCAAAAACATTTTGCTGCCCAGTATGGTGTTCGGCTTATCCCAACCCAGGTCTTTCTGGATTCTCAAGGGTTGGAGTTGATGAGACACGAGGGATATTTCCCTGAAGCAGAGATCGATGCTTTTCTCTCGGAGCGCGGTTTGCTCGCCCAGGTGATGAACGACTAGTTATGGCAAGCCTCTTTGATGCTTTGACTCAAGCTGTTTCCGGTCAATTTTTTATTGCTTTCCTGGCCGCATTTTTGTGGGGTTCACTGAGTATTTTACTTAGCCCCTGTCATCTCACCAGTGTCCCGCTAGTCATCGGTTATATTTCGAAACAAAATGAGGCCGCTGGTAGACGAAGCGCCGCGCTTGCTTTGACTTTCGCTATGGGGTTACTCATCACGATTGCCCTCATTGGGGTGATAACAGCCTTAATGGGGCGGCTTCTTGGTGATGTGGGTCTTTGGGGACTCATTTTGGTTGCCGGACTACTCATTGTCTTCGGGCTCTATCTGATGGATCTCATCCAACTAAACTGGCTTTGGGCCAGAGCTCCAAAGGTTGAGCGTGCAGGACATGGAGGTGCTTTGCTCCTCGGTCTGGTCTTCGGTATTGGCCTCGGTCCTTGCACTTTTGCCTTCCTGGCTCCGATTCTCGCGGTGGCGCTTCCAATGGCGCAAGTCTCTTTGTTCAGGGCATTCGCTCTTATTGCTGCTTTTGGAATGGGCCATAGTCTCATTTTTGTAATAGGCGGGAGTCTCGCTGGTGTGTTTAACACATATGTTCGTTGGTCGGGAGCTAGCCGTGGACCAATTCTGATGAAAAGGTTTGTGGGAACGCTGGTCTTTTTTGGGGGTCTCTATTTTGTTTATACTGCTTTTTAGTTTTTCGGTGGATGTCAAAAAACTACTCGTTATCAATAATATAAAGGTGCTCTTTTTTGCTCAAAGATAAACGCTTCCTGCTTGTGTTTGGAATCATTATCTGGGTTCTGCTTTATGCTTCCCTGATTCCCCTTTCAGAAAAAATAATGTCGCTCCTTCCTTTTGATAGCACCAGTCATCTTGGAGAAGCACTGGCCTTTTTTCTCTATGATGCGCCCAAGGTCTTGCTGCTACTCACCGGGGTTGTCTTTGCAATGGGTATTATCAATACCTGGTTCACGCCAGAGCGCACGCGGTCATTGCTAGCTGGTCGATCTCTTGGTCTGGCCAATATCCTGGCTGCCTCTCTGGGTGTTGTAACCCCTTTTTGCTCTTGCTCTGCTGTTCCTCTTTTTATTGGCTTTGTACAGGCTGGCATTCCATTGGGGGTGACCTTTTCCTTTTTAATCGCCGCTCCCATGGTGAATGAAATTGCTCTTACCTTGTTATTCGGGTTATTTGGATGGCGTGTTGCCTTGTTATATCTGGGGCTGGGTTTGAGTGTCGCTGTCATGGGTGGACTGGTTCTGGGCAGGTTAGGTGTTGAGCGTTATTTGGAACCCTGGGTACAAAACATTTCAAAAAAAGATATCGCTTACGAGTCTGAACTCAACACTTTTCAGCAGCGTATAAACGCTGGAGCCCTGGCAGTCAAGGAGGTTGTGGGGAAGGTTTGGCCTTTCATTTTAATGGGCATCGGTGTGGGGGCGTTTATTCACGGCTATGTACCTGAAAATTTTATGGCATCATTTATGGGTAAGGACGCCTGGTGGTCCGTACCTCTCGCGGTTTTAATCGGGATTCCCATGTACAGTAGTGCGGCAGGTATAATACCAGTGGTTCAGGCTCTGCTTGCCAAGGGAGCCGCGCTGGGAACCGCGCTGGCTTTTATGATGAGTGTTGTGGCGTTGTCCCTACCTGAGATGATCATTCTCCGCAAAGTGTTAACCATAAGATTGATCGGTCTTTTTGTCAGTATTGTCGCCTTGGGAATTCTCATGGTTGGTTTCGTTTTTAATCTTGTCTTATAAGGGGTAGAAAGATGCTAGATGTAAAAGTTTTGGGAGGCGGCTGCAACAACTGTAAAATGACAATTAAACTGGTGGAAGCAGTCGCTCTGGAGAAAGGTGTGGAAATTGGGCTTGAAAAAGTGGAGGATATCCAAGAGATTATGGCTTATGATGTTATGTCCACACCTGGAGTGGTGATCAACGGAATTGTTGTTCATCGAGGAAGTGTGCCCAGCCGTGATAAGGTTGAGGGGTGGTTTTCGCTAGAATAGTTCTATGCTGGAAGATTTCAGCTCGGGTGCGGTATTCCACCTGATCCTGACTCACAGCTATTTTTATATAGAGGAGATAGAATATGGCATTTGAATTGAGTCCAAATATCGCTATTTATGTTTCAGATCTGGAGAAGGCCAAGACTTTCTATCTTGAGACCCTTGGGTTTCTGGAAATTCCTGGTGTAGGGCCGGAGATAGAGCTCAAATCAGGACCCAATACGCTATTTCTTATGGAAGAAGAAAGTTTTTTGGGCGCAATCCACGAGCTTTTTGTTGATAGTGTTGAGTCAGCCCGGGATACACTAGTAATGCAAGGCGGTGAGGTCGTGCGCTGGAGGGGGAGGGGTCAGGATTGTTATATCAAAGACCCTTTTGGCGTCATCTTCAATCTTTGGGAAAAATAGACCCTCTAGTGGTTTATTGGGGCTTTTTTGTTCAGACCTTCACAACACAAATCTGGCTCTGGTTGATTTTGAAATGCCTGGCGGTTTTATGTTTTGCCACTCTTTGGGTATCTGTTCCTGCAGAATAAAACGAGTTCTTGAAGTCAGCGGCCAGCGTGTCTTGATTTTTACTAAATCTACCACTGTTCGATTCTCACTGCTTTTTTTAAAACATCATAAATTTGGTCTATGTAAATAAACGGGGGGGGTAGTGTCGGTTAATCTTTCGCCTTTAGAAACACAAATCTTTCTTCAACGTTTCTCTGTGTGTTTGCTTCTGGTTGTCTAAACAAAACGCTTAGTTTTACTTGCTTGTTTTATGGCCTGTCTTGCTTGTATTAAAGCACTACGATTTACATCTTCATTTTCTGGGGATCTTCTTGGTCACTGTGAGGGTTTTTATTTTGTCAATTAATTTACGCTTTATGCTATTTTCTTCGCATATGGTCTACATGTTATTAAATCCTTATTACTGTGTTAAGCAGAGGTTAAGCAGAATATTGAACTCGTCCAGGCTTTAAACAGACTTCGCTTCCTTAAATAGCATTTCAATTGAAAGCTTACAGATAGCTGTGTCAGCCTGTTTTTCACAAGAATCTACACCCCTGTTGAGACGACTTAATCGGGACTTTGTTGTTACCCAAACGGCTTTTTTGTCAAACAGGTTCGCTATATAGCGATGATTCTTAATTGTTTTTAGCTGCGTAAAACATGTTTTTGCTCTGTGACTACTTATTCTGAAACAACGTCTATATAAAAATTTTTCGCTCTAACGGTCTCTACAGTCATTCATTGATCGTGTGAGTAATTTAGCTGTGCGGGTTGGGATAATATATTTTTTATACTTTTTCTTTTTCAAAAAGAATATAATTTGTTTTTTTCATCCCAAGCTTTGTATATGTCCTTTGAGCTATTGAATTCTCTTTGTCTACGTAAAGACGTAAGCCTGCGGTTTTGTCTTTTGTTTTAATTAACTCCACCAAATAATTGTACATTGCTTTATAGCAACCTTGTTTCCGAAATTCTTTTTGTACATAAACGCTTTGAATCCACCAGAACAATCCATTTCTCCAGTCACTCCATTCATAAGTGATCATAAGACATGCTCTGGCAGAACCTTCCAGCTCACAAACGATATAGAAACCGAGCGCCTGGTCTGAAAGAACAGCTTTGACTCCTTCTCTTAAAACAGCCTCATCAAGCAAAAGCCCTTCTGTTTCAAGAGCCATGGCCGCATTGAAGTTTACGATTGATGAGATGTCTTCTGCTACAGCTGTTCTGACATAAAGATGAGTCATGAGATCACTCTTTTGGCCTGAAACCGATTCGATCATATGGATTGATAATGCTGGAAATAATGTTTCTCAAATGCGCGTTTATACGCTTTAGGTATCGAAAATATAGTGCCAGCAAGGCTGCGCTTGATGTTTCGAGATCTGGGTGATTCTTTGATACAAGCTCCTTTATATGTTTATCGCAAGTAAGACCTATTTCTCTGGTTTCGGAATATATTTCAAGTGCTAATATTTCATCGCCATTTTCAATGCATTCTGGCGTGCTTTTGAATATTCTTCTTAAGGTGTCTTCAATTTCGTGAAGCACTTTCGCGTTTGTTTCGCTCGTTAATTTTTGTGGATGCATTTCTGTTAAATCCACCATGTTTTTTATGTAATCACCGATTCGTTCAACATCAACGATCACCGTGGATAAAACTAAACCTGCAGCGAGATTTTCAGAGCCCTTAACAGAAAGATGTGTTATGACCTTTCTTCTTATGTCTCGTTCATATTTATTAATAAGTTTATCTTTCTTAAATATCAGCTTTTGGGTTGCAATCTTATTTTCACCCCACAGCGCTTCGACGGCATCATTAAACATTTCTGCATCTATATGAATTGCTTCGTAGGTGAGGTCCCAGGCTTCTTTCAGCAGGTTGTCGCTGGTCCATAATAATTTTATTTCTTTCCACATAAAGTTATCCTCTGCTAAAAGTTAAAATAAGATGATAAATAAGATTGGTAGAATATATACTGTTGAATATAAAACTAAAAAGATAACGAGATTTTTTTTGGATTTTGAAACATATTCGCTGGCTTTTTCTGCTAAGGTAAGGGGAATCATCTTTAGCGGATAGAAAATGACTATCCCAAAGATATTAAAGACTAGATGTGCAAAAGCCGCTGTAACTGCAATTGGATTAGCCGTTGCAAGAGCCGCTAACAAGGCGGTACCTGTTGTTCCGATGTTTGCCCCTAGAGTATAGGGGAATATTTGTCTCAGTCTTACAATTCCAGCACCTGCTAATGGCACAATCAATGACGTGGTTACGGAACTGCTTTGAACAACAAAGGTCATCAGCGTGCCCCAGATCATCCCCATAGAATCGTTTTTGAATAGATATTTATTAATGATAATTTCGATTTTATTAACAACTAATGATCTTACTGTTTTTATCAGAAGTGCCAAAGCCCCGAACATTCCTATAATTGATATTATCATTAAAACTATATCATTATATGGGATGTTGGAAAACAGAGAGTCTATAAATTCAATTACTGGATTTAGTATAAACTTTAATGGGTTGAACACTTTCATTCCGCCCACACCTTCAAATGCTTTTTCTAATCGCAGGGCAGTTTCTTGAACTATATGAAACTTTAATTCTATTGGGAATAGCACTATTACAGCACAAATGTTAAAAAAGTCGTGAACGACTCCAGCTGCGAAAGCTCGTTTAAACTCCAGTTTGTGTCCGATATGACCGAGTGAGACTAGCGTATTTGTAACAGTGGTTCCAATATTCGCGCCCATAATTATAGGAATGGCATTTTCAAGATTTACAACACCTCCAGCGACAAGTCCAACAACGATGGAGGTTGTTGTTGATGA
>ERZ889078.1671-NODE-1671-length-17268-cov-6.376285_pt1 | contig 17268 bp, 16 predicted proteins | sample MGYA00521266_ERZ889078 | MGnify/ENA primary metagenome ERZ889078 (study PRJEB32303, sample SAMEA104408618) | aquatic metagenome | biome: Brackish water; feature: Pelagic; material: water | place: Baltic Sea | collected 2014-06-16T06:34:00 | depth 76,534 m ...
ATCAACCTTGCTTGAGATGACAGGCGCTTACGCGGGTATTCTTAACGGCGGGTCGTCGGTACGACCTTACGGGCTGGTGGACCTGCGGCTGCGTGACGATGAAGTACCGCTTCTGGGCCAGGACGGCGGCATTGGCGAACGGGTGATTTCCGAGAACTCTGCACAATACCTGACCTATATGATGTATAAAGTGGTGGAAGATGGCACTGGCGCCCGCGCGCGCCTTCAGGGCCGACAAGCGGCAGGCAAGACCGGCACCACCTCGGCTGCTCGCGATGCCTGGTTCATCGGATTTACCGCCGATTATGTGGTCGGGGTCTGGATGGGTTATGATGACAACACGCCGCTGAGCGGTGTCACGGGCGGTGGGTTGCCCGCTGAAATCTGGCATGAGGTGATGGTCCGCGTCCACGAGGGCCTACCCGCCCGCCCCTTGCCAATGCTGATACCCGAACCGCGCCTGCCCCCGATTTCGCAATCCCAACATCCCGCCACGCCACAGCCCAGCAACGACCTCGCCGAACGCATCTTGCAAGAGGTGCTGGGTATCTTGGGAGGCAATTGAAAACGGGGCCCGCAAGAACCGCTGGCGTAGAGACCCAAAGCCAAGCTCCTAGGCCCATCAGAAATGCATAAATTCAGCTGCAGTTTGTTCAGGAACAGATTTCCCTTTGGCAATTATTCACGCTAAAGTTGAGTACTCTGATTTTCTTCGGCAGAATTTAGGACGGCATCCCGCAATGACACTGCGCCACAGCAACGCCTGGGTTTTCAGCGCGATAATCCCTGCCAAATTGCGCGACACCACTCAGAAGCGGATCGCAAAAGCATGATTCAGCGGGAACATCGCGAGGGCCTGAAAGAACTCACCGATGCACGGCGCAAGGGCAGAACCCTTTACGTTCTGATCTTTGTGTTCAGCTTTTTCGTCAACCTGCTGATGCTGACCGGCCCGCTTTACATGCTTCAGGTCTATGACCGCGTGCTTGGCAGCCGCTCCGAAGAAACGCTGGTGGCGCTTTCGGTGTTGGTGCTGGTGCTGTTTGTCGCCATGGGCTTTCTTGATCATGCGCGCAACCGGGTGATCGCCCGCGTTGGTGCGCGATTTCAGGACACACTGGACAAACGTGTGTTTCAGGCAACTGTGCGCCGCCTTACCCTCGCCCCGAATGATCCCAATGCCTTGATCGCTCAGCGCGATCTGGAGGCGGTGCAGCGCTACCTCTCCTCGCCCGTGCATCTGGCGTTCTTTGATATTCCATGGACGCCGCTTTTCGTGACCGCAATTTTCATCTTTCACCCGGTCTTGGGCTGGTTTGCTGTCGTCGGGGGCATCTGCCTGATTGGCCTGACCTTTTTGAACCGCAGCATGACGCAAGCACCCCTGAGCCTTGCCAACCAAACCGCCACGCATGCTGACCGTTTGGCCGAAAGCCTGAAAGCCGAATCGGAAACGATGCATGCGCTTGGTATGGCCAATGCGAGCTTTAACCGCTGGCAAAAGGCACGTGGGGCAGCGTTGGCGGCCCACGTCACCTCCGCCGACGTGGGCGGAGTCTTTACCATTACCTCCAAAACCTTTCGCCTGTTTTTACAATCGGCGATGCTGGGTTTGGGGGCCTATCTGGTTTTGCAGGGTGAACTTAGCCCCGGTGCGATGATCGCTGGCACCATCCTTCTGGGCCGCGCCCTAGCCCCGATTGAAGTGCTGGTTGGCCAGTGGGCGCTGCTGCAACGCTCGCAGGAAGGTTGGGCGCGCCTGGCGATCCTGCTCTCGGGGCAACCGCAGGAAGTTCCCAAAACCGCACTGCCACGGCCCCGCGCCATACATGATATCAACCAACTCACCGTCGTGCCCCCCGGTGCCAGCCAAGCGGCGCTGCGCATGGTGTCCTTTAATGTGCAACCGGGGCAAGCCGTGGGCATCATCGGCCCCTCCGGTTCCGGCAAATCCACCCTCGCACGGGCGTTGATTGGCGTTTGGAGACCCGCGGGCGGAAAAATCCGCCTTGATGGGGCCACGCTGGACCAATATGATTCGGATGTCCTTGGCAGCTATATCGGCTACCTTCCGCAGCGTGTGTCACTATTCGATGGCACCATCGCCGAAAACATCGCCCGCCTCGGGGAAGCACCCGACCCCGCGAAGATCGTCGATGCCGCCCGCCGCGCCGCTGCCCATGAAATGATCCTCAAACTTCCCGATGGCTATGACACCCACATCTCCACCATCGGCAGCAGGCTTTCGGGCGGGCAAATTCAGCGCATCGGCCTGGCCCGTGCACTTTTTGGCGACCCTGTTTTTTTGGTGCTGGATGAACCCAATTCAAACCTCGACAATGACGGCTCGCAAGCCCTGAACCAAGCGATCCGCGCGATGAAACAGGCGGGCAACGCCGTGCTTATCATGGCCCACCGCCCCGCCGCCATTCAGGAATGTGACATGCTCTTGGTGCTGGAAGATGGCGCGGGCCGTGCCTTTGGTCCGCGTGATCAGGTGCTGCGCGAGATCGTCAAAAACTACAATGAAATCACCCGCGCCGCCGGACCAGGAGGCGTCGCATGACCCAGTTGAAACTGGCGGATCCGAAACCGGACGGCACACATCCCGCCACGACCGCAGCACCCAAAATTCCGGCAACAACTACACCGCAAGCGGCATGGTCGGTGCGCAAACCCGTGACCATCGGCCTTATCACCTTGTTTCTCCTCGTCGGCAGCTTTGGCGCGTGGAGTGTTATGGCAACCATCACAGGTGCCATCGTCGCCTCTGGCAGGATCGAGGTAGAGCAGAACCGCCAGATCGTGCAGCACCCTGATGGTGGCGTGGTGGAATCGATCCATGTCACCGAAAGCCAGACGGTCAAGGCGGGCGACCTGCTGCTCCGCCTTGATGGCGCTGCGATTAAATCCGAACTCGCCATCGTCGAAGGCCAGTTCTATGAAATTCTCGCGCGCCGCGGGCGGCTTGAGGCCGAACGCGACGACAAGAAGGCCATTACCTTCCTCCCCGAACTGGTGGCGATTGCCGCCAACCGCGCTGATGTGGCTGAACTGATCGAAGGCCAGCGTCGCCTCTTTTCTGCGCGCGCGGAAACCCTCGCCCAGCAAGCCAATCAATTAGCCAAACGCAGCGGCCAGATCACCAGTCAGATCACCGGCATCGACGCACAGGCCAACGCTCTCACCTTGCAACTTGGCCTCATCAACCAAGAACGCGCCTCCCAGCAGGAATTGCTCGACAAGGGCCTCGCGCAGGCCAGCCGCGTTCTGGCCCTGCAACGGGAAACCGCGCGCCTTGATGGCCAGGTCGGCGAACTCACCGCTACCCGCGCACAATCCGAAGGCCGCATCACCGAGATCGATATCGAAGTGCTTCGCCTCGCTGCCTCCCGCCGCGAAGAGGCCAATAGCCAATTGCGCGATATCGGTTACCGTGAGCTGGAACTGGCTGAACGCCGCCGGGCCCTGATCGAACGTGTCGCGCGGCTGGATATTCTGGCCCCGGTGTCAGGCATAGTTCTGGGCCTTCAGGTCACCACTCCGCGTGCCGTGCTGCGCCCGGCCGATCCCGCGCTCTACCTGATCCCGCAAGATCGTCCGCTCGTCATCGCAGCCCAAGTGCAACCCTTTCATATTGACCAGATCAGCATCGGGCAGCCGGTTACGCTGGTGTTCTCCGCCTTCCCGTCGCGCACTACGCCGGAACTCTCGGGCCATATCACCGTGGTTTCCGCCGATGCTCTCGTCGATCAGCGCACACAAATGTCCTATTACCGGGTTGAGATAGTCCCCGATGAAGGCGAGATAGAAAAGCTCGAAGGCCTCACCCTGATCCCCGGCATGCCGGTGGAGGCGTTTATTCGCACCGATGAACGCACGCCGTTGGCCTATCTGCTCAAGCCCTTCACGGATTACTTCGCGCGGGCGTTCCGAGAAAGTTGACCTCGCTGATCCCAACGGCTGAATTTATATTTCACCATGACCGGGAAACACAGTAGGTTCGCGTCAAAAGACTGGAAAGGACGACCATGACCGCCGAACCCAACGCCGAATCCCGCCTCGCCGAACGCGGCATCACCCTGCCTAACGCCCCAGCCCCAGCCGCAAATTACGTGCCCTTCGTGCTTTCGGGCAGCACGCTCTATGTCTCAGGCCAGATCAGCCAGAACGAAAACGGTCTGATCAAGGGTCGCTTGGGCGATGGGATGAGCATTGAAGACGGTGCCGCCGCCGCCCAGCGCTGCGCCATCAGCCTGCTAGCGCAGGTCCGCGCGGCTTGTGACGGCGATCTCACGCGCCTTGTCCGGGTGCTGAAGCTGACAGGCTTCGTCAACTCCACCGCCGATTTCACCGATCAGCCCAAAGTCATCAATGGGGCGTCCGATTTCTTGGTCGACATCCTCGGCGAGGCCGGCCGCCACGCCCGCTCTGCCGTCTCCGCCGCCGCCCTTCCCCTCGGTGTCGCTGTGGAAATCGAAGGTGTCTTCGAGATCAAGGCCTGACGCCCTATCTCATCTATTCAAAAATATCCTCGGGGGGGTGGGTTTGGCGCAGCCAAATCCACATTGGGGGGCAGACAGCGCCCCATCCCCCTCACCAAAAACGGATCCGCCATGCCTCCTGTCTTGCACCCCGACTTTCTGATCAAACCCATCGCACATCGCGCGCTGCATGATCTGGCCAAGGGCCGCCCCGAAAACTCCCGCGCCGCGATACGTGCCGCAATCAAGGCAGGCTATGGCATCGAGATTGATTTGCAACTATCCCGCGATGGTCAGGTCATGGTCTTTCATGATGAAACGTTGGACCGGCTGACGATGGAAACCGGCCCGCTTAACCAACGCAGCGCCGCCGAGTTGTCTAAGATCCCGCTACGCGGCGCGAATGAGACCATCCCCACCCTGACTGAGGTGCTGAAACTGGTCGCGGGCCGCGCGCCTTTGCTCATCGAAATCAAAGACCAGCAAGGCGAGCTTGGCCCCACCGATGGCAAGCTGGAAGCCGCGACCGCCGCCGCGCTTGCCAATTACACCGGCCCCGTGGCGCTGATGTCCTTCAACCCCAATACGGTCATCACTATGGCCCGCCTCGCGCCGGGCATCCCGCGCGGCATCACCACATCCTCCTTTGACCCTGCCGAATGGCAACCCATCGCGCCCGCGACCTGTGATCGCCTGCGCGCCATCCCCGATTACGAACATACGCAGTCCTGTTTCATCTCGCATGAAACGAATGATCTGGAAAACCCGCGCGTGGCCGCACTGCGCCAACAAGGGGCCACCATCCTGTGCTGGACGATCACCTCGCCGGAAGCCGAGGCAAAGGCCCGCGAAGTTGCCCAGAATATAACATTTGAAAATTACCTCGCCCCGCACCCGGTCTGACATTCCGCGCCGCGACCCACAAAAAGGTTCACATGGCCGAGATCGAAATCACCCTGCTTGCCGCCTTCGCCGAGATACCGGCGCAGGAATGGGACGCGCTGGCCTGCCCAGAAACGGTCAGCGGCGGCAGGCCGGTTGATCCTTTCACCACGCATCGCTTCTTCATGGCACTGGAAAGCTCCGGTTCCATCGGTGTGCGCAGCGGTTGGCAGCCACGCCCGCTCGTCGCGCGCCAAAACGGGCAGGCCATCGCCGCCATGCCGATGTTTGCCAAGAACCACAGCCAAGGCGAGTATATCTTCGACCACAACTGGGCCCAAGCCTATGAGCGCGCTGGCGGCAATTATTACCCCAAACTGCAAGTGGCGGTGCCCTTCACCCCCGCCACAGGTCGTCGCTTTCTCACATTGCCGGGGATGGAAGAAACTGGCACCGCCGCCCTGATCGCGGGGGCCACGCAAGTGGCGCAGCAAAACCGCCTCTCCTCGCTGCACATCACCTTTTGCACAGCGGATGAGGCCGCGCGCGGGGCCGATCTCGGCCTGATGCACCGCATCACCCAGCAATATCACTGGCACAACAATGGCTACGCTGGGTTTGAGGATTTCCTCGCACAGCTTTCCTCGCGCAAGCGCAAGGCCATCCGCAAGGAGCGCCAAACCGCCAATGATGCGGGCCTCGAGATTCTAAGCCTCACCGGCGATGCAATCCTGCCCGAACATTGGGATGCCTTCTGGCAGTTTTACCAAGACACGGGCGCACGCAAATGGGGCACGCCCTACCTCACCCGCGCCGCCTTCACCGCCTTTCAGGCCACGATGCGCGAGGATATTCTTTTGGTACTGGCCTTCCGCGATGGCCGCCCCATCGCAGGCGCGCTCAACTTCATTGGCCGCGATACGCTCTTTGGCCGCTACTGGGGCTGCACCGAGGATCACCCATGCCTGCATTTCGAGCTCTGCTATTACCGCGCGATTGATTGGGCCATCGCCAACGGGCTGCAAAGGGTGGAGGCTGGCGCGCAGGGCGACCATAAGCTGGCGCGCGGCTACCTGCCCGTCCCCGTCCATTCCCTGCATTGGATCGCTAACGAAGGCTTTGCCCGCGCCGTGGCCGATTATTTGGAGGCCGAGCGCAGCGCCGTGACTGAAGATATCGAAGTGCTCACCGCCTACGGCCCCTTCCGCCGCACCACATCCGAAGACTGACAAACCCGCGCGCACATGGCACAGTGGCGCAAACACCTATGAGGCAGCCATGTCCCTGACCCTTTGCATCAACCCCATGTCCCGCGGCGGCCCCGCCCTCATGCCACAAAACCCCAGATGAAAACTCCGCCACTGCAAGACCGCGCCAGCCTGAAGCCCCTGCTGGAAAACGGCTGGCACATGCATGCCACCCGCGACGCCATCACCAAAACCTTCACTTTCCGCAATTTCATCGAGGCCTTCGGCTTCATGACCCGCGCGGCACTTTGGGCCGAGAAATGGGATCACCACCCCGAATGGTCAAATATCTACAAAACCGTCAGCGTCACCCTCATCACCCATGATGTGGATGGGTTGACGGAACTGGATATAAAACTCGCCCAAAAGATGGACACGCTCGCCACAGGCTAAAGCCCCGGCTTTCATCTTTGCTAAGATACGCGTGTCGCAAACAAATCCAACGGCTGCAAAACGCCCAACATAACGATCAAAGTGACGCGACCCCTAAAGCCGGATCACCTTGATATTGTTGCCCTTGGCCGATAGTGCGATCTCGCCTCGGCATAGCCGCAACGCATCCTCGCCAAAAGCCTCGCTTCGCCAGCCAGCCAAGGCCGCAACCTTACGCTGCCCGCCCGCGATCAGGTCTAGTTCTGCCGCCGAAGCAATCAGCTTGGCCGCGACGCCCAATTCTTCCGATTTCGCTTTCAGCAGCACCCGCAGCAAATCCGCCAGCGCCGGGTTTACCTGCACCTGATCCTTACTGGCATCCGCTTTCGGCAGATCTTCGGGCTTGGCCTCCACCCCGGCTTTCACCGCAGCCAGCAGGCCCTCCGCTATCTCACCCCGCCGCGCCTCGCGCAAAAGCAGGCGCGAGTGGCCCAGCTCCTCCAGATTGGTTGGCTTGGTCGAGGCCAGCTCCAACAAGGCATCATCCTTGATCACCCGGCTGCGCGGCACATTATTACCCTGCGCATAGATCTCGCGAAACTCTGCCAAGGCTTTGACGATGGCCAGAAAACGCCCCGAATGTGTGCGCGTCTTGATGCGCATCCAGGCTTCGGCAGGGCGCACGGTATAGGTTTCCGGGTCGGTCAGAACCGCAAGCTCTTCCTCCACCCATTTCTGCCGCCCGCTCTCTGCAATCTGTGCGGCAAGGCTTTCATAGATCACTCGCAGATGCGTCACATCGGCCAGCGCATAAACCTTTTGCGCCTCGCTCAAAGGACGGCGAGACCAATCGGTGAAACGGCTGGTCTTGTCCAAAGGATGATGCGCGATTTTGCGCACGAGGGTTTCATAACCCACCTGCTCACCAAAACCGCAAACCATCGCAGCGACCTGCGTATCAAACAGCGGAATGGGAAAGCAATTGCCCTCGACGAAGAAAATCTCCAGATCCTGCCGCGCGGCGTGAAACACCTTCACCGTCGCCTCATGGCGAAACAGATCGTAAAGCGGCTCCATCGACATGTCCGGCCCATCAATCGGGTCCACCAACACCGCATCGCCATTTGCTCCCGGCAGCGCCATCTGGATCAGGCACAGCTTGGACCAATAGGTCCTCTCGCGCAGAAACTCGGTGTCAATCGTCACATAGGGTTCACGTTTGGCGGCCTCACAAAAGATGGCCAGCTCTTCGGTCGTTGTAATCGTTCGCATCGGGATCCTGCTGTAAGCAAAAGGCACGGGGTCATCCCGCAGCACCACTATAGGGGGCCAATGCGACAAAAGAAAGCCCTGCTGCACAAGGCAGCAAGGCGCTCCTCCAGCCTTTCGGCTGTCCTCGCATTGCAAGTGCTCCCCGCGCGGCCTCAGGAAAGAGGGCTGCAAGGCCCGATGGCTGCCGCCCTCAAACCGCGTTTCACCTATCAGATCGCGGCCAAAAGCGCCTCACCGCCCGAGATTTCGCAGGTGCCGCGGCTTAGCTCTTCATGCAAAACCTTGATCACACCATCCTCGGCCAGCAGTGAATAGCGCTTTGACCGCGCCATCATTCCCACAGCCGGCGCATCATATGCCATGCCCATCGCGATGGTGAACGCACTGGTTCCATCGGCCAGCAGGCCAATGTTGGCCGCCGCAGCCCCCGTTGCCTCGCCCCACGCCTTCATCACATAAGGGTCGTTAACCGAAATACAGACAATCTCATCCACACCTTTTGCCGCAAAGGCGGCCTTGGTGCGGATGAAGCTTGGCACATGCGCCGAATGGCAGGTCGGCGTAAACGCCCCCGGCACGGCAAAAATCACCACTTTGCGACCCTTGGTCAGCTCTGTCACGCTTACCTGTTCCGGCCCGGCCTCGCCCAGCCGCACCAAATTGGCCTCTGGCAGTTTGTCACCCACTGAAATTGTCATATCGCCTGCCCTCGCACGTTGCGTTTCCACTTGCGCAAGCTATAGGCTGCGCGCGGGCAGGCGACCAGTGACGTTTTTGTCAAATCCGGGCTGGCCAGCGCTTTGAGAGGGAAGACATGCAACAGATCATCGTCATCGGGGCCGGACAGGCCGGGGCCTCGCTAGTGGCCAAGCTGCGCGCGCTTGGCTCGGATGCGGCGATCACCCTGATCGGGGCCGAGACAGTCCCGCCCTATCAGCGCCCGCCCCTGTCCAAAGCCTATCTGATGGGCGAGCTGCCCGCCGAACGCCTGCTGCTGCGCCCGGAGGAATTTTACGCCGAGCATGGGATTACCCTGCGCCTTGGCCACAGCGTTGATGCCATCGACACGGCGACGCAAACCGTTACCCTTGGGGATGAGGTGCTGCCCTATGACGCGCTTGTGCTGACCACAGGGTCCACCCCCCGCCGCCTGCCTGCAAGCATTGGCGGCGATTTGCCCGGCGTCTTTACCCTGCGTGATCTGGATGATGTGAATGCGATGCAGCCCTATTTCAAACCCGGCGCACGGGTGGTGATTGTCGGGGGCGGCTATATCGGCCTCGAAGGAGCCGCCGTGGCCGCCAAGCTCGGCCTTGATGTCACCGTGCTGGAAATGGCCCCGCGCATCTTGCAGCGCGTCGCCGCACCCGAAACCTCCGATTACTTCCGCGCTCTGCACCAAAGCCACGGCGTCAAAATCCTCGAATCCACGGGCCTCGACCGTCTGATCGGCACCGATCACGTTACCGCCGCCCGCCTCTCGGACGGGCGCGAAATTCCCGCCGATTTCGTCATCGTCGGCGTGGGTATCACCCCCGCGACCGCGCTGGCCGAAGCTGCAGGCATAACCCTTGATAACGGCATCGCCACCGATGCCCTTGGCCGCACCTCCGCCCCCCATGTCTGGGCCGCAGGCGATTGCGCCAGCACCCCCACGCCCAGGGGGCGCATGCGCATCGAATCCGTGCCCAGCGCCATCGATCAGGCCGAATGCGTCGCCGCCAACATACTGGGCGCAGGCACGCCTTATGTGCCAGAGCCGTGGTTTTGGTCCGATCAATATGACATCAAACTGCAAATCGCGGGGCTGAACACCGGCTATGACCATATCGCCACCCGCAAAACTGATGGGGCAACCTCCTTTTGGTACTACCGCGGCGAAACCCTTCTGGCCGTCGATGCGATGAACGATCCGCGCGCCTTCATGGTGGCAAAGCGCCTGCTTGGCATGGGAAAATCCCCCAGCCCAGATCAGGTCACCAACCCGGAGACCGATCTGAAGACCCTGCTGAAATGATGCGCATCATTGGCGGCACCCATCGCGGCACCCACCTCGCCCCCGTCGGCAAAGGTGATGCAAGCGCCCACCTGCGCCCCACCTCCGACCGCGTACGAGAGGCGATCTTCAACCTGTTAATCAACGGCAAGCTTGATGGTGGCCCCAACCCCGTAACCGGCGCCCGCGTCCTTGATCTTTTCGCTGGCACCGGGGCCTTGGGGCTTGAGGCGCTCAGCCGAGGTGCCGTCCACGCAACCTTTGTCGATGACGGCAAAACCGCCCTCGCCCTGATCAAACGCAATCTGGAAATTACCCGCCAAACCGGCACCATCTTGCGCCAAAGCGCTATCCAGCTGCCGCCGAATACCGGCCAACCCTTCGCTCTCATCTTCCTCGATCCGCCCTATGGCAAAGCCATGGGCGAGGCAGCCCTTGCCACAGCGATCAAAGGCAACTGGGTCGCCTCCCAAGCCCTTATCGTTTGGGAAGAAAACACCCCGCCCACCCTGCCCACGGGCTTCACCCTTATCGACCAGCGCAAATACGGTGACACACTTGTGACGCTGCTCCGCGCGCCATGACCCCTTAATCAAAGGCCACCCCTATGCCCCCTAAAGCTGTTCTCTTCGATTGCGATGGCGTCATCGTCGATAGTGAAGCCACCGCCTTCGCTCTACTGGCCGAAGACCTTGCGCTCCACGGCCTCCACCTCAGCCATGCCGAGATGGAAGAGAGATTTCTCGGCGGTACTATCAAGGGCCTCTTCACCACCGCCCGTGCGCTTGGCGCGAGCCTGCCCGATGATTGGGTGGAAGATTTCTACGCCCGCCTCTACACCCGCCTTGCCATGGGCACCGCGCTGATTGACGGCGTGGCCGAAGTGCTCGATGCGCTTGATGCTGCGGGCATCCGCTATGCCATCGGCTCCAACGGCGCCGACCAGAAAATGCAAGTCACACTCGGCCAACATCCCGCCATTCTCGCCCGCTTCAACGGCCACCTCTACTCCGGTCAAACGCTGGGTTGCCCAAAACCCGATCCCGGCCTCTGGCTGCATGCCGCCGCCCAATTGGGCGCGGACCCTGCCGATTGTGTGGTGGTCGATGACAGCCCCACCGGCTGCACCGGGGCCGCCCGCGCGCAAATGCGCTGCCTTGGCCTTGCCGAACACGACGACGGCGCGCGCCTCAAAGCCACCGGGGCCGAGGTGATCCGCTCCCTACGCGAGATCCCGGCCCGGCTTGGGCTTTAGCCCGCAACCGCCGCTTCACGCACCCCGTCAATCGCGCGCGCAACATCAGCTTGCCGCGTACGGTGGTTCGTGATCGCGGCGCGCAGACAGGTAACGCCATCAATCACAGTGGTGGAAAACACCGCCACCCCATCCATTTGCAACTGCTGTGCGATGCGCGTGTTCAAACGGCTTTGTGCGGTGGCGGGCAAGCCCGCATTCGCCGTAAAGACACAAAGGTTTGAGATAACAGGGGCCATAAGCTGCATCAGCGGCGCATCGGCCACCCGATCGGCCATATACTGCGCAAGTCGACAATTGGCGCTGATCGCTGCCCCCAGCCGCGCCTCGCCATAGGTTTCAATCGCAGTCCAAACCTTCAGCGCACGGTTGCCGCGTGAAAGGTCGATCCCATAATCGCAATACCACGGCTCCCCCCCGCCCAGCCCGGCCTCCTGCCCCGCAAGATAGGCGGGGCGCGAGGCAAAAGCCGCCCGGTGGTCCGCCTCATCACGGATCAGAACCATGCCGCAATCATAAGGCACATACATCCATTTGTGAAAATCGCAGGCCAGCGAATCCGCGCGCTCAATCCCATCCGACAAGGCGCGCCACGGGGCATCGGCCAGCCGCGTCCAGGCCCCAAACGCGCCGTCGATATGCAGCCAGATCGCCTCACGCGCGGCCAGATCGGCCAGCGCGTTCAACGCGTCAAACCGCCCCAGATCAACCGATCCCGCCGTGCCGATAATCGCAAAAGGCACCGCCCCATCGGCGCGGTCTTCGGCAATCGCGGCCTCCAGTCGCGCCATGTCGATACCCTGCGCACCATCAGGCACCAGCCGCAGATTGTGCGATCCGATCCCCAAAAGCTCCATCGCCTTGCGTGCGGCATTATGCACGCCCGCCCCCGCATAAGCCGTCAACCGATGCTCGCCATGGCCCTGCGCCCGCACCGATTGTCCCAACACCTTGGTCCGCGCCACCGCCAACGCCACAACCGTCGCCTGCGAGGTTCCGGCCAAAAGCAAGCCACTGGCCTGCGCCGGAAAACCAAAGATTCCCTTGGCCCAATCAATCACCGCGCGCTCAAGATAAATCGCGCCATGGTCGCGCCCACCGCTATTGGCGTTAATCGTGGCCGCTGCCATTTCCGAAAGAATTCCACTCGCCAACCCGGTACCATGCACCCAGCCGAAAAAGCCCGGATGCGTGTTACCCGTCCCATAGGGAAGAATATCGCGGGTAATACGCTCCGCCGTGGCCGCCTCACCTGCGCCCGCCCCGCTCAGGGCATAGCCCTGCCGGATATCTGGCGGCACCGCGCGCCAAGGGTGGTCCGCTGCTGCGGCCAACTGGTCAATGCAGCGGTCAAGCAACTGATGCGCCACCGCACGGTAAGCGTCCCAATCCTCCGGGTCGAGGCCGGGTTCCATTTGCTCCATGCGCCTGTCCTTGCATTGCGCCCTAGCCAACCCAAAGCGGCAGCCACGCGCATCTCAGGGCCTCAGGCGGGAAAATATTCGCGGATGTTTCGGGTTAATAGGGCCGAAGTCAATCGAAACAACCCACCGCCAACCGTGCGACAAAGGGCAGCAAAAATACCCGCCGACCCTAAAACGCCCCGCTTTCATCTATTCAAAAATATCCCCGCCGGAGGCACAGACATATGCAACCAACCCGGAATTCAAAGCATGGGCACCCGCGCACTCACCCCTTAAACGCTGCCTTGTAAAGCCCGCCGGGCGAAAGCGTGAATATCTCCGCTCCCTCAGCCGTCACCCCAATCGAATGCTCATACTGCGCGCTCAGGGATTTATCCCGAGTCACCGCTGTCCAGTCATCGGCCAGAACCTTCGTTTCCGGGCGGCCCAGATTGACCATCGGTTCGATCGTGAAAAACATGCCCTCTTCCAGTACAGCCCCCACTCCGGGGCGGCCATAATGCAGCACATTGGGCGGGGAGTGAAACACACGGCCCAACCCATGCCCACAAAAATCACGGACCACTGACATCCGCTGCGCCTCGACATAAGATTGGATCGCAAAGCCGATATCCCCGAAGGTATTGCCCGGCTTCACCGCCTCAATTCCCTTCATCAGGCTGTCATGCGTGACCTCAATCAACCGCGCCGCTTTGCGCGAAATGTTGCCCGCCACATACATCCGGCTGGTGTCACCAAACCAACCGTCCAGAATTACCGTCACGTCGATGTTCAGAATGTCCCCATCCTTGATCACCTTGGCCCCCGGTATCCCATGGCAAACCACATGATTGACCGAGATGCAGGAGGCATGCTGATAACCCCGGTACCCGATCGTAGCCGAAGTCACACCCCGCCGCGTCACCTCGCCCGTGATGAAATCATCCAGCGCCGCCGTGGTCACCCCCGGCACGACCAAAGGGCCAACAAGGTCCAAAATCTCAGCCGCGACCCGACCGGCAGCCCGCATTCCGGAAAAATCCACATCCTCATAGATGCGAATGCCATCCTTCGTAATCCGTCCACGCGTATCTTCCAAAGTTCGGGCCTCACATATCTCGCTTTCGCCCTAATTAATCCTGCGAGCGCGAAATGGCCAGACCTTGTGGCATCGAAGCATTTGATACCACCGCGTTGCGGCCATATACTGAAAGAGAGTGTAACCAGAAAGAGCCCGCCATGCCAAACCCAACCGCCGCAATGCTGGTGATCGGAGATGAAATTCTCTCGGGTCGTACCCGTGACAGCAACATGCATTTTCTGGCAGGGGAACTGACGCGTCACGGGATCACACTGGCCGAGGTCCGCGTTGTTTCCGATGATACCGCCGCCATCATCGGCGCGGTCAATGCTCTGCGCGCAAGCTATGACAACGTGTTCACCTCAGGTGGGATTGGGCCGACCCATGATGATATCACCGCCGAGGCCATTGCCGCAGCCTTTGGGGTGGGCATCAGCCAGCGCGCCGATGCCATGGCCCTGCTTGCGGCCCATTATGACCGTTCGGGCATGCCCTTCAATGAGGCCCGCCAGCGCATGGCCCGCATCCCCGACGGTGCCAGCCTGATCGACAACCCTATTTCCACCGCGCCGGGCTTCACCCTGGAAAATGTGCATGTCATGGCCGGCGTCCCGAACATTTTTCAGGCGATGGTCGCCGGCGTTCTACCCACGTTGACCGGGGGCGCACCGCTGCTCTCGCAGTCGCTCCGCGTCAATCGTGGAGAGGGCGAGGTCGCCACCCCCTTTGCCGCCCTTGCCGCTGAGTATCCCGATCTTTCCCTGGGATCCTATCCCTTCACCCACAACGGGGCGTATGGCACCAATCTGGTGATCCGCGGCACCGATGCTGCCCGGATTGATGCCGCCATGACCCGGCTTGCAGCGCTATTTCCCGCATGACTCCCAACGTGTTCTATGACCTGCTGGAGCACACATGGCCCGCCGCCAGCTACCAACGCCACGGGCCCTGGTTGATCAGGGAGGGCAAAGACGGCGGGCAAAGGGTTTCAGCCACAACGGCCGAAGCCGCAGTGAAAGATGCCGATATCGCACAAGCAGAGGCCGCGATGCAGGCGCTTGGCCAAAGCCCGCTGTTTATGGTCCGCCACTCCGACGCGGTGCTGGACGGTTTGCTTGCCGCGCGCGGCTATCATCGGCATGACCCTGTGGTCATCTATGCCGCCCCTGTTGCCGCGCTCGCTACCGCTACCCCATCAGCAATGACTGCATTTCCGGTTTGGCCACCGCTGAATATCGTGGCCCAGATTTGGGCCGAGGCCGGAATTGGGCCGGGGCGACTGGCAGTGATGGAGCGCGTAGTGGGGCCCAAAACCTCCATTCTCGGGCGGATCAGCGACCGGGCCTCCGGCGTGGCCTTTGTTGCCTGCCATGGCAATGCCGCGATGCTGCACGCGCTGGAGGTCTGCCCGAACCTGCGTCGGCAGGGTTCCGCCAACAACATACTGCGAATGGCGGCAATATGGGCACATAATCAAGGGGCAGAGCATCTTTACCTTGCTGTGACAGCCGCAAATGACAGCGCGCGCAAGCTCTATGCTTCCCTTGGAATGGAAGTTGTGGGAAAATACCACTACCGGAGGAAATAACCCATTGAAGGGGCCGGAGCAGTGAAAGCAAGCACGACAGCGATGCATAGACTTGCCAAACCTGCGCCCCTGCGGGCAGGGGGTGCTTTATTGTGCGGGCTGTTGATGGCAACGGCGGCAACGGGGTTCACGCTGGAGTTTCCCGGCCCTGCCACACCCACCGCCAACCAGGCCGCCGAACGCGCCAGTTACCCCTTACCAACAGGTCGATGGGAAAAATCTGGCCTGCCCACGCGGATCATCGAAGGCATGGTTGAACGGGCCGCCTGGCGGATTGACGTGCCAGAACTGACCAGCCTTGATCTGATGAAGCCCCTGCGTGCGCAATTGATCGGAGCAGGTTTTCAGCCGCTGTTTGAATGCGAGACCGAGGGCTGCGGCGGCTTTGACTTTCGCTTTGCGACCGATGTTTTGCCCGAACCGGATATGCATGTGGACCTTGGCGATTTCCGCTTTCTTTCGGCAGAACGCAAGACGTCGGCAGGGGAGGAGGCTATCGGCCTGCTGGTCAGCCGCTCCTACAGCAAGGGTTTTGTACAGATCACGCGGGCCATTACCGATGCACCTGTCGAAACAGGCCAGATGTTTGCCGCCACGAATAAAGTCACGGATGAATTCGCCCCAATTGCAGACGGATTGGTGACCTTTGCCACGTCCAACCGGCCACCACTCTTGCCGACGCGCGGGGCGGCCATGGCGCACTTGGTGACTGGGGGGGCTGTGGTGCTGGAAGGATTGAGATTTGATATAGGCTCTACCGATCTGACCGAAGGGCGCTATAATTCGCTGACTGAGCTTGCAGAATGGTTGAAAGAAAATCCCGATAAGACTGTGGCCTTAGTAGGCCATACCGATGCCTCTGGCGGGCTGGAGACGAATATTGCAATTTCCAAGCGGCGCGCAGAGTCAGTGCGGGCGCGGTTGATTAATGTCCATGGCACCCCATCGAAGCAGATTGAAGCACAGGGGGTAGGCTATCTTTCCCCTGTCGACACCAACCTGACCGAGGAAGGGCGCCAGAAAAACCGAAGGGTCGATGCCATTTTGACCTCGACCCAATAGCAGATCGGAAAAACGGAAAACCTGTTAAGTTACCAATTATCCGGCCCTTTATCTGAATAGCGTCGCGCCAGAAAGTCAATGAAAGCGCGCACTTTGGGCTGGGTAAAGCGCCCCGGCGGGTACACGGCATAAACCCCAAGCGTTTCGACCGGAAGGCCGGGAATAGCCTCCTCCACCTGGCCGCGCTTTAGTGCATCGGCGTAAAGGAACGAGGGCAGATAGGCGATGCCAAGCCCGGAGATCGCAGCGTTGAGTAGCGATTGCCCATCATTCACCGTCAACCAGCCAGCCGTGCGCACTTGGCGTTTTTCACCTGAAGGTGCTGGAATTTTCCACACATTACCATTGGCTTGGTTGGAATAATGCAGAAGTTTATGTTCATTAAGGTCGTCGATTTTCATCGGGCGACCGAACTTTTGGAAATAGCTGGGCGCGGCGATCATCCGTTTTGTCGTTTCAGTCAACTTGCGAGCACGCAGGCTGCTATCTTCCAGATCACCAATCCGAACGGCCATATCAAAGCCTTCCGAGATCAGCTCTACAAACCGGTTGTTGAGCACCATGTTCACCGTGATGTCAGGGTATTCGAGCAGAAAATCCCCCAAGATCGGTGACAACAGGTTAAC
>ERZ889078.1672-NODE-1672-length-17259-cov-9.239595_pt1 | contig 17259 bp, 16 predicted proteins | sample MGYA00521266_ERZ889078 | MGnify/ENA primary metagenome ERZ889078 (study PRJEB32303, sample SAMEA104408618) | aquatic metagenome | biome: Brackish water; feature: Pelagic; material: water | place: Baltic Sea | collected 2014-06-16T06:34:00 | depth 76,534 m ...
CGCCAGACCAAGTATGAGAAATGTTTGCTGATACATTCACGTCAAATGCGTCATACGAATCTGGAACATTGATAACAGATGTGATTGTGCCAGGATTTGGTCCTATAGCAGTTCCTGGAGCAACAGAATAGTTATGTGGAATTTGTGCAGCAGCTTGGTAAGGAACACATGCTGCAACTGGTGTTTCAGTATCGTTTACCGTAACGTTCGCAATACAAGTACTTGTGTTGCCAAGATTGTCAGTTGCCGAAAGAGTGACGGGAATAACAGTTCCAGCATCGGCACACGTAAACGCAGTTTGAGAAAGGCCAAATGATGCCAAACCATCATCATCGGTAGTTCCATTATCAATTTCTGGGCGTTGTAGAACTTCAGTACTAAAAACGAAGTCCGAACCAGCACCAACAGTATTATACCCATCTAGGTAAAGGTTTCCGTCATTTTTTGCTATAGAGACTCCAGTAGTAAACGTACCGTCCGTTAGGATCCAGGTATACGTGTTGCCAGCTACCACTTCCACGCTGGCCTCTATTAGAAATTCATTTAATCCTGCTGGTACCGCAGTCGTAATTCCAGAATTATATATGGTTGGAGCAGGTCCGGATAAAGCATTACCATCATACAAAGCAAAGTCAAGGTCTCCGCTAGTATAAGGTGATCCAAGTTGGACAGATACACTATGAAGCAGGCCGCTTTGCAATGGAATAAACGTTTGACCTTGCATCATGCCGGTATTTGTGCCAGCCTGCACCAATTGCTCCGCATCTGTTTGAGGTGTAAGCGGTGTATCAAAGATGTAATTGCCCGTAGCATCAAGATTGATACTAATGCTTTGGCAATCAACCACGATTGGTGGCGGTGGTGGTGTAAAAAGGATGCAAGTAACCCCCGCAATGGAAGTGTTAAAAGAGTACAAATCTGCGGTTGAACCGTCTTTCTGTAATCCAATTGTAGCTGAAACACCGTTGTCAATAGTGGCATTTCCGAAATCTATGTCGTCATAAACAAACCGAATTTCATTCGACCCTTCATATAGTACTACCTGAAACGTTACTGCTCCTAAATTATTAAAGTGTGGTCGCTGATGCCATTGGATAACAAATCTTCTGTTTGGCGCGGTACCCAACGTTTCGTAATAAACATCTCCGGCATCATTATCAATATCATCCCAAAAAGGAAGAATAGCAGCTCCGAATGTGAAAGATGGAAGATTGGCATTGCTAAATCCTACATTGCCTGCGGTCTCGTTGAATCGAATACCACCATTATTGCCAATTCTTACGTCAGTTGATGTGATATCATATAACGTAAATGCAAAAGGCAAGGCAGCATTCGCTTCGCCATCATCAGCTAGTCCTGTTGCTGTTCCGGTTGCTGAAATATCTTCTAGAGTAGTACCGCACGCATCGTCAACAGTATAAAACTGCGCCAGCGACTGTGTAGTGTTTAATAGGAGAACTGCGGATAGTAGAGGTAAAAGTCTTTTCATGAATTCAATTTCAGAACATGTAAACCTTGAAATAGGGTCGCAAAATAGTAAAAAGGGAGACGAATCTTAGAATTACATAGATCAAGTTATTAATCTATTCGACCAACGGAATTTCAATAATTGAGGTTAACGTAGTAACCAGCGTGGTTTCTGATGTTAATAACATTGAGATTGTCCAATATCAGATACTGTCCTTTTATACCTGTCAACACGCCTTCTAGGCTTGGTTGTTTCTCCAACCGGATGCTTTTCACCTTCGGTGGAGTGTCTAAAGAAGGGAATTCAAGGTTCCAAACTTTCTCATCTTGCGTTACATACTGTTGCAATTCAGTAGGAAGCTGAGATTTAGCAATGGCTTTGGTGGCTAAAAGGTCGGCATCCAACACTTCGTTTTTTAACATACGCTGCCAGTTGGTCTTATCATTATAGAATTCCTTTAACGCAACTTCAATTGCACCTGAAAGCTGACGGTACGGCACTTCAGCTAAAATGATAGCTGATGTTGCGCCTTGGTCAATCCAACGTGTTGGTATTTGTGTGCCGCGCGTGATTCCAACTTTCAAACCACTGCTTAGTGCCAAATAGACATAGTGGGGTTGCACGTGATGTTTTTGTTCCCATTCTGGGTCGCGGCCTCCGCCTAAGTGGCCTTCGCATAACTCAGGACGTAGAATGCACTCGGCATTATCGGGCGAATTGGCAAAGCACGGATAACAGAACCCTTGTCCGAAGGCCTTTTTAGTTCCTCTACCACATGACACACAATTAATTCGCCCATCAAATTCAAACGATATTTTTTGTCCAAGAAGGTCATTCACAGCAATTATGTCTTCGCCTAAATGAAGTTTGTATTGGATTGGAGAGCCAAACTCGACAGGCATTTTAAATAGGTTTCCTTCTGAGGTCATTTGATTGATAGGTTTGATATAAGTTGAACGGCTTTTTCTACTCCGTTCTCTGTTTTCATTTGGGCTCCAATATCCGAAGCATTTTTAGAAATCAAATTTGAAGCTAAAACATGTTTGATTTCTTCTGCCAACTCATCTACGGTAATCTTCGCTCGCTGAAAAACTTTTCCACCAACTTTAGCTTCCTGCAATTGCTGTCCCCAATACGGTTGGTCGAAACCATGTGCCACAACAATAGAAGGTTTGCCTGCAAGTAATGCAGCTTGTGTCGTTCCAGCGCCTCCATGCTGAACTATAAGGGAGCACAACGGAAACACCTCGCTGTGTGGAATGCTATTTAGAATGTAGACGTTAGGGTTTTGTTCTAGTTCTTCATTCGTAATGCTAGTTTGAATGATAGCACGTTTGCCAGACAGCTTAGCCGCTTCTAATAATAACTGAGTAGAATCTTGAGCATCAAACTGCAGGCACGAACCAAAAGTCATATATATCGGAGGATCACCATTCTGAATGAATTCTTTTAAGTCAGGCGGCATCTTCCAATCCGAATTTAGATTCTCAAGGTTCAGAAAGCCAGTCATGTGAATATTCGCTGCCCAATCTTTTGGTTTTTGCGTTAATGTTTCACTTGAAGCAATCACAGTTAGTAAATTGGAGGTGAAGAGTTCTTCTTGTAAGCTGGTAATAGGAGTAAGACCTTCACGTTTGCGAATAGCCTTTGCTGTTTTGAACCAACTAGCTGTGGCTACCATTCCGCCAATCCACCACAAGAACGAGTTGAGGAATGGGCCAAGATTTACTCCAATAGGTGAAACGTATTTGGACCGAACTACCAAAGGTGTAAGAACCAACGAAACGCGAGGACAATTGAGTTTTTGACTTGCCGTCAGAAGTGTGTGGCAAACCGCATGTCCGATTACCAGGTCATTCTCTTGGCATAACTTCCTTGAAGCCGAATACATAGCCTCCGTAAATGGGTCGAAGTAAAGCGATAGCAGCTTCGAGTATTCTTTGAATGAGCCTGGTTTTGCGGCAATGGCGTACGGATTTACACCTATTGGTGCTGAAATTCCTCCGTCAGCTTTAATAAGGTCGATTCCAATTGCTTGAGGATGATTTGAGTAATCCTTTCCGTCAATGCTGGTATAAGCTAAAATAACTTCATGCCCAGCCTCTTTTAAGCCGATGGCTAATGCTAGAAATGGAAAGAAATCACCATCGGTACCCCACGTTTGAAGTCCGATTTTCATCTTGAAATAGTGAACAGTGAATAGCAATCAGTGAATAGTAATGGATTGTCGTCATTGGGAAGGAAGAACGAATGAAGCAATCTCGGTTTCATTTCTTGAAGTATTCAAAAAGTGAAATGTTCGAAGCAATCAACAGGAAGCCGTAAACCGAATCTTCAATTGGAATAGTGAGAAACCGTATTCCAAGGTTTTCTTCATTGTTGTACCAAACAACGGGCTCTTCCAAACCAGTTCCTGTAAGTATTCCGTTCACAATAAGGAATGGGACCAGAATAACCAAATAGGCAAAAACCAGTCGACTCCAATAAGGCTTTTTAAGCCAAACTAAATGGAGTAAGAGAAAGATAGCCGTGAAAACAGCAGTGTAAAAGGTGTACGCCAAATCACTGTATTGAAAAGCAATAGCCACCAACATATAGGCTAGTATGGTTGCTCCATATCGAGCGTACTTACCAAGTACATCTTGCTTAATGAAATGGTTAAGCACTTGGTAGGTAAAAACACAGCAGTATGGAATGCAGAAAAAGAACAGCACTTCTTCTAAAGGCAAATTGTAAATCTGAATGCCAGTTAAATACTGCGGATTGAATCCCCAAACTCCTTGAGTTGTGAATAGACTATCCCAAATCAGAAAGAAAATGGCAGGAATCAGCAGCGCAGGGAAGAGCGCTTTCCACTTTTTATAGAACTGTAATTTACTCTCGAATGAACACGCCAACGGAATGGCAACAGAACAAAGGTTTACTAAGAGGTACGTGTACTTCACGTAGTTGGCGACTTAAAGAATTTCCGAGGCACGATTAGCATTCCAAAACACTCACCATCTTCTTTCTCTTTGTGCTTATGGTGGGCGAAATGAGCACGGGCCAATCCTTGAAAGTACCAATGTTTGATTTTGTCTCGTGTTCCCCAACGGTTGTGAATAACCACCTCATGCACTGAAACATATGCGATACCATAAAGCAGTATTCCAATTCCTACATATAATCGGAAATCGCAACCAGCCATTATACCAAACATCATGTTCAGCCAACTGGGAATAGCGAATACCAAGGCAAAGAGATCGTTTTTCTGGAAGAATTTACCCGCAGGCTGATGATGGTCAACATGCATTCCCCAAGCAAACGTGTGCATAACATACTTATGTGCAAACCATGCTACAAACTCCATAAACCAAAATGCGGCAACAATCCAAAGTATGTTGATGACAATTTGCATTACAACTTGCCTTGTTCCTCTGCGTGTTTGATAAAATTCTTTACCCGAGTTTTGAATTCTTCACTTGGTGCAGTATCCAAATTGGCCAAAACGAATGCTTTGTCGGCTTCTTTTTCTCCACCATAACCTAAAAATGCTGGTAAGTTGGCTTGAATGGTAAGACGCAAGAACCGAAGTTCAATGCTGTTCGGGTCGTTCTTAATGGATTTTTCAAGATTGTCCTTCCCATCTCCGAAAAAGCTCATTTTTTTGAACACGTTTCCATCATGGCGTGCCATTCCTAACTCTACGGCTCCTTTATATCCCAAAAGCAAGTTGTCTGAAGAAATGTCGGCTTTCTCGAATGCTGCAAACATATCCAAGCAAACAGATTCGGTTTTAAACACCTCGCCAATATTCTTGCGAATGGTCATAAGCAAATCATCTTGAGCAACGGCAGTGGTTGACCAAAGTATGAGAATTGTGAGCAGTGCTCTCATGATGTTAAATCAGGTTGAAACTGTGCCTAACGTAGGAGCCAAAAAGTAAAGAAGCCTTTTGGGGTTTTGAAATGCTGACGCGTTCTTCCAAAATGCGAGCAGAAGGGATGCTGGCAATCTTCTTAAACAAAGCAGTGTAGTAGATGTATGCTAGATACACGCCAAATCGCGCTTTCTTCGGTAAACCAACGATTCCTTCGTAACCAGCATCAAAATCGGCTTGAATATCTGCTTCAATGGCCTTCTTGGTTTTATCGTCCAATTTAGAAACGTCTATTCCCGGGAAATAAGAACGGCCCAATTCGCTGTAATCATCTTTAAGGTCACGCAAGAAGTTGATTTTCTGAAATGCAGAACCCAACTTCATAGCTGGTGCTTTCAAGTTTTCGTACATCTCAGAGTTTCCTTCGGTAAAAACTTTCAAGCACATTAAACCAACTACCTCGGCAGAACCAAGAATGTACTCCTCATATTTCTCTTGTGTGTATTCTGCTTTGCGAAGGTCCATTTCCATACTGGACAAGAACTTGTCAATCAATTCGCGCTCAATTCCAAAGTCATTCACCACAAATTGGAAACTGTTCAGAATAGGGTTTAGAGATATCTTCTCATCAATAGCTCGGTAAGTTTCTTCCTTAAATCGTTCTAAAAGATGTGCTTTCGGGAAATCGTGGAAGCTGTCTACAATCTCATCCGCAAAGCGAACAAAACCGTAAATACCATGAATTGGGTCGACAAAATCTTTGTGCAGAAAGCGAATCGCTAGCGAAAAAGAGGTGCTATACGTGTTTGTAACCGCTTTACTGCATCGGTAAGATACACGGTCGAATAACGCTTTTGTAGTTTCTTTCTTGCTCAATTTCAATCGTATTACAAGCCAAATTCCTTTTCAATTTGCGCTGCAACAACCTGACCAGAAATCAGAGAAGGTGGAACGCCTGGACCTGGCGTGGTCAATTGTCCCGCAAAGAAAAGATTTTTCAGCTGCTTACTACGCAGAGAAGGTTTGAATATTGCAGTTTGTTTTAAAGTATTTGCCAATCCAAACGCGTTCCCTTTGTATCCGTTGTAATCAGTTTTGAAATCTCGGTGGGCATAACTCCGCTTGTAAATCACATGGTCCTTAATGCTTTCTCCCGTGATGTGTTCCATGCGGTCCATCACCAAATCGAAATAGCGTTCCCGAATAGTTTCTTCATCCTTCAGGTCAACAGCCACAGGAATTAGAATGAATAGATTTTCGAAGCCTTCTGGGGCAACAGAATTGTCCGTTTTTGAAGGTGTACACACGTAAAACAACGGATTACTCGGCCATTCTTTTGTATCGTAAATTTCTCCAAGGTGTTTGTCAAAATCTGTATCGAAAAAGAGCGTGTGGTGGAGTAGGTTGGCTACCTGTTTTTTAACACCAACATAGAAAATCAATGTTGAAGGCGAAAGCTGGCGGCTGTCCCAGTACTTTTCATTGTAATTGCGGAATTCCTTAGGCAGCAATTCTTGCTCTACATGGTGATAATCTGCGGCAGCAATCACAATATCGGATTCTATTTCCTTTCCGTTTATCTCCATTCCGCTAACGAGATTATTCTTGGTCAGAATCTGCTTCACGTTTGCATTGGTTTCAATCCTCACGCCTTGTTCCTTGCAGATGGCTTCCATTGCTTCAATGATTTTGAACATGCCGCCTTGCGGATACCATGTTCCTAAGCTCCAATCGGCATAATTCATCAACGAATACATGGCAGGTGTTTCGCTTGGTTTAGCACCAAGAAACAGCACGGGAAATTCCAAAATCTGAATCAGTTTTGGATTCTTGAAATGCTGACGAATGTGAGCACTTATTGATTGAAACATGTTGAGTCTGAAAGCGCTCTTCATCAATCGAATATCCATGAATTCGAGTACGGAAAGTCCGGGTTTAAACACAAATTCCTTCATGCCTACATTGTACTTGTACTCAGCTTCTATCAGGAATTTGCGCAGTTGGTCGGCAGCGCCTTTTTCGATGCCTTCTACCAATTCATAAATCTCATCCAAATTGGAAGGAATATCCACGAAATCGTCTTTGCCAAAGTAAACGCGATAGGAGGGTGAAAGGCGGTCTAGTTGGTAGAAATCTGAAGCTGTATGGCCAAATTTTCGGTAGAAATCTTCAAACACTTCGGGCATCCAATACCAGCTTGGACCCATATCAAACGTAAAATCGTCTATTTCAAATTGTCTGGCTCTTCCGCCAATGCTTTTGTTTTTCTCAAACACTGTTACATCGTGCCCATTTTGAGCACAACAAGCGGCTGATGCTAAACCAGCAAATCCGCTACCAATAATTGAGATTTTTTTAGCCAATCGAGATTAGTTCGTGCCCAAAATTAAGTTTGAAAATCTTTTGAGAAGTGATGGAAATCACTGTTGATCAGATGTCTTTGATGAATCAGCAACCAACTGATTAATCTCGACCAATTCTTCCTTCGTTAAATCCCGCCATTCGCCTGATGGAATATCCAATTTCACGTTCATGATTCGAATGCGTTTCAAGTTTACCACCCGGTAACCCAGAAACTCACACATCCTACGGATTTGACGATTTAAGCCTTGCGTAAGCACCATCCTAAATCGGAATTTGGTAATCTGCTCCACTTCGCAGGGTTTGGTAACGGTATCCAAAATGGGTACACCTTCGCTCATTTGCTGAAGGAATTCCTTGGTAATAATCTTATTCACGTTCACCAAATACTCCTTTTCGTGGTTGTTTCGGGCACGAAGAATCTTGTTGACGATATCGCCATCGTTGGTCAAGAAAATCAAGCCTTCGCTAATCTTGTCTAGCCTTCCAATTGGGAAAATACGAGTAGGGTAGTTGATGAAATCGATGATGTTGTCGGGTTCAACACCAACATCCGTTGTGCAAACAATCCCTTCTGGTTTGTTAAAGGCAATATAAACGGGATTCTCTGTAGGCGCAGATATCAGCTTGCCATCCACCCGAACTTCGTCTCCTGTAGAGATTTTTGTGCCCATTTCAGGTACAACTCCATTGATGGTCACTCTCTTGTCTTCAATGAGTTTGTCTGCCGCTCTGCGAGAGCAATAACCAGCTTCGCTCAGAAATTTGTTAATACGTGTTTGTTGTCCTTGTTGCACAGCGGCAAAGATAAGATTGTGAAAACGCCTTAAGGAAAGAGTTTCTTGAATTTTTTAGGCAGCTCTGCTCGAATTGAAATTTCGGTTTTTGTTCTTGGATGTATAAAGTGAAGCGAAGAGGCGTGCAAATACAATCCTTTTCCATTCAGGATTAAACCTTCCAATCCATAATCTCTATCGCCTAGAATTGGGTTTCCTATTTCTGAAAGATGTTTTCTGAGTTGATGTCTTCGGCCCGTGTGTGGATGCAATTCAACCAAATTCAAGCAGCCGAATCGTTCTGATTCAATCGTATATAAAACACTGAAAGTGGAGTAGGAGGGTTTACCGTCAACCGGCAAGCGGATATCTCGGTTCAATTCCATTTCTCCAATTGTAACTGCATAGTATGTTTTCTTCACCATTCGGTGCTCAAATAGCTGATTGAGTGCTGTAACGGCCGAAGCTGTTTTGCCTATGAGTAACACTCCGCTTGTAGGGTAATCCAAGCGATGAATTGGTTCTGGAAACTTCAAAGCATCCGATTCGGTACTTCGAATTAGGTTTGACGAAAGCGCGTTGGCAATGGTCCAGCGTTTGTTGCCGCTTACTTCAATCCCTGCGGGTTTATGGATGATTGCTAGATGTTCATCCTCGAACAGGACCTCCAGTTTTAGTTCAATTTCTGGACGATTTTGAGACAAGTTCTCAAGTAATTCAATGGTTTCTCCTCCTGAAACAAAATCAGCGGTGGAAGCCATTTTTCCGTTCAACAGTACTAAGCTCTTGTCGATGGCCTTTTTCATCCCCTTGCGAGATGAAATGGTTTTGAAAACTCCACCTAGATAATCGGAAAGGCGAGAAGAACTATCCAATTCAGGCACAAAATGACTTTCTATGACAAGTTTGTCGGACATCATTTTAATGCCCCTGACGAATACTCGAAGGTTCCATCAGCATGCTGCACAATCTGGAAATAGCCTTTCGTGGGTGCAATGGGCTCTCTATCGAGCACCATGCCGCGCATATCAACCTGCATATTGTAAAAACGGACTGTGTCAGCAGAAAGCTCAACGGTGTAAAATCCCTTGGAGAACCACCTCATCGTTTCCACCCATTCGTTGTTAAGCCCAGCCAAATAATCATCGTTATTTGGAAAAAAAGTTAATACATCAGCGTTCTCACCAAATAGACTGAATTGCTTCATGAAAAGTCCATCTTCCGTTTTTGCTACACCATACCAATTCAAGTTAGCGGTGCCAACAGGCATGGTCAACATCTTTTCCACTTGAATAGTATTTGACTTCAACTCAGCTTCAAATTGGCTTTGGATTACTTGTTTATTAACTAGCGTAAGCAACAAATAGGACGTGCTTAATACCAATCCTACAGTATTCAATTTCATTCGATAATTCTCCAGTTTCAGAATCATCATTCCCAGCAGAAACCCAAAAATCAAAAGCAGCGTGTAAACAGGATCAACCACATTCACACTGTCCAAACCTAAGCGAGCATCCGAAAACGGAAGCAGTAATTGCGTTCCGTAGGATGTAAAAGTGTCGAGAATGACGTGCGTAATGAGGCAGAGAAACGTGAACCACCACAGGCGCTGGAAACCAAATTCCGTAGCCCATTTCATCTTCCGAAGTCCAAATGCAACAGGAAAGGAGGCGCTAATACAGAACAGGATGGAGTGACTGACACCCCGATGAATACGCAACATATCGAAGCTGTCGTAAACAAGATAAAGCAACACATCCAAGTCGGGAATAGTAGCCACCAAGGCGCCCGCCAACAGCGGTTTCCAACTCTTTTTCTGGCCTAAAACTGACTGGCCAATAGCTGCCCCTAGCGCTGCTTGTGTAATGCTATCCATGATTCGAGGCCGAAGCTATCGAAAAACCTTCGCTTCAATTACCTTTGCCCAATGCGATTCATTTGGGTGTTTTTGCTCATTTCTACTTCCGTCATGGCTCAGAAAGTACAGATAACGGCTCATCGAGGCGCATCGGGTTATGCGCCCGAAAACACGCTTTCTTCGGTTAAAAAGGCTTTGGAAATTGGTGTTGACCGTATTGAAATGGATGTACAACAAACATCAGATGGGGTGGTTGTGGTGCTTCACGATAAGACTTTAGACAGAACCACCAACGCAAAAGGCAAGGTGGGTAAAATGACTTTTAAAGAGTTACAGGACGTAAAGGCGTACGGTAAATTTGAAGCCGAATTCCCAGACGAACCCATTCCAACACTCGAGCAAGTGTTTGAATTGATGGATGGTTCTACGGAGTTCGTTATTGAGATTAAAGCTGGCAACAAAACCTATCCAGGAATTGAAGATAATGTAGTAGCTCTCATCCACCAATACAAGGCAGAAAAGTGGGCATTGGTGCATAGTTTCAACGACCGTGTTTTAAAGCATATTCACAAGCATCACCCAGAAATCCGACTTCAAAAACTATTTGTGTCATACTCTGGAGGGATTATGGTCGATTTTAAATTACACGTGGTTAAATTGAGCAAATACAACTATGTAGAAGGTTTTGGGATTAGCCTTTCTGGAACGAATAAAAAACTGATAGAGAAGATTCATGCCATGGGTAAAATCGTGCATGTTTGGACCGTGAACAAAGAAGAAGACATGAGGCAAATGATTGATTTAGGGGTCAACGGTCTTATCAGTAACTATCCCGACAAAGCGAAAGGTTTGCTCGTGGAATATTAATCAGAGCCTTACTTTTGAATCCATGTCAGAAGCCATAGTCAATCGACTTAAATCCATTTTTCTCGTTGCATTTGTAACTTATGCAGTGTTTGTAACAATCATAGGGGTTATGCTTATCGCAAAAGGTGCCGACCGCAGCTTATGGATAGGAGTTACAGTTGCTGCTGCAACGATTGTTATCTTTTTCGCAAGGCTATATCTTACCAAAGTTCCAAGAACGTCTCCTGGGTTAATGGGGTTCAGCATATCTGTGTTTGGAGCAACGATGTATTCCATTTTTCAGAGCTATGATCAACAAGTTCCATCGTATGCACCAATTTTAGGAATGATTGCCTTGGCAGGGTGGGCTGCTTATGTAGCTTGGTATTCCGATCTGGGTGATCGAAGTAAAGACAAAATCAAAGAAGGAAAGCGGTTACCCAAGATTGAATTTGAAGATTATGATGGCAACCATGTAAGTTCTGAAGATTGGAAAGGGAAGAAGCGATTGGTGATATTTTATAGAGGAAACTGGTGCCCAATTTGTACAGCACAGGTTAAGGAATTAGGCGATTTTGAAAAGGATTTCAAAGAACTTGGAGTAAGAATTACTCTCATAAGTCCACAGTCGCATCAAAAAAGCAAGAATCACGCTAATAGAGTGGGAATGGACTACGATTTTTTGGTGGATGTGGATAATCGTGCTGCCAAAGTGTTGGGTATTCTCTCAGAAAATGGCTTACCAGCAGGATTTGAAGTACTAGGCTATGAAACAGACGTGCCAAAGCCGACCACATTTGTATTAGATGAAAACGGAAAAGTAATCTTTGCCGACCTTACAACTAATTACCGATTACGAACGCGCCCAGAAGATATTGTTGAAGCATTAAAAGGATGATAAAATCAGCAATAGTTTTATGTTTTGCCTGCCTAACATCCATACAGGTTTTGGGTCAGGTTTGTACGTCTGAAAGATATTTAAGTAATATATTTCAATCAACTGTTACACAAGATGTTGTGTTCGGAAACTCACCGGCCTTAACCGCTGTATATGTAGCCGAAAATGTCACGGTAAATCAGGCCATGACAATGGATGTTTTTTTTCCTATTGGAGATAATTTACCTAAACGACCACTGGTTATGTTGGCTTATGGTGGCGGATATCTTTTCGGTACCAAGGAGGATGAAGATGTGTGGGCTACTTGCGACAGCTTAGCGAAGAAAGGATACGTTACAGCAAGCATCAATTATAGAATGAATATGAATGTAGCAAGCGCTGCTAGCGCTGTGCGTGCCATATACCGAGCGGCACAAGATTACAGCGCGGCTATTCGGTTTCTCAAAGAGAATTCAAACACTTACGGAATTGATACCAACTACGTGTTTGTTGGCGGTGTAAGTGCTGGAGGTTTTTCGGCCATGCATGCCGTTTTCCTAGATGATAACGAACGGCCTGCTGCCACTTTTCAATCGGGAATACTAGGGGTAAACCCAGATTTGGGTTGCATTAATTGCGCAGGAAACAACTTTAATCATACCACCAACGTTCGGGGCATCATCAATTTGTGGGGAGCCCTGATGGACACCTCATACATTCAGCAGAATGAAATAGTACCCATGACGTTGTTCCACGGAACCAACGACCTGATTGTCCCTTATGATTATGGCTTTCCATTTACGGCTTTGTTCTTAATGCCAGAGGTATTCGGTTCTGCCAATATTGCAGCACGAGTCGAAAACCTAGGAGGTGATGCCGAGCTTAATACGTTTCCAACCGGTCATAATATTTGGGGTTTGAATGTGAATAACGTGATGATTGGCGGGCCCACTGAGTACTGGAATCCTATAACTGATAGCATTGTTTCGTTTTTGTATGAGAATATCCGTCCCACACCACTTGCAGTTAGTTCAAATGGAGTTTGTGAAGGGGAACCAACTCTGCTTATGGCCAGCATTGTGCCCGCAAACGGTCATGCTTGTTGGACAATTGAATGCGGAACTATACTTAGCTCAAATACAGATTCCTCCGAAATATCAGTCATTTGGAGCGCTGCAGGGACATACCAAGTGTCGGTTACTTCCATCAATCATTTAGAAGCTTATTCCTTGCCCTCAATTATAGAAATTGAGGTGTATGCCTTACCGCAAATTGCTATTACAAATAGCAATGGAACGCTAGAGGCCACTGGCGGATTACCGTACTATCAATGGTATTTAAACGGAGTTGAACTTATTGGTGAAAATCAGGTCAGTTTGGTGCCGACAAGTAATGGTAATTACACGGTTCAAGTATTAAGCTTGGATGGCTGTTTTTCTGAATCAGAACCATTTGTCACGGTTGGCATTTCTGAAAATACGTTGAGCCAAGCTGAAGCTAGTTATGTTCAGATTTACGATTTTATCGGTCGATTATTAAACAGTTACACAATTGAAGAATTGAGTTCAATAAGGTCTGGAGGAAAAAATCAATCGGTGATTGCAAAGTACTTCAGCAAGGATCACCAATACCTTGGCGCAGAACTAAGATTGATACCTGTTACTTTCTAATCAAGGATACTTCATCCTTGTTATAGAAAAAACTCAGCCGCATATTCTTTATAAAGAATTCTTGCATGTCTGCAGACGTCTCAAATTTCTCATCAATATTATCAGTAACCTCAAACAAGTTGAAGCCAGATGGCACAAGGTCTATTCTGTGTAAAGAATACTGCTGAGTACCAGACTCGTTCATGTTCAAAAACAATAAACCTTCCAATGAAGTGGTGTGGGCTACATAGTTTTTTATAGAATAATCTTTTGCATCCGCATTGTATTGATAGTGTGCAATAGCGTACCGTACAGTATCAAACTTCTCAATAGTATAGTATGTAGGGTTTTCCTGATTTAATTCGTTTTCAGGCATCCATGAGCCAATTAATTCTGGTCTGATGAGTTCAATAGGTTTTCCAAGCGGAACGATGGATGTATAAGGGCAGCCCCACAGGAGTATTAAACCTGCAAATAGACTCGTGAATAGAATTGATTTTTTAAACATGGGTGCAAGTTATTTAGATTTTATCTAGTGCAATTGACTTTGCTCATTCAAAGCTTTTCAATAGCCTTATATTGCATTAAAATAATTGAATGAAAAATTTGTTTTTTGGTTTAATTCTCATCGCTTCTTACGCTAACGCACAAGACCCTATTGTGCAGGCTATAATAGATGATGTGAGTATTGATTCGCTCATATACTATTCAAGCGCAATTTCAGGCGAATTTCCAATAGACGTAGATGGAAATGTTGTGACAATAGCTTCCAGAAACAAGAATTTTCCTGGTAACGCAATTGCTGCGGATTACATCGAACAGAAGTTTCAGGAATTCGGATTGACCACCTCTGTTGTCAGTTTTGGGACTACTGGAGAGAATGTGCTGGCAACTCAACTTGGTATCTTATACCCAAACCAGAAGGTTGTTGTGTGCGGTCATTATGATTCGATGCCTGCAAATGGAACAGCTTCGCCAGCAGCGGATGATGACGGAAGCGGAACTGCTGCGGTTATAGAAGCTGCGAGAGTTTTATCTCAATATCAGTTTGCATACACCATTATTTATGCTGCATGGGATGAGGAGGAGTACGGTCTGGTTGGCTCTAACAACTACGCCACAACTGCTGAGAATAACTTAGATTCGATTGTCGCAGTAATAAACATAGATGCTATTGCTTGGGATGGCGATGGAGATAAATTAGCACGTGTTCACACACGAGACATTGCCAATTCGGTGAACCTAGCCACGGTAGCCCAGAGCATGATTTCAACCTATGGAATTGACCTCCAAATAGAGGTAAACAACCCAGGCGCAACCTATAGTGACCATGCATCTTTTTGGAACCACGATTTCAGCGCCATTCTCATCATTGAGGATTTTGACAATGATGGCAACCCTCACTATCACACCACCTCTGACAGAGTAGAGTATTTTGACACTACTTATTACGGTGAGATAAGCAAATGGGCCTTTGCTACGGCTGCTACCATGGCTGTACCCCTAAGTGGAAATGTGGGCGTGTTTGAACAGGCAATGGAAGATTTTGTGGTTTACCCAAATCCTGCAAATGGTGTACTGCACATTGGTTCGATTGGAAAGGAACCTGGGAATGTAAATATTGAATTATTAGATGTAGCTGGTAAGCAAGTACTGAACTTAAATGAGATACTTCCAGCCACAATTGATGTTTCCCAACTACCATTTGGGAATTACTTCTTAAAATTGAGTGCTGAAGATGGAGCAGTTTGTTTTACCCATAAAGTGGTAAAGAAGTAACTAAGAAATCCAAATTCTACTTATTAAATCCCAGCGTATGGATGAATTTCTCGGCATAGCCGATAAGATGGTTATTTACAATTTGCGAAGCTCTTGGTTTCAGATATCCAAGCTTTACAATGAAATGGCCTTTGTGCACGACACTTCGGTAAGTATGGCTTTTGTGTTATTGGCGATTAATGAAACTGAAGGTACACCAGTTACAAAGATTGCCCCTAGAATGGGCATGGAACCGAATAGCTTGAGTCGTATTTTAAAGTCGATGGAGGAGAAGGAGTTCATCTATCGTAAGCGAGATGATGTGGATAAGCGGATGGCCTTTGTTTGCCTAACTGAATTGGGTAAGGAGAAACGAGAAATTGCATTAAAAGCCGTATTCAGACTAGAAAAAGCCATCGTCAATCAATTGGATGAGGATAAGCTTGCCGCTTTCTTTGAAGTAGCTCGACATATTCCTGACGCTATTGATGAGTTCAAAGAAAAAATGGCGTCTTACGAAGCTTCGTAAAACGCCATTTAAATTCTTTTAAAGGAAGGAACTATCTCTTAATTATTCTCTTCGAGCTAACACCTTCATCGGTAGTTATTCTCAGTATGTACGAACCATTAGGTAGGTTAGAAATGTCAATGGTGTTGTCGAATGCTGCTGCGTTGAAAACAACCTCTCCCAAAATGTTTAACACCTCAATAGATACCAATTTATGGGCTTCAACATCAATGGTCAAAGGACCGCTTGTTGGAACAGGGTAAACTGGCAACTCTTTTCTTAGCATATAGTCTGCAATGCCATCAGGAGAGGCACCATACCTCAAGTTCAGAATTGGAGCCAACTCTGGGTTAGAAGCATCGCTAAATTTCATGGTTCCACCTGTAAATCCAGGAACACTTATGAGGAATTGAGTTTTAGTGCTGTTATGTATGCCGTTAATCATTTCGGCAGTCAGATCTAGTCTAATCCAGTTGCCAACAACAGCGTTTCCACCATGACGGCAAGGCTCACCTTCAGCATCAGGTGTATCCATATAATCCACTGCCTCCACATCAACAGATGCACCGAAATTCCCATTAGCCATCTTCACATAAAGGTCGTTGCCTACAAGGGCATTTGCTCCCGTAATCTCTTCTATTCGAAGGAAAATACTTGCACCAGCTAAGGTGGTATCTGCCATTTGAGGCGTATCAAAAGAAACAACTGCTGCTAGTTCATTTCCGCCTGATTCACCAACTAGAATTTCTTGAGAAACATCTCCAGCAGAAGAAACTGAGCCATCCATAGTTGAACCTTCTGAAAGAAGATACAAGTCATCCATCAAGAATTTTTGATAGAACTTTTGTGCTTGGTAGGTGAACATTGCCAAATACCCTTCTGCTGAAAGATGGAAACAGTCTTTGAAAATACCTGCATACAGTCTCATCCCAGCTTGCGGAGATGGATAGTCTGGGTACCCCAACGGAAGTGGTGCATCGAACTGCGCATATGTTCCACCAGGAGCAACACCTAGGGGTGATGTTTGTCCAAATTGGTATTGGAGAATGCCTTGTGCTCTGACAAAATCTAATTGTGGATCGATTGAAGCAGAATAAGCAACAGAATCCGACATCTCGTTAAGAATAGAATTGATAGTGATGAAATCTGGTTGTCCCATATCATCCCATGTACCATAAAAAGGGTGGAGTGTTTGAAATGGAGCATTATCCTCAATAATTTCTTCAAAGTTTGGATAGGCGTAACCTGGCCAAAAAACGTTCATTCCCGTACGTGTGTTTTGCAAGAAATCTACGATGG
>ERZ889078.1674-NODE-1674-length-17220-cov-24.902301_pt1 | contig 17220 bp, 19 predicted proteins | sample MGYA00521266_ERZ889078 | MGnify/ENA primary metagenome ERZ889078 (study PRJEB32303, sample SAMEA104408618) | aquatic metagenome | biome: Brackish water; feature: Pelagic; material: water | place: Baltic Sea | collected 2014-06-16T06:34:00 | depth 76,534 m ...
ACAAGGTAGATGTCACTGGTTCGAGTCCAGTAATGCCCACCATAATTTGTGATATTCGCACAAGTTTTCGTTAACTTTAAAATAACGAAATAGTGACATTTTTTACTTCAAAACGCGCGGTGGTAGTTCAGTTGGTTAGAATACCTGCCTGTCACGCAGGTGGTCACGGGTTCGAGCCCCGTTCACCGCGCCACATTCCAAAATTTCCCTTCAACTTTAAAATTACCAAACATTCTTAAAATTTATCTTATTCTCGGTTTATTAGCCTATAAAACGCTATAATCACAGGCTTTCAAAAGAAGCGAAAACTACATAAGTTTTTACAAGGAAACATATATTGAAATTATCTATTTTATTTGGCGGCGCTAGTTTTGAACATGAAATTAGTATTGTCAGCGCCATCACCGTAAAAGAAAAACTCTCTGGCTTTAAACTAAATTTTATTTTTTGCGACGGCGATCATCAATTTTATTTGATTGATTCGTCCAAGATGAAGGCCACCACTTTTTCCAAAAGCGAACATAAAAAAATGCCAAAGCTCATTTTGTCGGACGGCGGCTTCGTTCAAAAAAGTATGTTTGGTTCGATGGAACATAGAGACGTGGTTCTAAACCTGATTCACGGAGCGGATGGGGAAGATGGGACAATAGCGTCTCTTTTGGACTTTTACGCCATCAAATACATAGGCCCGCGCGTTGACGCGAGTATTTTTTCTTACGACAAAAGATACACGAAATACCTGTGCGCGGCTAGGGGCGTCAGAAGCGTTAAGTACGAAACTCAAAAAGTGAACGAGCATAAAAATATGTCTTTAGAATATCCGGTTATTATTAAGCCGGCCTCTTTGGGAAGCTCTATCGGCGTTAGCGTCGTCAAAGAGGAACATAATTTGGATTACGCTCTCGATTCCGCGTTCGAGTATGACGACAACGTCATAATAGAACCGTTTTTGGTAGGCGTCAAAGAGTACAATTTGGCGGGCTATATGGCTAACGACAAGATGTATTTTTCCATAGTCGAGGAACCTCAAAAAGAAGAATTTTTGGATTTCGAGAAAAAATACATGGACTTCGCCCGCAGCGAGCAGGTTCTCAAAGCCGACATAAGCGAGGAATTGGTCTCAAAGCTAAGAGCGTCTTTTGAAAAGATCTATCGCGGACTCTTTGAGGGAGCCTTGATAAGATGCGACTTTTTCGTGCTCAACAACACTGTGTATCTAAACGAAATAAATCCAATTCCAGGTTCAATGGCGAACTATCTTTTCGCGGATTTCAAAGGCGCCATCGAAGCGCTGAGCGCCTCTTTGCCGACTTCTAAAAAAGCGAAAGTATCGTACGATTACATTCACTCAATTTCAAGCGCCAAAGGCAAATAGTGGCCATAAAATCCATTCAGCACAATCAACGCGCGTTCAACGTTAGCTACGAGATTTTAAATCCAAACGCTAAAGTCGACTTGTTGGTTCTGCATGGTTGGGGCAGCAACAAAAACCTTATGAAACAATCTTTCTCGGCGTTTATGGACGGCTTTCGCCATATTTACGTCGATTTGCCCGGCTTTGGGGGTTCAACTTGCCCTGTCGCTCTTACGACGGCGGACGTGGCTAGAATCGTGGAACTCTTGATGGTTCAGATAAACGCCTCAAAAGATATCGTTTTGGGACATTCTTTTGGCGGAAAGGTCGCGCTTTTGCTTGAACCAAAAGTGCTCGTTCTCGTTGGCAGCGCCGGCATATACGTAAACAAATCCTTAACGGTGAAAATCAAAATATTTCTTTTCAAAACGCTCAAGATTTTTGGCCTTTCAAGATTTCGTTCGTTGTTCGTCGCCGAGGACGCGAAAGAGCTCAGCGAACACATGTATCAAACGTTCAAGAACGTCGTAAACGAGGATTTTTCGGAAGAGTTCTCCAAGTATGAGGGCAAAGCGCTTCTCTGTTGGGGCAAAGACGACACGGCGACTCCGCTAAGTTCGGCGCGAAAGATAAGCGCTCTCGTAAAAAACTCCAAGTTGGAAGTTTACGATGGCGACCATTATTTTTTTATGAAAAACGCGAGGGACGTCTCAAAAAAGATCGAAACCGCGTTTCTTGAAACTTTAGGACATTGATATGCAAAACTACGAAGTATTGGCGGCGTTTGTCGTAAACGTTCTTTTTGTAACGGTTTTGGGCTGGTACCTAATCACAAATCTGCAATGGTACGATTACAAACTCTCTAGAGTCATTTTTAAACACCACAAGCCGCACTGGCACGTTTTGTATTTTATAATTCCTTTCATAGCCTACTACGTCACGGGCAGGTTTTTTAGCATATTTTTTATTTTCGCGGTGCTTCCGTCCATCTTCGTTTGGCATAAAAGACTGGACAAAAAACTCGTTCTTACCTGGAGAGTGAAGCGCTTTCTCATTCTTTTGCTTTCTCTCGTTTTGTTTCAAGACGTATTGTGCACCTTAAAAGACGCTTGTTCCGTCTATGGCGTTTTTATGCCTTTGGCGGTCGCTTACGCTGGAAGCTCGCTCATAGAGAGTTTTCTTTTCCAGGCCTATAAAAAAGAGGCGAAAAAGAAACTTGAGAGCATGAAAGATTTGCAAGTGGTCTGCGTCACTGGAAGCTACGGAAAAACGAGCGTTAAAAACTTTGTGGCGCAAATTTTGAGTAAAAAATTCAAAGTCTACGCGACTCCAAGAAGCGTCAACACTCTTGGCGGAATAGTGGGCGACGTTAACAATAGTTTACCCCAAGACACGGAAATTTACGTATGCGAAGCAGGAGCGAGACAAAGTGGCGACATTTACGACATCGCCACGTTTATCGAGCCTCAAGTGGCGGTCGTGGGCAAGGTCGGCGAAGCGCACATAGAGTACTTTAAGTCTTTGCAAAACATCATAGCCACAAAGCTCGAGATTATGCAATCGCCGCGTTTGATGAAAGCGTTCATACACACTTCGGTAACGGACGAACCGCATGAAAAAGTGACGTTTTTCGGCGATGAGATTTCCGACGTAAACGCGGACTTGAACGGCATAAGTTTTAAAATGAATTTTGATAACGCTAGCTTGGATTTGCGTACGAACGTTTTAGGCGAGTTTCAGACCATGAACATAGCGGTAGCCGTGAGAGTGGCGAAAAGCTTTGGCATGAGCGACGAAGAGATAACGAACGCCGTAAAAAAATTGCAACCCGTGGAGCATAGACTTCAGATGATAAAAGCCGGCGGAAAACTCATACTTGACGACGGATACAACGGAAACATAGACGGAATGCTCGAGGGCGTGAGACTTTGCTCTTTGCACGAGGGTAGAAAAGTTATCGTAACCCCAGGACTTGTCGAGAGCAGCGAGGAACTCAACCTAAAACTCATTAACGCCATCAACGAAGTTTTTGAAATAGTCATAGTGACGGGAGCTCTAAACGCGGAGCTTTTTGACAAAAATCTAAAAGTGAAAAACAAAATCATGTTACGGGACAAATCGAAACTGACCGAAGTGTTGGCGAATCAAACAAAAGCTGGCGACATTATACTTTTCGCGAACGACGCGCCGAATTTTATATAATGAAAGCGTATGTTAACGCTTACGAGTCCAAATCATGCGCGGGCGACACTCAAGAACTCATGGACGCTATTTATTCAAAGCGAACAGGCGTAACGATAGATACTTCTTACATGCCAGACGCTCCAGTTGGACTTGGAAAGATGCGCTATGAGGATTTTTTTGAAGCTATGAACGAAGTTGTTGGCGACGTGTTGAAAAACTCCAATCTTGATGATTTTAAAGAGACTTTGCTTATCGTTGGTTCTTCCGTTGGCGGTATGCAAGAGAGCGAGCGAATCTACTTTAAAGACAAAAATTACAAAAATATAGACCCGTCTCGTCACGCCATTGGCGTTATCGCTGAATCCTTGGATAAAAAATTTGCTTTTGCCGACACCCGTTCCATCTCGACCGCGTGCACTTCAAGCGCGAACGCTTTTCTTTTGGCAAAGAGACTTATCAACGTCGGGGCTTACAAAAACGTTTTAGTCGTAGGCGCGGATGCCTTGTGCCATACGACCGTATGCGGTTTTTACGCTTTGGGCGTTCTCTCGTCGAAAGCGTGCGCGCCTTTTAACGAAGGCAGAGAAGGGATGAACGTCGCCGAGGCGATAGCGGCTATTTTGGTTCAAGATCAAATGAGCAACGACTCCATAGAGCTTGTGGGCGTTGGCGCAAGTAGCGACGCGTACCACATGACAAATCCAGACCCCGAGGCTAACGGAGCGATGGCGTCCATGAGCGACGCGCTCAAAGACGCTTCTTTGGACGCTAGCGCAATCGACTACGTTAACGCTCATGGGACGGGAACGCTTGCGAACGACAAGGTCGAAGGACTAGCCGTTGAAAACCTTTTTGACGGCGTTTACGTGAGCTCCACGAAAGCTATAACGGGACACGTTCTAGGCGCCGCTGCGGCGATTGAAGCGATTATCTCGTGCGAGGTTATCAAACGCGGACTCATTCCCGCTCAGGCGAATTTAACGGAGGCCGAGAACAAAACCTTAAACATTCCAAGAGAGAACGTCGCGCAAAACGTGAAGTACGTCATAAGCAACTCGTTCGCGTTTGGCGGAAACAACGCGTCCCTTATATTTGGAGGTTTAAGCCAATGCCCAAAAAAGTAGCCCTAAACGTAATCAGCGCGGCGAAAATCTACGCGCCAATACAAATAGAAAACTTGGACGAGAAGCGCATCGTCCCGCAAATGATGATAAGACGGCGTTTGACTAGAAACGCGAAAATTACGCTTTACATCGCGGACAAGTGCGGTTTCAAGGGGGGAAAGATAGTTTACGCTTCCGCATTTGGAGAGCTTCAATCAACGGTGGGCATTACGGACGCCATCTTAAACAACGCTCCAATATCGCCAACTCTTTTTCAAAACAGCGTTTACAACTCGGCCCCATCTTATTTTTCGCTTTTAAACAATGACAAAGATGAAATCATCACGATATCTTCAGGGATGAAAAGTTCGCTCGACGCTCTCAAGACGGCGGCGTTGCAGGCACTCGTTTCTAAAGAGAGAATTCTTTGCGTCGCCACGGAGTGTTTAAGCATTGAAAATATACAAGAAGTGAATCAATGTACGTCGTACCTTGAAGCCGGAGCCGGAGTCGTTCTAGAAATAGCCGATGACGAAGCCGGAGCGCTAAATATCCAAGATTTAAAAGAAGAGGGCGTCATAGATTCGCTTCAAGATTTGTTTCGCGTTGTAAATATGAGTGAAAAGGGCGTAGTTAAGGTTTTTATAGAGTTATAAGAGCCTATTTAAGATATTATTGTATCGCTTGACACACCATGAGCGTATGTCCAAAACCCAAACCATCTATCTGCTCCACAACTTTAAGACCGGCCTCGTTGGCAAATTTTTCAAACTCGCTCGCTCGGTACATCTTGCTTGTTCCATTCGCGAGAGCGCTAAAATACGGAGAAGTGTTTATAAGGCAATATGCTCCTATCTCGTGGCTTTGTCTGTCCCAAAATGGTTCCACTATGTAAACTTTTCCGTTCGAGTTTAGGGCGGTTCTCGCACGTTTTAAAAGATTTACAATGTCCGATGGGGGAAAACAATCTAAAAATTGACTCATCCAAACGCCGTCGACGTTATCCGGGAACGCTTTGGAGTGGTCGAGTAAATCAAGTGGATACCCTTTGACTCTCTCTTTCACTCCGGCTTCCTCCGCATTAACAAACGCGGCGTCTATTTGAGCTTTGTGATCAAGTATGGTTACGGTGGTCTCTGGAGACGCGTTCGTTAGGGCTATCGACCATTTTCCGGTATTGCCGCCGACGTCCAAAAGCGTTTTGATACCGCGTTTACTCATTATGTCCACTAGAGACTTAAACGCCGCGTCGGAATAGAAGTGGTCAAACCCGAACCAACTATCCTTGGCTTTTTTTGGTAGTTTTGTAAGAATTGGATAAATGGTCTCTTCGGTTTTTGAAAAAGTGTGACGTAGTCCTACCGGTTTTCCACTCTTGAGAGCCTCGTCAAGATAAAAAAGCCCTTTGTAATTTACGTCGTGGTTGTAGTTGAGATTCGCTTTCGTCATCTCGTCGTTTTGTAAAAAATATCCTATTCTCGTAATGGCGTACTTCTCGTCTTCAAAACCGAGCGCCCCCATGCTAAATCCAGATTCGCAAAGCACTTGCGTCGCGTATACGGTAAGGCCGAGCTCTTTGGATATCTCTTCGACGCTTAAAGGTTTTCTCTTGTTTTGTAGAAGTTCAAAAATTCCCCAATCCCGAAGAAGCCTGGCGCATTGAAACACAACGGGCCCAAAAGCTATCTTTTGAGCCTCCAAAAGCGCTTGTTCGCCTGAAATGTTTTTTGTATCGAACATTGTGATCCTTGAGAATGATTTTACTCAATATTGTATCATAAGAGATGATGATTAATAAGATTGGCGAAAGATTTCCAAGTGAGATTCGTTAATTGAGGGTGGATTGTATATTTTCACTTCTAAAGGTGAAAATATATAAAGGCGTTGTTTATTTGGGGCCGGAGACTACCTTGTCTTTGTCAAAATAAACCATGTAAGTGGTCCATCTGTCTTTCCAAAACTTCCATTCATTCATTTCCAACGTAGGGGTGTGATGAACGGGAGGATAGCCCAAGGAAACCAACACGGCTTTTTTGGACATTCCGCCTTTAAGCTCTCCCGTTTCAATCGCTTTTTGCTCAAGCTTTGAAAAATGACTTAAATCAAGCTTTTTGTTTGAAAAGTATCTTGTGAAAATTTCAGAAATGTTTTTACCCGAATATTTTGCTTTGTTTTGCAGAGTGATGTTTTTGCCTTTATAGACGAAAACGATTTGTTTGTCGTTAACGTCTTGAAGCGTCACTTTTGAATTGACGGGAATTAAAACGCCCACTCTAAAGTTAGTCGTTTCAACCAAGGTTAATCTTCTAGACATATTGTAACGCATGTTGAGTTGGGTATACATCGTCGCGTTGGCGTCAAAAGCTTTTTTTACTTCTGGAGTTACGGTGGCTGATCCGCAACCGGTGATTGACAGGGTCGCTATAAGCAGGGTTATCGTCAAAATGATTTTTTTCATTTTAGTTCCTTGTGTGTGAATTGTTTGTATTCTAGCGTATTTTAATTTTGAAATAAATAACAGTATTGAATTTTATTGCCTTTCATGCGTTCGACATTGCTATAAAAATGATATACTATAAAAAATATGAGGAGTGTTGCGATGGTTAAAACTTTTTTCTTTTTCTTTATAATTGGTATTCTATTTAGTGGATGTAGCATTAAAAGAGAAATAAAACCCGTAGACAAAGTAGTGGACGAAAAGATATGCATTATAGAAAATGACGCAGTGAAAAAAGGTTTTCTTGTCGCATATAAGGAAGGTTTGGAAGAATTAGGTTATAAAGTAAAAGTTTTACCTTCAAATAGTGACAAAAATATGTGTAAAGTTAGTTCGGTATACACTGCAAGATGGTCATGGGATTTAGCGATTTACATGTCTTACGCAAAAATTGACGTTTATGAAAATTCTACATTACTAGGTTCGGCGTTATACGACTCCACTTATGGCGGTGGAAGAATTTTTGAGAAATTTGGAAATGCCGCGAACATGGTAAAATCATTGGTGAAAGAACTCTATCCAAATAAAATAATTCAAAAGTAGCGCATATTGAGAAAGCAAGTCTCATCAATCGCGCGCTCCGCTTATTCAAATAAAGAGAATGGCGATTATTTGTTTTTTAGTATAAATTCGTTAAAATAAATCTTAAATCTTTAAATAAGAAAAACATTTATGAAAAAAGTCTTAGTTTTGTATTATTCCCAAACCGGTCAATTGAAAAACGTTCTTGACAACTTTGTTTCAAAACTGGGAGACGAGTCTGTTAAGGTTGATATGAAGGCCATAGAGCCAAAGATTAAATATCCTTTTCCTTGGTCGTTTTACAACTTTTTCGACGAGTTTCCCGAAGCCGTGCATATGGATGGCTGCGACATCGAAGAGATCCGAGGTTTAGAAGAAGATTATGATTTAATCATCTTGGGATACACCGTTTGGTATATGGCTCCGTCCATTCCCGTAACGGCTTTTTTAAACTCCCAACAAGCGAAAAAAATCTTTCAAGGCAAACCCGTGGTAACGGTCGTGGCGTGTCGCGACATGTGGGTGCTCGCGCAAGAGAAAGTGAAAGTTATGCTAAAAGACTTGGGCTCAAGGCTGATGGACCATGTCGCGTTGACGGATCAAGGCGGTTCTATTTTGAGCCTCGTTTCTCTTCCCGCATGGATGTTGAGTGGAAACAAACAATATTTCTCCTCTTTGCCATCGGCGGGAATCAAACAAGAGGAGATAGACGCTTGCGATAGATTTGGAGAGAGATTGAACGAAGCGCTTAAGCAAGACAAAGAGAAGAACGACGGGCCAATGTTGAAAAACCTAGGGGCGGCCGTCGTAAACGCCAAGCTTATCGCGACTGAAAAGATAGCCAATAGAAGTTTTTACATATGGAGTAAACTCATAAAGCTTGGCGGCGCGAAGCGTTCGTTGGGACGAAAAACGATTATAAGCGTTTACGTCGCGTTTTTGCTGGTGCTAATCTTTACGGTTATCCCATTAAACGTAATGGCTAGAAAAATTTTAAATATATTTCAAAAAGATAAAATCAAGGCGATGGAAGCGTTATACGAGCTTCCTAGTGGGAGATAAGGTGGAAAATGATTAACGCTTACATAAACGACATAGCGGTGTTTTTGCCAAACGAACCGGTGGACAATGAAAACGTAGAAAAAGTTTTGGGTCAGGTCGGCGATAGGCCGTCTCGAGCGAAGCGCCTTATACTTCGCTCCAACAAGATTAAAACAAGATATTACGCCATCCATCCAGCGACGAGAAAACCCACTCACACAAACGCGCGCCTTACGGCGAACGCCATAAGAAAATTAGCGAATGAGACGTTTGATTTGAACAATGTGGATTTGCTTGCCTGCGGAACGACGTTGCCAGATCAAATGATGCCAAATCACGCGTTAATGGTTCACGGAGAGCTTGGAATGAAACCATTGGAAGTCGTCTCCACCGCCGGGATTTGTCTAAGCGGAGTGACGGCTTTGAAATACGCGTACAATTCCATTAAGGCGGGCGACGCGAAAGTGGCGATTGCCACCGGCAGCGAAAACGCGTCTTCGGTTATGAGAGCGGAAAATTTTAAGCCGGAGACGCAAGCGCGAGTGAACGAGTTGGAATCGCATGGAGAGATAGCCTTTGAGAAAGACTTTTTAAGATGGATGTTAAGCGATGGAGCGGGCGCGATAGCCCTTAGCGACACTCCGAATCCGGACTCGATTTCACTTAGAATCGACAAAATATTTTCGCGTTCTTACGCGAACGAGTTGGAAGCTTGCATGTACTCGGGATGCGAGAAACAAGAAGACGGGAGCCTAAAAGGCTGGAGAGATTGCGAACCGCGAGAGTGGCTGGAGAAGTCTGTATTTTCCGTCAAACAAGACGTAAAGCTTCTAAATGAGAAGATTACGGACTATACGGTTCGAAAACCCTTGGAAACGATGTTGGAGTCTAAGATGTTTAAACCTGAAGAAATTGATTGGTTTTTGCCTCATTATTCGTCTGATTATTTTAGAAACGAAGTCTACGAGAAGATGAGGAGCGCGGGTTGCGACATACCACAAGAGAAATGGTTTACAAACCTTTCAAGCAAAGGAAACACGGGTTCCGCCTCCATCTATATAATGCTAGAAGAGTTGTTCAAGTCGGGTCGCGTTAAAAAAGGGAATAAACTACTGTGCTATATTCCCGAAAGTGGAAGATTTTCCACCGCTTTTATGCTTTTGGAGGCTGTGTAGATGGATATAAACAGCGTTCCTCAAGACGATAGCTCAACGTACGCGAACAACAAAAAGGCCATCTACGCGCGCGACGAAGACGGAAGCGTGAAGGTAGTGGGTTCTAGCGGTTGGAGCGTCGAAGAGACGGTTACCAAGCAAGCTTTACGTGACTTGGAAGAACGCGCGGCGCTAGCGTACGCGGAGGTGAAGAGGGGCTTAAAATCGCCTCTGTACCATCACATGTACTCAATCAGAATGGATTTGCAAGTTTTAGCCGATTCCACCGGTTTTTTCAAGTGGACTATCAGCAAAGATTTTAAACCAGAAGTCTTCGCGAAAATAAGTGAAAAACGATTGGCTGTTTACGCCGAAGCGATGGGAAAGACGAGTGAAGAATTAAAAGTATTGGAAGAGAAAAACCATGAACGCGACTAATTTCGAGCATAAGCATTCGGCGCACTGCGAGAGCGGCGTTATGTCGTCCATGTTAAGGCACCATGGACTAAACCTTAGCGAACCGATGGTTTTTGGTTTGGCGAGCGCTTTGACTTTCGCGTATCTGCCTTTTATCAAGATGGGCGGAATGCCGCTTGTCGCGTATAGAAGCATGCCAAAATCCATCATAAAAAACATTCAAAAAAATTTAAACGTGACCATGAAACTCGAAACTTTTTCAAGCAAAGAAAAGGGCGAGGCCAGACTTGACGAGTTGCTGAGTCAAGGTAAAATCGTGGGCGCTCAAAGTTCCGTCTATTGGCTTCCGTATTTTCCAGAGGAGATGCGTTTTCACTTCAACGCCCACAATCTTTTGGTGATCGGCCAAGACGGCGACAACTATAAAATAAGCGACCCCGTTTTTGAATTTACTCAAGTGTGCGACAAAGCTTCTTTGAGTAAAGCGCGATTCGTCAAGGGCGTCATGGCTCCAAAAGGACTTCTGTATTACCCGACTTTCGTCCCAACGGAGGTGGACTTAAAGCCGATAGTAGTCACAAGCGTTAAAAAAGTGGCAAAGTCCATGTTGAACACTCCCGTGCCGATAGCCGGCCTCAAAGGGATTAAATACTTGGCGAAATCCATTCGCAAGCTTGGCTCCAAAGACAAACGCTACGCGAAACTGTTTCTTGGACACATCGTTAGAATGCAAGAGGAGATAGGAACCGGAGGCGCCGGTTTTAGATACCTATACGCCTCTTTTTTGCAAGAGTCGAGTCTTCTGTTTGACGGGGACGAGATTTTAGGCGAAGCTTCGCGAATGCTTCTGAAGGTTGGCGACGAGTTTAGAGAATTCGCGCTGATGATAGCCAAAGCCATTAAGTCCAAAAACGAGATCGACTTTGAAGCGATAGCTAAAAAACTCGACTCCATAGCGGATGAAGAAAAAGAAGTTTACGTCAAACTTTTAGAATTTCGCGCCAAAAATTAAATGATAAAAATAACGAACCTCTCGAAATCGTACGGAGAAACAAAAGCTCTTGACAATCTCTCATTGGAGATAAAAGAGGGTTCGATATTTGGGCTTTTAGGCGTAAACGGAGCCGGAAAAACGACGCTTCTTTCCATCTTAAACGGTTTAGTCGTTCAAGACGGCGGAGACGTTAAGGTCTTTGGTTTGGACATGAAACGCCACAAAAAAGAGATAAAAGCATTGAGCTCGATTATTCCCCAGCATCTCGCTTTTTACGAAAACCTGAGCGTGAAAGAGAACTTGGATTTTTTCGCCAAAATTCAAAACGCGACCAAAGAGCATTACGATAAAGCCTTGGAAGTCAATTCGCTACAAACCGTTTTAAATCAAAAAGCCTCGACGCTCTCCGGCGGGCAAAAAAGACGCCTGAATATCTCCATCGGTCTTTTAAACAATCCCAAAGTGATATATTTTGACGAACCGACGGTTGGCATAGATCCAAAAAGCAGAAACGAGATACTCGACACCATAAAAGGCTATAAAAAACTAGGCGTCACGGTTGTCTACACGAGTCACTACATGAATGAAATAGAAAAGATTTGCGACGAAGTCGCCATTATCAGTCATGGCAGACTCGTTGAGCAAAATTCCATCGAGAATCTTACGACCAACAGAAATAGCGACGCCGTGAGCGTCGAAGTGGCCTACGCCGAAAACTTAAAAACGCTTGGCGTCGAGTTAACGACTGAAACGACCATAGCTACGAAAGAGTCCGAGTTGTTTTCGACTCTGGAGCTTCTTAAAAAAAACAACGTATTCGTAAAGCGGATTAACTATGGTTCGAGCGATTTAGAAAAGCGTTTTTTAGAGATTACGGGTGGCGACGATGTTTAGAGCCATGATAAAAAAAGAGTTCTTGCTCGTTTTTAGAGACAAACACGCGCTGTTGGCTCTTTTCGTCATGCCCGCGGTGTTCATACTCATCATGTCGGTCGCCATGCGAGACCAATTTACAAGCAAAAACATTGAGTTTTCGCTTTACGCGAACGACATGGATAAAAGCCAAGCGAGCGAGAGATTTATAGCGAACCTCAAAGCGGATGAGAAGTTGCGTCTTCAAGAAAAGGAAGAGGGAGCCCAGTTTGTATTGAGCGTTCCCAAAAACTACTCAAAAGAGCCAGCAAGCCAAATAACCATAAACGTGAAGGAGTCCATAAAGAGCGACCAATTGGAAGTTTTCAAATCCATGCTTTTGGCGCGCCTGCTCGGAGAGAAGTTTGAGGCGAAACAGAGCTTATTCACGGTCGAGTACGACAACTCTTCGAAAATACCCAATTCAACGCAGCAAAGCGTGCCCGCGTGGATAGTTTTCGGAATGTTTTTTATTATCATCCCGATGTCCACGATATACGTTAACGAGAGAAAACAAAACACTTTGGCTCGACTTAACTCCATGAACGTTTCGGTTTTCGCCATGAGCGTCTCCAAAAGCGTTCCATATCTTGTCGTCAATCAGATTCAAGTTTTCATAATGCTTGGAGTCGGTATGTTTTTAGTCCCACTGTTTGACACGCCCGCATTGGAGATTAATGGCTCTTTTATGGCTCTAGGCGGTATTTCCTTGGCTCTTAGCTTCGCGGCCATCGGAGTTTCGTCTTTAATCGCCGTGAGCGCTAGTTCTAGCGAGCAGGCGACCACCATAGGCGGAATATTGAACATTTTGCTAGGCGCCATTGGCGGAGTGATGGTTCCAAAGTTTATAATGCCGGAATCCATGCGAACGCTAGCCGAGTTCTCCCCAATGTCATGGGGATTGGACGGTTTTATGGACATATTTTTAAAATCGGCCGATTTGAACATGATACTAGGAGACGCGTCAAAGCTCGTCGCGTTTGGTTTGGTCTCCTTGGCGTTATCTATGTTAATATTGCGCATTAGAATAAACAGAGGTCTTTAAATGGATATGGAAAAATTAAAATTTGATTTAAAAAGCATGATTATCGAGGAGTGTGAAAAAGAAGATATAACTCCAAACGACATAGCCGACGACGTGGAGTTGTTTTCAGACAAGAGCGGTTTGGAGCTTGATTCGCTTGACGCTTTGCAAATTTCCATGGGTCTGCAAAACAAATTTGGCGTTCGCCTTGGCGACTCTAAAGACTTTAGACGAGTCGTGACGACCATAGACGATTTGGCGATATACGTAAACGAGCGAAATGCGTAGCGTCAACGTTTTAGACTATGCGTTGAAAAGTTCGCAAGGCGACGCGAGGGAAACTTTAGAGTCGATTAAAACGCAAAACGCAAGGGTCTCTTTTAAAGAGGTCGCCACTTTTGACGACACCGTCAAAATTCCATATCATCTTTTTAAAGACGAAGTTAAAGAAGATTCGCGCGAGATTAAAAAAGCCATTAAAAAAGTGGTGCAAAGTCTATCAGATAAATTGTCCGCGCGACAAAGAGCGAACACGGCTTTAATCGTGGGGACGGCGCTTGTCGACATAAACATAGTCGCGTCCGTTAACGCTAGCGCGTATGATTACAAGAAACAACCATACGCTTCGGCTAAAAAAAGCGTAGACTCTTTCGCTCAAGAGATCTCTAACGAGTTAGGTTTGAATCCATTCACTATGACGATAAGCACGGCTTGCACGTCAAGCGCAAACGCGTTGTTGGAGGCCAGAAACCTTATAAAGAGCGGTGTGTTCGAATACGCGATTGTCGTTGGAGTGGAGATTTTTTCACAAATGATGAGCGACGGCTTCAGTTCTATGAAACTTTTGTCTTTGGACGTTCAAAGACCTTTCGACGTAAACAGAGACGGACTCGTATTGGGAGAGGCGATAGCCGCCGTTTTAGTTGGCGAGGATGACTCTAGTTGGCGTTTGCGCGGAGGTTTCTCAAATTGCGACTCCCTAACCATAACTTCGGTCAGTCCAAGCGGAGGAGAGTACTCGAAGGTTATGCGCGAGGCTATGCGACTCGCCAATGTCGCAGCCAAAGACGTTACGGCGCTCAAAGCTCATGCCACAAGCACTCCGGCGAACGATATGGCCGAAATAAACGCCATAAGAGAAGTATTCGCGCCAGACGTCGCTTTTACGGCTCTCAAACCTTACGTGGGGCACACCCTTGGCGCTTGCGGGATCTTAGAGTTGGCGATTTTCATGTCATGCGTGGACGACGGCTTTATCCCAAAAACTTTAAATCACAGCGAATCAATCATAAAAGAGTACGTTCCGCTTCAAGAACCCAAGGCGTGCGATAGCGGCGTTTTCATGCTGAATTATTTTGGTTTTGGCGGAAACAACACGTCATTAATCATCCAAAAAGAGTCTCTATGAAATTATACGTAAAAGCCTTTAGTTCCTATAGGGGCGATTTAAACGCATTCGACGTTAAAAAAGAGCTGAAAACGAAATACAAACTAGACACCCGCAGGCAAGACTCTTTTATACATTTGGCGGTTTACGGGGCTCAGTTGTTAAAGGATAAAATCGAAATCAACTCGAATGACGAACTCTACGTCACGAGCGGAGTCGGCAACATAGACGTTTTACAAAAAACGAACAATTACGTTCATGAAGAGAAAGAGTTTATCAAACCATTCGATTTTATAAACATGCTTGGAAACACCACCAGTTACTACGTCGCTTCCTCTTTGGGACTAAAAGATAAAAACGCCTTTCAAATCTCCGACAACTTTACGTTTATAAACACTCTCGTTTCGGTTTGCGCGTCATTGAACGCGTCTAAAAAAGAAGCTATTTTGGGCTCTGTCGATTTGAGTACGAATCCAGAGGAAGTGATTAAAAGGGTTTTAGGGGTAAGCGAAGAGACTAAAGTCACTAGTGGCGTCAACTATCAAAAACTTTCACTCTCTTCTTTGGGCGCGTTGGCAGAAGTCGAGTTTGACGCTAAAATCCACTCTTTGGATGAGGTTGAAGCGTTGTTGAAAAAGACGAAGTCGAAAGTAGTCGTTTCCATGAGATGCGAACGTTTGGACTCGAAAAAAGACAACGAGTTTTTTGAAACCATGCCAAGCCATTATCTCAACCAAGCCATAGAGACGAAAGAGGATTTGGTATACGTGGATTGTTTTGACGATAGGTATAAAATAATGAAAGTTAACGTTTTAATATAAATGAAATAGGGGTTGCGCATGAAAGAAGTGGACGTATTTATTATTGGAGCCGGTCCAGCCGGTTCCATCGCCGGAGCGAAATTGGTACAAGAGGGCTTTAGCGTAAAAATCGTGGAAAAGTTGAAAATGCCAAGATTCGTGATAGGCGAATCGCTGCTTCCAAGATGTAGCGAACTCTTGGAAAACGCGAACATGTTGGAAGCAATTTTAAACGCCAAGTTTCAGTTTAAAGGCGGAGTGGCGTTTGGAAATGAAAAAGGCGACTTCGCGGCGCTTGATTTTTCAAAAAACTTAGGTCAAAAATGGGGTAGCTCTTTTCAAGTTAAACGCGAGACGTTCGACAAGCTTCTAATCGACGACGCGCAGATGAAAGGATGCGACGTTGAATTTGAAGTTGAAGTGATCGCTTATGACGAAAATGAAAACGTTATCAAAGTAAAATATTTAGATGGCTCAGAAGAGACGTATAAGGCTAAAAAAGTTTTAGACGCTTCGGGGTATGGTCGCGTTTTGCCGCGTTTGCTCAATCTTGAAGCCGACTCTCACTTGGCGCTTCGTCGCGCGACTTTCGCTCGAGTCGATAAAGACAATCGTCCAGAAGGTGAACAAAGCGGTTACATCTTTGTCGACGTGGTTGGCGATAACGACGCGTGGATATGGAACATTCCATTTTCCGATGGAACCACTTCCGTTGGAATCGTATGTACCGAGGAGTACTTCGAAGGCTTTAAGATGAGCGACGAGGCGTTTTGGAAGTATATCGTTTACAACAATCCAGCCGCTTCAAAAAGATACGCGGACTCCAAACTCACCGTTGAGGTTGGCTCTTTAAGCGGCTACTCCGCGGCAGTGACGAAACTGTATGGCAAAAATTTTATCTTAACGGGCAACGCGTCCGAGTTTCTTGATCCGGTTTTTTCTTCCGGCGTAACGCTAGCGCTTGAGTCCGGCGCCAAAGCCGCCGAGCTTACAGCGAGAGAGTTAAGGGGTGAAATTATAGACTACAAAAAAGAGTATGAAGATTATATGATGATGGGCATTGACGTCTTTAGAGACTACGTAAACGCTTGGTACGACGGTACGCTGCAAACCATACTCTTCTCGGATAAGAAAAATCCCGAGATAACTAAAAAAGTCGTATCGGTTCTAAGCGGTTACGTTTGGGACGAGAACAATAGTTTCGTCACTTCTTCAAAATACGCTCTTGAAAAAACGTATGAAATGGTAAAATAATGATAAAGACGACGCTACTCTTTTTACTCTTTATGGCCGCGGCCATTGCGGATAGTTATAACTTTACGGAACTAAGATATAGCGACGCGACGGGTCGTTACTCGCAGCTTGACGGTCAGATTAGTTTTGGCGAAAACGCTCTTAATATTAAATACCCAAAAGCGCAGAGAGAGTTAGACTACAAAGATGACGTTTTAGTCTACCACGAAGACGCCAAGGAAGTGGATTTGGATGAGAGCCAAGCGGAGCGAATCATGCGATACTTTGACGTACTCAAGCTCTTGCACGGTGGCGACGAGAGCGAACTAAAAGAGACGTTTGAGATAGACGATAGCTCCGATAAAACTCTTTTAACACCTCTTGGTTCCATGAAGTATTACATCGAGCGCATTGAACTTACAAAAGAAGAGAGTAAATTAAAGAGCGTAAAACTTTTTTTAAAAAACAGTGACAATATAAGCGTGAACATTGATGATGAAATACGCTAACTACCTAATTCTTCTCATTCTGCTAAGCGCTGGAGTTTTACTCAAAGAGCGTATTCACGTATCCACAAATCTCCTTTCGCTTTTCGCAA
>ERZ889078.1675-NODE-1675-length-17219-cov-12.382254_pt1 | contig 17219 bp, 13 predicted proteins | sample MGYA00521266_ERZ889078 | MGnify/ENA primary metagenome ERZ889078 (study PRJEB32303, sample SAMEA104408618) | aquatic metagenome | biome: Brackish water; feature: Pelagic; material: water | place: Baltic Sea | collected 2014-06-16T06:34:00 | depth 76,534 m ...
TAAAAATCACCACCTGCAGCTTCTAAATTTTCTGATTTTCGTAATTGATTTGCAACTGTTAATAAATCTGTAGGCTCTGAATTTTTAAACAGTGTAAAAATAGCTGCATAAATTAATTTATGTGATTCTTTGTAAAAAACATCATCATGTAAAATATCAATTACATCATCAACTCCTTTTTTATCAATCATCATGGCTCCTAACACAGCTTCTTCTAAATCAACAGCTTGAGGTGGTATTTTCCCTTTTTCAAGATTAATTACGGTACTCTTTTTAAACTTATTAGACTGTATTGGTTGCAAATTCTTCACGCTATTACTCGGTTATTTTTTTATTAAATTAACAATTTTTAAGGAGAAATGAAAGTGTTAAATTTCATTTTCTTTTGTTCAAAGCAAATGTAATTTTTAAAACACAAAATCAACTCTAATTTTCAATTTTATTTGTGCACATATTTTGTTGACAAGTAACTATTTTGTTAATAACTAAACAAACATATCATTCTGAATATTTATTTCCTATTTTTGATTTATGGAACTTAAAAAAACATATAAAATACTTAGCATACTACTTGTAATGCAATGGGCATTTATTCAAATTATTGCTCAATATCCTGAGTTTATTGAACAATATTACTCAAACGGATTGTATTTGTATATTTCAAAATTGCTTCGCATTATTTTTGGTTGGTTACCTTTTTCAATAGGTGATATTTTATATACAATACTTGGTATCATTATTATAAAAGGTATTTATACCTCTATAAAAACAAAAAAACTTAATTTTAGAAATACCTTCTTTAAAACTGGAGCAATTTTATCAATACTATTCTTCTTTTTTAATTTTAATTGGGGACTAAATTATTTAAGGCAACCGATAACTGAAATTTTAGGTTTTGAAAAAACTGAATACAATTCAAATGAATTGATTTCTTTTACAAAAGAAATCATTTTAAAGAGCAATCAAATACACTATTCAATTGCGAAAAATGATACTATTTTAATTGAAAATAACTTGACTAAACAGCAAATAAGAGAAATATCTCCACTAGCATACAAACAGTTAGAACTGAAATATCCTCAGTTTAAATTTGAGAATGCTTCTATAAAAAATTCGTTATTTAGTATCCCTTTAACCTATATGGGCTTTGCCGGTTATATTAATCCTATTACAAATGAAGCACAAGTGAATTCCCTAATTCCAAAAAACAGCTATCCGGCTACTGTTTGTCATGAAATTGCCCATCAGGTTGGAATTGGTTCAGAAAGTGAAGCTAATTTTGTTGGATATTTAGCGGCAACTCATTCTGAAAATGCTAATTATAAGTATGCGGGATATTTAATGGCTACACGTTATTGTTTAGGAGAAGTATATAGGACTGAACCTGAACAATTTGATATTTTAGTAGCATCATTAAATAAAGGTATCCGTAAAGATTTACAAAATAGTCAAGATTTTTGGGCATCATACCAAAATTGGTCTGAAAAATTTTTTAAAATTTTTTATGATTCTTTTTTGAAAGCTAATATGCAAAAAGACGGAATTAAAGGATACAGTAAAATGGTGTCACTTTTAATAAATTACTACAAAACAGAACAATTATAGATAAATAACGGTTATTTTTGCAAAATGTATAAACAGATTACAAGTCCACAAAATTCATATATAAAAGAACTTGTTCAGTTAAAAGAGAAATCACGTATTCGAAAAAATACCCAAACTTTTTTAATAGAAGGATTGCGTGAAATTTCATTGGCAATTCAAGGAGGTTACAAAATTCAAACCATTTTGGTTGTTATTTCAATCATAAATGAGGAAAAGCTAGAAAGCTTATTAAAAAAAGCAAATCCACCTATTGATATTATTGAAATTTCTAAAGAAGTTTATAATAAATTAGCATTAAGAGAATCTACTGAAGGAATTTTAGCAATTGCAAAAAGTAAAGATTTATCATTAAAGAATATTAATTTTAATTCTGAAAATCCTCTTATTTTAGTTGCTGAAGCTCCTGAAAAACCTGGGAATATTGGTGCACTTTTACGCTCTGCTGATGCAGCCGGTGTTGATATCATTTTAATTGCAAATCCGAAAACAGACATTTACAATCCTAATATTATACGCTCAAGTGTTGGTTGTGTATTTACAACAAATATAGCAACTGGAACAACTTCTGAAATCATCTCGTTTTTAAAGGAAAATAATATAAATATGTATGGCGCGGCTTTAACAGCTTCCGTAGAATATCAAACGATAGATTATTCTCTTCCAAGTGCCATAATTGTTGGTACTGAAGCTACAGGCTTATCTGACGAATGGCTTCAAAACACCACACAAAACATTATAATTCCAATGCGCGGTGCTATTGATTCTATGAACGTGTCTGTGAGTGCTGCCATATTAATTTTTGAAGCTGTAAGACAGCGACAATTAAAAATTTAGAATTAAACTTATCTACCTACTCAAATAATAAAAATCATAAATGACTCCACAAATAGTATTTTACATATTAATAGGAATAATAACGGTCAAATTTTTATTTGACACTTTTTTAAATTCTTTAAATGCAAAACATTTTAACGATCCAATTCCTAAAGAACTTGAGGATGTTTATAACTCCGAAGAATATTTGAAATCACAAGCATACAAAAAAAAGAATCATCAGTTTTCATTGCTCACAAGTCTATTTTCAATTGTAACTACACTTTTATTTTTTGTTTTTGATGGATTTGCTATTGTTGATACTTTAGCAAAATATTTCACTGATAATAGCATCCTAATTACCTTAATTTTCTTTGGTATTATTGTATTTGCAAGCGACATTTTAACATTGCCATTTTCATATTACAAAACATTTGTGATTGAAGAAAAATTTGGATTCAATAAAACTTCAAAAAAAACTTTTATTTTCGATAAAATTAAAGGCTGGCTTATGCTGATAATTGTTGGAGGCGGAATATTGGCGTTAATAACTTGGTTTTACCAATTAACAACATCTAATTTTTGGGTTTATACTTGGATATTTATTAGCTTATTTACGCTTTTTATGAACCTTTTCTATTCAAAACTAATAGTTCCATTATTCAATAAACAAACACCTTTAGAAGAAGGGGACTTAAAAATTGCTATTGAGAATTTCGCAACTAAAATAGGTTTCAAACTCAATAATATTTTTGTAATTGATGGTTCAAAACGTTCTACAAAAGCTAATGCCTATTTTTCTGGCTTTGGTTCTCAAAAAAGAATTACACTATTTGACACCTTAATTAATGATTTAGACACCAATGAAATTGTAGCTGTATTAGCCCATGAAGTTGGACATTATAAAAAAAAGCACATCATTTATAATTTACTGTTATCCATACTGCTAACTGGATTTACACTTTTCATTTTATCCTTATTAGTTGGGAATACAACATTATCTCAGGCTCTAAATGTAGCAACCCCAAGTTTTCATATTGGATTAATCGCTTTTGGTATATTATACAGTCCAATTTCTGAAATTACCAGTTTATTGATGAATGCCTTATCAAGAAAATTTGAATATCAGGCTGATAATTATGCTAAAAATAATTTTGAAGCCGAAGCTTTAATTTCTTCCTTAAAAAAATTATCAAAAAATAGTTTAAGTAATTTAACTCCACATCCCTTATATGTTAAAATTCATTACTCACATCCAACATTGTATCAACGAGTTTTAAACTTAAAAAAATAAACTTTTTCTATTTGGTAGTCTATTTTAAAATAGTATTTTTAAGCGATGACATATAATTTAAGCATAGAGGACGAAAACAAAGAAATCGCAAGGCGATATAAAGATCTTTTGAAGGGTGCTTATCAAACTTTTACCAATGAAGATAAAAAAGAGATAAGAAAAGCCTTTGATATTTCTTTAGAAGCTCATAAAAATCAGCGCCGTAAAACTGGTGAACCTTATATATTTCATCCTATAGCTGTGGCTAAAATTGTGGCGTATGAAATTGGCTTATATACTACTTCTATAGTTGCAGCCCTATTACATGATGTAGTTGAAGATACTGATTATACATTAGAAGATATTGAACGACTGTTTGGTGAAAATGTAGCTAGAATTGTAAATGGTTTAACTAAGATTTCTCACTTAAAAAAAGAGCAGACTGCATCTGTTCAAGCTGAGAATTTCAGAAAAATGTTGCTTACTTTAAATGATGATGTACGTGTAATTTTAATAAAAATTGCTGACAGGTTGCATAATATGCAAACTATGGATGCAATGCCACAAGATAAACAAGTTAAAATAGCCTCTGAAACTTTATATATTTATGCACCACTAGCCCACAGGTTGGGTTTATTTAATATTAAATCAGAACTTGAAAACCTTGGTTTAAAATATACTGAACCAGAAGTTTATAAGGATATCTTTGATAAAATCACCCAAAGTAAAGAAGAACAAAAAATATATATCGATTCATTTTCTGATATCATTAAAGAATCTTTAAATGCCGAAGGATTTGAATATGATATTAAAGGGAGAAGAAAATCAATTTATTCTATTCGTAAAAAAATGCTTTCTCAAGGTGTTACTTATGAAGAAATTTACGACAAATTTGCCATTAGAATTGTTTATAATTCAACCTTAAAAAATGAAAAATTTGATGCTTGGAAAATATATTCAATTGTAACAGACCATTTTATACCAAACCCAAGCAGGTTACGAGATTGGATAAGTCAACCAAAATCTACAGGATATGAATCACTTCATATTACGGTTATGGGACCGCAAGGAAAATGGGTTGAAGTGCAAATTCGTTCAGAAAGAATGAATGAAATAGCTGAAAAAGGATATGCAGCGCATTATAAATATAAAAATAACAATGAACGTGAAAGTGGTTTAGATGATTGGTTAAATAAAATTAAAGATTCATTAGAAAATCCAGATGGTAATGCCATAGATTTTGTTGAAGATTTTAAGTTAAATTTATATGCAAAAGAAATTTTTGTATTCACTCCAGGAGGAGATTTAATAGCGCTTCCAAAAAATGCTACAGCCTTAGATTTTGCGTTTTCAATTCATACTCAAGTGGGTATGAACTGTAGAGGTGCTAAAATTAATGGAAAATTAAAGCCAATAAGTCACGAACTATTTAGTGGAGACCAAGTAGAAATTATTACATCAAGCAACCAAAAACCGAATATAGGTTGGCTAGATTTTGTGGTAACTGCAAGAGCAAGAACTAGAATAAAAAATGCTTTAAAAGAAGATCAAAAGAAAATTGCTGAAGAAGGTAAAGAAATTTTAACAAGAAAACTCCGTCACTTAAAAATAACCCTTTCAGAAAGTGTTGTAAATGATCTTGTTAATTTCTTCAAACTTAAAACAAGCCTAGATTTATTTTATAGAGTGGGTAGTGGCTCTATTGAAAGTTCACAACTTAAAGATTTTATTTCACAACGTAATAATTCATTTGTAAATTTCTTTAAAAAGAGAATTCATCGTACAGCCAAAAGCACAATACCAGAAAAGGATGAAGTAGCCGATAATTATGATTCCCTTGTATTTGGGAAAGAAGAGGAACGCTTAGATTTTAAATTGTCTCCATGTTGCAATCCAATTCCAGGTGATAAAGTATTCGGATTTGTGACCATAAATGATGGTATTAAAGTTCATAAAAAAGACTGCCCAAATGCCATAAGCTTACAATCCAATTATGCATATCGCATAATGAGTGCAAAATGGATTGATTCTACAAAACAAGAATTTAAAGCAATTATTAAAATTCGTGGAACTGACCATGTTGGATTGGTAAATGAAATTACTGAAATTATATCAAAAAATATGAACGTAAATATCCATGGATTAAACATATCTGGTCATGATGGTATTTTTGATGGAAGTATTACTGTAAGTGTAAAAAACAAATTTCAACTTCAAAAATTAAGTGATAGTATCAAAAAAATTGAAGGAATTAATTCTGTGGAAAGAATTTATAAACATTAATTTTATTCACAACGAAAGTTAATAACTAAGATAGTAACAAAGAATTTATTAAATAATTCCGATTAACTTTGTTGTATAACAAAATACAACTCAAATTATATTATATGAGTAATGAAAATCAAAAAATTGTAAAAAATGTTTTCGTGAATTTTCTGGAATCAAACAACCACAGAAAAACACCAGAGAGATTTGCCATTTTACAAGAAATTTACGATTTAGAGGAGCATTTTGATATTGAATCTCTATACATTCAAATGAAGATCAAGAATTATAGAGTTAGTAGGGCTACACTGTACAATACTATTGAATTACTTTTAGATTCAGGCTTGGTTAGAAAACACCAGTTTGGGCAAAATCAAGCACATTATGAAAAATGCTACTTTGATAAACAGCATGACCATATTATAATAACGGATACTGGTGAAGTTATTGAATTTTGTGATCCAAGAATTCAAATCATTAAAAAAACGATTGAAGATACCTTTAATATTGATATCAACAATCATTCATTATATTTTTACGGAACAAAAAAACAAACAAAAAATTAACTTATTTATTTAAACAAAATGGCTGTTAACTTATTATTAGGATTGCAATGGGGAGATGAAGGAAAAGGGAAAATTGTAGATGTACTTACTTCAAATTACGACATTATTGCTCGTTTTCAAGGAGGTCCAAATGCTGGGCACACTTTAATATTTGACGGTAGAAAACATGTTCTACATACAATTCCTTCAGGTATTTTTCACGAAAACGCAATAAATCTTGTAGGAAATGGTGTGGTAATTGACCCTGTAATATTTAGAAAAGAGTTAGAAAACTTAGCCGACTATAATTTAGATTTTAAATCTAAATTATTAATATCCCGAAAAGCGCATTTAATTTTACCAACACACCGCTTACTTGATGCTGCAAGCGAAACTTCCAAAGGAAAATCCAAAATTGGATCAACTTTGAAGGGAATTGGACCAACTTATATGGACAAAACCGGAAGAAATGGGATGCGTGTTGGAGATTTAGAGTTAGAAAACTGGAAAGAAAAATACCAAGCACTTGTTGAAAAACACTTAAGAATGCTTCAGTTTTTTGAAGTTGATATTGAATATGATTTAAAAGAACTAGAAACTGAGTTTTTTAACGCTATAGATGTATTAAAAGAATTAACTTTTATTGATAGTGAAGAATACTTAAGCAATGCAATTAAAAATAAAAAAACAATTTTAGCCGAAGGTGCACAAGGTTCATTACTAGATATTGATTTTGGAACCTACCCTTATGTAACATCTTCAACTACTACTGCTGCAGGTGCTTGTACAGGTTTAGGAGTTGCTCCAAACAAAATTGGAGAGGTTTTTGGAATTTTTAAAGCATATACTACACGTGTAGGATCAGGTCCTTTCCCAACTGAATTATTTGATGAAGATGGAAAAGAAATGGGAAGAATTGGAATGGAGTTTGGTGCTACTACTGGTCGTCCTCGTCGCTGTGGTTGGTTAGATTTAGTTGCTTTAAAATATGCTGTTGAAATAAATGGTGTTACTCAATTAATGATGATGAAAGGTGATGTACTTTCAGGTTTTAAAACACTAAAAGCATGTACTTCCTACAATTATAAAGGGACTGAAATAACTCATTTTCCTTATAATATTGAAGAACATAACGTTACTCCTATTTACACAGAATTTAAAGGCTGGAAAGAAGATTTAACTTCAATGTCAACTAATAACACGCTTCCAAAAGAATTAAATGATTACATTAAATTTATTGAAGATTTTGTTGAAGTTCCTGTAAAAATAGTTTCTGTAGGCCCTGATAGAAAACAAACAATTATGAGATAATATATAAATAACTTATTATAATTTAAAAAGAGAGCTTTATAGCTCTCTTTTTTTATGTCAAATACTTTGTTTGATATTCCTTTTAATTATAAGTTTAAACGCTTCATTTATTTTTTAGTGATCAATGAAATTAAAATATACACTGCAATTACTAAAGGTATTGCAACAAATTGAAGCAAAACACTCAAAACAACTGTAAGCGCAATAAAAATAAATTTCACTTTATTACTTTTCCAACTATAATCTTTAAACTTTAATGAAAATAAGGGAATTTCAGCATTCATTAAATAACTAAGAAGTACCGTTATTGCGATTAAAAACCACACATTACTAATCATAGAATTTGTAAACTCATTCGAACTAAACGTTAAAATTAAAGGCAACGATAAAACTACCAATGCAGCAGCAGGTGTTGGCAAACCTATAAAAGAACTTGTTTGTCTTTCATCAATATTAAATTTAGCCAATCTATATGCGGCAGCCAAAGTAATTATTAAACCAACAAAAGGGATCCAATGTAAATGATATTCATCAAAAGTGATCCAATTTCCAATTTCACAAGACAAATTATCTAACCATTGCTTATGCACAGCATTAAAAAGTAGCTGATACATTACAATTCCAGGTACTACTCCACTTGTAACAACATCAGCTAGAGAATCTAATTGTTTTCCTAATTCACCCTGAACATTTAAAATTCTAGCTGCAAAACCGTCAAAAAAATCGAAAATTATTCCAAGAAATACTAAATAGGCAGCCATCACTAATTCATTGTGAACAGCGAATAAAACCGCTATAGTACCTGACAATAAGTTAAGTAGCGTAATTAAATTGGGTATATGTTTTTTAAAAGTCATTTTAGAAAATTTTGTTAAATTTAGTGAATTGTTTTTCACTATTTAAAATTCTATTTTAATTTTTATAATTTATTGCTATGTCACTCATTAAATCAACTTACAAACCGCCAATTCTATTTAAAAACGCACATTTTAATACGATTTATAAGACATTATTTTATAAAAATAATGTCTCATACCAAAGAAAACGAATTTCAACTCCTGATGCTGACTTTTTAGATTTAGATTTTTCAACAGTAGGCTCAAATACAATAGTTATATGCTTACATGGATTAGAAGGTAGCTCTCAATCAAAGTATCTTGTTTCTGCTATTACTTATTTAAATAGTAAAAAAATTGATTGTGTAGCACCTAATTTTAGAGGATGCAGTGGCGAGGATAATAATCATTTATATTCCTATAATAGTGGAAAAACTGATGATTTACAAATTACTATAAATTATATTTTAGAAAATTACTCCTATAAAAACATTTTACTTTTAGGATATAGTATGGGTGGAAATATCACTTTAAAATATTTGGGCGAAACCAATTCTATAGCTTCTGAAATAAAAGGTGCAATTGCAATATCTGTTCCTTGTGATTTAAAAGGTTCGTCTCATGCTTTAGCAACATGGCAAAATTCAATTTATATGAATCGATTTTTAAAAACATTAAAAGAGAAAACAGTGCTGAAAATGAAAAAATTTCCAGAAAACAACATTAATATAGAATCCGTTTTAACAGCTAAATCATTTGAAGATTTTGACAATGCTGTTACAGCTCCATTATTTGGATATGATAACGCAGAAGATTATTGGGAAAAATGTAGTAGCAAGCAATTTATATCAACTATTACAACACCCACATTATTAATAAATGCATTAGACGATTCTTTTCTTTCTGAAAGTTGTTTTCCAATTAAAGAAACTGAAAATCATTCACATATCAATTTAGAAATGCCAAAATATGGTGGTCATGTTGGATTTAATACTTCAATCTTTGGAAAAGATTTATTTTGGAGCGAAAAACGAATTTTAGAAGCTATTCATCATTTTATTTCCTAATTATTCCACATTAACTTCTAAAGTTTTTTTACATTCGCTTTTTAAATATGATACATTGAAAAAAACCTTATTCATCCTATTTTTTGTTAGTTCTGTCGTCTCAAGTCAATCTGTTCGAAAATATTCGAATGAATTTTTAAATATTGGAGTTGATGCTGCAGCTTTTGGAATGGGAAAAGCAGTTGTAGCTACAACCAACAATGTAAATGCAATTTATTGGAACCCCGCAGGTTTAACAGCTGTTGAAGAATATCAAGGTGCTATCATGCACGCTGAATATTTTGCGGGAATTGCTAAATATGATTATGCAGGTTTTGCAATGCCCATTGATAATTATAGTGCTGTAGGGATTTCATTAATCCGTTTTGGTGTTGATGACATCTTAAACACCACTGAACTTATTGACAATGAAGGAAATATAGATTATAATAGAATCAGTTTATTTTCAGCAGCAGATTATGCTTTAACTATTGGTTACGCAAGAAAATTACGTTTTCAAGGAATAACTATTGGTGGAAATGTTAAAATTGTACGAAGAATTATTGGTGATTTTGCAACTTCATGGGGTTTTGGTATAGATGCTGCACTTCAATACGAAAGAAACAATTGGAAGTTTGGAATAATGCTTCGCGATATTACCACCACCTTTAATTCATGGAGTATTGATGAAAATGAATTTGAAAAAATTAAAAATGCCATTCCAGATCAAAATCAAGAATTACCTGAAAGCACAGAAATAACGTTGCCAAAAGCACAAGTAGGAATTGCAAAACAATTTGAAGTTTCAAGAGATTTCAATTTATTGACTGAAGTAGATTTAAATGTACGATTTACGAAAACAAATGACTTAATTTCAAGTGATATTGTGAGTATTGATCCTGCTTTTGGTTTTCAATTAGGATATATGAATACTGTTTTTTTACGTGGAGGCATTGGAAATATTCAAAATGAATTACAATTTGATAACAGCAAAGAATTGGTGTTTCAACCTAATTTTGGAGTTGGATTTAAATATAAAGGAATTCAACTAGATTATGCGCTTACTAATATTGCTAGCACAGGAAATGCTTTGTATTCAAATGTATTTTCAATTAAAATAGCCTTTAATAATTTTAGATAACTATGAATAAAATTTATTTCTTTTTTTTAGTCCTTTTAGTAAGTTTCTTTCAATTAACAGCACAACAATTAACACAAAAAGCATCCATTAGTGTTGTAACCTGTGGCCCAGGAAATGAATTGTATTCAACCTTTGGTCATAGTGCATTTAGAGTTTATGATCCAAATTTAGGGTTGGATAAAATATACAATTATGGAACTTTTGATTTTAATGCTCCTCACTTTTATTTAAATTTTGCCAAAGGAAAGCTTACCTATCAACTATCTACTTCAAGTTTTAGTCGTTTTTTAAGAGAATATCAATATGAAAATCGTTGGGTAAAAACGCAAGAGTTAGCTTTAGATGTAAATGAAGCTCAATTAATTTTCAATTTTTTAGAAAATAATGCCAAGCCAGAAAACAAAGCCTATCAATACGATTTTTTTTATGACAACTGTTCCACCAAAATTGAAGATGTTATTAAAATTGTTTTAAAAGAGAAAGTTCATTTTAATAATTCACATATAACTTCAAACAAAACACATAGAGATTTAATTGCTGATTACACCAAAAATCAGAAATGGGCAAAATTTGGAATAGATTTAGCTTTAGGATCTGTGATAGACAAAAAAGCAAGCAAAGACGATTATAAATTTTTACCCGATTATATTTATAAAGCTTTTGATAATGCGACTATAACTACTCAAAATAGTACAACAGCATTGGTTAAAAAAAGAATCACAATTTTGGAAGAACGGAAACTTGATGAACCTTTTTCAATACTTATACCTTTTACTACTTTTTTATGCTTGGCATTATTGATACTCTTTATTACCTATAAAAACTTCAAATCAAATAAAAGATCTAAATGGTTAGATTTTACACTTTACTTTAGTACTGGATTGGTAGGTATTGTGGTGCTGTTATTATGGTTTGCAACCTCACATACAGCTACTTATAGAAATTTTAATTTTTTGTGGGCTTTTGCACCAAATTTTCTAGTTGCAATTTTTTTATTAAAATCTAAATTGCCAATATGGCTTAGGTTTTACAATTTATTTTTAATCTCTTTATTAGTTGTGATGGTTGTTTTATGGTTACTGAAAATTCAAGTGTTTAATTTGGCTTTACTGCCTTTTATATTGGCATTAGCCTTAAGATATTGGTATGTAATTAAAAAATAAATGAACCCTTAGTTTTACTTGAAACAATGTTTATTTAACTTGATAACTTAACTAATATTTGACCAAATAGTGCTATTCTTGCTAACTTCTTGATATGCTATCCTAATAGGAATATTTTCAGGAGATTTTAAAGTTGAATCTGTTGTTAAAACATCAATAGCTATACTTCTTGCAGTTTTTAATAATTGAGCATCTTTTATTATATCTGCAATTCTTAAATTTAAAACACCACTCTGCTGTGTTCCCATTAAATTTCCAGGGCCACGTAATTTTAAATCCACTTCTGCAATTTTAAAACCATCGCTAGTACTTACCATGGTTTCTAATCGTACTTTGGCATCACTAGACAATTTAAAACTCGTCATTAAAATACAAAAACTTTGGGCTGCTCCTCTCCCAACTCTGCCTCGTAATTGATGTAATTGCGACAATCCGAACCGTTCAGCACTTTCAATAACCATAACACTTGCATTTGGTATATTCACACCAACTTCAATCACTGTTGTAGCTACCATAATATGTGTTTCACCTTTTATAAAACGCTGCATTTCATATTCCTTATCAGCTGGTTTCATTTTACCATGAACAATACTAATCTGATAATTTGGCTTCTGAAATTCACGTGAAATACTTTCATAACCATCCATTAAATCTTTATAATCCATTGCTTCAGATTCATTTATTAACGGATAAACAACATAAACTTGACGGCCTTTAGCTATTTCTTCTTTTAAAAATTTAAAAACCGACAGTCGGTTAGAGTCGTATCTATGTGCCGTTTTTACTTCTTTTCTTCCTGGTGGTAATTCATCAATAACTGAAATATCCAAATCACCATAAGCGCTCATTGCCAATGTACGCGGTATAGGTGTGGCAGTCATCACTAAAATATGAGGTGGCAATTCATTCTTTTCCCATAATTTTGAACGTTGAGCAACTCCAAACCGGTGCTGCTCATCAATAATTGCAATTCCTAAATTTTTAAATTTTACTTTATCTTCAATAAGCGCATGTGTCCCAATTAATATATTTAATTCTCCAGATTCTAATTGTTCGTGTATTATTCTTCGTTCTTTCGTTTTAACCGAGCCTGTTAATAATTTTACAGAAATGTTCATACCATTTAATAGTTCAACAAGGGAATTGAAATGCTGTGTAGCTAAAATTTCTGTGGGTGCCATCAATGCTGCCTGATAACCATTATCCAATGCAATTAACATGGTTAATAAAGCAACAATAGTTTTACCAGAACCTACATCACCTTGTAACAGCCTATTCATTTGCGCATTAGATCCTAAATCTTTTCTAATTTCCTTTAAAACACTTTTTTGTGCATTTGTTAAATCAAAGGGTAGCTTATTATTGTAGAAATTATTAAAATGATTACCTACTTTTTCAAAATTAAATCCTTTTATTTTTGCTTTTCTAACTATTTTTTTTCTAATTAATTGCAATTGAATAAAAAAGAGTTCTTCAAATTTTAACCTATTTTGTGCTTTGGTTAATAAACCCTGGCTTTTTGGGAAATGAATATTAAAAAGTGCTTCATTCTTTGAAATTAAATCTAATTTTTCTAAAATTGAAGTTGATAATGTTTCTTGAAATTTTCCATTTAATTCTTCAAACAAATTTTGAATCATTGTTGAAACAATTCTATTGGTTACTCCTTTATTCGTTAATTTTTCAGTTGAAGGATAAACAGGCTGCATAACAGATTGCAATTTTTTCTGATAAATTGAAACCAATTCCATTTCAGGATGTGGCATGGTAAATAATCTATTAAAATAATTTGTTTTACCAAAAATCACATAGGGAATATTAGTTTTAAGAGCATCTTTAATCCATTTTACACCACGAAACCAAACCAATTCCATAGAACCAGTTTCATCAACAAAAGTGGCTACTAGCCTACTCCCTTTTTTTTGCTGAACTGTTTTAATACTTGTAATTTTTCCAACAATTTGAATTTCAGAAGAATTCTCCTGCAATTGATTTATCTTCAAAAATTGAGATCTATCAATATACCGATTCGGAAAAAAATTGAGCAAATCACTAAACGTATAAATCCCTAATTCAGTCTTTAACAAGTCTGCTCTACTAGGTCCAACACCTTTTAAATATGAAATAGAAGTATTTAAATTGTACAATGCTATTTTTTTAAAGCACGAAGATAATAATTCAAACAGCAATAAACAATTCCAAATTGCATCTCATAATTTTTGTTAATTTAATATCATTAATATCCAGCATATTGTAATTTCATCAAGGTAAATTTTCTATCAACTAATTTTGTATCTTTGCAACCTTAAATTTTAATATGAGATTACACAGAAACCTAGTATATACAGTAATTGCTTCAATGAGGCTTATTTTTAATGATGAAGAATATGCTGATAAAGTTGTTGAAAAAGCTTTAAAAAAAGATAAACGTTGGGGAGCAAGAGATAGGAAATTTGTTGCTGAAACTATTTACGAAATGGTTCGTTGGAAGCGTTTATACAATGAAATTGCAGGCACAAAAAATCATTATACCAATGAAAATGTATGGAAAAACTTTGCTGTTTTTGCTATATTAAGAGGTTATAAATTACCGGATTGGAACCAATTACAAGGCGTTCCAGAAAGAAGAATTAAAGGTAAATTTGATGAACTTCAAAAACAACGCGTTTTTAAAGAATCTATTCCAGATTGGTTAGATGAATTAGCAGTAAAAGAACTAGGAGAAAAACAATGGACAAAAGAAATTGAGGCTTTAAACATCCAAGCAAGTGTTATTTTACGTACTAACACACTTAATACCAATAAATTATCCTTAAGAAAAAAATTATCAGACGAAGGAATTGAAACTGAATTTATTCCTGGTCATCCTGATGCCTTAAAATTAGTGGAGCGTGCAAATGTTTTTGTAACTCAGTGTTTTAAAGATGGTTTATTTGAAGTTCAAGATGCCTCTTCTCAATTGGTTGCTGAATATTTAGATGTAAAACCTGGCATGAAAGTGATTGATACTTGTGCTGGTGCTGGTGGGAAAACATTACATTTAGCAGCTTTAATGGAAAATAAAGGTCAGTTGATAGCAACCGATATTTATGAAAGTAAACTAAGAAAGCTAAAAATACGAACTCGTAGAGCTGGTGTTTTCAATGTAACTACAAAAGCTTTAGATACTACCAAAGTATTAAAGAAAATGAAAGGAACAGCAGATAGAGTTTTAATTGATGCTCCTTGTAGTGGTATTGGAGTTTTAAGACGTAATCCTGATAGTAAATGGAAATTACAACCTGAATTTATTGAGACTATTAAAGCTACACAAGCTGAAATTTTAGAAAATTATTCTCAATTGGTTAAAGTTGGTGGAAAACTAGTGTATGCAACTTGTTCAATTTTACCTTCGGAAAATGAAAATCAAGTACAACTATTTTTAAAAAATCATCCTGAATTTAAATTTGTGAAAGAAAATAAAGTTTCTGCACATAAATCTGGGTTTGATGGGTTTTATATGGCTTTGTTGGAGAAGATTAGTTAAGTATTTTTATAATTAAAATTTCACTATTTTTATCATACTATAAACCCCCACATTTATATGAAAAAAATATTACTCCTATTTTACTTTGTTACATTTACAATTTATAGCCAAATTCCAGCAGGTTATTATGACACAGCTACGGGTACCAATTATACGCTAAAAACCCAACTTTACAATATTATTAATGGACACACCGATTTGGGTTATGCTGGCTTATGGGTAACGTATCAAACTTCTGACATTGATAAATTTTATGAAAATGATGGAACAATTTTAGATATGTATTCTGAAAATCCTTCAGGTACCGACCCTTATAATTTCACTTACGGTTCAGATCAATGTGGTACTTATGCAAATGAAAGTGACTGTTATAATAGAGAACATATTGTACCTCAATCGCTTTTTAATGAATTATCACCTATGCGTAATGATGCTCATTTTATTGCAGCTACTGATGGAAAAGTGAATAGCTATAGATCAAATTATCCACATGGCATGGTTGGTACGGCATCCTTTACTTCGCTAAATGGTTCTAAACTAGGTTCCGCTTTAAATTCTGGATATTCAGCTGGATATTCAGGTACTGTTTTTGAACCGATTGATGAATTTAAAGGAGATATTGCACGTATGTATTTTTACTTTGCGACACGATATGAAAATGTAATAACTACTTGGGGAAATCCTTTTCCGATGTTTGACGGTAGTTCTAATAAAGTTTTTACCGAGCCTTTTTTAACTATTTTAATGACGTGGCATAATCAAGATCCTGTAAGTTCAACAGAAATTGAAAGAAATAAAGCAATTTATGCACGACAAGGCAATCGAAATCCTTTTATTGACCATCCTGAATATGTTGCGCAAATTTGGAGTACAACACCAGATAATCAAGCACCTACAGCACCAACAAACTTAATAGCATCAAATATTACAAATACGACTTTAGATTTAAACTGGACAGCTTCTACAGATGATATTGGAGTTACTAGCTATCAAATTTTTAAAGACGGAGTATTTTTAGCTTCTTCTGCAACTAATTCATATAATGTAACTGGCTTAACACAAAATACTATTTACAATTTTACAGTTTTCGCAAAAGATGCTTTTGGGAATACTTCAACAGTTAGTAATATGGAAACCATTACTACTACAAATATTATTGATGTTGATGCTCCTTCTATTCCTTTAAATCTTATTGTTAGTAATGAAGCTAGTTCAACCATAGATTTATCTTGGAGTGCTTCAACTGATAATATTGGTGTAACTGGGTATGATATTTATGTAGACGGAGTTTACAACGCTTCTTCTGCTTCAACAACTTATACAATTACAGTACTTTCACCAGCAACAACGTATAGTTTTACCGTTTTAGCTAAAGATGGTGCACCTAATGAATCTGAACAAAGTACAGCTGTTAATGGTACAACAACTGCTTTGCAAAGTTTCTGTAGTTCTGAAACGTTTACAAATGTTCCTACCGCTTCAAGTTACCTTGCTAGAACTTGGACAGGTGATGATGGTGGAACTTGGAATGCAACTCTTGCTAGAACTGATCAAACGCTGACTGGAGCAGCAATTACAATACAAAATGGTAGTTTAACTGCTCCAACAACCGCAAATGGTATTAGAGATTTAACTGTTACTACTAAAGGGGACTTCTAAAAATTAACTCACTATAAATCAATTGATTATTCGTAT
>ERZ889078.1676-NODE-1676-length-17213-cov-6.750204_pt1 | contig 17213 bp, 20 predicted proteins | sample MGYA00521266_ERZ889078 | MGnify/ENA primary metagenome ERZ889078 (study PRJEB32303, sample SAMEA104408618) | aquatic metagenome | biome: Brackish water; feature: Pelagic; material: water | place: Baltic Sea | collected 2014-06-16T06:34:00 | depth 76,534 m ...
AGGACGGGAAAAGTGTTACTTTCGATTACATAAAATATTTAAACCGAAGTGAGGTATTTAAGGAAATATGGAAGGAGTATAGTGAAATAGGCGTTATTTCTCTTTTTCAAAATCGGTGTATCAAAATTTTTGCTCACAAAAATTTTGTTCTTAGTCATGAAGTTTTATTAAAACTTAAAAAGACCATTACTAACCCAAAATTTCAGTGCCCAATATATGATTATCCATAAATCCTTACTCAAGTGATTTTGTGGATATTATCTTCCCAATTCCCGCCGTCAAAATCTTCTATCGTAACGGATGCTATAGTCTCTTTATCAAGGCAATTTACATTAATGCTATAGCCATCAGGATGACTGCGCGGAATGTAAAAGCTTTTAATACCACAGGTTTTGCAAAAGAGATGTTTTGCTATATGCGTATTGAAAGTATATTCGGTCAGGTTATCCGCACCAGAGAATAAATGAAATTTATCAGCCTCAACGATCAAATGAAGAAAACCCGTGGCCCTGCAAACACTGCAATTACAGTGTGTTGCTTGTATATGAGCGGGTGCTTCAACCTCAAATATCACAGCACCACAGTGGCAATGACCTTTATGCTTGGAATCACCACTCACCTTATTCACTCACTTTGGTGCGCGCTCTCAGCGCTGCTGAAAGCGTACCGTCATCAAGATAATCAAGCTCCCCACCAACCGGAACGCCGTGGGCAAGGGCTGTAACTTTTACATCATGCTTTGCGAGTAATTCGGCCAAATAATGACTTGTGGTTTGACCGTCTACCGTGGCGTTGAGCGCCAATATAACTTCCTCAATCTCGCCATTCGCAACCCGTTGCCCGAGCGCTACGATATTGAGATCTTCTGGTCCGACACCATCCAGTGCAGACAGCGTGCCGCCAAGCACATGATAGCGGCCTTTAAAGGTTTCACTGCGATCAAGCGCCCATAGATCAGCTACATCTTCAACAACACAAATAACACTCTTGTCGCGTCTAACATCCACGCAAACATGACATGGATCTTGGGTATCAAGATTACCGCAGGTATCACAAACCACCACTCTGTCAGCCACATCCCTGAGTGCGAGTGCGAGCGGTTTCATCACGGCTTCACGTTTTTTTAGGAGTTGCAATACCGAACGACGCGCCGAGCGAGGCCCAAGCCCTGGCAGTCTAGCTAATAGCTGGATCAAACGATCAATATCGGCAGAGTGACTACGTGGCATACAAATCTCATAATGAAATTAGAATTTAAAAAGGAAGTTTAAAGCCATCCGGCAAGTTCAATCCACCGAGGTCAAGACCACCTGTCATCTTGCTCATTTCTTCTTGACGCAACTCTTCAGCTCGGTCTTTGGCATCATTATGTGCGGCGATAATGAGGTCTTCTACGATCTCTTTATCGTCCGCAACAAAAAGTGACGGGTCTATCGTGAGCTTTGTCATCACGCCTTTGGCTGTCATGGAAAGCCTAACCATTCCGGCACCCGAGCTGCCTTCTACAATCAAATCATCAAGGGCATTTTGCATATCAGCCATTTTCTGCTGCATATCCTGCGCCTGCTTCATCATGCCAGCCAAGCCCTTCATATCTTTTAGTCCTTTTAACATAGCAATAGGTTACCTTTTATGTGTGAGACTTATATTATATTTTCAACAATCTTTTAAACGCAACATAGGTGAAAGCCACCATTGGCGTGCCAAGGGCGAAGACCAAAAACCATGGCACAGTCACTGCAGCTACTTTAACCCAAAGATAAGAATGCAACTGCGTATCATAATATTTTGAAGGGTTATCAATATATTCAAATTGAAACTGAAGATAGGCAACTCCAACACCTAAGATAATGCCAAAAACAATCGAAAGAATAGATATCAAACTACCCTTTTTCTTAGGGGCAGTTGCTGCATTACTCTTGACCTCAGGCGCTACTACAACCATTTTTTCTACATTTTTACTCACAATTACACCCTCATTATCAATTAAAACTCAAACTTATCCTCAGAATATGCTTCAACTTCATCCACATCTAGGTCTAATTCTTCAATCTGCTCATCTCTGGAGCGCTCTCTCACTTGCAAAATTTCAGCGCTTGGAAAAATTTCTAAGAGCGCCACAACCATAGGGTCCACACTCGCTTCATCTTTTAGCGCTTGCTTATGCGCAAGGTCTTGATCTCTAAGCGACGTCTGTCCCATCGTTTGCGACAAAATTAGCTGCCAGTCAATACCCGTCCATTCTTTAAGACATTGTTTAAAGTCCATAGCAAAAGTCGGAGGTACACCCTCAAGCAGCTTAATCTCAAGCTTACCAGGTTTATAGCTAATCAATTGCACACGATCACTCAAAATAACCGCAAGCGGGATGCGCTTTTCCTGCCTAAACAGATCAACTAGTCCTATAAATTCCAGCGGTAAGGGATATTTTGCATGATCATCGCCCATGCTCGGACTCAATGCCAATATCTGCGCCGTTGGCGCGGATTGTGAGCTCGTCATTTGAGCGGACTGAGGTATGCCTTGCCCTATAGCTGTAACCGATGCGGCACTTCCTGAAATTGGCGTAGCCGCAGCTATATTTGCAGAAGTACCAGACTTGGACTTTAATTGCTTAACAAGCTCAGCCGGTCCCGGCAAATCAATCGCGTAGGCTAAGCGGATGAGCACCATTTCAGCTGCTGCAATTGGGGATGGCGATTCTTTTACTTCCAAGAGGCCCTTGAGCAGCATTTGCCACGCCAAAGTCAGATGCGATATGGCAAGATTTTTTGCCATTATACCGCCCTGAGTTTTTTCAGCCTCACTAACGAGTGTATCATTGCCAGTGTCTGGAGTAACCTTAAGCCGCGTTAGCCAATGCGTCACATCGAGCATATCCTGCAAAACCACCGCAGGATCAGCACCCAAGTCATATTGCGAGCGTAGCGTCATCAACGCTTCTTTAACCTTACCCGCCATCACCATTTCAAAGAGATCGAGCACCTGTGCACGGTCAGCTAAACCCAACATATCGCGAACCTGTTGCTCGTCAACTTCACCCGCACCATGGGCTATAGCTTGATCAAGAAGCGATAGTGCGTCACGCACAGAGCCTTCAGCCGCACGTGCAATGAGCTTGAGCGCAGCGTCTGAGGATTTGCACTCTTCTAGTTCCACGATTTTCGCAAGGTGGGAAACCAACACATCACTCTCAACGCGTTTAAGGTCAAAACGCTGACACCGCGAAAGAACAGTAACAGGTAGTTTTCGAATTTCAGTGGTCGCAAAAATAAACTTCACATGTTCAGGAGGTTCTTCGAGAGTTTTCAGTAGTGCATTAAATGCGCTTTTACTCAGCATATGCACTTCGTCAATGATATATATTTTATAGCGCGCAGACACCGGCGCATAACGCACACCTTCGATAATTTCACGAATATCATCAACACCAGTGCGCGATGCGGCATCCATTTCTAGCACATCTACGTGGCGCGATTCTGCAATGCTAATGCACTGGTCGCACTCGCCGCAAGGCGCAATCGTTGGGCCGTCATGGGCTGTGCAATTAAGTGCTTTGGCGATGATGCGTGCGGTCGATGTTTTGCCCACGCCGCGCACACCCGTTAGGATGAATGCATGCGCCAAGCGACCTGCATCAATCGCGTTAGAGAGCGTGCGTACCATGGCTTGCTGACCGATAAGGCCATCAAAATTATATGGGCGGTATTTACGCGCTAGTACCCTGTAATTCTCGTTACTGCTGGTGGCACCATCTGCCATAGATCATCTCTCCATAAAACTATTGCCAAGCAATAGCAGGATTAGAGAGCAGACAAAAGAGGAAAAAAGGAAAAAGGTGGAAGGACACGACGACCCAAATCAAATTCGTTGCGGCTGCTCCCTTTCGGGCCTGACCGGATTAGCGAGCAATCTGCCCACCGCGCCTTCCAAGACTTATATGATGAATGTTATCCCCACTTGCAAGAGGCAATATCTCTCATTAGGCTATAAATGCGGTATTAAATGAGGAAACTGAGTAATGGGCAGTATTTTAACAGCATTTTCCGGCAATCCACTCGATCGTGGCGATGATATTCGGGATGATCCAACGATATTGACCGAGCGTCTTATGCGCAGTGATTCGCGGATATTGCTCTATTTTGAGGGCGCAGTTTTCACATTTGAAGACAATGGCGAACTCTTATGGCTCTTTGCTGACGAGGTTAATCCAGCAACTTTTATTACAGTGATTTATCTCGGTGCGATGGATGATAAATTTTATTATGCGGCGGAAATTGCAAGTCCTGTTGATCTGCCCGGAAAATTTCGTGATCCTCGCAGTCTCGCCACCAAGCTTAATGCGCCTCACGATGACAAAGGCATGCTTGGTATCGTTGCACAAAGCAAAAGCATGCTGGACTGGCACAAAAGTCACAAACATTGCGCCAAATGCGGCAGTGAGAGCATTATCAGCAAAGCAGGCTATGAGCGAAAATGTCCTGCGTGCGAGGCATTGCATTATCCGCGCACTGACCCTGTTGTTATCATGCTTGGTTTGCAAGATGGTAAAGCTCTCGTTGGGCGTGGCTATCATTATCCTGAAGGTATATATAGTTCACTTGCGGGTTTTATGGAACCGGGCGAGGCCATCGAAGAAGCAGTGCGCCGAGAGATGTTTGAAGAAACCTCAGTTATCGTCGGTGATGTGCGCTATGTCGCCAGTCAGCCTTGGCCCTATCCCAGTTCTATCATGATTGGTTGTCATGCTGATATTATTAGCGGTACCGCTACAGCTGACAAAAAAGAAGTTGAAGAAATTAGGTGGATTACTAAAGACGAAGCACGCCTAGCAATCGCCGGAGATAACAGCGCTGGGTTTTTACTGCCTTCGTCCTACGCTATTGCCAACCAGCTGATTAGATCCTGGTTGGAGAAAGAATAGCTTAACCAGCCATTTCGTTCATATAGGTTGCCATAACAACATCAAAAGCAGAAACAGCGCCCACATCATGCGTAGTAAGTCTTACATTCACTTTATTGTAAATATTTGACCACTCTGGATGGTGATCCATATTGTCCGCAAGCATCGCAATGGCATTCATAAAACCAAAAGCTTCACTGAAGTCTTTAAACTGAAAGTTCTTCTTAAAGGATTTATCATCTTCGTCGTATGCCCAACCCTCTAAACTTTGCAGGGCAAGATTAATTTCTACGTCGCTTAATGCTGCTGGTCTTGTTGTCATAAATACCTCCCCAATATCTAAGTCATCCCTTGGCTCAAAAGCTCACCAACAAATTGTGGCACTGTTTTGCCCGCAGGTCCATGCCTCGTTTCATCAAAATACACGCTACCTTGTGAGGGCTCTAAGTTCAGCTCAATCGTTTTTGCACGACCAATAGCGGCAACCTCAGCGACAAATCCCGCCGCGGGATAGACATTGCCCGATGTGCCAATCGAAACAAATATATCTGCTTGTCTTAAAATCTTGCCTATTTCGGGCATGTAAAAAGGCATTTCCCCAAACCACACGATATGCGGCCTGAGCGACGGGGATGCTCCACAGTCTGGGCAGGCAGTGCTTTGATCGCAGTCGCCGTGCCATCTATGCACTTTATTGCAAATACGGCATCGCACTTTAGCAAGTTCACCGTGCATGTGAATTACAATTTGACTGCCCGCACGCTCGTGCAAATCATCAACATTTTGGGTAATAATAGTCACCGTGCCGCTGTGTTCGGCTTCAAGTTTAGCTAAGGCACTATGCGCCGCATTTGGCTTTACTGTTTCCATCTGTGCACGGCGAATATTGTAAAAATTCTGCACCAGATCAGGGTCATGCATAAAAGCCTCAGGTGTTGCCACATCCTCAATTCTATGCTCTTCCCAAAGGCCACCATTATCACGGAAAGTTTTCACGCCCGATTCCGCAGATATACCCGCACCGGTTAGAATGACAATATTACTAGAATTGCTCATGTCTGATACTTCATCGCTTTTTCCATAGGCTTTTCTTGCCTATGATACTATTATGACTTTAGCGCACCGTCGAGATATACTTTGAAATCACTTTGGGGTCAGGCATGCACTCTTGCAAAACTAATATGAAACTCGGCCTAATTTTACGGGTTTGACAATCCAGATAGTTTTGCAAGAGTGCATGCCTGACCCCAAAAATAAGGAAAAACGAATGATATCTGTTTTATTTGTTTGCATGGGCAATATCTGTCGCTCTCCAATAGCAGAAGGTGTGTTTCGTCGCCATGTTGTGGACGCAGGCCTTGAACATGCCTTTAAAATTGATAGCGCCGGCACCATTGGTTTTCACACGGGCAGTCCACCAGACTACCGCGCGCAGGCAACCACTTTGATGTATGGTATAGATATATCGCAGCAGCGCTCGCGCAAATTATTAGCAAGTGATTTTGAAGACTATGATTATATTCTAGCCATGGACCACAACAATTACCGCGAAATGCTATCAAAAGCTCCAAAAGTTAAGCATAAGAATATTACGTTGTTTTTGAGCCACCACACTAAGGCTCAAATCGAAGAGGTGCCTGACCCCTATTATGGTGACGATGATGGCTTTGAATTAGTCTATAGTCTGGCCGATGAGGCAGTAAAGGGCTTGCTTGACATAATTATCAAAGCTCATAATCTTCGATAAATTCTGGCTCACACATTATTGGCTCTGCCTAAGGTGTGAAACTATATCTCTCTTTGACAGGTAGAAAGTCTGGTATATCGAAGCTATCCTCATAAAGCTCCGGCATTAAACCTCCTTGAGCTGCAAAGTTAACTTCTGGATCGTAATAACTGCCATTATGAGATAGCTGGCTTGAAAAAAGTGTAAAATATCCCACCCGCAACGCGGGCGCTTTAAAGTTATCATTAAACACCATCCACTGCTCAATCTCAAAAGGACGTACACGCTTGCGAATTCTGGTGAGGGTTACATGTGGTTTATATTTGCGTACCTCATGTTCAATACCAAGTCCAATGAGAACCCTTTCAACCTTCTCATGTAAATGAGACAGTGGAGCAGCGTCTTTCACTCCCGACCAGAGCATGCGGGGTTTATCCAAACTACCAAACAGGCCAACACCTGAAAGATAAAGATCAAACGGAGTGAAACTAATCGAAGCAAGACCCGCTGCGATATCGCGTGCAATATTCTTGGGAACCTCACCAATAAAACTAAGTGTGAGGTGAAGCTGATCATCGCGCTGCCATTTTATGCTACTGATGCCATGCATGACATTCTGCAAAGCAGCCTTTTGTTCCTCAGCGAGTTCAAGTCCAACAAAAAGTCTGATCATGGCACACCCCGCTTTTGTTAGTTCCTTAAGTATGATGCCACAAGTGGTCCTATATTTCCAACAATAATGGCAATACCTTCTTTTGTCGGGTGAATACCATCAGCCTGATTAAGACTTTTATCCATAGCCACACCCTCTAGAAAAAAGGGATAATGACCAGCCTTATATTTTTCTGCTATCGCTGGGTAAAGTCCGTCAAAGCTAGCCTGATACTCTGGGCCATAACTAGGTGGTGCTCGCATACCCGCGATCAGCACTTTCATACCTTTATCTTGAAAAAACTCAACCATACCATCGATATTATTAGCCGTGATATCGGGGCTAATGCCGCGCAATACATCATTACCGCCAAGCTCAAGGATAACAATATCCGCCTTACCATCTGGCAGTCCGGCCACTGTCCACTCAAGACGAGCGTGAGCGCCAGTTGATGTATCACCGCTGACACCTGCATTGATCACCGTAACGGGGCGGCCTAATTCGTCTGTGAGCCAAGCTTCAAGCTGAGGTGTAAAACCCTCCTTTGGGCCAAGACCATATCCCGCGGTTAAACTATCACCGAACGCCAGCACGACAGGCGACTTAGCTATCTCATCCCCAGCGAAGGAGGCATGTGACCAGAACAACATTAAAATAAAAGAAAGGCGCAGTTGCATAAAATATCCTCACGTTTTTATGACTGTAACATGCCACATGATAAATTGCTCATCAAGATCATGTGATTTTTCTTGTTATTGGTCTTATGCTACATGATGCTATAGATAAGAGCTGAATGAGGAATTTCTATAACCATGCTTAAAAATATGTTTTTTACCCTGCTTGTCATAGGCTACAGCGCAACAGCTAGTGCCCAAGATGCCCGCTTGTGTCATGTCGCCAATGCAGGTTTTTTTGCCACTGACGGTGAGAAAAGCATTTTGATGGACGCACTCTTTGCGCGCGGTCTTGTAGGTTATCATTTTGCTCCGCCTCTTCTGCGTCGTGAATTGGAATATGGTGAGGGCCGTTTTGATCACGTACGTATGATCTTTGCCAGCCACGATCACGCCGATCATATGAAGGGCGAGCCTATCATCCGTCATTTGCGCAATAATCCTGATACTGCTATCATCATGACCAAACAGGGCCACAACAAACTGCGCTCTGTTGATCTGATGCCCGATGAAGAAAGCCGCATCTATAGTGATGTGCCCAAGATTGGCAAGAGTAAAATACTCAAAGATATGCCCTTTCCCACCACCCTATATGGCATTAGCCACGGTGCGGGTAGGAGCATTGAGAATATTGGCATCAGAGTTGAGGTTGCAGGCAAAAGCATAATGCATGTCGGTGACATGAACGCCAAACTTGACGACCTCAAAGCCGCTGGCATTGATAAGCTAAAAGTTGACTGGCTCTTGCTGCCTTACTGGCTTTTGCTTGATAGTGGGGGCAAAGAGTTGGTGCTGTCCGCTTTTGATGCACGCCATATTGTTCCAATGCATTATGACAAAGGGGACCTTACGGACTGGCTCAAAAAACAAGGTGGTATTGAGGCAATGAGAGAAAAGGTTCGGACTTCCCTGCCAAATATTGTAGCTTTAGATACTGAGATGGCTTGTATTTCCTTAAAAAAATAACATCTATTACATCAGGCAATAAATGGTCCAACAATTTAAAAAATATACCTATAAAAATATCAGCGAAAGTGAATATGATACAAACCAGCAGCATAATAAAATTAGACAATGTCGTACTGACGCTCAATTCAGGAGCGGGGCCAGTAGAAATTCTCAAGGGCATATCCCTCGACATTAAAAAAGGCGAAACCGTCGGTATTGTTGGGCCGTCTGGCAGTGGCAAGTCCAGCCTTATGAGTTTGATGACAGGTTTGGAACAGCCCACATCAGGAGATATTACAGTCGCTGGCCTAGACATGGGCGCATGCGATGAAGATAGGCTTGCATTGCATCGCCGCGACCACATAGGCATCGTCATGCAAGCTTTTCATTTGATCCCAACCATGACGGCACTTGAAAATGTTGCAGTACCGCTCGAGCTAGCCGGAAATAGCGCCGCATTTGACCGTGCAGCACGCGAGCTTGAACTAGTAGGGCTTGACCACCGACTTGACCACTATCCGGCCCAGCTATCGGGTGGCGAACAACAACGTGTGGCCCTTGCCCGTGCCATTGCCCCCGAGCCCGACCTATTGTTTGGCGACGAGCCTACTGGCAATCTTGATAAAAATACAGGCCACGCCATTATTGATCTCATTTTTGACTTGCAAAAATCACGCGGCTCTACACTTATTCTCGTCACGCATGACCCAGCTCTTGCTGATCGCTGCAACAGAGTTATCTCAATGGACGATGGTCGTATTACCGATGATACAGGTGATACAGCAAGCATCACAACAGATGGCACCATCAAGGCCTTATTCGAAGAATGAACCAGCTCAGTCATAATATGCGCCTGCCCGTGAGCTTGCGCTTTGCCCTGAGAGAACTTCGCACAGGCCTCAAGGGTTTTCGGGTTTTCATGGCCTGCTTAATTCTTGGTGTGACAGCGATTGCCGCCGTTGGCTCCCTCACCCAAGCTATCAAAGAAGGCCTGCTCAGCGAAGGCCAAGCCATTTTGGGCGGTGACATAGAAGTCAGTATGTTCAGAAGCGACATCAGTGACGAACAGCGCATATGGTTGTCGGGTCAAGGCATCCTGTCGCAGTCAACCCGCATGCGCACGATGGCGCGTTCTCAAGTGGGCGAAAGCACACTGGTTGAACTACGCTCCATCGACAGACTCTACCCTCTATATGGTGAATTTTTAACATCACCACCGCTTAGCAACGATGCTCTTTTTGCTAAGCGTGATGGCGTATGGGGCACCGTGATCGAAACGGCGCTGGCGTCTCGTCTTAATGTTGGTGTGGGTGATACACTAGATGTTGGCACTATAAAAATATCTATCAGAGCATTGATCAACAAAGAACCAGACAAAGCCAATCTTGGTTTTCAACTTGGCCCGAGCGTTATGGTTTATAATGCAGCGATGATTGAAGCGGGCCTTAAGGCAACTGGCAGTCTGATTGATCATTATTACAAGCTTAAATTGCCAGCTGACGTCGACATAAAAACTTGGCGCGAAGCGGCGGATAAACGCTATCCAGATGAGCGCTGGTCAATTCAAGATAGCTCAGGTGCGGCTCCTGGCATGCGACGCTTCATTAATCGTATGAGCATGTTTTTAACCCTTGTGGGACTCACCGCACTTGTCGTTGGTGGTGTGGGAGTAAGCAATGCTGTCAAAGGGTATATGGACCGTAAGACAAAAACCATAGCAACCCTTAAAATTCTAGGGGCCAGCGGCAATAGCATCTTCATGATCTATTTTATCCAAGTTATAATGCTTGGCCTCATAGCCATTGCTATCGGGCTTATAGCGGGAGCAATGCTACCAGATATTTTAATACTGTTTTTGCCGGATTCACTGCCAATCTCGCCTGAGCAGGGCATTTATCCTCAAGCCCTGTTTATGGCAGCCTTTTATGGTTTATTAATCACCATTGCTTTTACCACATGGCCGCTTGGAAAGGCCCGTGATCTGCCGGCTGTCAGGCTGTTTAGAGCGCTCGTTGCCCCTGATAAACAAAAACCTCGAACCATTTATCAAGTGGTTGTTTACGGCGCAGCATTAATGGTCGTCGCACTCGCAATAGTCCTTGCTGATAATATCGCTCTGGCTAGCGGCTTTATTGCTGGTGCGCTCATCAGTCTTATGTTGTTAAGAGGAACCAGCAGCATTATTGAAAAAATCGCTCGTAAAATGCCGCGCCCAAAAAATGCCCTCAGACGACTGGCGCTAGCGAATATCCACCGCCCTGGATCCGCCACAAGTGCTGTGGTGATATCCCTTGGGCTTGGCCTCACACTTTTTGCAGGCCTCGCACTCATTGAGGGTAATATGGCGCGCGAGCTGAACGATCAAGTCCCCGAGCGAGCACCCGCTTTCTTCTTTCTTGATATTCAAAAATACCAAATTGATGATTTTAAAAAAGAGACGCTCTCCATTGAAGGTGTGGACGGCTTTGAAAGTGTCCCTTCTCTCAGAGGGCAGGTCACACACATTAACGGCACACTTGTCGACGAGCTAGAGGTTAGTTCCGACTTCAGATGGGTCATTCGCGGGGACCGCTCGTTAAGCTACAACGATCAAGAGCCTAAAAAAAGTCCCGTCGTTAAGGGTGATTGGTGGCCAGTTGGTTATGACGGCCCGCCAGAAATATCAATTGGTGACGAAGCTGCTACCGGACTTGGTATTAATGTTGGGGATACTATGACCATAACCATTCTCGGGCGTGAAATTACCTTTAGAGTACGCTCCACTCGAGAGATTAATTGGGGTGGCATGGGCCTTAATTTCGTTATCATGCTTGATCCTAATGTCATGAAAGCAGCACCGCATAGTTATATGGTAACCATTCGCGCAAGTGGTGAAGCCGAAGGTAGAGCCTATAACCAATTGACCAAAGCTTTTCCTGCGGTCACAGCTATCCGTGTAAAAGAGGTGCTCGACAAGGTTAATACCATGCTTGTTCAGATAGGCACCGCAATTCGCGCTACCTCGCTCGTAGCTATTGTAGCTGGTGTTTTTGTGCTCGCAGGCGCTATCGCGGCTGGCTTCCAGCAGCGCGTATATGATGCGGTGATCCTCAAAGTGGTCGGAGCCGTGCGCAGTCAAATATTGCGTGCCTATTTGCTCGAATATTTTGTGCTCGGTTTTATAACTGCTGTGATTGCGCTTTTTTTAGGAAGCCTTGCTGGTTATATGGTCATAGTGCAGGTGATGGACATGAAATTCACAATATTACCAGTGCCAATGATAATCACAGTGTTTGTAAGTCTTGGCATTACTATCACTTTTGGCCTTATGTCGAGCATAAAATCATTGGCCGTGCGTCCCAATCAGGTGCTGCGAGGAGAATAATAGATAAAATAACAAATTTACTTTCGGAATTACTTGAAATTTGATTAAAACTACCTAAATATGCAGTAACTGTAAAATTTAAGCAGTAACTGTAAAATTTAAGGGGAATATCATGGTTGACCAACGTCAAGCATTTAATGCGTCAAGCTCTACACAGACGCAAGCAAGAGAATTTGATGCAGGGCTACGCGCCTATATGCTCAAAGTGTATAACTATATGACATCCGGCGTGTTGCTAACTGGTATCGTTGCTTTAATGACAAGTCAGTCACCAGCAATATTGCAAGCCCTTTATCAATTAGTTCCATATGGAGATGGTGTTGCGATTGCAGGCTACACTGGTCTTGGATGGGTTGCTTTGTTCTCACCCTTTGCCTTCATTCTAGCAATGAACTTTGGCCTGAACAAAATGTCATCTAGTACGCTCAAAATGGTTTTCTTTGCCTTTGCAGCAACGATGGGGCTTTCACTAAGCTCTATCATACTTATGTATACTGGTGAAAGTGTTGTCAGAGTATTTTTCATTACTGCGGCTACATTTGGATCGCTTAGTCTGTATGGCTACACAACCAAAAAGAGCTTGAGTGGTATGGGCACATTCTTAATGATGGGTCTGTTTGGTATTATCATCGCAAGTGTGGTCAATATGTTTATGCAGAGCTCAGCAATGCACTTCATCATCTCAATTGTTGGTGTACTCATTTTTGCTGGCCTTACTGCCTATGATACGCAAAAGATCAAGGATATGTATTTTCAAGTGTCACATAGTGGTGAAATGGCAGCAAAGACTGCTATCATGGGAGCAACAACTCTTTATCTTGATTTTGTCAATCTCTTCCTTATGTTGCTTCGCCTCTTTGGTGACCGCCGCTAAAAGCAATTAATATAAAAAATTTAAACCCGGGCATGCTGTGTCCGGGTTTTTTATTATCAAATTTACCTGAAATACTTGCCGCTTTTATTGCCTAGTGGGCAGATATAGCAGAGCCAAAAACAGTTTAAATCCTGAAAATGCCTTTAATTCTGCCACTTATGAAATTGGCACGACTGTTGCTATTATAACGGTAAGTTTAACCATCGGCCAGAACAGGATAAAGATCATGCCACAATTAGAAGATTTTGATACGAATGTGTATTTTGGTATTGCCGCTGACAATCTGCTAACAAACCTTGGTAGTAAAGCACATATCTACGCTGACGAAGCGATAAAGAAAATGCATGCCATCGGTGATGATGAAGGATTTGATATGTGGCTTGGTATTCAGCGTCATTTGGCTCAAAAAGCCACAGCTGATTTGATGGGTGACAATATCACCATCCACTAAAGCTTTACACCAATACGGACGGGATCTCCACTCAACACCTAATACCCAATGATTCCGTTTGTCGCCCTAGAGACACCCATCTTAGGGCGAAGGCCCGCTCCATTCACCCATTGAGCGGGCCTTCATATTTTCAATAATAATCTTTTCATCCCGAATGAAATAATTTACAGTTTCCCTCTGTATTTTACATTAATGATGGGGGGCAACATGTCAGATACTATCGAAGTTGATGCAACGGGACTCTTTTGTCCTGCGCCAATATTAAAAGCTCGTCAAAAGTTGGAGGCTATGTCTGAAGGGCAAAAGCTGATACTTAAAGCCACAGATACAGCTTGTGCATATGCTGTCCCAAATTTTTGTGCGCAATCGGGTCATACCCTTGCAGCAAAGAGACAAATTGGAAAACTTCAAATCTTTGAAATAATAAGGGGCGCTATAGAAAATTAGTGCCCTTTTATTTCAATACCGCTGTTATAGAATAGATGTCCTCAGGAGTTGCGACAAGGCCAACAGCCATTTTTGCACAGACCACAAGAACCATCAAAGCTAGCAACGCACGCAACTGCTCCCCCTTGAGTTTAACGCCGACCTTGACGCCAACTTGAGCACCAAAAACCGCTCCAATAAGCAATAAAACAGCTAAAAGAATATCCACTGTTTGTGTATTTACAGAAAGAAAGACAGTCGCTAAGGCGGTGACAAAAATAATCTGAAGAAGCGAAGTGCCAATAACCACATTGGTTGGCATACCCAGCAAATAGATCATCGCGGGCACCATGATGAAACCACCACCCACACCCATAATGGAGGATAAAATACCTACAGCAAAGCCGATAACAAGCGGGGCTAGCACACTGATGTAAAGACGGGATTTTCTAAACCTCGTTTTAAAGGGCAAGGCATGTAGCCAACCACTATGGCGCTGTTTTGATGTTTTGCGCACGGGAGGCATACCACCTCGCTTATAGTCTGCGATAATAGCCTGAATACTTTCAATGAACATCAATCCACCGATCGAGCCCAAGAACAAAACATAAGAGAGGGAAATTACAAGATCAACCTGACCAAGCTGCCTCAGGTAAGAAAAAATCTGCGCACCAAAGAAAGCACCAACAGCGCCACCCGCAATCATGATGCCGCCCATTTTAAAGTCAACACCACCACGCCGCCAATGCGCCATAGCCCCCGAAACGGACGCTGCGGTAATTTGATTAGCAACCGTCGCCACTGCCACTGTTGGTGGCACACCAACAAAGATCAAAAGGGGAGTCATCAAAAAGCCACCGCCCACACCAAACACGCCAGACAAAAAGCCCACGATGGCTCCCATGCCAATAATAAGAAATATATTCATGGAAAGTTCGGCTATAGGGAAATATAGAGGCATTTGTTTAGTAACCTTAATGTATGGACGCGAAACAGATCGCCCTCATAATCCCGCAGAAGTCATGTAACAACAATCAGTTTAAGCTACGAATAGTTTTATTTTCGTGCGGCAAATCCTGCTACCCAACCAGCGGTGAGTGCTATCAAGACGGCGGTTAAACCATAATAGAGTGGGTAATCATGAGCGAAGGAATAAACTTCTCTCTCAAAACCCTTTTTCTCAACATCCAGCGGCATCTCACGCTTGGTGATAAGCTTGCCGTCAACATAGATAAAGGTCGAAACTTTAAAGGCCCCAACAGGAACATTAGCTGGCAGACGAATATCCGCTCGAAACAGGCCGCCGCCAACAATAGCTACTCCGCTCGGATCGTGAAGGTATAAACCAAGATTTTCCTTACCACGCACCAGAGCATCATGGAATATATCAGCGTGCTCCGTATGTTTTTTATCGTCAAAAGCAAGGGATTGGTATCCAACACCTTCCGAATTCAACATATTCAGGCTGGTAATATCTAACAGAGGCTTGTTGCTCGCGACCATATAAAAACCTGGTACATTTCTGTAAATATGCACATCGCGGTTTATCCAGATGATCGCCGTTTTTTCTTTTTGGCGAACATTTATATCCTCAGGTGGCCCTTTTACGACAACAGCGACGTCATATCTTTTGCCGCGTAGTTTTTGGGGGAGGTCAACTGTACCAAAAAGCAGCAAATTGGCACCATTAAAGCTATAGCGAATATCAACTTGTCGTTCAGATAGGTCGGTGACAATATCCTGAGCAGACACAGAAATAGCACTGCAAAGCATCAAGGCATATAGAGTGAAAGAGCGTATCATTATTTTATCACCGTAGTAATTGAGTAAAGATCATCTGGTGTAGCAACAAGGCCAACCGCCATTTTAACACAAACCACCAGAACCAACAGCGCTAGCAATGCGCGCAATTGCTCACCCTTGAGCTTGACACCAACCTTAACGCCGACCTGAGCACCTATGACAGCGCCTGAAAGAAGCAAGACGGCCAAGAGAATATCCACTGTTTGTGTGTTGACAGAATGAAAGACGGTCGCGAGAGCCGTGACAAAAATAATCTGGAAAAGTGATGTGCCAATCACCACGTTAGTTGGCATACCAAGCAAATAAATCATCGCGGGTACCATGATGAAACCACCACCAACACCCATGATAGCAGATAGAATACCTACAGCAAAGCCGATGACAATCGGCGCTAGCACACTCACGTAAAGCCGTGATTTTCTAAAACGCATCTTTAGTGGTAAAGCATGCACCCAACCACTATGACGCTCTTTAGATGTTTTACGTATAGCGGGAGCCCCACCACGCTTTCGATCTGCAATGATGGCCTGCACACTCTCAGCAAACATCAAGCCACCAACTGAACCCAAAAACAAAACATAAGCGAGAGAGATCATCAAATCCACTTGACCCGTCTCTCTTAGATATGCAAAAATTTTAGCACCAATAAATGCGCCAACTGCACCGCCTGCGATCAAAATACTGCCCATTTTGAAATCAACACCACCACGGCGCCAGTGCGCAAGGGCACCAGAAACCGATGCTGCTGTAATCTGGTTAGCTTCGGTTGCCACTGCCACTGTAGGGGGAACCCCGACAAAAATCAAAAGTGGGGTCATCAAAAAACCGCCACCAACACCAAACATTCCAGATAAAAATCCCACAATTCCACCCATGCCAATGACAAGAAAGACATTCATAGAGAGCTCAGCAATGGGTAAATAAAGTGGCATTTGTATATTAGCCTTAATTAATAAACTAGGTATAGCCTATCTCCTAGACCCCTAGTAAGTAAAAATCAACGCAAAGAATGGCAAAAATGAAAATTTTTTTTCACATTTTTAAAAGCGATGTTTTTTTATCACAACTTACTAATAAATCTTAACAGTTAACATAATGTGTATTTGCTCAATTTAGCCTGCTCTTATTAAAATATTCTATTCTCTAACTGACACATGAATTTTACTTGACGTTTACGTAAACGTAAACTATACAACAAATCCCTACTCATGGAGTGGTAATTTATGGTGCCTAATAGCGATAAAACCTTTGCGATTGCTGATTTGTCCCGCGAACTTGGTGTGACGGCGCGTACGCTTCGGTTTTATGAAGATCAGGGTATGATTAGCCCGATGCGCATTGGCCAATCCCGCGCTTATTCTCACAGCGACAAAGCCCGATTGATGTGGATAC
>ERZ889078.1680-NODE-1680-length-17173-cov-23.325564_pt1 | contig 17173 bp, 3 predicted proteins | sample MGYA00521266_ERZ889078 | MGnify/ENA primary metagenome ERZ889078 (study PRJEB32303, sample SAMEA104408618) | aquatic metagenome | biome: Brackish water; feature: Pelagic; material: water | place: Baltic Sea | collected 2014-06-16T06:34:00 | depth 76,534 m ...
ATCTACGAACGTAAAACTGACTGATTTCTAGTTTTGTCGGTTAATAGTGATTTTTTATATTATATTTTTATCGCTTATCAAATTTCAATTAATAACTATTAAGATCCAATTATGAAAAATCATTACGTATTGAAAGTAAGCTTGTTATTAAGTTTTCTATTTGCTATTAATAATTTGTTTGGCGCAAACATTAATGTAAGTGGCACCATAGCCTCAAATACAACTTGGAGCGCAGATACTGTTAAGGTAACTGCTGATTTAACAATTGCTAATTCAGTTATATTGACCATCAATCCAGGCGTCTATGTTCAATTTCAAGGTCATTATAAATTAGATGTGAAAGGTCGCATTATTGCTTTAGGTACAGCAAGTAATAAAATTACCTTTACTGCTTTGTCACCAACTGTGGGGTGGAGTGGAATAAGATTTGAGAATACACCCATCCTTAATGATACATCTAAGTTTGAATATTGTGTCATCTCATATGGAAAGGCAAATTCAGGTCTTTCAAATGACAAATCAGGAGGAGCAGTTTTCTTGTATAATTTCTCAAAAGTGGTTATTGAAAACTGTATTTTGAGTAATAATTATGCTGCATATTATGGAGGAGCAATTGCATGTAGATATAATGCTAGTCCTCGGATAATTAATAATCTGATGGTAAATAATACGGCTTCCAGTGTTGGGGGAGCCATGATGATTTATTCATCTTCAAATCCGATATTGATTAATAACACTATTGCTTATAATACTTCTAGTACTGGAGGTGGAATATATTTTGGCAATTCAAATGGATTGGTTAAAAATTGTATTATTTACGGAAATACAGCTTCATCTCAAGGATATAATCAGATTTATGGTGTTGCTCAGAATATTTCGAATTGTAATATTGAGGGAGGTTATTCTTATGGTACAAATATAATTGATACTATACCTGGTTTTGTTGCTCCTTCAACTGGTGTTGGAAGTTCTTATGATGGTCTTTCAGCTGATTATTCTTTGTCCTCAAATTCTCCATTAATAGATATTGGTGATAATAGCGTTTTAAATATTGGAGGGCCAAATTTTGATATTGCAGGTAATTTCCGTTATGATAATAATCGTGTTGATATAGGTGCGTATGAATATATCTCCTCTACAGAAGTTTGTGGAACCATTAGTACAAACACAACTTGGTCGGGAAATATTTTGATGAATTGTGATGTAACTATTTCTAATGGTGTTACTTTAACTATTCAGCCTGGAGCACAAATAACATCTACAGGGCCTTATAAACTAAATGTTCAAGGTCGATTATTAGCTCAAGGAACTGATGATAACTACATCAAATTTACCGCATGGAATCATAACGAAGGTTGGAAAGGAATCATGTTTCAATCAGTTGCTACTTCTAATGATACATCTAAAATTGAATACTGTAAGTTGAGCTATAAAAATGATATATCATCTACATATCCTAATTACTATGGAGCAATATTTATCTATAGTAGTTCGAAAGTTTTAGTTCGAAATAATATTATTTCAAATAATTCCGCAAGATATGGTGGAGGAATAACCTTATATTATTCTAGTGCCAAAATTGTTGGTAATTTGATTGCCAATAATCAATCTTATTATTATGGTGGAGGTCTTTATATCACAGGTTCATCGGCTGATTCACCACAATTAATCAATAATACCATAACTGGAAATGAAACCACAAACTATTCCTTTGGAGGTGGTATTTACGCGTCAAGTTCAGTGTCTTCTGTTTTTAAAAATAATATTATTTATACAAATTTTGATAACGCGGGCAATCACCTCAACGTTGATAATGTGTATCCAAATACTGGATTAAATATAACATATAGTTGTGTCGAAGGTGGATACACAGGTACAGGAAATATTTCTTCTGCACCATTATTCAAAAACGCACCAGTTCTTGCTGGCATAGGAGTAAACCTCGATAATTTTAACCTTTCGCTTCAAGCTACTTCTCCTTGTATAGATGGAGGTTCAAGCGCAAGCACTGGATTAAGTTTACCAGCAAATGACTTGTCAGGAAAAACTAGAATTTACAGCGCATCTATTGACATGGGTGCATACGAAGATAAATCTGCATTAAGTATTTGCGGTACAATTAGTTCAGATCAGGTTTGGGATGCCAACGTGATTAATATTAATTGTAATGTCACCATTAATAATGGAGCAACAGTAACTATTGTGCCTGGTACCAAAGTATTATTCAATGGTTTTTATAATATTTATGTTTTGGGAGCTATACAAGCAGAAGGAACAGAAGGAGATACCATTTTATTTACAGCAGCCAATACGAGCACTGGTTGGGATGGTATTCAAATTTATAATCCATCAACATCCAATGACTCATGCTTATTTAGTTACTGTCGTTTTGAATATGCTAAGCGAGTACCTTCTAATTATCAGCTTTCAGGAGGAGCTATATCAGTTAGAAGTGTTCAAAAGATTAGGGTGACCAATAATAGATTTATTAATAATCAAGCTACAGGAAGTTATGGTTATGGTGGAGCTATGAGTATTATGTATTCATATAATTACAATACTATTAAAAAGTTTAATCATAATATTTTTGAAAATAATTTAGGTAATGTAGGTATTATTAATATAAACTATTCTGATATTGATTTTGCTAATAATGTGCTTTATAATAATACCTCTACTAGCGGTCCAACCCTTCGGTTAAGCTATACTGGCGGTACATATATTAATAATTTGATTTCAAATAATAGTGGATCCTATGGTGGAGCATATATATCTGGAGAATACTCAGATTATACAGTAAAATTTTTCAACAATATAATTGTAAATAATCAAGCTTCCTATGGTGGTGGTGGTATGTATGTTGGTGACTCTAAACCTTTGATATATAATAATACTATTGCCAATAATTATGCAGGCTCAACTTTAAAAGGCGGTGGAATTTATTTTACAAATAATGGAGATGCAAATCTAAAAAGTAATATTATTTATGGAAATACTTCATTAGGTGGAGCTCCAAACCAAATTTATATAAACGATGTTACTTCAGATCCTAAAATGTATAATAACGACATTGAAGGAGGTATCTTGGCCTTTGCAGGAACAGGAGCTGGTATAAATTATTCTGGAGTTTTTAGTGAAAACACAAATATATCACCTAATTTTAATACACCAAGTGCTGGTTCTGGAACTTCTTTTAATGGAAAAACTGCAGATTGGTCTCTAGCTCAAGGCTCTGCTTTAATCAATAGCGGTTATTCCAATAGTTCTTCATTACCGATACCTTCTTTAGATTATTCTGGTAATTCAAGGATATTTAATGGTAGAATTGATATAGGAGCTATCGAAAATCAAGAGGCAATTACAGCGCCTTGTACAATTGCTGCTAACACACAATGGGAAGCCGATACAATTCATATTAGCTGTGATGTAACAATTGATCCTAGTTATACTTTGACTATAAAACCAGGTACAACTGTATTGTTTGATGGTTTTTATAGTATTAACGTTGATGGAACTATAAATGCAACAGGAACACCCAATGATCGCATTGACTTTTTAATTAATGATACTACAGGATTTTGGGATTCAACCTCAACGGCAGGAGGCTGGAATGGAATAAATTTTAATAGTAATCTAATAACCAATGACTCATCTAAGTTTTATTATTGTACTTTTAGCTTTGCTAAAGCTGCTGGAACTTCTTATCAAGAAAAAATGGGAGCAGCAATGTATATCTATAATTCACCTAAAATAGTTATTGAGAATTCTATTTTTGCTAATAACTTTGCTAGTGATAGAGCCGGTGCTTTATATTTAGAAAGCTCAAATATTATTTTTAGAAATAATATCGTTGCTAATAACCAAGCAGTAAATTATGGTGGTGGTCTTTTTATTGACGATTGTGAATTGAATTTTAATAATAACTCAGTAGTTAATAATAAATCAAAGTATTACTGTGGTGCTTATATCAATAGTTCTATAGTTAATATCAAAAATTCATTATTTTGGGGAAATCAATCTTGGCTTTACCCAACAGGTAACTATTCTCAATTATTGTTTCAGTCGAGTTCACAATCAGAAATTTATAATAGCGATATTGAATATGGTTTAGCAAAAATTGGTAATGGATATCAGCTTACTACTTATTCTAATAATTTAAATATTGACCCACTTTTCTTAAATCCTTCTGCAGGAAAAGGTTATAAATCAAATGGATTAACCGCTGATTGGGGTTTGTCAACATCATCACCATTATTAAATAATGGGTATGTTGGCTCTAGTCACACAGCACTTGATTTTAATGGTAATGCTCGAATAGTAGCTGATACGATTGATATTGGTGCCTTTGAGGTACAAATGTCGCCTCAATTTATTGATATACAGCCAGAGAGCAAACTAGTTTGCATAGGTTCATCAACAAGTTTTGCAGTACATGCAATTGTTAATGCAAATTATCATTGGCAAAAAAATGGAGCAAATATCGCTGGAGCAACAAGTAATATTTATACCATCTCTAATATGGCACTTACGGATACAGCCTTTTATAATTGTATAGTTAGTAACGCTTTTGGTTCTGTAAGTTCTGATACAGTTCAGTTAGAAGCCAAGGTTTTACCCACAATTACTTCGTCACCTTCAGCAACAGCTTCTTGTCTTGGGTCAAGTATTACATTTAATGCTTCTGCCCAAGGTACAACTCCTTTAACTTATCAGTGGTATAATACCAACGGACAGTTACAATCAGGTACAAGTTCACAATCATACGATATTGGAACAGGCGTATTAAATAATACACCAAACGGATATCCATCACCTTTTTCAAATTACTATTGGGGAGCAAAGCATCAGTTTCTAATTCTTGCTTCCGAATTAACTGCTGCTGGAATTACTGCTGGTGATTTCAATTCAATTGGTTTTGATGTGGCTGCACTTAATTCTTCTCCCACTTTATCCAATTTTGAAATTAAAATGGGATTGTCATCTGTCAATGCCTTGACATCATCATGGATTTCTGGTTTAACTTCAGTTTATTCAGTTGGTTCATATCAGTCAACAGTTGGGTGGAATAACTTTGGCTTTCAAACTGCTTTTGCTTGGGATGGCACTTCAAATATTGTTATGGAAGTTTGTAGCAATAACTCCAGCTGGATTACCAGTGGAAATGCTTCTGTAAATCAATCAGCGACTAGTTTTAATTCTTCTCATGAAGTACATGCAGACGCTGCTGGAGTTTGTTCATACTCTACATCTGGTATTTTATATCAGCAACGTCCAAATATAAGAATTGTGGCTGGTAGCAATGCCAATACATCTTCTTATTCTATTAATTCAATCACGGCTAACGATGCATCTAATTATTATATGATTGCCACAAATAGCTGTGGAAGTATTCAGTCAACTGGAGCAATTTTATCGATTAATTATGAACCAAATTTAACTCCTATCTCAGCATCTGATGTAATTTGTGAGGATAATAGTTATGCATATTCTACCACAACAAGCCAAGGAACTTCACCAATAACGTATCAGTGGTTTAAAGATGGAACAGCCATCAGTTCTGCCAACTCACTTAGCTATAATATTACGGCGGGAGATACCTCTGATGCTGGTATTTATTATTGCAAAGCAAGTAATTTATGTGGAAGTGATTCAACCAATCAATCTGTTTTGGCTGTTAATGAAAAACCTCAAATAACATCACAATCATCATCACAATCAGTATGTGAAAACCAGAGTATTACTTTAAATGTAACCGCATCAGGTACTAATCCCATTACTTATCAATGGTTTTCAGGAGGAAGTCCTATTTCAGGCGCAACGAATAACACTTATACCATTAGTTCTGTGTCAATAAGCGATGCTGCAACATATTATTGTAAAGTGAGTAATGCTTGTACTTCAACGCCAGTTGTAAGTTCAGGAATTGTAATTACAGTAAAAACATCTCCTTCTGTAACTTCACAAACTGCTAGTGTAAGCGTATGTTCTGGTTCGGCTGCACCTTTTAGTATAACAACTACAGGAACTTCTCCAATTACTTATCAGTGGTATAGTCCTTCAGGTTCTATAAGTTCAGCTACAAATAATACTTATACAATTAGCAGTGCTTCAACTTCTAATGCTGGTAATTATTATTGTGTTTCTACAAATTCATGTGGTTCATTTACTTCGAACGTAATTCCTTTGACGGTAAATTCTGCGCCGAGTATTACTTCGCAACCTAGTGCTTTAACAAAATGTGAAAATCAGAGTGCGTTATTTAGCGTTCAAGCTTCAGGGACAGCAACATTGGCTTTTCAGTGGTATAAAGGAGGAGTTAGTATTAGTGGAGCAAACAGCTCATCTTATTTGATTTCACCTGTTTCTACTGCTGATGCTGCCAATTATTATTGTGTTGTAACCAATTCTTGTGGTAATGCAACAAGTAATACGGTCGCACTTACTGTAAAATCAAATGTGAGTATTTCTGCTCAATCGAGTTCACAAACTTTATGTGCAGGATCAAGTCCAACATTAAGTGTTACAACCTCTGGTACAGCTCCAATTACTTATCAATGGTATAACTCAAGTGGAGCAATAGGTTCAGCTACAAATAGCACTTACAGTTTGGCATCAATAGATACTACAGAGGCAGGAAACTACTATTGTATTGCTACAAATAGTTGTGCTAGTGCAACATCCAACTCTATTACACTTACTGTCAATGAAGCTCCAAGTATTGTTACTAATCCTGCTTCAGCTACGGTATGTCAGAATTTGAGTGCAGTATTTACCGTTTCCACAGAAGGAACTTCCCCAATGACTTACCAATGGTATAACGGTTCTGGAGCAATTAGTGGGGCAACAGCTTCAAGCTATATTATTCCTCAAGTGAGCACTTCTCATGCTGGAAGTTATTACGTTAAGGCAACTAACTCTTGTGGAGTGGCTACTTCCACTTCTGCTAGTTTAACAGTTAATAATTCGGTATCAATAACAGCCCAATCTTCATCACAAACAGTTTGCTCGGGATCAAGTCCAAGCTTCAGTATCACAGCAGCTGGAACAGCACCTATTACTTACCAATGGTATAAAGGGAATACGGCAATTTCTGGAGCAACAAATAATGCTTTTAGTTTAACTTCTGTGGATACTTCTAATGCAAGCACATATTATGTAATTGCTACGAATTCATGTAATTCAATACAGTCAAATCAAATAATCCTTACTGTAAATGAAAGTCCGAGCATCAACTCTCAACCTTCAAATTCAACAGTTTGTGTTGGTTCATCAGCTCAATTAAGCGTTTCTGCAACTGGAACTGCTCCATTGACTTACCAATGGTATAAGGGCAGTACTTTAATCTCAGGAGCTACTAATTCTTTATATTTGATAAGTCAAGCAGCAACAACGGATGCTTCAACATATTACGTAAAAGTAACCAATAGTTGTGGAAATGTTTCCTCATCAAGTGCAAGTATTACAGTGAATAGTCCAGTGAGTATTACCACACAGTCTGGAAATACAACAAAATGTACAAGTAATAGCGTTACTTTTTCTGTTACAGCAACAGGAACAGGCCCTTTAACATATCAGTGGTACAAAGGTGCTAGCGCAATTTCAGGTGCTTCTTCTGCTTCTTATTCTATAGCTTCTGTAGCTACAACAAACGCTGGTGATTATTACTGTATTATTTCAAATAGCTGTAATAGTGTTCAAACTAATTCAATGGCATTAACAGTAAATACGCCACCTAGTATTAGTTCACTATCCAATAGTGCTACTAAGTGTAATGGCGAAAATATCTCTCTAGTTGTGAATGCTGGAGGTACAAGTCCTCTTTCTTACCAATGGTATGAAGGATCTACCGCTATCAGTGGGGCAGTAAGTAATGTATATGCAATGTATTCATTGGGAAGTTCAGATGCTGGCACTTATCATTGTGTTATAACAAATTCTTGCGGAACTACCACTTCATCTAGTATTGTACTGACTGTTAATATTGCACCAACAATTAGTTCTCAATCTTCAAATACTGCAATTTGTGCTACATCAAGTGCTAGTTTAAGCGTTACAGCTGCAGGTACTGCTCCAATTACTTATCAATGGTATAATTCCTCTGGAAGTATAAGTGGTGCTACTAATAATCAGTATTCGATTAATAATGCTGACACTTCTGATGCTGACAACTATTATTGCATCATAACCAATTCCTGTGGAACAACTCAAAGCCAAAACATTGCGCTGACTGTAAATCAAGCACCAAGCATTCTATCCCAAAGTACTAGCGCAAATAAATGTGTTGGTGAAAGTTTTTCATTCAATGTGAGTGCAGATGGTTCAAATCCTTTAATTTACCAATGGTATAATTCACAAGGAAGTATTTTAGGCGCTAATTCTTCATTGTATTTAATAAATTCTTTGGATACGTCTAATGCTTCTACTTATTACTGTATAGTGTCTAATTTATGTGGATCTGTCCAAAGCACTAACAAAGTTTTAACCGTTAATCAGGCACCAAGTTTTGTAAGTCAATCGTCAAGTTTAACACGATGTGAAGGAACTTCTGCTTTGTTTACTGTTTCCTCAATCGGTTCAAGTCCTTTAGTATATCAATGGTATACAGATACAGGAATGGTGGCAGGAGCGAATGCTAATTCGTATTCAATTTCTTCTGTTTCTGTTGCCAATGCTGGAAACTATTATGTAGAGGTTAGCAATAATTGTGGTAATATTAGCTCCTCAACAAAAGTTCTAACGATTAATACTGCGCCAGTAGTGATATCTCAGTCATCTGATGATACTCTTTGCGAAAGCATGAATGCAGTTCTTCAAGTTGGCGTGAGTGGAACAAATCCAATTAGTTACCAATGGTATAAATCCAGTAGTTCTATTTCCGGAGCGATTAACTCTTATTATACCATTTCCTCTATCGATACCAATGATGCAGGAAGTTATCATGCTATAGCAACTAATTTGTGTGGAAATGCTCAAACTAGTAATATTTCTTTAACAGTCAATCAATTAGCTGCTATTATATTCCAATCTGGAGATTCTTCTCGTTGTGAGGGTGAATCTATGACTTTTGAAGTATCTGCTCATGGTACTAATCCATTGCAATACCAATGGTATAAAGGAACTACTGCAATTTCAAATGCACAAAGCAATCAGTATTACTTAAATAATGTATTGCTTTCAGATGCAGGTTATTATAAAGTAGTAGTTTCTAATATGTGTAATAGTTTATCTAGTAATTATAAATTGCTGAGCACACATGCCAATCCTGTAATAAACCTTGGAAATGATACTGGCTTCTGTTCGGGAGGTAGTGTAACTTTAACACCAGGATTTGGATATCAGTGTGTTTGGAGCAATGGTTCATTCAATAACCAAATTAATGTGACTTCAACAGGTTCATATTTTGTAAATGCTACCAATCAATATGGATGTCAAGGCAGCTCTGATACTATTAATATTAACGTGGCCTTGCCTTTTGCTAATCAATCTTTATGTGTTGTTGGTGTCGATACTGCAACTAATAAAAACATTTTGGTTTGGGAGAAAACTCCTAATGCAGGAATTCAGTCGTTTAATTTATACAAAGAGTCCTCTGTTTCCAATGTATGGACCCTAATTGGGAATGTTGATTACGATAGTTTAAGTGTATTTATTGACTTGACTTCAACTCCTCATGTAAAACCAGAACGTTATGCAATGACTATTGTGGATAGTTGTAATAATGAATCGATGAAGAGCCTTGCACATCGTACAATGCATTTGACTGTGAATGCTGGGCAAACAGCTAATAAATGGAATCTTTTGTGGAATTCTTATGAGGGATTTATACCTTCAACTTATCGAGTTTATAGAGCCGATTCAACAATGAATTACATAAAAATTGATTCAATGGCTGCAAGTTCTAGTTATACTTATTTATGGACTGATACTGCTGCTCCTTCTGGTTTAGTTTATTATATGGTGGAAATAGTTCACCCAAATGGTGGATGTTCACCAACAAAGGCAAACACTAATTATAACTCATCAAGATCCAATACGGCGAATAATGGAATAGTACCCAATACCGCTCTTGTTCCTGATTTTATTGCTTCTCAAACTCATGGGATGGCACCAATGATTGTTCAGTTTTATGATCAAACAAGTAATGGTACGGTGGATTCGTGGTTCTGGAACTTCGGTGATGGTGATAATGCAGTTGTGCAAAATCCTGTACATCAATACGATTCTGCTGGAGTTTATCATGTATCGCTTACTGTTACGAATAGTAATGGTACTCAGTCAATTATCAAGACTAACTTTATCGATGTACTGCCAAATGGAATTTATACAATTCGTGATGATTTTGATGTGAATGTATTTCCAAATCCTTATCAAGGAGCTACAAATATATCTTATACGCTTAACAATATGGCCGACGTAAGTATTGAAGTTTATAGCAGTCTTGGTAAATTGGTAACAGTTTTGGTAAACGAAAATCAAAATGCAGGTACTTACCAATATCAATTCAATGCCAAAAAGTATGGTTTCTCACCTGGGGTTTATTATCTCAGAATGCGCATCAATGAAGATGCAATAACCAAGCGTTTAATTGAAGTAAAATAGAAATTCATATTTCAATAAAAAACCCCATTCGATATTTTCGTTTGGGGTTTTTGCTTTACTTTTATGCCCTCAAATCCCGATGAGGGTTAGTGTATTCATTTATTTAAATAATATTTTATGAAATCAATTGCAATAGCATTTAACATTCTCTTAATCAGTCTTTTTTCTTTCTCCCAAGATACAGGATTGGTGAATCATTTTATGAAAGTAAGTATAAATCCAGCACAATCTGAACTTATTATAACTGATTCCATGGTGCTTTCAAGCGCTTTGCCCTCTACATTCCAACTAAACTCAGCACTTATTCCTATTTCTAAGACAAAGGGAATGAAAATCGTTAAGGTTGAGGAAAACTCTAAGGGCCAAGATGTTGGCATGGATAGAGACAATTTTGACGAAGAACAAGGACTTCAATTGACAAAATGGATAATTAAAGGTAATGCGAAAAATTTAGTAATTTTCTATCAGGGAAAAATAGATGCTCAAATAGAGCAAAGCAAGGCAAATTATCAACGTGGTTTTTCAGAAACACCTGGTATTATAAGCCAAACAGGAATATATTTGGCTGGTTCAACTTACTGGCTTCCTACTTTTGAGAATGCACTTGTGACTTTTACAATGGAGGTAACCTTACCAAAATCATGGAAAAGTGTTACTCAAGGTAAGCGGATTTTAGAAAAAAATATTGGTGAGCAACATGTCGATCAATGGTTTTGCGAAATGCCACAAGAAGAAGCTTATATTATAGGTGCTCAGTTTACCGAGTACTCTTATAAAATGAATAGTGGATACGATGCAATGGCTTTTTTGAGAACTCCTGATGAGGCTTTGGCTAATAAATATCTGGAAGTCACCGAACAATATATGGATATGTACCAAAATCTAGTTGGACCTTATCCTTATACAAAATTTGCCTTAGTCGAAAATTTTTGGGAAACTGGTTATGGCATGCCATCATTCACATTGCTAGGTGAAAAAGTAATTCGTTTCCCCTTTATCCTTCATTCTTCCTATCCTCACGAATTACTTCACAATTGGTGGGGAAATTCCGTTTATATTGATTTTGAATCAGGAAATTGGTGCGAAGGAATTACAGCATTTATGGCTGACCATTTAATCAAAGAGCAAAGGGGTGAAGCGGAGGAATATCGCCGATCAACTTTACAGAAAAATTCCAACTTGGTCAATGCTGAAAATGATTTCCCATTGAATAAGTTCATTTCTCGTCATGATGGAGCTAGCGAAGCTATTGGTTATGGAAAAGCACTGATGATGTGGCAAATGCTTCGTCTGAAAATTGGTGACGAAATGTTTGTTAAAGGATTTCAGCTTTTCTATGAAAAAAACAAATTTAAAAAAGCTTCTTTTAAAGATATTCAAAATGCCATGGAGGAAGTGTCTGGCATTCAATTAGAAGTCTTTTTTCACCAATGGATTACTCGAACTGGTGCACCTAGTTTAGCAGTTAAGGACGCAAAAACGGATATGTATGCTGGAAAATATCGTCTTTTAATTACAATTGAGCAAACACAAAGTGCTGAAGCTTTTGATATTGATGTTCCTATTCATATTATTACCGAAAAAGGATTAGAAGTGTTTAATTTTAATATGAATGCTAAAAGTCAGGAGTTTCAAATTTCTTTAAAAGGAAAGCCTTTAAAGTTAGCAATTGATCCTCAGTATGATATTTTTAGAATTCTAAATCCAACAGAAGTACCTCCAACATTGAATAAAATATGGGGGAGTAAAGAGAATTTGGTTGTTATTCCATCTAAAACTACTCAAGCCCAAAAGGATATATATCAAAGATTTATAGAGAAATGGAAAGCTGTAGATGTTGATAATTTTATCGTTAAGACTGATGCAGAAGTGAAGGAACTTCCTATGGACATGACGGTTTGGATTTTGGGTTATGATAATAAATTTGTTGCTTCAATTAATAGTCAATTAGAGAATTATCACTCAGCTATTAAAAGTGATACTATTATTTTAGAGAAAAATAAAATAGTACGAAAAGGATCTGCTTCCATTTTCACCCTTTTTAACCCTAAAGATGTCAATCAGCAATTAATTTTCATTGGAATAGATGATGAAAAAGCCGTTGATGGTTTAGTGCGCAAATTGCCTCATTATGGCAAATATAGTTACTTGGCTTTTGAAGGTGACGAACCAACAAATATTGCCAAAGGTCAATGGCCAATTATTAATTCTCCTTTGACAAAGATTTTTGATTCAAAAGACAATAATATCAGTTTAATTGAAGCAAGAGAGGCACTAGCTAGTTTGAAACCAGTTTTTTCGGAAAATCGCATGATGGCGACGATCAAATATTTGGCATCAGATGAACTAAAGGGTAGAGGTTTAGGAACACCTGAAATTGATTTAGCAAGTAAATTTATTGAGCAAAAATTCAAAGAAGCTGGATTGCAACCAATGAAAGACTCCTATTATCAAGAGTTTACGCACATGTTTAAGGATAAAGGTGATTTAAAAGTGGTGAATGTGATTGGAATAATTCCAGGTTCAGACGCAAGCTTAAAAGATGAACCAATCGTGATTTCAGCTCATTATGATCATCTTGGACTTGGATGGCCTGATGTACATCAAGGTGATGAAGGAAAAATACATTATGGTGCAGATGACAATGCCAGCGGGGTTTCTATACTTATCGAATTGGCCAATAATATGGGTAAATCAGCGAAGCCTAAAAGAACAATTATATTTTTAGCTTGCTCAGCAGAAGAGTCCGGATTAATTGGATCGAGATACTTTGTTGCTCACGCTAAAGACTATTTTAAAGGAAATATTTTTGCTAATGTGAATTTAGACACAGACGGAAGCTTGTTCGATAAAAAGATATTGATATTAAATGCCAATACTGCCAAAGAGTGGAAGTTCATTTTTATGGGTACCGATTATACTACTGGTATTAAGTCTGAAATAATTACAAATGACCTTGATGCAAGTGATCAATTAGCATTTATTGAAAAGGGAATTCCAGCAATTCAGGTTTTTACTGGTGCTACCCAAAATTATCATCGACCTTCTGACCGATTCGAACAAATAGATTCAAAAGGTTTAGTAAAAGTAGCAACTGTTATGAAAGAAGTGATAGAATATCTTGCAGATAGAGAAACTGAGATGCCTTTTACAGGAGCCAATCAGGCAGAAAACAACATAGAGCCAAGCACAACTGTTGAAAAAACTAATCGTAAAGTAAGCACAGGTTCAATTCCTGATTTTGCTTTTCAAGGTGTAGGAGTGAAGGTTGGTAGCGTAGTATCAGGTTCAGCTGGTGAAAAAGCTGGATTGATAGCCGGTGATATTATTATAAAATTGGATGATGCTGAAACGCCTAATCTTAAAGTTTATTCTGATTTATTAAAAAACTATCAACCTGATGATATAGTGAAACTTACGGTGTTAAGAAATGATGTGGAAATGCTAATTAAATTAAAATTAGGATCTCGATAATTCAAAGTATACCTTAGAGGAATTATGAAAAATATACAGCAAGCTCTTGTAAATTTATCGAAGCAATTCAAAGGAGATATCTATGTTGATGAACATATTAGAACTTTGTATGCTACTGATGCATCTGCCTATAGAGAAATGCCAATGGCTGTAACTCGACCCAAAAACAAAGAGGATATTCACCTTCTAATTGATTTTGCAAGAGAGCATAAAGCACCTTTAATTCCTCGCACCGCTGGGACTTCTTTGGCTGGACAGGTTGTTGGCTCTGGTATTATTGTGGATGTTTCCAAGTATATGACCAAAATAATTGAGCTAAATATTGAAGAACATTGGATAGAAGTTGAGCCAGGAATTGTTTTAGATGAACTCAATTTGATGCTCAAAGATCATGGATTATTTTTTGGTCCTGAAACTTCCACTTCAAGTAGGTGCATGATTGGTGGAATGGTAGGAAATAATTCTTGTGGAGCTCATTCGCTGGTTTATGGAAGTACTCGAGAACATACTTTAAGTGTTTCTACCATATTAAGTGATGGTTCAGAAGTGGATTTTCATGAAATTACAGAAGCTGAATTTCATAAAAAATGTGAGCTAAATACTTTAGAAGGTGAAATTTATAATAATATAAGAGCAAGCCTTTCTGATGCTGAAAATCAGCAAGAGATTATCTCGCAATTTCCTCATCCTGATTTAGAAAGACGGAATACAGGCTATGCCATTGATTTACTTTTGAGTCAAACCTTCTTTGGTTCTGACAGTAAAACTTTTAATTTTGCTAAGCTTTTAGCTGGATCAGAAGGCACATTGGCTTTTAGCACTTCCATAAAGCTTAATTTGGTGCCACTTCCTCCAAAAGAAAAGGCTCTTATTTGTGTGCATCTGAATTCTGTTGCAGAGGCATTAAAAGCCAATATTATCGCTCTGAAATATCAGCCTGCTTCTATAGAATTGATGGATAAAGCGATTATGGATTTGACAAAAACGAATAGAACGCAAGATAAAAATCGGTTTTTTGTTGAAGGTGATCCTGGTGCTATTCTGATTGTAGAATTTGCCGAATCTGATTTCCAGATTGTCACAGAAAAGGCTGCCAAAATGGAAAAGGAAATGAGGTCGTCTAATTATGGATATCATTTTCCAATAGTGAAAGGAGCGGATATGAAAAAGGTTTGGACTTTGCGAAAGGCTGGATTGGGATTATTGTCCAATATGCCTGGCGATGCAAAACCTGCTCCAGTAATTGAAGATACCGCTGTTTTGCCAGAATTATTGCCCGATTATATTGCTGAATTTGACCAAATACTTGTTAAATATAATTTGCAATGTGTTTATTATGCGCATATTGCAACTGGTGAATTACATTTACGACCCATATTAAATCTTAAGGATGAAAAAGATGTGGAGCTATTTCACACTATAGCACTTGAATCTGCACATTTGGTAAAAAAATATCGTGGTTCGCTTTCTGGTGAGCATGGTGATGGTCGCTTGAGAGGGGAGTTTATTCCTTTTATGATTGGTGAGAAAAATTATAAACTAATCAAACAGATTAAGCAAGTTTGGGATCCTGAGCGTATTTTTAATCCTGGAAAAATTACGGATACTCCCAAAATGAATGAGCAGCTCAGATTTGAATCGGGGCAAATAACCAAAGATATTAAAACTATTTTCGATTTTTCTTCTACCGATGGTTTCCTAAGAGCTACTGAAAAATGTAACGGTTCAGGAGATTGTCGCAAGAGCGAATTATTGGGAGGTACCATGTGCCCAAGCTATATGGCCACTCGGGATGAACAAAATACCACCAGAGCAAGGGCGAATACTTTAAGAGAATACATCACGCATTCAAAAAAAGAAAATCCATTTGACCATCAAGAAATATACGATTCTTTAGACTTATGCTTGTCATGCAAGGCTTGTAAATCAGAATGTCCTTCCAATATCGACATGACCAAGTTTAAAGCTGAATTTCTCCAAAATTGGTACGATATTCATGGTATACCGTTGCGCTCCAGATTGATAGCTTATATTCATCAGCTCAATAAAATGGGAATGATTTTGCCTTGGGCATTTAATTTTGTGGCTACAAATCCATTTTTATCGGGCATGCTGAAGAAAATGATTGGCTTCGCACCCAAAAGAAGCATTCCTACTTTATATAAAACCACTTTGAAATCGTGGGTAAAGGCTAATCGTTTTTCAGGCGAATTTACCAAAGGAAAGGTTTGGCTTTTTGCTGATGAATTTACCAATTATAATGATGTTAAAATTGGAATAAAGGCAGTTCAGCTCTTAAATAAGTTGGGTTATGAAGTTCAAATTCCTAAACATGATGTTAGCGGTCGGACTTTTTTATCAAAAGGACTTTTGAGAAAAGCAAAACAAATTGCTGAAAATAATGTGCAGCTCTTGTCTGGTATTATTACTCAAAACACACCTTTACTAGGAATAGAACCTTCTGCAATTCTAACTTTTAGAGATGAGTATCCAGAATTAGTGAGCCAAGATTTGAGAAAGCAAGCTGGAGAATTAGGTAAAAATGCACTGATGATTGATGAGTTTTTGGTCTCAGAAATGGAAAGAGGAAATATTTCTAAAGAGGCATTTACTACGAAATCTGCAAAAATTAAACTTCATGGCCATTGCCAACAAAAAGCAATTGCATCCACCAAGTCCACTTTGGCCATACTTTCTTTCCCCGAAAACTATCAAATTGCTGAAATCCCTTCAGGTTGTTGCGGTATGGCAGGAAGTTTTGGTTACGAAAAGGAACATTATGATCTTTCGATGAAAGTAGGAGAGTTGGTTTTATTTCCTGCAGTTAGAGTTATGGAAGGTGAAGAAATTATTGCTGCTCCTGGAACTAGTTGTAGGCATCAAATTTATGATGGTACAAAAGAACATGCAAAACACCCTATCGAAATACTTTTTGAAGCTTTAGTTTAGACAATCAAATTGATGCAGTTTAGGATATTATATCCTAAAAAGCGGATAATTATTTAAAGTATATGACATTTTTTTTGAACAAATATTGAGTTCATACAATACGAATGTCGGTAAACCTTTATTTAGGTTTGTATTTAAATTACTATAAATC
>ERZ889078.1682-NODE-1682-length-17168-cov-8.981242_pt1 | contig 17168 bp, 13 predicted proteins | sample MGYA00521266_ERZ889078 | MGnify/ENA primary metagenome ERZ889078 (study PRJEB32303, sample SAMEA104408618) | aquatic metagenome | biome: Brackish water; feature: Pelagic; material: water | place: Baltic Sea | collected 2014-06-16T06:34:00 | depth 76,534 m ...
GGTGCACGTCCATCATGATCTACTTGGACCATCACGCCACGACGCCGGTCGACCCTCGCGTCTTCAGCGCCATGCGGCCCTACCTGGAGGCAAAATTTGGCAACGCGTCGTCCGCGTCACACCAGCTTGGCCGAGAAGCTGCGGACGCGGTGGCGCGTGCGCGAGAGCAGATCGCGCAGGCGGTGGGCGCTGGCAGTGACGACGTCGTGCTGACGTCCGGCGCGACCGAGAGCATCAACCTCGCGGTCCAGGGGGCCTGCCGTGCAGCCGGCGGCGGGCGCAAGCGCTTGATCACCGTCGCGACGGAGCACAGCGCGGTGCTGCAGACCTGCGAGGCGATGGCCGAGTTGGGGTTCGAGACCGTGGTGCTCCCGGTGCAGGCCGATGGTTTGCTGGACCTCGCGGTGCTGCGCGACGCCCTGGCCACCCCGACGCTGCTGGTCGCGGTGATGGCCGTGAACAATGAGCTGGGCGTGATCCAACCGATCCAGGAGATCGCGGCGTTGAGTCACGAAGCGGGCGCGCTGCTGCTGTGTGACGGTGCGCAGGCGCCTGGGCGCGTCGCGCTGGCCCTACGGCGATGGCAGGTCGATCTCTGTTCGATCACGGCGCACAAGTGCTACGGGCCGAAGGGGGTCGGCGCGCTGATCGTGCGTCGAGGGACCCAGCTCCGGCCGCTGCTGTATGGCGGTGGCCAGGAGCGTGGGCTGCGACCCGGCACGACGGCGGTGCCGATGGTGGTGGCGCTGGGCGCCTGCATGGCGTTGGCGGCGGCGGAACAAGCTGAAGACGAGCGACGCCTGCGCGGCCTGCGAGACGGGCTTTTAGCGCGACTTCAGGACAACATTGAGGGCCTGGTGGTCAACGGCAGCCTGTCGGCGCGAGTCGGAGGCAACCTCAACGTCTCGATCCCGGCCGTGAGCGCGGCGACCCTCATGGTGGCGCTGCCGGACCTCGCCTTTTCGGCCGGCTCCGCGTGTGCCAGCGGCACGCCCAAACCGAGCCACGTGCTGCGCGCGTTGGGGCTCGCCGACGAGGCCGCGCTCAGCAGCATTCGACTCGGGCTGGGCCGCGGTACGACGCCGCAGGAGGTCGATGACGCCGGCAGCCAGCTCATCGCGGAGGTCTCCCGCATTCGCGCGGCCTCACCCCTGTGGGCGCTGCGCCAAGCTGGCGTGCAGCTGCGGTGGTGAGCGCGCACCCGCCGGCGGCGCTGTGGCCCCAAGACCTCGCGCGGCGCCGTGATCGAGCGCAGTTGTCGCTGCGCGCCTGCCGACTGTGCCCGCGCGATTGCGGCGTGGATCGCCACGCTGGGCCTACCGGCGCGTGGTGCCGGCTGGGCGCTGACGCCTACGCCTACAAGGAGCTGCTGAGCCATGGCGAAGAGGCCTGTATCGGACCCACGTGGCTCATCGACCTGAGCGGCTGCTCCCTGCGGTGCCTGTTCTGCACCGAGTGGGCCCACATCACCCAGCCGATGGCAGCGCCCGCCGTCCCGCTGCGCTCGGGCTGGTTCTTGCGCCGGCTCGCCCACCACATCGGCCAGGGCGCGCGCAGCCTGAGTTTTGTGGGCGGTGAGCCGACCGTGAACTTAGCCGCTGTGCTGTCGGTGCTCGCGGACGTGCCCCCGGCATCGCAGCTTCCCATCGTCTGGAACAGCAACGGTCTCGTCGGCGAAGACGCCTGGCCGTTGCTGACGGATGTGGTCCGCACCTGGCTCATCGACCTCAAAGTGAGCACGGCCAGCGCGGCGACACAGATGCTCGGCGCCGGCGACCTCGACTACGGCGCGCGGGTGCGTGACACGCTCGACCGGGTGCACCCTGCGACCCCGCCGCTGCTGACCGATCCCGCACGCGGGCTGCCGACCCTGATCATCCGGCATCTGCTCATGCCGGGCGCCCTCGCCAGCGAGACCCTGCCCTTGCTGCACGAGATCGCCCAGCGCTGGCCGCACGCGGTGGTCAACCTGATGACCATGTACTTGCCGTTTGGTCCCGCGCTCAAGCAGCTTCCAGCCATGCCGGCGCTGCGCACGCTGTTGCCGCCGAACGAGCGAGATCAGGCGATCGGCGTGGCGCGACAGCTCGGTCTGCACCTGCTGGTCGACGGTCGATAGTCCGCTGGTCCGCTCGCCCGGTGCGCAGGTACGAGGCCGCTGCGAGGCCGTAGATCAGGGCCCAGAGTCCAGCACACACGCCGTCTGCTCCGTTTTACACTGCACGTTGGTGCACGCATCGCCGCAACCGTTGGGCCCCTGGCAGTCGCTGCACTTCTTCAGGGAGCAGTCCCAAAGCGCGTCGAGCTTCGCGACGGCCGACGGACTCCCCTTGCCGATGCACTCAAAACCGCACACCTCGTCGCCCTTGGCGCAGGTCGTCTCGGCGCACTGGATCACCTGCAAGCAACCCAACTTACCGCTCGGCCCAAAGCACGCCGCGATGTGGTTGATACAGCTCTCCGTCTGCGGCTCCGCACCGCAGGCAAAGAACGTCGCGAGCTGGTTTTGCGCGGTCGACGTCGCGTTGGCGAAACATTTGTTGGCGATGCTGAACAGCTTGTCTTCGTACTTCGAGAGGCACGCAAAGGTCGTCGGGCATGTGTTGGTGCCGGTCTCGCCTTGCGAGAGGCAGGCAAAAAACGGCGTCGCGCAGGCCTTTCCGAGGCATCGCTCCACACACTTCGGATCGGAGTCGCCTTGGCACTTCGGCACGCACTTCTCCTTCATACAGCCCTGCAGCGGCGCGAAGAGGTACTGGCTGTAGTACGAGCCGTCCTGCGCGGCGGTGTCGATGCACGCGGCGGAGAGATCGGGGAACGCGCACGACTCGGTGACGGCGTAGGTGTAGAGGTTGAAGCAGCTCGTAATCACGCCGCCGAAGACATCTACGTCGTCCGGGAAAGAGACGTCGCCGTAGCCGCCCCAGTCCGGCGTCCAGGTTGGCCATGTGTCGCCGCTGGTCGTGGTGGTGTCCAGCCCGATGTCGAGGGTCGTCCCAATGTCAGACACGCCGACGTCGACCAGGGTCCCGTCCGCCACCGGTCCCGCGTCCGTCGTCGGCCCGATGTCGAGGACTGGGCCGCTGTCGACCACGACGCCGCTGTCGGAGACAGGGCCGCTGTCGAACCCGGGGCTGCTATCGAAGATGGGGCCGCCATCGAACGCGACGCCACCATCGGAGGCCGGGCCGCCATCGAACACCGCGCCGCTATCACCGACAACACCGCTATCCGCGACAGAGCCGCTATCTGACACAGGGCCGTTATCTGACACAGGGCTGCCATCGAACACTGCGCCGCCATCGAACACTGCGCCGCCATCTGACACAGGGCCGCCGTCGACGGAGACGCCCACATCGCTCACGTTCGCGGTGTCGCCGCCGCCGCCGCCGCCGTCGTCCGGCGTCCGGTTGCCCGCGTCGAACGAGGCCGCATCCAAACCGGTCGAGCGGCCGCCGTCCTGGCCCGCGTCGGCCGCGCCGGGTTGCCACGCGCCGGGTTGCCACGCGTCGACGTACACGATGCCGGGCTGTCCGTCGCTGCCGGATTGGCCAGCGTTCGTCGCGCCAGGGCCAAGGTTCAAACGCGCGACGGTGCCGCCGGAGCCGGCGTCCCAGTCCGTGCAGCCAGATACCAAGACGCCGGCGCACCCGAGGGTCACCACCAGCAGCCGACTGAAGACCCGAAGTTCGTACAAGACCGTGACCTCTCGCCAAAAACGAACCGCGCGGCGGCCATCCTAGTACAGGACGACCGCCGCGCGCATGGTTTCTTTGGCGCTACCGCTGCTGTCGATTATGCAATACCGCGGCGGGTGCCGCTGGAGCGGCGAGCGCGCTCCTTGCCGGTGTTGCGTTCCATCTGCGCCTCAACTTGGCGTGTGATCTTACCGAGCGCAGCGTCCACCGCGCGGAGCAACTCGGGCTCTTTCGCCTTGCCGACCAGCTCTTGCTTGCCCTGGATGGTGATCGTCGCCTCGAATCCGACGGAGAGCTCCTCAAGGACAGCCCTCGCAGTGAGCCCAGTTCCGCCAATGCGATGCTCGATCTTCTCCAGCTTCTTCATGAGGTGCTTGCTAACCAGTCCGCCGATGTCGAGTTCTTCGGTGTCGGGGCCGGGCTTCGTGACGAGGGTCAATTCCATGGACGTGCCTCCGTGCGCCCCGGGATGGGGCTCAGCATAGATTCGCATGATAGGCCATTGACGCGCGGCCGTCACGACTCTCTGCGCGGCGCGGACGGCAATCTGACGCGCGACCCCAAAATGTCGGCTCCGAGCACGCGTGTGGACCCACCTAGTCGACAGTCCAGCTGCGGCGGCCGACGAGCAGCGCTTGCAGATCGCTTGCGGAGCCCGTGCCTGCGGCGGCGGCTTGCGCGCGGACCTCGGTCTCGAAGACGGGTCGCTCAACCTGCCGAAGCACCCCGACCACGGTCGGAAGCTCTGGTCCTTCCATGCGCGCCAGCACCAGCGCTCGCGTCAGGTCGGGATCGTAGGCGTCGTGAACCCAGGCGTCCGCCGCTGTGAGCCCGTCTTCACCGATCGTGAAGACCTGCGGCGTGAGGCCGACCAACCGCACGCCCTTGTTCTTCTCTGTGCCAAAAATCATCGGCTGGTCGTGTTGAACGTGGACGGTGGCGGCGGCGCGCACGTGCTTGGCCGCGATGTCTTCCCAGGCACCATCGTTGAAGATGTTGCAGTTCTGCAGCACCTCCACAAAAGACGTCCCCCGGTACGCGGAGGCCGCGGCGGTGACCTCAGACATGACCTTGGCGTCGACGTCGATGACCCGCGCGAGGAACCCGGCGTTCGCGCCGATGGCGAGCTGGAGCGGCTTAAACGGTGCGTCGATGGATCCCAAGGGCGACGACTTCGTGACCTTTCCCACCTCGGATGTGGGCGAATACTGCCCTTTGGTCAGGCCGTAGATGCGGTTGTTGAAGAGCAGCAGGTTCACATCGACGTTGCGACGAAGCAGGTGGATGAAGTGGTTGCCGCCGATCGACAGCGCGTCTCCGTCGCCCGTGATCACCCAGACTTGCATGTCGGGCTGGACGATCTTGAGGCCCGTCGCGAATGCGGGCGCGCGGCCGTGAATCGTGTGAAACCCATAGGTCGCCATGTAGTACGGAAATCGGGACGAGCAGCCGATGCCGGAGATGAACGCGATCTTCTCGGGCGGGATCCCCTGCTGGGCCAACGAGCGCTGCACGCCCGCAAGAATGGCGTAATCGCCACATCCGGGACACCAACGAACGTCCTGGTCGGTGGCAAAATCCTTGGGTTTCAACTTCCGCGGGGGCTGGGTGGTCATGGTGCGCTCCGGGTGAATCTCTTCAGGCGTCAGGGTCAGATACGATGGCCCACGCTGGTGCTTCGCCTCGGCCTGCAACGGCTGGCGGAGACGGGGCGGGCGACATGGCGGTCAGCTCGCGAGGCTCTTGGCAATCTCCGCCTTCAAATCGTCAATCTGCAGCGGCACGCCAGCGACACGATTGTAGGGTCGTCCCACAAAGTTCAGCTTCGAGCGCAACACGGTGTAGAGCTGGCCGTTGTTGATCTCAGGGACCAGGATCGAGCCGAATCGTGGAAAAATCTCCGCTAGGTCGGCGGGAAGCGGGTTCAACCAGCGCAGGTGCAGATGGGACACCGAGTGGCCCTCTTTTCGCATTAAGCGGGTCGCGGTCAGGCAGGCGCCGTACGTCGATCCCCAACTCACGACCAGCACATCACCGCTAGCGTCGCCCGTGATCTCAGACGGCGGCATCTCGCGGGTGATGCCATCGACCCGCGCCTGGCGTTGGTCGGTCATGTGCTGATGATTCTCGGGGTCGTAGGAGATGTGGCCCGTGATATCCCACTTCTCGATGCCGCCCAGACGATGCTCCAGGCCCGGGGTGCCGAGCTTCGGCCAGGGCCGCGCCAAGGTCACTGGATCGCGCGTGTAAGGATGGAAGCCGTCGGGAAAGTCGTCGGCATTGTCGAGCTCATTGACCGCGATCTCGGGCAAATCGGCGACGTCGGGCACCCGCCATGGCTCCGCGCCGTTCGCGATGAATCCGTCGCTCAGCAAGATGACCGGCACCATGTACTTCATCGCGATGCGGGCCGCTTCATAGGCAGCTTCAAAGGCGTCGCCCGGCGAGCGGGCGGCGAGCACCGGCAGGGGCGACTCGCCGTTTCGACCGTAGAGCGCCTGCAGCAGATCGGACTGCTCCGTCTTGGTCGGCAAGCCCGTGGACGGCCCACCGCGCTGCACGTTGACGATGACCATCGGCAGCTCAGTCATCACGGCGAGACCGATCGCCTCGCCCTTTAGCGCCATGCCGGGGCCAGACGTCGTCGTCACGGCGAGTTGATTGCCCCACGCCGCCGCGATCGTCGCGCACATGGCGGCGATCTCGTCTTCAGCCTGGAACGTCAGCACGTCGAGCGCCTTCTGCTGGCTCAGGAAGTGCAGGATGTCGGAGGCTGGGGTGATGGGGTAGCTGCCGAGGAAGAGCGGCTTGTTGCTCCGATGTGCCGCGGCGATCAGGCCAAGACCGATCGCCTCGTTGCCTTGCAGGTTGCGATAGGTGCCAGGGACGCCAGCCTTCGCCGCTGGCACCTCGTAGCGCGTCATGAACTGGGCGCTGTTCTCGCCGTAATTGTAGCCGCCGTTGAGCACCAGCAAGTTGGCGTTCATGTAGCGAGGTTTCTTACGAAACTGGGTCTCAACCTCCTCCACAAGGACGCTGAGATCGCGCTCGTACAGCCAGCACATCAGGCCCAGCGCGAAGAAGTTCTTGCAGCGGTCGACTTCCTTGGACGACAAGTCGGTATCGACGAGCGCATCCCGGGTCAGGCGGTTCAAGTCGACCGGAAACACCTGGTAGCGCTCCAGGCTCGTGTCGCCTTCGTCCAACGGGTTAGATTCGAACCCCGCCATCTTCACGAGCTTGCTGGTGAAGGCGTCGGAGTTGACGATCAACAGGCCGTTTTCGCGGAGAAAAGGCAGGTTCTTGGCCAGCGCAGCTGGATTCATCGCGACGAGGACATCAACGCTGTCGCCGGGCGTGAAGATCTCGCTGGACGAAAAATGCAGCTGGTAGCCCGACACGCCGGCCAGGGTGCCGGTCGGCGCACGGATCTCTGCGGGGTAGTCGGGGAACGTGGCGACGTCGTTGCCCGCGAGCACAGACGCCAGCGTGAATTGACCACCGGTCAACTGCATGCCGTCGCCGGAGTCGCCGGCGAAGCGAATGACGACCGATTCAAGTTTCTCTGAGCGTCGCGAGGTTTGCTGCAGGTTCACGGGTTCCCCCTTGAGTGCTGGCCACGGGCTCTCCGCTTACGCGGCCGATTTACGATTTGATGCGACAGGACGCCGCGTCAGTTCTTGGGTGTACGAGTCTGACGCCGTCACAGCTGGTTCGGGCATCGCCAGCGCGTCACGCCTTGCCGGTCTTCGCTGCGTCACGGGCCTGAGCCTTGCGCTTGCGGCTCGAGCGAACTTGCGTCGCGCCGCCGTCCGACGCGCCGGCCACGGCGGCGCCAGCGATCATCGCAGCAGACGCCGTAGAGGTCGCAGCTTCAACCGCCGCCTCGATGGACTCCGTCTCGTGGCCGCGAAGCAGCAGCGGAACCGTGCCAGCAAAAATCGCGCAGATGCCCAGGAAGATCAGCAGCTCGTTCAAGAAAATTCCGTCCATGTTCGACGCTCCGCAGGCAGCCTCAGGCGCGCTGAAATGGTGCGCCGCCCGAATAATGTGGCGGGAGTATACGCGCGCGGCACGGGTATTCAAGGGCGCAGCGCTGTTGTGTTGCCCCGTCGGCGTGCGCTTCGTTTTCCGCTGTCTGGCATGCGCGGCGATCAGGCAGAGTTTGACAGCCCTTCTTAGCCCGTGGGAGATCGGCGCAGCGCGCTTGGAGCGCGCGGAGGCTTCTGAATGCTCGGCCGCATGCAATCCCGCTCGACCGCAAGCGCGCTGCCGTCGTTGGCGGCGGCGGCGGTGGTGCTGCTTGTGGTGATTGCCAATGGGTGGTGGTGGTGGTCTCAGGAGGCCAGTATCGCGCCGATGGACTTGGTCGCGCGACTGACAGTTCTACGCCAGGATCGCGCCGGTGCAGAGCCTGAGGACGTGGTCGCCGAGGTCGAGAAGAGGGCCTGGGAGAAGCTGCCGCCGGCGGTCGAGGTGCCGGCCGACCGACTCAGCGGGCGCAGTCTGCCGCCGACGCCGCTCCCCGAGGAACGTGTGGCCCAAGTTGGCCAAGGCGACACGCTCGACCACGCCTTGGATCGGCTGTTCATCCACGGTGAGGCCAAGCGCAAGGTGATCGAAGCCTATCGCACGCTCCACGATCCCCGCCTGATTCGCCCGGGTCAGCGGCTGTTTGCGCAGTTCAGCGCGGCGTCGCCCATGGACGCCGACGGCTTACTGTCGTTGGTGATCGCGCCCGAGAGCCGCGGTGAAGGCGTCTCGGTCGTGCGCGTCGTCGGCGAGAACGGCGGCGCACAATTTCGGGCGCGGCCCGGCGGGCTACCCGGCCACATGCACCGCCAAGTGCTTCGCTGCAGTATCACCGGCGGACTGGAGCTCTCCCTGGAGCGGTGTGGGCATGGTCGGGGGCTGTCACTGCTCGTCGCGGCGCTGCTTAGCCTCCGAATGGACCTGCGCAGCGACCTGAAGATGGGCGATCAGGTGCGCGTGGTGTTTGACGAGCTCGTCGCGGCCGACCAACGCATTCGGTACGAGCGAGTCGTCGGTCTCCACTACACCGGCAAGAAGGTGAATCTGATCGGGGCGAGTTGGGAGGACGCTAAAGGCCGTGTCGCGTTCTTCTCGCCGTCCGGTGCCGCCTTGGAGCCCATGTTTGTGCGGGATCTGGTCTACGGCGCACGGCTGACGTCGGTGTTTGGCATGCGCATGCACCCGATCTTGCGGAAGCTCAAACCCCACCTCGGGATCGACCTCGCGGCGCCAACAGGCACACCTATTCGGGCGGCGAGCGCGGGCGTGCTGGTGGCGCGACAGCACGCCGGGGCAGCGGGTAAGCTGGTGCGCATTCGTCACAGCGCCGGCTTCTCGTCGGAGTATTTCCACATGAGCCGATTCGCGCGGGGCCTATATCCAGGCAACAAGGTGCGCCGCGGACAGATCATCGGTTACGTCGGCACCACGGGCCGCTCAACCGCGCCGCACCTGCACTTTGGCGTGCGCAAGGGCGGGGTCCATGTCGATCCGTTGACGGCCTTCGACACGCCGGGCAAGTCGGTGCCCGCCCGCGACCTAGCCGAGTTCAAGGCGAGCGTGGCGCCCATCTTAGCGCTGCTCGACCGTATCGTGGTCGTCGCCAAAGAGCGCGGCTTGGACTGAGGGGCGGCTGCGCGGCTACTGCGGCTGCCCTGCCGTGGGCCGCGCCTCACGATTGTTGGGATCAAGCCGGCCAGCGCCACAGTCGCCCGAGCACATCGATCCCCCACCAGACCGGCGCCGCCGCGCGCGTCGGCCACGGCACGTGGCGTCTGACGGTCGCGCGATCGCGCCCCGGTCCGGCGTCCGCCCAGACGACCAGCTGCGTCGGGTCGTTCGCGTCAGCCAGCCCCCAGCCGCTCCAGAGCGCGGCGCCGTCTCGCGCGGCGAGGGCCAGAAGGGCGCGCTGTGACGCCGCACCGACGACGGCGGCGGCCACCGCTTTGGCGACCTCAGCCGGGAACTGCGGCGTGGTCAGCGCGACCTCGCCGGCCGCCACACGAATCGGCGCCGGCCCGCGCCAGGGCATGACCTCAAGATGGTCGTCAAGCGTGTCGATCTGCACCGTGGCGCCAGCGCTGAGCAGCCGCGCGCGGGCGACGTCGCGCGCGATCGCGCCACGATCTCCGGCGATCGCGTTGCGCCCCAGCAGGACCGCAGCGACCGCGAGCGTGGCTGAACCAGACATAGGGTCCACCACGAGACCGCCAAGCGGGCAGGACGCAGACACCATGCGCGTGGCGAGCGCGAGCGGCTTCTGGGTGGGGTAGCCAGTGCGCTCGGGGTCCCGATTTGAGAGGGTTTTGCGTACCAGCTCATCGGGCCACGCGCGCAGCAGCTCGGCGTCATCCTCGCGGCCGCTCGTCTCCCATGTGTCCGTGGCGAGCTTGCCTTGGCCGGCCAGCATCGACGAGGTCGCGGCCTCCTGGGGCGGGGCGAAGTACATCCGCTTTCGGTCCCGCGCATACAGGTAGATCACGTCGTGTTTGCGCTGAAAGTTGCGGCGCGAGGAGCCGCCGAGCGCGTACGCCCAGATGACCTGATTGACGAAGTTGTCGGGACCAAAGATCTCGTCGAGCAGCACGCGGGCATAAGGGCCGCGGCGTGGATCGAGGTGCAGATAGAGCGAGCCATGCGGCGCGAGCACGTCCCGACCACGGCATAGCACGGCATATAGAATCTCGAGATAGCCAGCGAGATCGTCGCCGTCGCGGTCGTCATACGCGCGCAGCGTCAGGCTCAGATCGGCGGCGCGCAGGGTGACTTTGCGATCGTAGGCCGCCTCACTCCCAAATGGCGGATCGAGGTGGATGAGATCCACCTGCGTGCCTTCCGCGGCGAGACGGTCCAACGTCGCGAGCGCGTCGCCAGCCCAAAGCTGCGCGGTGGGCCCGCTAGCCATCGCCTCGCCGGCGGCGTCACGCGGGCTAGCGGACATCGGAAACGTCAACACGGTGCGGGCACGCGGGCTGCGCTGCGGTGGCGGCGCGGTGGGGCGACCGGGCCAGGACAGACCAACGCGTCGCTGGCTCACTGGGCGACGAGGTCGGCGTCGGTGCTTGGGCGGAGCACGTACGTCTCAAACGAATACGTCAGATGGCCGCTGATCGTCTTGAAGACCTGGCCGCTCTTCATCGTCGTCACGGTGTCGCCGGTCTTGGGATCCTTCACCGTGAACGTCGTGCCGCCAGTGCCGCCGATGGCGACGATCGGCGTGGTCCCGCCAGCGGAGGAGACGCCGAACTGACCATGCGACTTGCCATCGGTCCCCAGCACGTTCGCCACGACAACCTCGACGTTGCTCAGCTGCACAAACACGCCCTCATACGACTCGCTCAGCAGGCCGTTCGCCGACACTTCGGCGACCACAACGGCGTAGGGCGTCGGCGCGAGGTTGGCCTTGCCGGTCACCGTGATGCTCGCTGCTTCGACCTTCAGCTCGGATTCGCAGTAGTACTCGACCAGCTCGCCCTTCAGCGTCACGATATCGCCCGCTTTTACGCTGGTTTTTCCGCCGAACACCACGATCTTGAGGCCCTGCCAGCGTCCATCCGTCGTCGGCGCGTTGGCGGGGCGGACATAAAACACCATCAGGGATCCGAGGGCGTCAGCGTCCGAGGTGACGACCGCGCCCGTCAGCGTCACGTCTTTGGCGACCGAGAGCTCACCGTCGGTCTTAGCGCAGATCTTGCTCGACGAAGCCTGCTGCAGCGCCGCGATGTCGGAGCCCGACGTGCCTGACGTATCGTCAGACGGGGTGAAAGTGTCAGTCGCGACGGTGCCGGTGTCCGTGGAGGTGCTACCCGTATCCTGGAGGACGACTACCGCGTCAGCGGCTGCGTCGGATGCCGTCGTGTCCTGGGCTCCGGCGCCCGTGTCCTGCGTGACGTCGACGGTGCCGGCGGCGTCGGTGCCGGCGCTGTCCGCAGCGCCGCTGTCCACACCGGTGGCGACGCAATACTGGCCCGAGCAGCCCATCCCGGCCGGGCATGTGCCATCGAGGGCGCACAAGATGGCGCCGCCTCCACCGCCCGTCGGCGTGGTTGAGCAGCCCATCAGCCCGGCGACCAGCGCGAACGCAGCCAAGGCGGGGATGACCGAAGTGAGGGTGACGTCGTGATGAAGGGCGTCCAATATGCGAGCCATGAGTCACCTCCAGTGGTTCAAGGCCGCGGAGGCTAGGGAGTCGCCCGGCACCGCGTCAAGTGCAAGATCAGGAGCCGGTCCGTGTCGCGTCGCCACCACAAGTCCAAGGCCCGTCCGTCCGAGTCGCCGCGGCGCACGGGCACGCCAACGCGACGCCCCCCGCCAGCAGCGCCGTCCGGGCCCACTGGTCCGCCTGTTGACCTTGAGATCGTCGCCCTCGGCGGTCGCGGCGACGCCATCGCGCGACAGGACAACGGCGAGGTTGTGCTCCTCGATGGTGGCGCGCCCGGCGATGTGGTGCGCGTGCAGCTGCAAGGGCGACGATCGGGCGTCGCGCGTGGACACATCATCGCCGTGGTCCAAGCTGGGCCGCACCGCGTCACCCCGCCCTGCCCGGTCGCCGATGTCTGTGGCGGGTGCACGTGGCAACATGTCGATCCAGCCCGCCAGCGCGCCGAAAAAGCCAGAAATGCAGCCCGCGCGGTCGGCGTCGAGCCGAAACAGATGGGCGCGCCGCAGGCCTTCGGCTGGCGGCGCCGTGCGCGCTTTCACCTGCGCACGGTGGACGGGGTGTTGCTGGCCGGCTTCATGGCCGAAGGCTCGGACGCGCTGGTGTCGGCGCCGTTGTGCCCCGTCTTGCAGCCGCCGCTCGACACCCTGCCCGGTCGGGTCGCGCGGTGGGTGAGCCCATGGCTGGAGCGCGGCGAAGGTCTGGCACATCTCGGCGCAGAGGGGGTGGTGCTGCGCGTGCAGGGCAAGGCCGCTGCCAAAGTGCCGGACATCGGCGCCGCCGACGCGGCCCTGCTCGGCGTGGTCGGGCTCGAGATCGCGACGGACTCGGCGACACGGCAGTGGGGTCTCACCGAAGTGACGCTCGCCGAGACCGTCGACAACGATCCAGTTCGGGTGGACGCCGGCGGGTTCTCCCAAGCCGGGGCGGCCGCCAACACGGCGATCCGAGACGCGGTGCGGGCGGCCCTCGCCACATTGCAGCCGCTCGACGGCGCGCGGGAGCTCTTCGCTGGTTCCGGCAACCTCACCGGGTTGCTGCTGGAAGCGGCGCCGACCGTCGTCACCATCGAGCGAAACGCAGCGGCCACGGAGCGCGCCCGAGGGGTGTACGGCGACGCCGGAGGCCGCCTGGAGATCCGCACCGGCGACGCCAGCGACCCGGGAGCGCCGCCGGTGGGCCGCGAAGTGTGGCTCCTCGATCCGGGTCGGCCCGGCGCCAAAACGACGTGTGAACGCATCGCGCTGCTGCGACCCGCGGCGGTGATCTACGTCTCCTGCGCGCCCGACACACTGCGACGCGACCTCGCGCCGCTACGCAAAGCCGGCTACTGCGTGACCGAGTCCTGGTGGGTCGACACCTTCCCCCACACCCCGCACCTAGAGCTCATCGTGTCGCTGACTTTGGCGTGACATGAGCGCTCCGTCGGCGCTTTTTCGGCGGAAACGCGGGCAACTCGACGACATCGGGTGCGGCTGCTAGGTTCGATCCTCGCTCGCCCTGTGGCGGCGACGCCTGAGCGTGCGGCGCAGCACCCTCGGCGACGCCAGTAGATCGTTTCCTCGCGATGACCGTCTGAGAGAGTGGAGCTACCGATGTGGTTCTGGGCAATCCGGCAGACAAACAAGGAGGAGCAGAGCGACGAGGAGTTGATGGCGCGCTACCAGGGCGGCGACACGCAAGCGCTCGGTGTTCTGTATGACCGCTACGCGCATCGCCTCAAGGCGTTCGCCTATCGGAAGGGGGCCAAACGCCCCGATGAGGTCGTGCAGGATGCCTTCATGCGGATCGTCCGAAACGGCGAGAGTTTCAAGGGGAACGCTCGCTTCAAGACCTGGCTGTTTTCCATCGTTCGCAACCTGACGATCGACGCCTCACGGCGCGACAAGTTCCGCAACATGCCGAGCCTGGACGCGCCCATTCGAGGCGGCGACGGGACGATGACGCTCGGCGACAAGGTCGCGTCCGAAGTGCCACACGCGAACGCGGAGCGCGCAGTCACCGACCGTCGTTTCAAGGCTGCGTTTGAGGTTGCGCTCGCGGCGCTGCCCGAGGATCAACGCGAGGTGTTCTTGCTGCGACAGTACTCAGGGCTGTCGTTCAGCGAGATTGGGGTGACGGTGGGCTGCAAGGAGAACACCGCGAAGAGCCGGATGAGGTACGCATTGTTGGGACTTCGGGAGGCCCTGGCGGCCTATCGCTAGGGTGAGAGGACGCGCTGCTCTGCGGAGCGGCGCGGTGACGCTGGGGAGCGACGCAGCATCGCTCATCGCCAGGGAGAGCCGAGCGGGAATCGGTAGACTGTTGGGGACGAACACGCGCATCACGGTGGTGCGCATGCCCCAGAGAGGAGCCACGGGATGGCGCATCACACAGCCGACAAGGAGCAGCTTTCACGCGATGAACTCGCGTTGATGGCGGCTTTTGAAGCGTGCACGGGCGACGGGACATCGGGTACCGAGGGCGTCGCGCTATCACCAGAACTTCAGGCCGAGCTCAATGACCTTGTGCTGCTCACGCAGCGTATCGCCGATCTGGATGACGTGCCGCCGATGGACCCAACGATTCGCGGCCGCCTCCTCTCCGCTGCCGTGGCGCACCGGGACGAAGCTCAGCAGCCGCGCGGGCTGGCGAAGTGGCTGCTGACGTTGCTGCGACCGGCGCCGATCGCCGCGATGGGGTTGCTCGCTGCGGTGATCGTCGCCGTCGGCGTGCGGCCGGACAACACGCCACAGGCTGGCAGCACGGGCACGGAGCGCGGTCGTGGCGCGATGGTTGCCCTGGAGCGCCCGGCCTCGCCGCAAGGCGCGGCAGCGGCGGCGGCGGCGCGGGTAGCGCCGGCCGCGCCGCCGATCGTGACCGAGGGCACCACGGTGGCCGGGTCGGACGAGCGCGTGCCTCCGGCTGTGGACAAGGCGGCTGGCGACAACAAGACGGCTGGCGGGAAGGCGACGGAGGCGACAGCGAGGCCCCGCGACATGCGGCGACAGAAGCTCTTTGCCGCGCACCCAGCCTCGCTCGGACCAGCGAAAAGGCCTGCGGACAGCCCCACCGACCGCCTCGCGAACCGCTCAGCGCCACGGCGCGAGAAGACGCCGACTCCCGTAGCTACCGCCGCGCCCAGCGCGGCCCGGTCGGCGAACGATGACGAGATCCGCTCCACGAAGACCGCGAAGCGTCTACGAGTCCGAGGCGTTGCGTCTGGCGACAACATGGCGCAGGGGAAGGCGGCGGCGGAGGCCGAGCTTGCTGCGCCGGTGCAGAAACGGGGCGAGGCTGGAGTCAAGCTGCGCGATCGCCTGGCCAAGACGGCACCAAGCAGCGGCGGTTCAACCGATGCCAGCAAGAAGGGCTTGATAGCACCGAGCGCGAGCGCGAAAGACGACGGCGACGTCCTGCGCGCGACCGTGGCCAAGCGAGAAGACAGCGCCGAGACGGCGGCCTCCCACGCCTACGCCACGCGTCCCGAGCCGAAGCCGTCGACCCAGGAGAAGGCTGTCACACGCGACGTTCCGCGACCTGGGGAGTCCCTGGCGCGAAAGCCCCCGGCACGAGCAGCGATGGCGCCGCGCCCAGCTTCGGATACGGCGCCAACGTCGACCTCGTCACGCCAAGCGGCTGTCTCGGACGCAGCAGCGGCGACGGTCGAGACGCTACGCAAGCAGGTCAGCGCGGCGAAGACGGCCGCCGCCAAGCGTGCAGCGCTGCTGAAACTCAAGAAGTTCGGCGCTAGCCGTGGGCTGAAGACCACCGTCGCGTGGGCGACCCAGCAGCTCGCGGCGCTGGATGCCGCAGACGCCAGCCGGACGGCGAGCAGGGCGCAAGCGGCGAAGAGCCAAGCGAACCGGGCGGCGGCAAGCAAGGCGGCGGCCAGCAACGCGACGCCAGGAAAGGCGACTGGCAGCGGGGCAGCTGACGGCACCGCAGCTGAGCGCAAAGCGAGCGCGACCAAAGCGAAAGCGACCAAAGCGCCGGCCGCCAAGTGAGCCTGGCGCCCACGGAACGGCAGGTGATGTGCGCGTGTTCCACGCCGGACCGCCGCGTGAGCTAGCCGCCCAGCGGCAAGGCTCGCAGCGCCGCGCGCCATGCCCCAGCGGCCACGCGGCGCCACGGCGAGGGCGGCCGCCAGCCGGCCACGCGCGGCACGAGCGCGGTCTCTGGCCGCGGTAGCTCGCTGTGACCAAGCACAGCGAGCTGCAGCTGGTGCGCCTGAGTCCAGACGTCAATGTCCGCGTGATCGCCCAGCGGATGCGCGCTCACCGCCCGCGCGGACAGCGCGATGGCGCCCGGCGCGGCGCCCGCCGGGAGCGCCACGTCAGCGCCTGCCGCCAGCGCGGCGAGCAGGCGACGTCCGAGGTCGGTGACGGCGGTGTCGAGATCGACGACCAGGACCCGCTCCGCGTCGGCGCTGAGCACCGCCGCTTCGATCGCGCTCATGGCCCGCATCAGCCCGCCCTGCACTTGAACCCCGGGAATATTGGCGGCCTCGCTCGCCGCCCACGTGCCGTCTGTCGAGCCTAAGTCCAGCAACGAGACCCGCCCCGCGGCGTTTGGGATGGCGCCGCGCCACGCCTGCAAGCGCTCGGTGAACGTGCGCTCGTGATTGCGACCGATCAGCACGATCGCGTCGCCGCCGCCACCAAGCACGCCCGCCGATCCAAGCTCATCCAGCGCGCCGCGCTGCGCAGAAGCCGCGAGTCGCTGTCTGCGCGTGCGAATGTCGGCGCCAGGCTGCGGAGCGAGCGTCTCCAGCGCGAACCCATCGGGCGGCTGAGGGCTGCTGCGCGTCAGCGGCGACGACACGACGGGGGCGCTTTCGTGCGCGGCAGGCTCACGCGCAGCAACGGTCGCGCTCGACTTCGCCGCCTCCACCGGACGCGCCGCGCTGGCCACGACAGGCGCGTCTGCACTTGCCTCCTTTCCGGCCGAACCAGGTGGCGCGATGGCGACCCTGACTGTGTCGTGTCGCAGGTGCGCTCGCGCGTATCTTGGCCGATCTGGCTGAGAATTCGGGGTTTCCGGGGTCACTGCGGCGTCACCGTCGCTGGCGCTGCCAGCCGGCGCGATGGTAGGTCGCCGCGACGCCGCGCTGCCCGGCGGTGCGATCGTGGGTCGTCCCGCTCCAGCGCTACCCGGCGGCGCGATACTGGGTCGGGTCGACCCAGCGCTACCGGACGCCGCCACACTCGGTCGGCTTGACCCCGCGCTGCCCGGCGGCGCGATGCTGGGCCGGCCCGACCCCGCGCTGCCCGGCGGCGCAATGCTGGGCCGGCCCGACC
>ERZ889078.1683-NODE-1683-length-17165-cov-11.296084_pt1 | contig 17165 bp, 13 predicted proteins | sample MGYA00521266_ERZ889078 | MGnify/ENA primary metagenome ERZ889078 (study PRJEB32303, sample SAMEA104408618) | aquatic metagenome | biome: Brackish water; feature: Pelagic; material: water | place: Baltic Sea | collected 2014-06-16T06:34:00 | depth 76,534 m ...
AAATAATATTTCTAAAAAGCCCCAACGGGCTCTTCATAAACCAAATAATTAGAGGCAAAACGGCTGTAAATATTAGAGCAAGCAACACATCCAACAGGCGCTTTACGCGCTTATTAGTGGGTTTCGTAATTGCATTTATTCCAAAGGCATATAGGTCGCCAGCGGTATTAATTGAGTTGCTACCAATGAGGAACATAGATTCGTTTGGAGCAATTTTGAAATCAACTTCCTGAAACTTGGTTTGAGTCATGCAGTCGATAATCTTCTGCGCAGGAACGTCCTTAGCACAAAAAATCACCTCACCAACCTTGTTTATTCTGATAAAATCGTCAAGTCTTGATAAATCTGCGGCATCGTCTACCATGTAATGTCCAACAAAACCAGGTGTGCTAAACGTGTCTTTTAAAAGGCTTTCAACCCGCTCAATCTCTTCAGATTTTCCAACCACCAAAAAACGCTTGGTCTTTTCGCTATTGAGATTATACCCATCTCGTTTAAAAAAATGCAGCACCAACCTAACTGCAGGTACAATTGCAAAAACCCAAATAGAACCTAGTAAAATTACTGCCCTGCTAAACCGAATCTCCTCGCCTAATAAACCATATCCCATTAGGATGATAGCTGAGCCTGCAATTAATCCGCGAATAATGTTGGAGAGTTTGATGGGCTTATCGTAGCCACCAGAAAACTGCATAGAGACCAACCAAATAAGCACGTAAAAAGGCAAAACAAAGAGAAAAAACTCCTTCGGGTAATGCAGCCCTTCGCTTGCCCTTACAGTCATTTCCCAATAATTAGAAATGAGAAATAGACCTGCATAAATCAGTACGCCATCTAAAATGGGCAACGAAATGCGTTTCACAAATCGGTTTATTAAGGAGATAGATGCCCTTAGCAAAATTGCAAAGTTGATAAGCAAAGAAAACAGCTGCGCCCGCTCTTTAGAGAAATGCTTTCTGGCAAAAATTGCCATCGCATTATAAAAGACGAACACATAATTGAGACTTCCTTTTTTTGTGCTTTCTCCTTTATAATGGATTATTCGTGCTTCGTGGTAGTAGTAATTCTTATAGCCTCCCTGAATTATTCTGTAGGAAAGATCAATGTCTTCTCCATACATGAAATAATCTTCATCCAAAAGACCAACTTTATCTAACGCCTCCTTTCGCATAAGCATAAAGGCGCCAGAAAGCACTTCAATTTCGTGGGTTTCGTCTTTCGATAAATATGTGAGGTGGTATTTCCCAAACCGTTGAGATTTTGGAAACAACCAGCTTAGACCGAAAATCTTGTAAAATGCTACTTCAGGAGTAGGAAGGCTGCGCTTACTCTCGGGTAAGAAATTGCCTTTTCCGTCCACCATATTTATTCCCAACCCTCCAGCTTCTGGGTGGCCATCCATAAAAGCTACCACCTTTTCAAAAGTGTCTTCCTCTACAAGTGTATCAGGGTTTAGTAAAAGAACGTACTCGCCTTTGGCAATTTCCATTGCCTGATTATTGGCTTTAGAAAACCCAACATTATCTTTATTAGCAATGAGATTTACGGTTGGAAACTTGGTTTCCACCATTGTAACCGAACCATCAACAGAGTTATTATCGACCACAAATACCTCCGCATCTATGTTCTTTATTGCTACTAGTACCGACTGAAGACATTGCTCCAGAAAGTGCTGCACATTATAATTGACAATGACGATGGAAAGTTTCAAGCGGCTTGAATATGCGAAGGCGCAAAGATAGTTTTCAGTATTAACCTGCTAACGTGTTCTCGTACGGTACTCGGTTTACCAACGAACGACCAAGTGTCAATTCGTCTGTATACTCCAAACCTCCTCCAATTGAGACTCCTCTAGCAAGAGTACTCACATTCACATCAAACGGTTTTACCTGCCTAAAGAGGTAGAAATTAGTAGTATCTCCCTCCATAGTTGTGCTCAAAGCAAAGATTAGTTCTTTTACTTCTCCCGATTGTAGCCTATCCAATAATGCTTGAATGTTAAGGTCGGAAGGACCAACTCCATCTAACGGAGAAATGATTCCGCCAAGCACGTGATACATGCCTTTAAACTGTTCTGTGTTTTCGATAGAAACAACATCTCTAATATCTTCCACCACACAGATTGTTGTTCGGTCTCTTGACGGGTTTGAGCAGATATCGCACATATCTAAATGGGTGATATTGAAACACTCTTTGCAATACCTTACCTGCTCTTGCAACTGTATAAAGGTGTTTCCAAACTTTTTCAACTCTTCGGGTTTCTTCTTCAGTAGATGTAACACAAACCGAAAAGCTGTTTTGTGCCCAACACCCGGAAGTTGGGCAAATTCATCTACGGCTTGTTGCAATACTTTGGAAACGAGGTTCATGCCAGCGAAGTTAAATAGGAGTGCTCTATTATTAACATGATCTCAGGTTTTTTGAAATCAATACTTTCGGGCCCAATGGCTAAGCAAAAAGTTTTCGGAATAGGATTCTCTCGTACTGGAACTTCTAGTCTAAACGAAGCTTTGGAATTGCTAGGGTACCGTTCTATTCACTTTCCCATCATTATGCAAAACACTTCGGCTTTAGCCAAAGTGAAGTATAGAATAAACAGGTGGGTACAAGAAATCGGTTTTAAGAAACCGTTGTTCGAGAACTTTGTACTTGGAACAAGCAATGAAGCTGTATTCAAGTCTCCAGGCCCCGATTCATTCGATGCAATGACCGATCTTCCGGTAGCACTGTTTTTTAGAGAACTTGACAAAGCTTTCCCTAATTCTAAGTTTATTTTAACCGTTAGAGATGAAGAAGCGTGGCTTAAATCTTGCGAGAAATTCTTTGATGCTGGCAACCACCAATTCTTTAAATGGATACAACTTCATTTCGATGTTTATGGCTCTAACGCGTTTGACAGTCACCAGTTTCGAGCTGCCTATAGGAACCATATTGAACATGTCAAGTTGTATTTCGAATCTCGCCCAAACGACCTAGAGATTATGGATATTACCAAGGGCGATGGTTGGGGTAAATTATGCCCGTTTGTTGGGGTCGAAATGTCGAAAGCTCCATTTCCTAATAAGAATGCTTCTAAGTCTTAGGAAGCAAACCAGCGCTTGTACCAAGGCTGCTTATCTGGGTTTAATTCAGCATTAATAGTCTCGTTTTTCACTTCAAAAACTGCTGTAATCCAAACATCCGCATTTCCGTTAGGGTAATCGACTAGCACTCTATCAATTGTTCGATTAATTGCTTGTCCGCGTCCGAACCAATGAAATGTAAATGGCTTAAAAGCTTGTACCTCATAATGTTTTCCAAGCACAATACTAAACGCCATTTGTTCTGATAAATGCTTTTGAAATTTAGAGTGCATATCATCACAAACCGAAAGGATTTCGGGGAGGAGTTTCTTGCCGCTTCCTGGAATTCCAATAATGCCTGAGTTCCAGCATTGCTGATTCATGTCAACCGAATAATTCGGTTGACCAAAAACGCTTGACTTTTTAAAAAACCGCTTGTACTTCTTCCCTACCAAATCAGCTGGTTTTTGAAGCACGTACTCTAGCTTTTCCATGATGACTTTGTCTTCATTCCAAGCATGTAGAAAATCAGTTGGATCATGAATTGCATAATTGTCACTATCGATAAAAAGCAGCTTTCCATCATGCTTTTCTTTCGCCTCAATCATAACCATAATCTTCATTCGATGAATAAAGTTTATAGCTCCTTTCCATTCTACTTTCTGGCTCTCAGAAACAAGATGGGTGACAACACCCAATGGTTTAAAAAAATCAGGATTGTCGGTAAAGACAATTATCCTGTGTTCCAGATTTGACGTTTTCAGAAATTGCTGGTAAGAGAGTATAGAAAATACTGTTTGGCGTAAGTATCGTTCTTGAGAATGTGCGAGATAGATGAAATTGACCATGCCCTGTTACGCACAAACATAAGGTGAATAACTAATCCAATTTCCATTATTTGAGAATATCCTATACCATAACTTCGAAACATGTCGCCAATACTCATTCTGTCAATTATTGCCGCGTATTTCGCGGTGTTGTTCGCAATCGGAAAAATCACCTCGAAGGGGGCCGACAACGATTCATTTTTTATCGGCAACAAGCAATCTCCTTGGTGGATAGTTGCCTTTGGAATGATTGGCACCAGTTTGAGTGGAGTCACCTTCATTTCGGTTCCTGGTTGGGTAGGTACTGCCCAATTCAGTTACATGCAAATGGTTTTGGGGTATTTGGTGGGGTACGCTGTAATTGCCACAGTGCTTATGCCGCTTTACTACCGGCTCAACCTTACATCCATTTATACTTATTTGGATGATAGATTTGGGCGTTCTAGTTACCGAACGGGGGCTTCGTTCTTTCTACTTTCAAGAACAATTGGGGCTGCCTTCCGACTGTATTTGGTAGCTGGCGTATTGCAACTAACCATTTTCGATGCCTGGAATGTTCCTTTCATCGTCACCGTTGTTGCCACCATCTTATTTATTTGGCTTTACACCTACGAGGGCGGGATTAAAACAATCATTTGGACGGATACCCTGCAGACTCTTTTTATGCTGCTTGCAGTCGTCCTAACCGTGGTAATTATTAGCAATCAACTTGGTTTCGGGTTTTCTGAAATGATCAGCACAATTAAGAACAGCGATTATTCTAAGATCTTCTTCTTTGAAGACGTAAATCACCCCAAGTATTTCTGGAAACAATTTGCTGCAGGCGCATCCATTTCTCTTGTTATGACTGGGCTAGATCAGGATATGATGCAGAAAAACCTTAGCTGCAAAAACATTGGCGAAGCGCAAAAAAACATGTTCAGTTTCAGCATTGTATTAGTGGTTGTGAATCTATTTTTCTTGGCATTAGGTGCGTTGCTTTATTTGTTTGCAGCAGCTAAGGGCATTGAAATTCCTACTAAAGCTGACGACCTGTACCCTATTATCGCCACAGGCGGATATCTACCAATTGTAGTTGGAATTCTATTCATTCTAGGGTTGATTGCTGCGGCATATTCTAGTGCAGACAGCGCACTAGCGGCACTAACCACATCAGCCTGCGTAGATATTTTAGACATAGAGAAAAAGCCGAAAAATGAGCAAGTGTCCCTTCGAAAGATGGTTCATGTGGTGATGTCTGTGTTGCTCATTATCACAATCATGATTTTTCATTGGATAGGAAACGATAGCGTAATTGCTCAAGTTTTCACCTTCGCAGGGTACACCTACGGTCCGTTACTCGGTCTGTATGGATTTGGAATGCTTACCAAGCTCAGAGTACGGGATAAGCTTGTTCCTATTATCTGTTTGGCTTCGCCACTTCTGACTTACCTAATAAACGTCAATTCCGAGGCACTCCTATTTGGATACAAGTTCGGTTTCGAACTTCTCATCCTAAACGGAGCCGTAACGTTTGTCGGACTGCTACTAATCTCCAAAGGGTTAAAAGTACCGACAAACGACATAAGTGACTGATAATGTGAATGTTGCAAATGAGACATATTAACAAAACATGAAACAAACATGTCTCATTATTCCATAGTTCTGAGTCGCATCGATTAACGACTGCAACCGACCAGATACTTCCTAAGTAACTTAAATAGAAACGAAGGAAATCATGGAAACTCGAAAAATAATCTGCCCTCTTGTTCTCACAATTTTATTAGTGACAAACGCAATGGCGCAGAAAAAACAACAAGACACTGATAGGGGCTACGCATTTGAAGGCCGCAATTTGGTTATACAACTTAGCTCAGGATTTATCGGATACGATTATGGGTTTGGAGATTTATGTGGAGTTCCATTAAAGTTGCAAGTAGAATATGGAGTTCATCGGTATGTTGGATTAGCGCTTTATGGTGGTATGCTACAGCGAGACCCTGAGTTTGGCGAAAAGGTTTACAAAATGGACGTGTATACTGGCGGGATACATGTCAATTTTCATCTATATAATTTTGTTGACGACCTTACAAAGAAGAATCTGAGAGGTGACATAGTAGACGTATACGGAACATTTACCGTTGGTGTGGATTACTTCGACACCAATCTTCCACTCAGAAGCAAATATGCGTACTACTTTACAGGCGCAATAGGGATAAGAGCGTATCCTATCAAAAAGGTGAAAGCATTGGGTTTCAACATGGAGTTCTCGAACATTCTTAGCCCTTGGCTAATTGGATTGAACTACAAGTTCTAATCAAAATTGCAGGTCAGACAACAGAATTTGATGGGTAAGAACCTCAATCCCGTTTACATCAATAATTTTAAACTCAATGGTAGGGTCCTGTAATTCCCAATCAATCTCAATCATTCCAGCATTGTTGGGACGGAATGCCTCTCCCAATCTGTTATCATTTGGTTCGGTTGAACTCCATTCTTGCGTTATTCCGCTTGATGTAATGTCGTACAACGGATAGCCGTTTTCCACATCTTGTTTAGAAATTTCAGCCCAATGCACATCTCCAGAAATAAAAACTACTCCGTTTGCTTGTGTTGATTGGATAAGGTCGATAAATCGCTGCCGTTCAATAGGCATATTAGCCCATGCCTCATAACCATTGTATGTAATTCCAAACTGATTACTGCTCATTACAACCCTTAAATTTGCTGGCTGCTGTATTACATTTTCCAACCATACCCATTGCTGAGCGCCTAAAAAAGTAACCGCACTGTCGTAATTGGGTTTGTAGTCGTTCTTCCACTCCTTACCATCAGCTTTCAGCAATGGATCTCTAAAGGTTCTTGTATCGAGCATAATAAATTGAACTCGCTTACCAATTGGACCGTAGGTTTCCGTGTGATAAATACCTGTGTGGTTCCACCGTTCTGAAGTTTGCGGCTCACTCCAAAAATCGAGGAATATATCTTTCGACTCTTCCTTTTTCGAATACTCCTTTCCGGCATCATTAGCACCATAATCGTGGTCGTCCCAAACCGCTAAGTAGTGCGTTGTTTTATTCAAATCTCTAAACTCTGGCTTGCACCCAAGTAGGGTATACTTGCGCTTAAGGGTTTTCATGTTCTGAGTATCGCCATAAATATTGTCCCCAAGCCAGCAGAACACATCCGGATTTCGATCAACAATTTTCTCAAGAACTGGAAAATTTTGGTTCTGATTAGCACATGAACCAAACCCAATTTTGGAAACCGAAGTGACATTCGAATTCTGATTCACATCACCGCAAAACAGCTCATCCGTTTGGCACGAAGCCACCGAAAACAAGAACATCAATACTATTAGAGAAGATGTGAACTTCATACTATTGCTTGTTTCATTTGTTGTTCAAGTGTGGCACGTTTGTTACCGTGTTTTTCGGGCACCAAACTCATGGCGTATTCACTTAACGCGGTAATGGTAAGGCTTGGGTTTACCCCTAGGTTACACGGAATAATTGAACCGTCCAATACGTACATATTTGGGTATCCGTGTACCTCAAATTTCTCGTTTACCACGCCCGTTTCCTTCGTTTTTCCCATTGGGCAACCTCCCAAAATGTGAGCGGTTGAAGACATATTAAACAACACTTCGGTAGTCGCATTCATTGCAGTTCCGCCCGTTTTTTCGGCATAGCGATGCATTACATCTTGCCCTACTCCAATAAAAGCGGGAACCTGTGCATTTTCTCCATTAGCGACTTTAAGGCTTCCACCGAAGAACCCTTTTTTCCATTTCATTTGTAAGGCGTTGTCTAATGATTGCATGACCAGCAAAATGATTGAATGATGCGCAAAATCTCTCCTAATTACATTGAAAGCTTTACGCGGACTGGTAATAAGATTCCAAATCATTTTTACTGTTCGGACAAAAGCAGGACCATCTCCTGCCGCCATCACCGAAAGCAATCCCATTGCTCCCGATCCATCACCGTATTTCACTAATTCTATGTGGGTATTGTCGTCCGGATTAAAAACGCGGCTAATTGCCAACCCATGGTTCATTTTCTTATCGATTCCAGCAATTCCGCAAAGCGATTCTGAGTTAGTACGCAGGTTTGCACCCAACTTATCTGAAAGGTTGGGAAGCGTTTTAAACTCTTCCTTTTGTCTAAAAAGCAACTTCATGGTTCCAAGAACTCCTGCTGAAAAAACGATTCCACGACTTCTAAAAACTCGCTTCTTTTTCCCAAATAGTGATGTTGAAGATTCAGTATGAACGTGGTAAACATCATCCTTAAATTCAACCTTGATTACCCGCGTTTCAGCTTCAATCTTTGTTCCCCATTTTTCTGCAAACCACAGATAGTTTTTATCCAAAGTATTCTTTGCATTAAACCGACAGCCTACCATGCAATTTGCACATTCGGTGCAGCCTTTTCGCATAGGACCTAAGCCATTGAAATACGGGTCTACTTCCTTTTCTCGATCACCGAGATAAACCCCAACATGGTCTACCGGTTTGTACGTTTCCGATTGATTCATGTCTGCAGCAATCCGCTTCAGCACTTCGTCTTCTGGCCCTTCTGGTTCATACTTGGTGCTACCAAGCATGAATCGCGCTTTTTCGTAGAATGGTGCCAACGCCAGTTTCCAATCTCGAATACTAGACCAAACAGGATTATTGAAAAAGGCATCGGGTGGAAACATGTGCGTATTGGCGTAAACCAAACTTCCCCCTCCAACTCCGGCACCCCCTAAAACCATAATCTTGTTCAGGAAATTGATTTTCTGAATACCAAAGGTTCGGATGGCAGGTGCCCAAAGGAACTTTCTTACGTTCCAGTTAGTTTTTGGAAAATCTTTAGATTCCCAGCGCTTTCCCATCTCGAGAACGAGAACATCATATCCTTTCTCTGAAAGGCGCATAGCAGACACACTTCCGCCAAATCCAGACCCCACTACTATGTGCTCATAAATTTTGTCTTCCGCCATCAATGTAGCTTGCGATTGTACATATGAAGAGGCGTGGTTGGCGGCTCTATTGGAAGTCCATGGGCATTAGATTCAGTCACCAATAGATATGTGACCTTATCTAGCTTAGAGATTTTAAATTCTGCATCGACAAACTGATCCAGATTGATTCTTAAAACATCTGGTTCGGGTAAACTCCAAGTACCTTCTACCAGATATTGGAGCGTATCTCCAGCAAAGTATTCTCCAGTGCAACGGTCGTTACCATAATACTTAATAATGTACTTGAAATCAGGATTGTTAGCCTGATATCCTGGCAACATGAGTGTCAACATATTGAGTTCATTCCCAGGTATTTTAGACTCATACAACTCAAATGTGGAGCTCTTGAGACCGAAGTCAACAAAAACTTCGCAGCCAGAAATTGTAAAAAACGACACGCTTGTCAAAAGACAAAACAGGAATACTCTACGCTGATTAAACAACATTTATACTTAGTAAGTTGATTTTGAAACTTCTCAAAAATAAGTATTGACAGTTAGCATAACCATCTATTTGCAAACGGCTGCTAAACCGTATTTTGACCCGCTTAAATTTTTACATTTGCACGAATTTTATTCTCAAAGAAAAAATTCGCTCATGTCGTTAGATTCTACAAAGTTCCTTGGTGAGGGACTTACCTATGACGATGTTCTCCTAGTTCCAGCTTATTCCGAAGTGATGCCGCGCGATGTTAACGTTAGCAGCAAGTTTACCCGGAAAATTGGCATTAACGTGCCTATTGTATCTGCTGCTATGGACACCGTAACCGAGGCCGCCATGGCCATTGCCATTGCACAAGAAGGTGGTATTGGAGTCATCCATAAAAATATGTCCATAGAACAGCAAGCTATGGAAGTGCGTAAGGTAAAACGTGCCGAAAGCGGGATGATATTGGACCCAGTTACTCTGAAAGCTGACGCCTTGATAGGCGATGCTGAAAAGATGATGGCTGAGTACAAAATTGGTGGAATACCAGTTGTAGATGACGATCATAAATTGGTAGGAATCATTACCAATCGAGACCTTCGGTTTGAGCGCAACATGAAGCGGCCAATTACCGATTTGATGACTACTAAAAATCTCATCACAACGCAAGATGTCAAGGATACCCAGAAAACAGAGGCCATTCTTCAAAAACACAGAATTGAAAAGCTGCCAGTTGTAGATAAAAACTACAAGTTGGTTGGGCTAATCACCTACAAAGATCTTATTAAAACAAAACTGAGACCTAACGCATGCAAGGATTCTCATGGTCGACTGCGTGTTGCAGCGGCTGTAGGAGTAACACCGGATATGCTTGACAGGGTTACTGCCTTAGCAGAAGTAAATGTTGACGCTATCATTATTGACACAGCTCACGGTCATTCTAAGGGAGTGATTGATGCACTTAAAAAAGCGAAAAAGGCATATCCAGATCTTCAAGTTGTAGTTGGAAATATTGCAACTGCCGAAGCGGCATTGTTGCTCGTAAAACACGGTGCCGATGCGGTTAAAGTGGGTATTGGACCAGGTTCTATTTGTACCACTCGAATTATTGCGGGCGTGGGAGTTCCACAGCTTACAGCCGTAATGAATGTTGCTAATGCTCTAAAAGGAACGGGGGTTCCAGTAATTGCGGATGGCGGTGTGAAATTTACTGGAGATATTGTAAAAGCAATGGTTGCTGGCGCGGATGTTGTAATGGCAGGTAGCATGTTTGCAGGAACGGAAGAGTCGCCAGGAAGAACCATTATTCTTGAAGGAAGAAAATTTAAAACGTACCGAGGAATGGGTTCGTTAGAAGCTATGCAGCAAGGCTCTAAGGACCGTTATTTCCAAGATGCTGAAGATGACGTAAAGAAGCTAGTACCAGAAGGAATTGTAGGCAGAGTACCTTATAAAGGAACGCTAACCGAGGTAATGTACCAGATAGTTGGAGGCCTTAGAGCGGGAATGGGATACTGTGGTGCAACAACCATAACAGACCTTCAAAACGCCAAGTTTATTAAGATTTCTCCTGCGGGATTTAGGGAGAGCCATCCGCACGGTGTAACCATTACTAGCGAAGCACCTAATTACAGTCCTTAATCGGGCAGTTTTGGCATGCTCAATTTTCTATTTTTGCGACCCTTATTAAAAATCACTAAAAAAATGAAGAACAATATCTTTAAAACAACTCTGCTTGTTGGCCTATTGGTCGGTAGCGTTGATCTTTTTGCTCAAAAGGAGAATCCTGTTCTATTAACGGTAGATGGACAGAACGTTACACTGTCAGAATTTGAAGCGGTTTACAAGAAGAATAATCGCGATGAGGTGGTTGATCAAAAAGACCTTGCCGAGTATTTAGAGTTGTACATCAATTTTAGACTAAAAGTGCGCGAAGCTGAAGAGCTTGGTTTAGATACGGTAAGAAAGTTTATTGAAGAGTTAAAAGGCTACCAAAAGCAACTTGCAAAGCCTTATTTAACCGATAAAGAAGTAACAGTAAAACTGGTTCAAGAAGCATACGAAAGGTCGCTTAAAGATATAAGAGCGAGTCATATTCTAGTTAAAATAGGACCGGATGCTCTTCCTAAGGACACGCTTGCTGCTTACAACAAGGTTATTAACCTGAGAAAAGCTGCTCAAAAAGGAGATTTCGCGGCAATTGCACAGAAAAGCTCGGAGGATCCATCAGCTAAGGATAACGGGGGAGATTTAGGTTGGTTCTCAGTTTTGAGAATGGTTTATCCATTTGAGTCCGCAGCGTTCAATACAGCTGTCGGACAAATCAGCATGCCGATTAGAACTCGATTTGGGTACCATCTAATTAAAGTAATTGGGCACAGAGAAGCGCAAGGCGAAATAAGAGCGGCTCATATCATGATTAAAACAGGAAAAGAAAGTTCTGAAGAAGATGTAAAGAATGCCGAGGTAAAAATTAATGAGGTAAAGGCATTGCTTGATAAAGGGCAGAATTTTGAAGACATCGCCAAGAAGTATTCTGAAGACAAAGGTTCTTCCGCAAAAGGGGGTGAATTACCGAAGTTCGGAACAGGAAAAATGGTTCCTCAGTTTGAAGAAGCAGCCTATTCTCTTCAAAAAGATGGAGATTATTCTGCTCCAGTTCTTACTGATTACGGGTGGCACATTATTAAAAGATTGGAGCGATTTGGTGTTCCAAAATTTGAAGATGTAGAGAAAGACTTAAGCGCTAAAGTTGCGAAAGACAGTCGTTCGCAAATGAGCAAACTGTCTGTTCTTAACCGAGTTAAAAAGGAATACGGGTTTTCAGAAAATCGTGCAGCACTTGATCAGTTATTACCTTACCTAACCAATGATTTGGTGAACGGGAAATGGAGCGCTGATACTGCCAAAGACTTATCTACAATGGCTTTCAAAATTGGAGAAAGAAAGTATACTCTTGCCGATTTTGCCAGCTACATTGGCACGCATCAAACGCGTAGAAAAGCAGAGGAACTTAACCTTATTATGAATGGAATGTATGCTCAGTACGTAGACGAAAGTCTAATGGCATACGAAGAAGAAAAGCTTCCGGCCAAATATCCAGAGTATAAAGCTTTACTGAAGGAATACAGAGACGGAATTCTGCTTTTCGACTTAACGGACGATAAAGTATGGTCAAAAGCGGTGAAAGACACCTCTGGGATTAAGGCTTATCACGCTAAAAACGGATCTAAATTTATGTGGGAGAAGCGACTCGAAGCCGAAATCTACCATTGTCAAAAGGATTCAATTGTAGAGCCATTAAAAGCAATTCTTGGTCAGAAAATGAAAAAAGGTAAGCCAGACAGAGAGTCAATTCTAAAAGACTTTAACGCTAATTCTCAACTCAACCTAAGAATTGAAAACGACCTTTACGAAGCCGATGATGAAAAGATTTTGGACAATGTAAAATGGGAAAAAGGAGTTTACGGTCCTTTTAAAGAAGGCGGAAACCAAGTTCTTGTATTGGTAAAAAATGTGCTAGAACCAACTCAAAAAACATTGAAAGAAGCACGTGGCCTGGTTACTGCAGACTACCAAAACTTCTTGGAGAAAGAATGGATTGCAGAGCTTCGAAAGAAATACAAGTTCAGCGCCAATTCCGAACTTCTTAAACAGATCAAATAAGCAATTCTTGCGTTCAATATTTGCAGTATTCATTCTCACCCTGCTATTTCCAATAGCGGGGTGCGATGTTTTTAAGAAACAGGAAACTCGTGAGGTAATTGCGAGAGCAAAAAGCTATAATCTGTACTTAGATGAACTAGTTGTTGCTTTGCCAGTTGGACTAACTCCAGAAGACAGTGCGCAATTTGCGACAAACTTTATTCATACATGGGCCACACAAGCATTGTTGCTTTCAAAGGCAGAATTAAACCTAGAAAGCGGGGCTAAAGATGTAAGTGCCCAACTGGAACAATACAGACGCTCGCTCATCATTTATCAATACGAAAAGCAACTGGTGCGACAACTTTTAGATACAGTTGTTTCTGAAAATCAGATTGAGAAATACTACAACAATAACAAGCAGAATTTTGAGTTACAGCACAACATTGCTAGGGCAATATTTGTTAAGCTGGATAAGAGCAGTAAAGACGTAGAAAAGATTGGCGCATTGTGTCGGTCAGACAAAGAAGATAAGAGAGCGGAGTTGGAAGAATACAGTATTCAGCATGCAATATCATTTCATTTAAATGATGAACAATGGGTTCCGTTAGAAGAGCTTATTGCTCAAATTCCTAAAACATCCTACCTCAACGTCAACTACTTTTCTCTTTACAACTTTGCACACGTGCAAGACTCTACCGCGCATTATCTGCTTAATGTGAAAGAAATTAAGTACAAAAACACCGTTTCTCCATTGGAATTCCAAAAACAGAACATCAGAAACATACTTTTGAATCAGCGAAAACTTGAACTGATTCAGAAATTGGAGAAAGACATTTTCGATGAAGCGGTTTCGAAAAACGAATTCGAAATCCTGAACAACTAACATGAAGAAATTATTCCTAATTCTCGTTTCTATTTCATTTGGCAGTTATGCGTTTTCACAAGAAACGCAATCAATAGACCGAGTAATTGCGGTTGTAGGTGGTAGCATCACGCTACAATCTGAACTTGAAACTCAGTATTTACAAATGCTTGCATCCGGCTACGAACCAAATGACGATAGCCGCTGCATACTCTTTGAAGAGTTGCTATACGGAAACCTCCTACTTCACCGATCTAAAGTGGATAGTTTGAATGTTTCGGACGCTGAGGTAGAAGACGAATTAGGCCGAAGACTTGATTATTTCATTGCACAACTTGGTTCTCAAGAAAAGCTAGAAGAATACTACGAAAAATCGATTCTAGAAATTAAAGATGAGTTTAGAGAACTGATTAAGGAGCAGCTTCTTACACAAAGAATGCAAGGACTAATTACTGGAGACATCAAAGTAACCCCTGCGGAAACTCGAGCCTATTTCAACAAGATACCAACCGATAGTTTGCCATTCATAAATTCTGAAATTGAGATTGGTAGAATTATGCGCAGACCAGCCATTACCAAGGCTCAAAAGCAAACTGCCAAAGACAAAGCCGAAGAATTAAGACAGCGAATTCTAGATGGCGAGAGTTTCCGAGCCTTGGCTATTCTTTATTCTGAAGACCCAGGCTCATCTAAAAGTGGTGGTGACCTTGGCTTTTTTAAACGAGGAATGATGGTTCCGGAATTTGACGCTGTAGCATTCGGCCTTAAGGAAGACTCGGTTTCTGAGGTTTTCGAAACCAATTTCGGGTATCATTTTGTTGAGATGCTTGAAAGAAGAGGTGAACAAATAAACGTGCGACACATTCTGATACGACCTAAAACTTCTGCCGAAGATTTAGAAACTGCTCGCATGTTCTTGGACAGCATTCATACGTTAATCATGGAAGAGAAAATGACGTTTGCTGAAGCGGCCGAAAAATACTCCGATGATGAGGACAGTAAAATGAATGGCGGAATGATGTTTAACCCAATGACAGGAGCTGCTGTTTTTGATGCAGAGCAACTAAGCTCTATTGATCAGCGGTTATTTCTTACAGTTGACAACATGAAACCAGGCGATATTTCTAAGGCAGCGAAAACAACATCGCCAGACGGAAAAGAAGCATACAACCTTTTCTTTTTAAAATCTCAAACAGAGCCGCACGTGGCAAATATGCAAGATGATTATCAGCGTATTCAATTAGCAGCTTTGGCAGAAAAGAAGAACAAAGCCATTGAAAAATGGATTAATGACAAGGCAGCAAAAACCTACATACGAATTGACGAAGCATACAAGGACTGTCCTTTTGCGCACCGTTGGGATAAGAACTAATCATGACAACATTTAAGAGCGATGTAGAAGCAATGGCAGCATTGCAAGATGGCTACAATAGGCTAACAGCCGAAATTGGAAAAGCCATTGTTGGACAAGACAAAGTGGTGAAGAATGTACTCATCTCCATCTTTAGTCATGGGCATTGCTTATTGGTGGGCGTACCAGGTTTGGCTAAAACCTTATTGGTAAACAGCATATCGGATGCCCTGGGCCTTGAATATAACCGTATTCAGTTTACTCCAGACCTTATGCCATCAGACATTATTGGCACAGAAATCCTGAACGACCAGCGTCAATTTCAATTTGTAAAAGGCCCCTTATTTGCAAACATTGTTTTGGCAGATGAGATAAATAGAACGCCACCGAAAACACAGGCAGCTTTGCTGGAGGCAATGCAAGAAGAGGCGGTAACCACTGGCGGAACTCGCCATGAATTACCTCACCCATTTTTTGTGTTGGCTACGCAAAACCCGATTGAACAGGAAGGAACTTACCCGTTGCCTGAAGCACAGCTAGACCGATTTATGTTTAACGTTTGGCTAGATTATCCTTCGTACCAAGAAGAATTAAACGTGGTTAAACTAACCACCACTGAGAAAAAAGTAAAACTGAATGCCGTGATGACTTCTGAGGAAATCATCTATTTCCAGCAGCTAATTCGTAAAATTCCTGTACCAGAAAATGTGTACGAATACGCAGTTAAGCTTGCTACTAGTACTCGGCCAAATACAGAAATGGCCAACGCCAAAGTAAACGAGTTTGTAAACTGGGGAGCTGGTCCTCGTGCGTCTCAATACCTCATTATCGGTGCTAAATGCCACGCAGCAATCAGCGGAAAATACTCGCCAGATATTGAAGATGTACGTGCCGTTGCTGAACCAATTCTACGTCACCGTATTGTACGTAATTACAAAGCAGAAGCAGAAGGAATTACCGTTGAGGATATTATTGCTGAGTTAATAAAGGCTTAGTAGAAAGCTAGACCTACAAGTAAGAGTGGTCGCTGCCCGCTTTTATATATTCTTTCTCCACTTTACGCTTTATCATATTCCGAATCCACTTTTTAAAAGGAGGCATCTCTTTCATTTTCGGATTCTTACCCTTTTTCTTAAACCTGTCGAAGTAATACTTAGTAGCCAAAACAGCAAAGGCCGAGCATGTGTTGTGGTCTAAATGGTCGCTAAGATTGTTCAGAATAATATGGTCAACCCCTAACGCCTTAATGTGCTCATAAGCTACTTCAGAATTCTTATAGCTCACTTCCTGATCTCCTTTACAATAACATAACTGTACAGGAGCCTGTGGTTTCCAATCGGTAAGATTGTTCTCGCGTAGGCGTACTTTGAAAGGATGATTAGGATCGGCTTGGTATTCAGCTATAAACTGAGGCTCTACTACCTTCATCGGTATTTTGGGAAGCAGCTTATTTAACTCGTCCAGCGTTTTGCGATCATTGTCTTCAAAAAAACCAGGGAAAAGGGTGTCGAACGGTGTCTTGAAAGCATCGTACGGATTTTCAGTATCTAAAATATTGTAGGCCTCCTGATAAGACAACAACAAGTAAGGTAAATAGAACGGGCGTGGATATTCCTGAAACATGTATTTCTCCTGCTCGCCCGTCATATCATAAGCCCCAGACATAGGCGAAGAGGCCGTAACCTGAAACCGCGGGTCATTTAATTCCTCTATGTACTTATGTGCAGCAAACGAAGCATGTCCACCTTGAGAGTACCCTGTAAGAAACAGCTGTCCACTTGGCTCAACATGCAACTCTTTATTCAATTCGTCAATAGCCATTAGCATGTAAATAAATGCATGAGCCTCAGACCACGAGTGCTGATAAAGATGCTTTCCCTCACCTTTCCCTATTCCATAATAGTCTGGAAACATGGTGGCATATCCATCTGTTGCATGAGCCAGACAGATGAACTGCTGAGAGTCGTTATCCGAAATGTTTCTATCCTTTTGAATTTGAG
>ERZ889078.1686-NODE-1686-length-17148-cov-5.819224_pt1 | contig 17148 bp, 19 predicted proteins | sample MGYA00521266_ERZ889078 | MGnify/ENA primary metagenome ERZ889078 (study PRJEB32303, sample SAMEA104408618) | aquatic metagenome | biome: Brackish water; feature: Pelagic; material: water | place: Baltic Sea | collected 2014-06-16T06:34:00 | depth 76,534 m ...
GGGCGGCGGGATCGGCGAAGAAATCTTCGCAATGCTCGCCGCGAAACCATGTGATATCGCCGATCACGCCATCGGCAACCAGTTTGCGGGCCATCTGGCTGGCCGGTGTGCGGATGTAGTTGTAGCCAACCATGTTGACAGCACCGCTGGCCTTGGCCGCCGCCACCATCGCTTGGGCATCGGCGAGGCTGGCCCCCATCGGCTTTTCGCACAGCACGGGTTTGCCAAGCGCAAGGGCGGCCTCTGCAATCTCGCGGTGCAGATGCTGTGGCGTGGCAATGATGATCGCCTCGACCTTTGGGTCATGCACCAGCGCGCGCCAATCATCGGTGGCGCGGGCAAAGCCGTAAGCCGCGCGGTAGCTTTGCGCAGAGGCGGCGGTGCTGGTGCAGATCATCTCCAGCCGAGGCCGAAGCGTGGTGCCAAAGACAGCGCCTACGGCGGCCATGGCGACCGAATGGGCCTTCCCATATAGCCGCCGCCCAAGATGCCGATGCCGATCTGTGTCATGCGCGCCCCCTGCCCCGGTGAAATATACTTTGCAACCGGTTGCAAAATTTGTATCCATGGACGCGGGGTCGTGCAAGCAAGATTGCAGGGCCTACAGGGGGCCACGATGGATATTTCAGGCAACGACTTTGTAATCATCGGACGCGCCGGGATGGATTTCTACGCCGACCCACCCGGCACGCGAACCGAGGAGGCCTCGGGGTTTTCGGCCTGTCTGGGCGGGTCTTCGGCCAATATCGGCGTGGCAATCACGCGGCATGGCGGCCGTGCGACGCTGGTGACTTGCGTGTCGGATGATGCGATCGGGCGGTTTTGCCTGAACCAGTTGGACCATTACGGGGTTGATCGACGCCATGTGCGCAGCGTGGGCGGCGAGGCGCGCAATTCGCTGGCCGTGATCGAGACGCGGGCAGAGGATTGCCAATCAGTGATCTATCGCAACGGGGCGGCGGACTTTCAGATGTCTGTCGCGGATGTGGAAGCGGTGAATTACGCCGCCTATACCGCGCTGATCACTACGGGCACGGTGCTGGCGGCACAGCCTTCACGCGATGCGGCGTTTCGGGCATTTGAGCTGGCACGGGCGGCGGGCTTGCCGCTGATTTTCGATGTGGATTACCGGCCCTATAGCTGGGTTTCGGCGCAGGATGCGGCGGATACCTATTCGCGCGCGGGCAGCCTTTGCGATGTGATCATCGGCAACGATGTGGAGTTTGGCTTCATGGCCGGCGATTACGCACTCGGCTTGAGCAAGGCGCGCGAACTGGCGCGGCTTTCGGCCAAAATCGTCATCTATAAGATGGGCGAGGCCGGCGCGATAACGATCACCCCGGAGGAGGAATTTCGGACCGGAATCTACCCGGTTCAGGCGCTTAAACCCACCGGGGCGGGCGATAGTTTCATGGGCGGTTTCATTGCCGCATTGGCGGCGGGGCATGGTTTGCGGGACGCGGTTTTGCGCGGCTCGGCCTGCGCCTCTATTGTCGTGTCACGTGTGGGCTGCGCCCCTGCGATGCCCAGCCCGCAGGAATTGACTGATTTTCTGGCCAGCCACCCCGGCCCGACAACTCCATAAAGGGAAGCCCCATGCATATCGCCCCGTTTGACAACCAAAACAAACCCATCGTCGATATTGATGACCCGACCGTGCCGCTGAATTACTTCAACATCGTCAAGCTGAAGCGAGGCGAAAGCTTTGCGTATCAGGTGCCGGGATATGAGAGCTGCATCACCCCCGCCACCGGCTCGGTGGATGTGGAGGTGGAGGGGGTTTCCTTTGCTGCCCTTGGCCATCGCGGCGTGGATGTTTGGGATGGCGAGCCGGAGGGTTGTTATATTCCGGTCGGCGCGAAAGTGACGATCACCTGCGTATCAGATGCCACCGAAACCTTTATCGCGGGCGCGCGCTATGACAAGGTGCTGGAGCCGTTTGACGTGCGCGCGCCGGATCTGGATATGGTGCAATACGGCTCGGACGAAACCAAAACCCATCGTAAAATCAAGCACATCCTTGGCACGAAATACCATGGCAGGGTGGGCCGTCTGCTGGTGAGCGAGCTGTTTACCGTGGGCGCGGGCGGCTGGTCTGGCTTTCCATCCCACAAGCATGACACCGACCGGATGCCGCTGGAGACGCGGCATGATGAGACCTATAATTTCCGCTTTCGGCCCAACCACGGATCGGGCGTGCAGATGTTGCAGCGCGAGGATGGCAAGGCGGGGGATGCCTATCACATCGTCGATGGCTCGACCATTTGCCTCGACAATGGCTATCACCCCTGCTGCGTTTTGCCGGGCTATGAGATGTATTATTTCACCATCCTTGGCGGGCTGAGTCAGCGCAGTCTGGTGCAATATTTCCAGCCCTCCCATGCCTATCAGATCGAAACCATCCCCGGCATCAAAGACATGATCGCGAAGTTCAAATGACACGGGCGACGCTGGCAGAGGTGCTGCAACCGGCATTGGCGGGGCGATATGCCGTCGCGGGTCTGGTCACGCTTGGCTGGGAGGATATGCGCGCCTTTGTGGCGGCCGCCGAGGCCGAGGGCTGCCCGGTGATCTTGCAAGCCGGACCAAGCTGCCGGGCGCATACGCCTTTGCCCGTGCTGGGCGCGATGTTCCGGCATTTGGCGGAAGCGGCCAGCGTGCCGGTCGTGGCACATCTGGACCATGGCTATACGGCACAGGAATGCCGGGAGGCGATTGATAGCGGCTTTACCTCGGTGATGTTTGACGGCTCGCGGCTGCCTGTGGCGCAAAACATTGCCGAGACAGCGGCAATTGTGGCGATGGCCCATGCGGCAGGGGTGTCGTGCGAGGGCGAGATTGGCTTTGTCGGCTATACCGATGGCGAAACCTCGGCCGGGACAGTCCCTGCGGAGGCCGCGCGGTTTGCGGCTGAAACCGGGATTGATGCGATGGCGATTTCCTGCGGCAACGTGCATTTGCAACAAAACCATGAGGGCGGGCTGGACGAGGCCCGTATCCGCGCGATTGAGGCGCTGACGGGGGTGCCTTTGGTCATTCACGGCGGCTCTGGTGTGCCTGTGGCGCAACGGAGGGCGCTGGCGCTTGGCTCCAACATCTGCAAGTTCAACATCGGCACCGAGTTGCGCATGGCCTTTGGTGCCGCACTGCGCGCGGCGGTAGGCAGCGACCCCGCCCGCTTTGACCGCGTGGCGATATTGCGCGAAACGCATGACCCGATGGTTGCGGCCGCGCGGTCCGTGTTGCGCGCGCTGAAGCCCGTTTAGCGCGCCTTCCACGCGGCAAGGATATAGGCGGCGGTCATCAGGTCCAGATGTGCGCCGCCGCCGTTTTTGGCGATGGTGATTTCATCATCGGAGCGACGGGCAAAGCTGCCCTTGGCCAGATCATAGTAATCCGCCACGATATCGCCTTCGGAGATTGCACCCGAGGCAATAGGTTTCATCAATTCGCCAATATGATGCACGGTCGTGGCGCGAGCATCGACGAAAAGCCGCGCGCGCGTCATGGCCTCATCATCCACCTCGCGCATATCGGGCTTGTAAGCACCGATCAGGTCAAGATGCTGGCCGGGTTGCAGCCAAGCGCCCATCACCAAAGGCTCCTTGGACATGGTGGCGGTACAGATGATATCGGCCTCGCGCACCGCTGCCTCAAGGTCCGGGGCGGCGGTAACGCTTGCATGTGCATCGGCAAAGGCTGCGGCGGAAACCGGGTTGCGGCTCCACACGCTAAACTCCGCATCTTCAAAGGCGCTGGAATAGGCCTGCACCATCGAGGACGCGACCGTGCCAGCCCCTATGAGCAAAATCTTGCGGCTGTCAGCGCGGGCGAGCTTTTTGGCAGCAAGCAGGCTGTCACCCGCCGTTTTCCATTTGGTGACGAGGTGAAAATCCACCAGCGCCTCAAGCACCCCGGTTTGATTGGCAAAAAGCGTGACGGCACCGTTGACAGAAGGCAGGCCATGCGCGCCATTGCCCGGAAAGATGGTGGCGCATTTAACAAGCTGGCCCAAACCATCAATCCACGCCGCGCGATTGAGCAGCGTGTCAGTGCCGCGGTAGAGCAGGCTATCGGCAACTTCGGCGCGTGGCAGGCGGTGCCCAGCCTCCAACGCGTCGGTCAGGCTGTGCCAGTTCAGCAGCTTTTCCGCTTCGGCGGGAACGATTTCAATGGTCATGGCATGGCCTCCGTTTGGGTAAGTAGCCCGGCTTGGTGCAGCCGCGTGGCCCAGTCTTCGGGGCCGGTGAACAGGTGGGTTTGCCAGCCGCGCGCGGCGGCGGCATCGATGTTTTCGGCGCGGTCATCGGCAAAGAGCAGGGCTTGGGGCGCGATGCCGCAATCGGCCTCCACCATGGCATAGATTGCGGGCGCGGGTTTGGTAATGCGCATCCGGCCTGAGACATAGGCGCGGTCAAACTCCCCCAGAAAATCATATTGGGTTTGGGCATAGGCAAAGGCATCATCGCCGAAATTCGTGAGTGCAAAAACCGGGATGCCCTTGGCGCGCAGGCGGCGCAGCAGGGTGATGGAATGTTCGATCCGGGGCGAGGCGAGGCCGATCCAATGGTCATACCACCAGCGGATTTCAGTCGCCCATTCGGGGTGCTGATCGGCGGTATCATAGATCGTTTCGCGAAAGAGGCCGCCCGCATCCACCCGTTCATTCATGCTGTGCAAATCCACGGCGGCAAAAAGCGCACGGCGGCGCGCCTCACCAATCCGGGCGTCGTAATAGCGCTCCGGCTGCCATTCGATCAGCACATTGCCGATGTCAAAGATCACCGCCTCAGGGGTTTGCATCTCAGTCTTTCGTATTAAGCCCGCCAACGGCCGAGGATCGCAGGTTTCCGGGCGCGCTGGCAAGGGGGGGATCAACCGGGTTGACGCGGGTTTCGCGCCACACCACATAAAGCCCCGCCCCGCAGATCAGCGCGATACCAAGCCATGCCACCGGGTCCGGCCATTCGCCAAAAACCACAAGACCAAAAAGAATGGCCAGCGGCATTGAAATATACTCAAACGGGGCTACGACCGCCGCCTCGCAGGACCGGTACGCATGGGTGATCAACAGCGCGCCCATGACCGAGGAAACCCCAATAAGAACGAGGATGGGCCAATCGCCCATTTCGGGCCAGACCCAGACGCGCGTGAGGAAAGCGAGCGAGAGATTCGTCTCGGTCGCAAAAGCCCCGCCCCCCAGTACCAGCCCGCTAAGGATGCAGACCACGATAAAGGTTAGCTGCACATATAGCGTCAAGGTGACGGAGCTTTCAGTGCTGCCCATGCGGCGGGTCAGCATATGCAGCATCGCATAGCAAAAGGCCGCAAACAGCGGCAACAGCATCGCGGGGTGAAATATCCCCATCCCCGGCCGCAGCATAATGATAACGCCAAGCAGCCCCATGCCCACCGCCGCCCACCGCCGCGGCCCCACCTTTTCCCCGAGCATTGGTACCGAAAGGGCGGTGATCAGCAAGGGCGCTACGAAAAACAACGCCACCGCATCGGCAATCGGCAGTGCCGCCAGTGCCAGAAAGAAGCAAAGATTGGCGGTGACAACAAAGCCGCCCCGCACCAAATGCATGCCCAGCCGCCGGGTACGAAACGCGGCCAGCCCCCCGCGTGAGGGCAGCACAATCGCCATCATCACGCTCAACCCGATCAGCGAACGGATCAGCACGATCTCATGCAAAGCATAGCCACCGCTTAGAAATTTGATCGCGGTGTCATTGATGGAGAAAAAACATGACGCCCCCAAAGCTGAGGCAATGCCCAGCAACAAGATGCGGCGGTCGTTTGCAGTGGTGTCGATGGTGTTGCTCATATAATCAACAAGCATAGCCCGTGTTGCGCGGTCTGTTCTCCAAGCGACATCACAGCGCTTTTGCCGCACGCGTAACCCGCTCCAGTGCCTCCAGAAAGCGGGACCGATCCGCCTTGGAGAAAGGCCGCCCACCACCTTGGCGAAACGGGTCCGCGCTGCGCAGATCGGCCATCAGATCGCGGGTCGCGAGAACCTGGCCGATATTGCGATCATGCAACTCCTCGCCATTGTGCTTAAGCACCTTCGCCCCCGCCGCCACGCATTTGGCGGCCAGCGGAATATCACCTGTTACCACTACATCGCCCAAGGTGGCGCGCTCAGCAATCCACATATCCGCCACATCCGGGCCATCGGCCACAAAGACGCTTTCCACCAACGGATTGGCCGAGGGTCGGATACCGCCATTGGACACCAGAACCATCCGCACACCATGGCGGGTGGCCACTTTCTCCGCCTCGGCCTTCACCGGACAGGCATCGGCATCGATGTAGATCACCGTCATGCCGCGGCCTTAAGCATAAAGCGCCTCGGCATGGAAAGCGATGTGATCTTCCATGAAGGTGGAAACGAAGAAATAGCTGTGGTCATAGCCCTTCTGCATACGGAAAGCCGCGTTTTGCCGCCCAGTCACCATCGCCTCGGCCAAGGCTTCGGGTTTAAGCAGGTCCAAATACTGGTCCGACGAGCCTTGATCGATCAGGATCGGCCCATCAAAGCCGCGCTTCTTCATCAAAAGCGTTGCATCATGCGCGGCCCACTTGCTCTCATCCGCCCCGAGATAGGCGGTAAACTGTTTGCGGCCCCAATCGCTGACCGTGGGGTTGGCAATCGGCGCAAAGGCGGAAACGGAGCGGAAGCGCCCCGGAAATGACATCGCAATCGTCAGCGCGCCATGCCCGCCCATGGAGTGCCCGGTGATCGCCTGACGTCCCTCATCCAGCGGATAGGCGCTGAACAACAAATGCGGTAACTCTTCGGTCAGATAATTCCACATCTGGAAGTTCTTGGCCCAAGGGGCTTCGGTCGCATTCACATAAAACCCGGCCCCCTGCCCCAGATCATAGGCTGCATCATCGGCCACGCCTTCGCCGCGCGGGCTGGTATCGGGGAAAATCAGCGCCACGCCGCGCTCCGCTGCCCACCCCTGCGCGCCAGCTTTCGCCATCGCATTTTCGTGCGTGCAGGTCAGCCCCGACAGATACCAGATCACTGGCACCGGCTCATGCTCTGCCTCTTCGGGCAGGAACAGGCCAAAGGTCATGTCGCAGCCGCAAATCTCGGAGGCATGGCTGTAAACGCCCTGAACCCCACCAAAAGCCCTATTTTCCGAAATCGTCTTCATCAATCACTCCCTCAGCCCATCACAAGGGCCATAACAATCGTCACTGTCGCGATGCTGACCGCGGTTGATATCAGGATCGAGGCGGAAACCCGCTGCGGCGCGACCCCGAAATGCTGCGCCAGAATGTAGACATTGCCCGCCACAGGCAAGGAGGCGGCCGCAATCATCACACCCGCTGGGCCGGGCTCCACCTTGAAAATGACAAGCGCAGCAATGGCCACCGCCGCCGGATGCAATACCAGCTTGCAAAACGAAAGCCAGCCCGCCACAGCCACCCGCTCCGCCGATTTGCTTGCTAGTGACGCGCCAATGGCAAAAAGCGCACCGGGCGTCGCCGCCCCACCCAGAAGTGCCAGAAAATCATTTATCGGTGCAGGCACAGCATAACCGGTGGAGGACCAGGCAAGCCCCAGCGCCATCGACACGATCATCGGGTTTTTCAGCAAGCCAAGGCCGAGCGCCTTGGCAACCCCAAGGCTCATCCGCCCCTGCCGCACCCCGGTAATGATCAGCGTGATAATCGTGGAAAACACAATTAGATCAATCGCAAGCACCATAAGCACCGGCCCCGCCGCCTGCGGGCCCATCAACACCACCAGCATTGGTACGCCCAAAAATCCGGTATTGCCGATCACCGCGCACTGCGCCTCTATCGCGGCTTCCTCAGTCGAAACCCCACGCCAAAACGCCACACCCATAGCAATGGCGTAAACCACTCCGCAGCCCCACAGATAGGCCATCACAAAGCGCCCATCCCATATCTCGGCCAGAGATAGGTTCGCCGCAAAGCGAAACAGCATCGCCGAGAGCGCGAAGTAAAACACGAATTTCGTCAGCCAGCCCGTCGCCTCCGGCGTGAAAAACCGCATCCGTGCAGCCCAGTAGCCCAAGCCGATCAGTGCAAAGAATGGCAGAGTCTTGAAGAGGATGGGCAGCATCGAAACGGTCTTCCGTAATGGGCTGAAACGTTGTTTTCACGCCCCGACGTCAGATGCAAGCCAACGGCGCGGAAGGGCGCAACATTTGCATCCCCCCTATATTCTCTTTGGGGAAAATATCCTCAGGGGGTGAATTTGCCCCAAGGCAAAGAGGGGGCAGAATGCCCCCTGCCCGGTTCAGGTCACGGCAAACGCAGCCAATCCGGCGCAAACTCCACCCGGTCACAATCGGCAAAGTGCGCAAGCCGGTCCAAACCCGCCTCCAGCCGCGCCACCCGGCCCTGTCCCATCCGAACACCCGGCTCCGGCCAAAAGGCCCGCACCCGCAAGGCACTGTCATCGCGAAAGGCTTTGGTATCGATGCGGCCGATGATCTGCTCGCCCTCCAACACCGGAAACACATAATAGCCGTATCGGCGTTTGGCCTCGGGGACGAAGACCTCTATCCGGTAGGAAAATCCGAACAAACGCTCGGCGCGGGCGCGATCACGCAAGGCGGGGTCAAAGGGCGAAAGAATGCGGACACGGGCGGGGGCGGGCGGCAAAGACGCAGCCTCGGCCAAGACATCGGGGCGGGCGAAGGTGCGGCGCAGGCTGCCATCGGCAGCTTCAATATCGATTTCGGCGATCCGGCCCTCGCGCGCAGCCCCGACACACCAATCGCGGGCGGCGGCGGGGGGGATTGCGGCCCAAAAGGCGGCAAGCTCGCCCGCAGTGGCAAAGCCCAGCCGATCAAGGGCCGAGGTGCAGGCCCAGTCGATATGCGCCGCTGCATCGGTTTGGGCATCGCAATGTGGGGCCGGGATCACCCGCTCGGTCAGGTCATAGACCTTCTGGAAATTCTCGCGCCGGGTGATTGATAGCACCCCTGTCCGCCACAGCCATTCCAGCGCAGTCTTGGAGGGGTGCCAATCCCACCAGCCGCCCTTGCCCCGCGCCTCCCCCTGCCCGACATCGGAACAGGTCACGGGGCCATCGTCGCGGATGCGGGTCAGGATCGTGTCGAACTGATCCTCATAGCCGTCACGGAACCAGCGCTGCCAGCCCAGCCGCAGCCGTTCGGCATCGCGGTTGAAGCGGTGCTGCCAATGCGGAAACAGATGCACGGGCACGATGGAGGCGTCATGCGTCCAATGCTCAAACAGCGCGCGGTCGCGCTCCAGCAAGTGCTTGAGCGCCTCGGGCCGGTAGGACTGCCGCCGGGAAAACAAGATCAGATCATGGGCGCGGGCGACGGTCCGAATACTATCAATCTGAACGAAGCCGATCCGCTCGATCAGGCCCGAAAGATCCGCCCCTTTGCCCGGCCCGGTGGGCGCATCGCCCAGCGCATGGCGATGCAAAAACAGACGGCGGGCGGCGGGGTTGGAAAGGGCTGGCACTGACATGACCGGAAGCTAGCAGGCCAGAATGGCGCGCGATAGGGGGCAGAGGCCGCAACCCCAAAAGCATCCCGCAGAGCCGGGTGCGGCCTTGGCAATCGCGCGTCAAATCAATCCTTGGCGCGTTCCACATAGGAATTGTCATCGGTATTGATCACAATACGCGTGCCTACCCCGATATGCGGCGGCACCATCACACGGATCTGCTCATCACAGGTCGCTGGCTTGTAGGAAGACGATGCCGTCTGCCCCTTCACCACCGGCTCCGTTTCCGTCACCTCAACCACCAGCTTTTGCGGCAGTTCAATGGCAATGCAAACACCGTTGAAAGTTTTCAGGTGCACTTCCAACCCGTCTTTCAAGAACACCTTGGTATCGCCGATAATATCCTCGGTCACGGCGATCTGGTCATAGGTTTCGGGCTCCATGAAATGGTACCCCTCACCATCGGCGTAAAGAAAGTTGTGCTTGCGCTCATCGACATGGGCACGCTCCACCTGCTCGGTCGTGCGCCAGCGCTCCGTTGTCTTTACCCCATCCAAAATGCCACGCATGTTGACCGAGGTGGTCGGCGTGCCCTTGCCGGGGTGGAAGTTTTCGGCAGTAAGGACAACATAAAGCTTGCCGTTCATCTCAACGACATTGCCCTTACGAAGCGAGGAGGCGATGACTTTCACACGAATTTCCTTGTGGTTGGTGCGCTGCGCGCCTAATGCGCGGGCCGTTGGCTGCAAGCCTCTATCCCATCTTGGCCGAAATCTCCAGATCAAAGGCGCAAAACATGGCTGATCCGAAAAACTGGTGGCATCCCGCGCGGCACGAAGGCCGCCGCCCTGCACTTTTGGCCCGCAACCGCATTCAAGCCGCCCTGCGCGGCTGGCTCGCCGCGCAGGATTTCACCGAGGTGGACCCCGCCGCCCTCGCCATCAGCCCCGGCAATGAGGCCCATCTCCACGCTTTCGCCACCTCTGCCATCGGCAATAACGGCCAGCCACGGCCCATGTACCTGCACACCTCGCCGGAATTTGCGATGAAAAAGCTGCTGGCCGCAGGCGAAGTCCGCATCGCGGCCTTCGCCCATGTCTGGCGCAACCGCGAACGTGGCGTCCTGCATTCGCCCGAATTCACCATGCTCGAATGGTACCGGGTCGGCGAAGATTACACCCAACTGATGGAGGATTGCGCCGCCTTCGCGTCCATCGCCACCAAAGCCGCCGGCAGCCACAAGCTCCACTACAAAACCCACGCATGTGATCCCGCACGGCCCTATGAGCGCCTCTCGGTCGCCGATGCCTTCACCCGTCATGCGGATATCGACTTGCTGGCCACCATCAACCCCACGGGGCAAACCGACAGGGCTGCGCTTGCCGCCCAGCTCACCGCGCAGAACATCCGCTTTGCGCCCGATGATACATGGTCCGACATGTTCTCGCGCGTGCTGGCCGAACGGATTGAGCCCCACCTTGGCCACGGCCAGATCACCATGCTGGATCGCTACCCGATCGCCGAGGCCGCCCTCGCGCGCCCCTGCCCGGATGATCCGCGCTGCGCCGAGCGGTTTGAAATGTACGCCTGCGGCGTGGAGCTTGCCAATGGTTTTGGCGAACTGACCAACGCGCCCGAACAACGCGCCCGTTTCATCGCCGAGATGGACGAGAAAGAGCGCATCTATGGCACCCGTTACCCGCTGGACGAAGATTTTCTCGCCGCGCTGGCGCAAATGCCCGCCGCCTCAGGAATCGCTTTGGGCTTTGACCGGCTGGTCATGCTCGCCACCGCCGCACCGCATATCGACGATGTGATCTGGGCGCCCGTGCCCTGAACCCTCAGTTTTTTGCGGCAAGAACCGTCAGAGGGCAATCGGCGCCCCCCCCCTCATGGCCATCGCCGCACACTGGTTCACCGTCATTGCCACACAATGCGTCGAATATGCCCTTCCCCCCGCCACGGCGCTGGGCTACCAATCAAAACATGAGATGGACGTTACCCAACACCCTCACCGTCCTGCGACTGCTCGCTGCTCCCGGCGTTGCGGTCATGTTTCTCTATTTCCAACGCCCATGGGCCGATTGGTTCGCCCTCGCCCTTTTTGTCTCCGCCGCGATCACCGACTACTTTGACGGCTACCTCGCCCGGCTCTGGAAACAGGAAAGCAAATTCGGCGCCATGTTGGACCCTATTGCTGACAAAGCCATGGTCATCATCGCCCTCATGGTCATCACCGGATATTCTGGCATGAACCCCTGGCTTATCCTGCCCACCACTGTGATTTTGTCGCGAGAGGTTTTCGTATCTGGCCTGCGCGAGTTTTTGGGGGCGAAGGCCGGGCTGCTTAAGGTCACCAAGCTGGCGAAATGGAAAACCACGGCGCAAATGGTTGCCATTGCGGTGCTTTTCCTCGGTACCGGGCTCGAGTATCTTCATCTGGAAACCTACCAACAGATGAATCCGGCAGATTATGACGCGCTGCTGCTGTCGGGCGCGCAAGATTTCAACACGCTCTGGCTTATCGCCAATGGCGGCTGGTATGCAGGCATCACCGGCTTTGTCCTGATCTGGATCGCCGCCGTTCTGACCTTTGTGACCGGGTTGGATTACTATCTCAAGGCGCTGCCACATCTCAAGGATGACCCATGATCGACGTGCTTTACTTTGCATGGGTCCGCGAACGGATCGGCCTGCCGCGCGAACGGATTGAGACCAGTGCTGCCACCGTCAATGACCTAATCGCAGAGCTTTCCGCACGCGAAGAGCGCTATGCCCTAGCGTTTTCAGACCTATCCAGCCTGCGCGTGGCGCTGGATCAGGAACTGGCCGATTTTGATGCGCCCCTTGCGGGTGTGCGCGAAGTGGCCTTCTTTCCGCCAATGACCGGGGGCTGATCCGATGCGCATCGCCGTGCAATCGGAGGCCTTTGACATGGGGGCCGAGGCCAACCGCTTCGCCGCCGCTGTTCAGGGTGCCGGGGCCATTGTCACCTTCACCGGCATCGTGCGCGACAGTGCCTCGGGCGATCTTGATGTGATGGAAATTGAGCATTACCCCGGCATGACCGAACGCGCGCTTACCACCATCGCAACCGAGGCCATGGCGCGCTGGTCGCTGGCCGATTGCCTCGTGATCCACCGCTATGGCCGGTTGCGCGCCACGGACCCCATCATGATGGTCGCCACCGCATCGCGCCACCGCGCCGCCGCCTTTGCCGCCGCCGAATTCCTGATGGATTACCTCAAATCCCGCGCGCCGTTCTGGAAAAAAGAGATCACGCGCCAAGGGGCCGATTGGGTCGCCGCCCGCGATGAGGATGAAGCTGCGCTGAAACGCTGGTAACGCGCATCAGCTGCGGCCCCTTAGCCAAACGCCTTACGCCATGTCGGCTGCAAATCCCCCGCCTGCGCCTGCGCGGCATAAACCCCGCGCGCGATGGCCCGCGCAAGCACGCAGGCCGCCGCATGGCCCAGCAAGAACGGGTCTGCCACCGGGTCCGCCAACTCCCGCGCGCCGGTGGAAAGCGCAAAAACCAGATCGCCGTCCATCGGCGTATGGCTTGGCACAATCGCCCGCGCCATCCCGTCATGGGCGGCCACTGCCATACGTTGCAATTGCGCCTGCGTCAGGGCGGCATCCGTGGCAATAATCGCGATTGTTGTGGCCTCACCCATCCGCTTGCGCGGTGCAGGCTCCGCCGCCCCGTCAAACGTGGCGGGCAACCCCAGCCCGCCAAACTCGCCGTCCAATTCCCAGGGGGCCGCCCAAAAATGCGGCCCGTCCGCCACCGTTACCGAGCCAAGCGCATTCACCGCCACCAGCGCCCCCACGGTGACGCCATTGCCCAACACCGCCGAAGCAGACCCCAAACCGCCCTTCAAATACCCTGTCGCCGCGCCAAATCCCGCGCCCTCCGAGCCGATAACAAACCCCGCCCCCGCATGCGCCAACGCTGCCCGCCCCATACCGCCATAGGGATTGCGCCCCCACGCCTTGTCACCACCGTTCAGCAGATCAAATAAAATGGCACCCGGCACAATCGGCACCCGCGCATCCCCCACGGCAAAGCCGCGCCCCAATGCGGCCAGACCATCCATCACACCCGAACAGGCATCCAACCCAAAGGCAGAGCCACCCGCAAGCACCAGCGCATCGACCTGCTGCACCAACTTGTCAGGGGCCAGCAAATCCGTCTCACGCGTGCCGGGCGCACCGCCCATCACATGCACCGCCGCCGTAAACGGCACATCCCCCACCACAACCGAAACACCCGACCGCAACACCGGGTCCGCCACATTGCCCACATAAAGCCCTGCAACATCGGTAATCAGATTGCGTGGCCCCGTGCGCATCTTTCCCCTCACTCGATCGGGCGGATCAGCTTGCGTTCCAAGACCCGCAGCACCGCCGCCAAGTCATGCCCGCGCCGCAGCACCTGCCCATCCATCGCGACCACGGCATACATTCCTTGCCGATGGCGCAACTTTGGGCGCTTCTCAATCCGGTATAAAGGGTTTTCCGCCGTGCGTCGAAATACCGAAAACACTGCCAATTCCCGCAGCGCAGAAATCCCGTAATCGCGCCACTCACCCAGCGCCACCATCCGCCCATACAGCGATAAAATCGCCCCCAACTCCCGCCGATCAAAACTGACTTGCTCTGGGAAAAGGGCAGAAAAATGGATTGGAGGCTCTGCGTTCATACGCCTCAGCTTATCTGGGCAACCGCACAAATCAAGCTATAGCTGTACCACCGCACCCGCTGCCGCCTCGGCGTCCGAGGTATCATGTGTCACCAACAGCCCGGGTATTTTACGCACCCGCAGATGTTCAAACACAAAACCCCGGATTTCGGCGCGTAACTCTGCATCCAAACGCGAAAACGGTTCATCCAGCAATAGCGCCTCCGGCTTCGCCAACAGCGCCCGCATCAGGGCCGCGCGCGCCCGCTGCCCCCCCGATAAAGTGGCCGGATCACGCGTGGCAAAGCCCGCAAGCCCGGCCTGATCCAAGGCCTCCTCCACCGCCGCACTGCGTGCCGCACCCCGTACTGATTGTGCAAGCCCAAAGGCCAGATTATCGCCCACAGACAAATGCGGAAACAGCATCGCATCTTGAAACAACACACCAATTCGCCGCGCTTCGGCGGGCTGGGTCAGCACATCGCGCCCGCTAAGCTCCACCCGGCCCGACACTTTGAACCCATGCGCCAAATGCCCGCCAATCGCGTCCAGCAAGGTGGATTTACCTATCCCTGACGGCCCCATCAGCGTCGCCACCTCGCCCGGTTCAACGCGCAAACTCAAGGCACCGAACAAGGGCGCGCCAGCCAAAGGCCCCACGACCACATCTATCAATTCAAGGCTCATGCCCCACCCCCAGCAACCCGCGCCTGTTACGATATACCAAGGCCGGAAGCGCCAAGGCCGCGCCATAGGCCAAAAACGGCAATGCTGCCTGAAGCACCGCGTAAACCCCGACCACCCGCCTATCAGAGCCACTCGCAAGCGTCACGGCCTCGGTGGTCAGCGTTGCAATCCGCCCCGCCCCCATAAACAGCGTCGGTAGATACTGCGCGACAGACACAGCAAATCCAATCGCCGCCGCCGTGGCCAAAGGCCGGATCAGCATCGGCAGCTTTACGGCCACCAACCGCCGCCAAGGCGAGGCCCCCAATGCGGCCGCCGCGCGGATATGATGCGGGTCCAGCGCGCGCCACGGGTCTGAAAGCGCAATCATCACATAGGGGAACACAAACAGCATCTGCGCCCAGATCACCGCGACCATGCCGCCGCTGATCCCGATCTGCAAGAACAGCACGTTCAACCCCAAAAGGAACCCAACCTGCGGCACCAACAGCGGCAAATAAATCAACGCCTGCGCCCATGCCGCCCGCCCGCGCCGCCCCCGGTCTTCGCCCTCCAGCCATGCAATCGCCAGCAGCAATGACATCGCCGTCGTCGAAACCCCGATGATCAAAGTCGCCTCCAGCGCCCGCCCCCAGCCGCTACCGGGCGTCATCCAGCCTTTCAGCGACCAGCTTTGCGGCAAGGCTTGCGGATAGGACCAGCGCCACGCGAATGACCAGACCACCAGCGCGGCCAGCGCCATCACGCCCAGCAGCATCAACACCGAAACCACGCTGCTTGTCGCCCACAGCCCCGGCTCTGACCGATGCCCGCGCCCGCCCCGGCGCAGCCACCACAGCCCGATGCGTTTGGCACCACGCTCTGCCCCGATCCATGCAACAATCGCCCCTGCGACCAGCAAGGCCTGCAAAAAGGCCGCCGCCGATGCGGGCAGGATCAACGTTGTATCCGGAGCCGAGAACCAACGAATAATTGCCACCGCCAGCGTCGGCGGGTTTGATGGCCCAAGGATAATCGCCATATCCACCACCGAAAGCGCAAAGGCCAGAACGATGAAAATTGGAAGTCGGATCAATGGGTAAACCTGCGGCATGATCACCTTGATCCAGACCACGCCGCGCCCATAACCCAACGCCCGCCCCGCCGCCAAATGCTGCCGCACCGGCAATTGCCCAAGGGCCGATCCGATCACCAGCAGCAAGAACGGCACCTCTTTGATCAGCAGCCCCACGATCAACGCCAGCCCCCAACCGTCATGAACCGTTGCAAGGTCCGGTGGGCGATCCCAGCCGGTAGCCCAAGGCGAGATCATCCGCGCAATCCACCCCGAAGGGGCCAGTAAGAACGCCAGCCCAATCGCCAGCGCCGCATGCGGAACCGCCAGAAACGGGGCAAGCAAACGGCCCATGGATGCATGGCTCATCCGGCCATGCATCAAGGCGCAAAAACCCGATGCCAACGCGAGGGCCAGCAAGGTGGAGCCGATACCCGTCACCAATGTCAGCCGCAGGCTGGTGCCAAAACCCGGTAGGCTGAACAACTGCCGCCACGGCTCCAACGAAGGCTCCGTCGCCCCAATCGCGGGCAAAACGCCAAAGGCCGCCCGCCCGGTCTGTGCCATCCCCGCGATGATCGGCAAGACAAGCCCGCCCATCACCAACAAAGCGACACCGACCCGAAGCGCGCGGCCCTCAACTTTCATTTGGTATAGCGCTGGCCCCAAGCTTCAACCAATTTGGTCATCCAGCTTGCATGGGGTTCCAACAACGTCGGGCCAAGGTCTTCCAAGTTCGGCAAGGCGGGCGAGGATGGCAGCGCCGCAAACAGCGCCGCCTCTTGCGCATTCAGCTTGGCCGGATCCAGCACCGAAAAACTGCCCAAAACCTCGATGTTTTGCTGATGCGCTTGCGTGGCCGGCTCCAACAAGAAATTCGCCACCACCTCCGCCCCTTCGCGGTTCGCCGCATTGTAGGGGATCGCGACAAAGCTGATATTCCCGATGGAGCCGCCTTCGGGCACAAACACCCGCGCGGTTTCGGGCAGCAAGCCCTCGGCAATCGCGCCCGCCGCCGAGGCCGGATCAAACGATACGCCAAAATCCAACTCACCATCATTCAGCATCTGTTGCTGCACCGACTGGTTTTCCGGAAAAGTCTTACCCTGCCGCCACATCAGCGGGCGCAACGCGTCATACCATGCCCAAAGCGGGGCCACCGTCGCCTCAAACGCCGCATCCGTCACCGGGGCCTGCAAAACGCCCGCATCCGGTGCCATTTCGATCAATGCTTGCTTGAGAAACGTCG
>ERZ889078.1687-NODE-1687-length-17145-cov-11.926741_pt1 | contig 17145 bp, 17 predicted proteins | sample MGYA00521266_ERZ889078 | MGnify/ENA primary metagenome ERZ889078 (study PRJEB32303, sample SAMEA104408618) | aquatic metagenome | biome: Brackish water; feature: Pelagic; material: water | place: Baltic Sea | collected 2014-06-16T06:34:00 | depth 76,534 m ...
GGGGAGTGGTGGTTTTCCCAATCGCGTTTACGATAGACAACTCGGAGACGAATTTCGAACTTGACATAGAATATAGAGAAATCGCGGAGGAATTGGGCTTTAAAGAGTACAGGGTTTGCTCTTGCCCCAACGACAGCGACCTTTTTGTGGACGCTCTTTGCGAAATATACGAGAAGATGAAGTAATGCGAAAAATAGTTATATTCGACATGGACGGGACGCTCATCGATTCCAAAAAAGATATAACCATATCGATAAACGCCGTAAGAGAAGCAAATCACAACTTGTTCGCGCTTAGCGAAGAGTTTATCGTCGAAGCCATAAACATGGAAGTGAGAAACCTTCCAAAACTGTTTTACGAAACCGAAGCCTACGAAGATCGAGATAGAATCATGTTCGAAGCGCATTATCAAACGCAATGCGTTCAAAATCCATACCTATACGATGGCGTGAAAGAGACTTTGTTGGAGTTGAAAAAAAAAGGGGTCAAACTCTCCGTCGCCACGAACGCTCCAACGCAATTCGCGCTTACAATGTTGTCGCATCTCGAAGTGGCCCATTTGTTCGACGTAATAATCGGAGCGGACAAGGCTGGCGCTTCAAAGCCGGATCCAAAAATGATTTACGAGATACTGGAGTTTTACTCTTACGACAAAAAAGACGACATGGCTTGGATGGTGGGCGACAACTCCAAAGACATTCAAAGCGCTTTAAACGCGAATATAAAGTCCGTATTCGCAACTTGGGGATTTTCCTCTCATTCAGAGCACGAAACCGTTATAAAGTATCCAAAAGATGTTTTAAACATAGTTTTATAATATTTTATGATAAAATAATGTCACATTAAAACATTTGGACTTATTATGTTAGAAACTGATTTGCTTATAGCCTTCGTATTCATGGCGATTTTGTTCTTGCGCCAAATTGCGATTTTAAAACAACCCAACAAGATCAATTACGCGCCGCTCATGCTCGGCATTGGGGCCATTAGCTCCGTTGTTCATTTTATCGCCCATCCCGACACAATCGATTCTATTTTACTGATGCGCGAATCGTTCTTCCCTTTTCTTGTGTCTCTATTGCTTTTTATCGTCATGAACATACTTCATCAAACGCAACAGTCTGAAAAAACGAGAACGCAAGACGAATTTTTGAGAGTGTTGGTGGATGAAATTAGCGGACTTAAAGAGTTTATGTTGGAGCTTCAAAATAGAGTGGACGGCTCCCATAAAGAGGATTTAAGGGTTCAAGAAGAAGTTCGTAAAAAATTTAAAAACGATATAAAAGCGCTTGATGAAATAAAAATAAACCAAGATAAATTTATGGGAAAGTTTGACGAGATGGAATCGTGGCATACCGAAGTGTCCAAAGGTTTTGAGCATTTTACGGACGTACAGTTGCCAGAACTTGACGTAGTGGTGCATAAACACATAGACATTTTAAGAGTGGCCGAACAAGACCATTACAATCAAATCACCACAATTTTAAAAAAAGCGGTTGATAGCAGGTGCGAAATGTCCGAGGACATCGACGAATTGAAATTAAATATAAGTAGTATGAAAAACATGTCCGACGACATAGCGAGAACTATAACAAAGCATACTCTTGAACAGCTTTCGGGAGTCACAAAATCATATGAAAATCAAATAATCGCTTTAAAATCTCATTCGGAGAGCGTTAAAACTTCGCTTTACGAGAGCGATGGCGCGTTAAGCGGCATTAGGGAAAAAAGCGAATTGATAATGAAGCAGATGATACTTTCGTCTAAAAAAATGCATGAGCTTGAGCAACAAAATACGGGGCTCAAAGATATATATTCAGTTTTGAAAAGTCTGATTAACGACGTGGAAACTGTAAAATCGGATTACGTGAAGTCGCAAGCTCAGCTTAGCTCGATAGCTAGAGAAATGTCCGCTTCCAAAGATGAAAAAATAGAAATTATGAAAGAGCAAATAAATTCTTTGGGCGAGTCTTTATCCGCAAAAATAGACGAATCGCTTGAAAAATTGCATGAACATTATCACATCGCCGAAGAGGACATAACCAAAAGCGTTCAATTGCTAACCAAAAAAGCGCAGTTTAAAAAAGGTTATGGCGATTTTGAATCGTAAAGGTTAAAGTTTTACAATCTCTGGCGGATTGGTTTTAAACACTTCTTTAAACCCGTTCGCGCGAAGCTCTCTAGCTTTTCCGGTAGCGAAAGGAGACAAATAATACGCCCTCTCAACGCTGTCCTCGACGGTGTAGTTGTTGTCGTGCATGAAAACAACCGTCTTGTCTAGTTTGCTCACTTGCGCGGATAAGGCTTTAAAATAAGCGATGATTGCCTTGTGATGTCTGTCAAACTTGTGTCCGGAACCAAAAAATACGAACTTGCCGCTAAGGCGAATGTCCGATATGTCCAAGTAATTTAATTTTTTATCATATCGCGTAAATTGTCCCGAAGTGAATTTATCCAAATCGGCGTCAAATTCTTCGAGAATCGGCGTTGGCTCGATATTTTCTCTGTTGTAGCCAAAAAGGTATTTGATTTCCACCAACTTTCCCTTGTAGTGCTGCTTTAGACCCGCGTTTAGTATGTAGGCTTTCGGGGTTTCATTGAGCGCCACGATCTCGTCATACTTGTCAAAGCCGTCTTCTTTTAAAAAATGACTCATTTTGTAGCCAATGGGACTAGTTTCCGGATTGAACAAAAAAATAGTTCCAGCCACGGTCTTGCGCTTTTTTTTGAGCATTTCATTCACGTCGTTAACCGTGATTTTTTCATCTTCGCTCTCGTTCATGTAGATGTAATGTTCCACTAGGTAGTCCATATCGAAGTTCGTTGAATATTTTCCGAATACTTGCATTTTAAATCCTATAATTATTGATGGAAGTATACTATAATTCGACTCATGATATATATGGCTTTTTTAATTCTCACCGTAGCGATTTTAGCCTTCGCGTTTTACGAATGGCAATATTATATGGTTTTTTCTCCCACTTACAAGCGCGATGAAGCGTTGAGCGCAAGTTGCTCGATTATAAGCCTTGTCACCGCGGACGGAGTCAAGCTTGAAGGCACTGTTTGCGAATCGCCAAACGCGACGAACACTCTTCTCGCGTTCGTGGGACGCGGTCATGACGCGGTTGGGCTCATAAACAAACTTTCAAGCGCTTACCCAAACACCCGCGTCGTCACGTTTAACTACCGTTCCTATGGAAAAAGCGAAGGCAAGGCTAATGAGAAAAATTTACTAAAAGATAGTTTGCAAATCGCGGAGTTCGTTCAAAAGAATTATGGGGATTTTTATCTTTTAGGGTTTTCGTTAGGCTCCAACGTCGCCGCGTACGTCGCGTCGATCCATCGCGCAAAAGCTATCTTTTTGGTCGGAGCGTTTGATTCTTTGGCCGCGTTGGCGAAAACAAAATTCGTCGATAGGAGTTTTTTCCCCATGATTGATTTGTCAAAGATGTTTAGATGCAAATTTAGAACTTCGGATTATGTGAAAAAAATAGACGTTGATACGTATCTTTTCGTTAGCAAAAGCGATGAAACAACGTATATAGAAAATTCGAGAGATTTAAAATTAAGCGTCAAAAATTTGACGTATTATACCGAACTGGAAAACTTGACGCATAAAGAACTGCTTTGGAGCGACGCGGTGATGAATAAAATAAACGAGGTTGTGAGATGATTGAAATAGGATTTTTTTTTAAAAAATTTGTAACTTTTTTTCTGGAACCTTTGGGAATTGTCGTCGTTCTATTCGTAATGGGTTTGTACCTTTTATACGCAAAAAAAGAGGATAGGGCGAAGCTGTTTTTGCTTGGAGGACTCTTTTTACTGTTCTTATTTTCATACCCGCCATTCGCGAACTTTTTAATACAAAACTTGGAAAATCAATACTCAAAATACGACTATAAGCAAGAAGTTCGATACGTTCACGTCTTGGGTAATGGGCACAGCGTGGACCCAACGCAACCAATTTCTTCGCAAATAAGCGACGCCGGAACAAAAAGAGTGCTCGAAGGCGTGATAATTTACAAAAAGACTCCAAACTCCAAACTTATCTTCACGGGATACAAAGGCGATACCAATACGTCAAACGCGGAGATGAACGCAAGACTTGCGCTCGCTTTGGGGGTCGATAAAAACGATATCATCGTCAACGGTTGGCCTTTGGACACGAAAGATGAAGCGATTTTCGCGAAGAGCTTGGTTGGAAAAAAACCTTTCGCGCTTGTAACCTCCGCAACCCATACGCCGAGAGCAATGACGCTGTTTCGTTCACTTGGCATGAACCCTATCGCCGCGCCTACGAACTTTAACAAGAGCGAGTTTAAGGGTTGGCTACGAAAACCTTCGCCTTATTATTTCGAATTGTCGACTTTGGCGATTCACGAGTATCTTGGATTGTTGTGGGCAAAACTTAAAGATTGAAAAGAATTGTTTTATGCGTAAATAAGTTATTTTAAACTATGATGAGGAATGTCAATAGTAAAGTTTTTTAATTTTATTTAAGGAGTTTCATTATGAAGTACGTTCGTTTTTTTAATCAAATAGGAATAAAGGACGTCGCCATCGTAGGCGGCAAAAACGCGAGTCTCGGTGAGATGTACCAAAACCTCTCCGCCAAAGGCGTGAGCGTGCCAAACGGTTTCGCGACGACGAGCGACGCGTATTGGCTTCTGCTTGAAGAAAATAAAATAAAAGACGAAATAAAAGCGGCTTTGGAGGGTCTTGACATTTCCGACACCGCCGACCTTCAAAAAAGAGGCGCAAAAATCCGCGAACTCATACTCTCCTCAAAGCTTCCTCGCGCGATAGAGGAGGAAACGCTAGAGGCGTATAAACTGTTGTCAAGCGAGTACGGCTCGAAAAACATAGACGTCGCGGTTCGCTCCTCTGGAACGGCGGAAGATTTGCCCGACGCGAGTTTCGCGGGACAGCAAGAGACTTTTTTAAACATTGATTCCCCCGAAAAACTCCTTGAGAGCGTTAAAAAATGCTTCGCTTCTCTTTTCACCGACCGCGCCATAAGTTATCGCGCGAGCCGCGGATACGATCATCTAAAAGTGGCTCTTTCGATTGGAGTGCAAAAGATGGTGAGAAGCGATATTTCTTCAAGCGGAATCATGTTTACCATCGACACGGAAAGCGGTTCGCAAGATTTGATTCTTATAAACTCCATCTGGGGTCTAGGGGAAAACGTGGTGAGCGGAAGAGTGAACGCCGACGAGTTTTTCGTCTTCAAGCCGACTTTGAAAGAGGGAAAAAGGACAATCCTCAAACGCTCTTTGGGTAGCAAAAAAGAGAAAATGCTTTACTCGGACGACAAGCAAACGCGAAACATACAGACGAGCGACAAAGAGAGAAACTCTTTTTCACTCAGCGACGACGAGGTTGAAGTCTTGGCGAGACAGGCTCTCGCGATAGAAGAACACTACAAACGTCCAATGGATATCGAGTGGGCGAAAGACGGGGTTGACGGCAAGCTTTACATAGTTCAAGCGAGACCCGAAACGGTTCAAAGCAAAACTAGCGACGAAACGCTCACTAAAATATATTCGCTCAAAAATGGCGCGAACGCGAAAATTCTAACTTCCGGAAAGGCGGTGGGCGACAAAATCGGAAGCGGTAAAGCGAGAGTTATTCGCGATTGGAGCGAATTCGCCTCTTTCCTTGAAGGGGAGGTTTTGGTCGCGGACTCCACGAATCCGGATTGGGAGCCAATCATGAAAAAAGCCTCGGCGGTTGTGACGAACCGGGGAAGCCGCACTTGCCACGCCGCCATAGTCGCGCGAGAAATAGGCGTGCCGGCGGTGGTGGGATGCGGCGACGCGACCCAAATCCTTAGCAATGGCGACAGCGTCACAGTTAGTTGCGCGCAGGGCGACGAGGGATACGTATACGACGGCGTTCTCGAATACTCCGCGCGAACCATGGACGTCGGCGCTCTTAAACCAACGAAAACGAAACTCTTTATGAACGTGGGAAATCCCGCCGAAGCTTTCAACCTCGCCAAAATGCCAAACGACGGCGTCGGACTCGCGAGAATGGAGTTTATCATGAGCCACTCGATAAACGCCCACCCAATGGCTCTTATAAACTTAAACAAGGGCCGCCACGTCAAGGACGAGAGCGACATACTCGCGTTCGCGGCGGGATACGGTGACATGAAAGAGTTTTTTCTACAAAAAATTAGCGAAGGCGTCGGAACCATCGCCGCCGCTTTTTATCCAAAACCGGTCATCATCAGAACGAGCGACTTTAAGAGCAACGAGTATAGAAACATGAAAGGCGGATTTGATTACGAAGCGGAGGAGGAAAACCCGATGATAGGCTTTCGAGGGGCGAGTCGCTACTACGACGAAAGCTCAAGAGAGTCGTTCGAGTGGGAGTGCCAGGCTTTGAGGCGCGTGCGCGACGAGATGGGGTTGACCAACGTGAAAATAATGATTCCTTTCGTTAGAACTCCGCAAGAGGGACAAAAGGTCATAGAGATAATGAAGGCCCAAGGATTGGTTCAGGGAGAGAACGCTCTTGAGATATACGCCATGTGCGAAATTCCGGCAAACGTGATTTTGGCCGACGAGTTTCTAAAAATCTTCGACGGATACTCCATCGGCTCGAACGACTTGACGCAACTGACTCTCGGCGTGGACCGCGAAAGCGCGAAAATAGCCCATATATTCGACGAGAGAAACGAAGCGGTGAAACGAATGCTTCAAATGGCGATAGTCGCTTGCCAAAAGGCGAACAAGTACGTTGGCATATGTGGACAAGCCCCTTCGGATTATCCCGAAATAACGCAATTTTTAGTGGAAAACAAAATCGACTCCATTTCGCTCAATCCGGACTCTTTGTACAAAATGCGCGCTCTCGTGAGCGAAATAGAGGAAAAGATTTAATCAGTATTTTATCTTGGCGAGGTAAAGTCCGTTTGGAGGAGCGGGTTTGACTTTGTGGTTTATGGCGCCGCTTAATTTTTCAATGATTTCTTCTTCGCTTAGGTTTAGCAGAGCGCCAACCATAAGCCGTATTTGACTTCTTAAAAATCCATTCGCTTCAAAGTTTAGAACAACGCAGTCTTGGCGTTTGTACGCGAAGGCTTTGTAAACAACTCTCGAAGTGGAGTTGACGTCGCTTCCCGTTTTCATAAAATATTTAAAGTCATGCTCGCCTATGAAAAGTTTTACGTTTGTTTCTAAGTTCTCAAAATCGACGGAGTTTAAAAAAGTGAAGTAGTTGCTTTGAAACGGGTTGGACACCGACGCTTTTATGAAGTATCTGTACACGCGTTTTTTCGCGCCGTATCGGGCGTGAAAGTTCTCGTCCACCGCGTTTATTTTTTTTACTTGGATACTTGGGGGAAGCATGTCGTTTAAGACCGATTTTAGTTTTTTCAAATCCGACCAAAAAGAGGGCAAATCTGTATGAAACACTTGCCCGCTCGCGTGAACCCCTCTGTCGGTTCTACCACTTGGAACGGTTTTGGATTTAATCCCCAGTTTGAGTAAAACCTTGTTCACCTGACCAAAAACGGTGTTGCCGGTCTCTTCTTGAGTTTGCGAACCAAGATAGTTCGTTCCGTCGTACGCCAAGGTGATCGCGACTCTCATCAAAATCTATTTCGAATCGTTTTTCTATAAATAAAATACGTAACGCCCAGCCAAGCGAGCATGACGATGGGAATCGTGTAAAATCCGAAAAATCTTTGTATGCCGAGCGTCAAACCGTAAAATAGAACAATGCTCACAAACATATAGAGGTACGTGCGAGACTTTTGGTGCCTGGTGTGAACGACTCCGATGGAGGGGATTAAAAAGAGGCTCAGAAGAGGAAAAAAGCTTAGAAGCGTGTTCGTAATCAACATGTGTTTTTTTACGTCGGCTCTTTCGTCAGAGAGCCAATAGTCAAGCGGCGCCCTGTACTTGGTCAGGTCGGTCGTCATCGTGTCGTTTATGAACATTGTTTGAAAATTAATCTGAGTGAATTTTTCTTTGGAGTAGCTGTATCCCTGACCGTCGTCGAGTTTCAATCTCAACAGACCCGCGTCGTTGAGCACTTCGGCTTTTTTGGCGGATATCAATATCTCTTCAGTTTGTTTTTTGTTGAACAAAAAGACTTTGGAATACGTTCCATCGCCGTTGTCTTGACCAAAATACAAAAGCCAATCACCAAAACTATGCCCAAATTCCGAAGCGGAAAGGTTGAATTTCGCTTCGCTTTTTTTGTAGGAGATGAAATTTGCGGAGAGTATTTTCGCGTGTGGAAAGATTACGAGAAAGTCAAACATAAGTATTACCGCGAGCAGCGTTGTTTGTTTTAAAAAGGATTTAACGATAAAGCCGGGTTTGACGCCCAACGAGAACAAAACGACGATTTCGTTGTCGTTTGAGAGCTTAAAGATGGACAGAGTCGCGGCTATGAAAAACGTGATGGGCAGCGTGTAAAACAATATCTCTGGAAGCACGAATACGTAAAGTTTCGCCATCTCCGTAATAGTCAGCTGAATGACGGCGGTGTAGGTTGCGAGTTTTATAAGAAAAACGACGGAAGCGATAGCGAACAGCGGCAAAAAGATGGACGAAAATAAAGAGGATAAGTTCGCGATAATGTATTTTTGAAGTCTACGCATGATTAGTAATTTGCCTCAATGTAAGCCAAGATTGGGCTGTCGAACATGTAAACCAAAAAAGTCGCCAGCGCCAAAAATGGAACGAAGGGAACGCGTTTTTCCTCTTTGGATCCTTTTGAAACCAAAAGCATGACGGGAAGCGCCAAAAGGGCCGATAAAAATATGGCTACGAGAGTCAGTTTCAACCCTAAAAGCGCTCCCATGGTCGCGGCGACCATGATGTCTCCCTCGCCCATCGCCTCTATGAACGGAGTTCTGTCGTAGCTTTTGTTCCACGACGTTTTCGTTTTGAGTCCCGCTCTGTACACGGAGGAAGTCAGGTAGTAGGAGAGGGCGAAACGCAGCAGCGTGAAACCGCCGGCGAATAGCAGGGCGTTTTGCAGGTTGGCGACAATCCCGCTGAAACTCCAAGCTCCGATTACGGCGAAGAAAATAGCAAGCAAGTTTAAAGAATCGGGAACCATTTTGTATTTTAGGTCAATCATCGAAAGAGCCAAAAGCGTTAAAAAGCTAAGCGCTATGAAAAACACCGGAATGGAGAGGCCAAATTTTGCGGCCAAAGCCAAAAATATCAATCCCGAAGCCAATTCAACGAGAGGGTATTGAACGGAGATTTTCGTTTCGCAAAACGAGCATTTACCCCTCAAAAACAACCAGGAAAAAAGCGGCACGTTGTGCCATGGCTTAAGTTCGTTGGAGCAGGCGTAACAGTGGGAAGAGCCAAAAACCACGCTCTCTCCTTTTGGGATTCGTAAAATCACCACGTTTAAAAAAGAGCCAAAAAGCACGCCAAAAACAAACGCCAAAGTAAGTTCCATTATTTCAAACCTCCAAATCTACGTTCTATTTTCGCAAATTTATCTATCATTTTTTCCAACTCTTTCGTCGTGAAGTCCGGCCAAAGCGTGTCGGTGAAAAACAGCTCCGCGTAAGCCGATTGCCAAAGTAAAAAGTTTGAGAGTCTGTGGTCTCCGCCCGTTCTGATAAACAAGTCGACGTCGTGGGCGCAATCGAGTTTGTCGCTTATCGTCTCCACCGTTATGTCGCTATCGGAATTTTTAAGAGCGTTAATGGCCCGAATCATCTCGTCTCGCCCGCCGTAATTCAACGCCAAGGACTGAACCAATCCGTCGCAATGAGCGGTCTTTTCTCTAACCGTCGCTATTGTCTTTTGAAGCGTTTTGGAAAACGCTTTTATGTCGCCTATGGTCTCGAAACGAACGTTGTTTTCAAGGTAGGAGGGAAGTTCGTTTTTTAGATAAGTATCAAGTAGTTTCATCAAAAACTCAACCTCCAAACGCGGACGTTTCCAGTTTTCCGTGGAAAAAGCGTAAAGAGTCAGTCTTTGTACGTCCTGGCTGTTTGAGCAATAGGTCGTAATCTCTTTGACGACCTCCGCTCCAGCTTCGTGTCCTTTGACTCTTTTTTGCCCTTTGAGCTCTGCCCAGCGGCCATTTCCATCCATGACTATCGCAACGTGTTTAGGTGTGCCACTCACGCTAGACCTCTACGTCTTTGGCATTGTTGAGTATTTCAAACGCGACGCTCAGCTTGTCGTTTTTTGGAATCGAGGCCGTTTTTGATTTGCTTATGAATTCAACGGCGTTCATGTCGCTTCCAAAGCTCGAAGAGTCTTTGAGAATGTTGAGACACACCGCGTCGAGATTTTTGTTCTTAAGCATCGTTGTCGCGTTTGAGGTGGCATTGGACTCGTCCATCTCGGCTTTGAATCCGACTACGCATATTCCCTCTTTGTCGATTGATCCGAGGATGTCGATATTTTTTTTCATTGAAAGTTCGAATTTTTCGCCCAAAAGGTCTTTTTTGAGTTTTCCTTCTTGAACGAATTGGGGCACGTAATCGCTAACGGCCGCCGCCATGAAAAGATACGGTTTTTTTTGTATGCGGTGAATGTTTTCGTCGCGAACGAGAGTCGCTTTGGAAAGTTTTCCCTTTTTGGCGATGCGAATGGAATCGATGACGTATTCCAACATTTCAGCGGAATCTTCCACGTCTATCTTGTGCATGTCCGTTGGCAAATCGTTGTCAAACTTCGTGGCTATTAGATTGACGTCGGCGCCTTTGCAATAAAGAGCCGCCGCGAGCGACGAAGCCATTTTCCCGCTTGAAAAGTTGGACACGTATCTAACCTCGTCGATCTTTTCTATCGTTCCGCCGCCCGTGACGATCACCATTCTGTCCTTCCAAAACTCGTCTTTTAAAAGCTCGCGGCAAGACGCCCAAAAAACGTCGATTGGTTCGGCCATGGCTCCGTCGCCGGTCGTTTTGCAGGCGAGTTCTTTCGTTTGAGTGCTTATGATTTCATAGTTCGCGATCGCGAGCATTTTCAAATTCGCTTGCGTTATTGGATTTTGCAGCATGTTTGTGTTAGCGGATGGAGCGAGCACTTTGACTCTTGGGTAAGCCAGCGCGCATTGAAGCAACATGTTGTCCGCGATGGCGTTTGCCAGTTTCGCCATGGTGTTCGCGGTCGCCGGGGCGATGACGAAAAGGTCGGCCCATTCTCCGGCTTTTATGTGGTTATGGTCGTTCGTCCAAGATTCGTTCGCGTCGTCTAAAACTTGATTTGAAGTTAGCGTTTCAAACGTCAATGGAGTGACGAACTTCTTCGCGGCCTCGCTCATGACGACTTTGACGTTCGCTCCCGCTTTTACGAGAAGTCTAACGAGTTCGAGTGATTTGTACGCGGCGATGGAGCCCGTGACGCCAAGGAGTATTTTTTTGTTTTTTAATAAGTCGGATGGAATAGTCATGCGTAAATCTTTTTTTAATTTTGTTTGTATTTTATCTAAAAATACTTACATTAAATATTTTGATCGTCAACGATTTCTTTTTTAGTTTCCAAAAACCTGCTTCAAAAGAGAGGTCGTCTGCGCCACCGGATCTTTTCGTATCTCCGTCTCTTTGTTCGCGATCATTTTGAACAAACCGTCAATCGCTTTTTGGGTTACGAAATCGTCCAACTTCGCGTCTTTTTCGGATGGCAGGTATTCGTCGGCTCCAAAACTTTTCGCCACGCTCATGACTGAATTATTTTCGACAAAACCTTTGACGTTCGCCGTGTAAAATTCGTTAAAAGAGTCGTAGTAGGCGGCCACATTGTTGTCTTGCATACTTTTTTGAACGATGGGTTTAATCATGGCTTGCAAAGAGGTGGTTGTGTTGTTTTGAAAATATTTCGTCGCCGCGTCGTCGCCGCCGGCTAATATTTTTTTCGCGTCGTCCATACTCATCTTGTCAACGGCGTCGACAAAGATTGTCGCCGTTTTTGGAGCGGCCTCGGTCGCCGCTTTGTTCATGGATTTGATTAAATCGTCGGCTATTTCGTCTCCTCCGACTTTTCTAATCATGGTCTCCGCGTTGGCGAGTTTGTCCGGCAAAGGTATCTTGACGTTGGCGTTGTTTAGATAGCCGTCTTTTTTGCCAAGTTCCTTCACTCCAAAATCGACTCCCGCTTTTAGCGCTTCTTTGAGACCGCTTGTCACGGTCGTTTCGCTTAAAGTCGAAACGGTTGGCGTCGTCGTCTTAGCGGGAGTGGTCGTAGCCGGCTTACTAGTCGCTTTTACGACCTCGTTCGCCAAACCTGAGAAATCGAAGCTCAGCGCCGCGCTAGAAGTTAGCGCGATGGCCGCGAGAATGGATAGTATTTTCATTTTGTTCGCCTTTGTTTTTTTTGAATTTTATCTAAATTTTACGAATAAAAACAACTTTAAGATAATCGCTTTCTTTGAATTCGTCCAAGACTTTGAAGTCTTTTGGCAAAGAGAAACTCTCTAGGACTTTATACTTGATTTTTGACTCTTTAAACGCCGTCTTTATGAAGTCTCGAAACGCCATCATGCCAAAGTTCGCCGAGTTCGTCGAAGCGACTATTAGCCCGTCTTTGGAGGTTATCTGGATGACCTCTTTGAGGAGTTTTACATAGTCTTTATTGGCGCTGAAGGTTCGCTTCTTGCTTCTCGCGAAACTAGGTGGGTCGACCACCACCACGTCGAAGGAGAACTTTTTTCGCACGGCGTAGTTGAAGTAGTCGAAGACGTCTTCGACGATGATTTCTTGCTTACCCAAATCAATCGCGTTAACGACAAACTGCTCCCTCGTTTTCTCAAGGCTGCGTTTGGCGAGGTCCACGCTCGTGGTTCTTGTCGCTCCGCCAAGAGCGGCGAAAACGGAGAACGCTCCCGTGTAGGAAAAAGTGTTGAGCAGGGTTTTTCCCTTCGAGTATTTGTCCCTGATGGTTTTTCTCACTTCGCGCTGGTCCAAAAACACTCCGACCATCGCCCCATCATCCAAATATATCGCAAAATTAGCGCCGTTTTCTTTGACGACGAGAGGCTCGGGAGCTTTTTCCCCACAGACGAAATCGTCGTTTTCGTTGAGATACTCGCCCTTGGCCTCAAAGCGCTTTTTTTGATAAACGCCTTTGTAATCCGCGACGAGTCTGAGCGCTTCGAGTACGACGTCCCTAAACTCGTAGACGCCGATGCTGTACCAAGTGAGCAGGTAAAACCCGTCGAAATAGTCTATGGTTAAACCGCCAACGCCGTCGCCTTCGCCGTTGAAGACTCTAAACGCGGTCGTCTGGGAGTCTTTGAAAAACTCTTCTCTGTATTTAAGCGCGGACTCGATTTTGTTGGCAAAGTGCGCCACGTCTATTTTTTCGTTTTCATCGCGAGAAAGAACCCATCCAAAACCTTTGTTTTGAACGCCGTGATAGCCTTTTGCGACGAAGTTTTTTTTCTCGTCAAAAAGATTTACGAGGGTTCCCTCCGCGGCAACCTGGCTCCAGTCGAGAACGGACTCCTTTGATATTAAAGGATATCCGTCTTTAAATATTTGCGCGAAGTCCGGTTTTAGAGTAAGCCCTATTTCATGAGGCATTTTTTCTTCTCGAGCTTGTCGTACATTCCCAGCATGTTGAGATAGTCTTGATGCAGAGCCACGTTTATAAAAGTCTCGTCGCCATCCAAAATTCTCAGAGCTTTGAGAACTTTCTCTTTTGTGAAGACGTTGTACAAGGCTTCCTCGTACTCCGCAAACTCCAACTCCAACTCTTCCATGCGAGCTAGTTCCACTATGAGGTGGCCTAGTTTGTTTTGTGAATATTCAAAAATCTCAAGAGCCTCGTCCATTTCGCCAAGCTCCAAATGAATCTGCGCCTTAAACTCCAAAAGATTGAAGTTTTCCTCAAATATCACGCCAACGTACTTTTCCACGTTGAGCGAGTCTTCGAGTAGTTCAATCTCCATCATGACGTCTTGCGCGTCGTAATCTTTGAAGTTTAGCACCATGTCTCGAATCAGTTTTCCATTGTTTTTGTTGTTGTAAATCAAATCTTCGATTGGGTAAACTTCCGACATTCCCGGAACCAATATTTGACAGGAGTAGAAGCCGAGGTAGTCGTACTCTCTAAGGTAGCTTTCTTTGTCCATGTCATCTAATATCTTCATAAGAAAAGCATGCTCGTCTTGGGTGCTTTTTCCATCGTAGACGAACTCCGCGAGCTCGAAACTTTTTTTGGAGCTTAAAAAACCAAAACCAAGCTTTCCGTTTGAATCCACAAAATGCGACTCAAGGTTGAAGCTGTCGGCGACAACGCTCATGTCGAAAGTTGGCGTTTCAAAGCTGTCTAGGTTCTCAAGCGAGCGACCTTGCATGAGTTCCGTCATGGTGCGCTCAAGCGAAACTTCCAAGATTGGATGCGCTCCAAAAGAGACGAAAAGGGTGGAAGTCTTTGGATTGATGAGCGAGATGGCGGTTACGGGAAACTTGCCGCCCAAAGAGGCGTCCAAGACTTCGACAACGTAGCCAAGCGCTCTGAGCGCTTGCGCGTCTTTGTGGACTCTTGGAAAACTCTCCACGACCTCTCGCTCAAATACGGGAAGCGCGTAGCCGTTTTTGATAATCTCTATCTTCGCGTAGCGTTCGAAAATCTCGCTGAGAGCTTGAACTTGGGCCTCTAGCGGCGTGTTTCCAGTCGCCAAACCGTTGCTTACGTAAAGGTTGCTTAGGATGTTTATGGGTACGTAGACTTTTTCTTTAGTGGAGTTTTTTACAAAGGGAAGAGCGACTATTTTGTCCGCGTAATCGCTGTTGAAGTCGACCAAATCCTCGTCGCTAAGTTCGCCCGTTGGATCGTACGTCTCTTTTAGCTCCGCGTTTAAGTACGCGCCGCCAAATTCGAACGCGACTTCGTCGGGGTAGTACTTTCTATTTGGAAGATGAAAATCTATGAAAAAATTGTTCGTTTGAAGTCTCTCTATATACTCGCCCAAAGCGCTGGCCATCGAAGCGTCGCCCAGAACTCCCTTTCCGTTTGAGTATAGGTGTCTCGGCGCTTCGACTGAACTGAGATTTACGGAAAAGCAGTTTTCAAGCGGATGTTTTTGCTCTGAAAAATTGATCTCGCAACCAACGTCCTTTAAGACGCTTTTCATCTTCGCAAGTGACTCCTCTAACGTCGCGTCTTTGGACAAAAGTCTCATTTAGCGGGAACCCACTTGGCTTTTATGGCGGCTTTTTTCGCGGCTTTTAGCCTTACCGTTTTGTGTCGCGGCTTCTTTGTTTTGTCTTTGGGGAGCGGTGCGTGGGGAGTTGGTTCGAAACCCTCCATCTCTACTTCGGGTATCTCGCCTCTCATCATGTACTCTATGGTGGTGAACGCTTTTTCATCGTCGGGTTTTACGAACAAGACGCTCTCTCCCACTTCGTCCACGTAGCGAAGACGCTTAAAATAGCTTTGAGGTTCAAGCGGAAGGTCGAAATTCACTATGAGTTCGACATTTTGCAAACCAAGAGAAAGCAAAATCATATCGGTGGTTATGAGCAGGCCAAGCTCGCCATCGTTAAACTCTTTGGCGGCCGCTTGCAACTGCTCCGGTCTGTGATTGCCGTGAATCGCTAAGGCTTTGACGTTTTTGTCGTTTAGATATACGTTAAGCTCGTCCGCCGTCAGCTTGCTTTGAACGATAACCACGGCGCGCTTTTTGTCGACATTTTGAAGGTAGCGCTCAAGCATGCTCGCTTTGTCGTGTTGAGCGACGAAATAAACGCTTTGCTTCGTGCGTTTGCCCATGCTAATGTTGTCGTAATATTTTTTTTCTTCTTTAGGGGTCCCCGTTTCTTCAGACATATGATTCGTTCCTTGATTGTTTGAACGAATTATAGCTAAGTTGGACTGTTGATTTGAAAGGTTGTTGTTAGAATTGAAGAATTATATTGTTTTATTTGTGAGGTTTTTTTGTGAAAGTCGACTGGATGGGGTGAAGGGATTCTACATATAGCTAAAATAAGTAGCTTGATACCTATTAATTGATAATAAGCCCCTATATAAGCCCCTAAAATTTCTAGTATACGGCTTTAATTTGATAAATCTTTTTTAATTTGGATCAGTGCCATAAGCAAGTCATCAATTTCATTTTGACAAACATCAAAAATTACATCAGCGTCCAAATCAAAATAATGATGCGAGATAAAATCTCTAATGCCTTTAATTTTTTTCCATTCGATTGATGGATATTTTTCTAAGAGCTTTCTATCAGTAATCTTATCAATATTTTTAAGGCTCTCTCCAACTGCTATAAGCTTCATGCAAATACTGTCAAGCTTTTCTTGACCTTCTTTTGTGTCAATAAAATCATATTGAGTTTTTGCGTACTGGCATCTTTCTAGTACAGTTTCGATTGCATCAATTATTTGTTCAAGTATTTCAATTACTAGTCTTTTATCAAACAAACAATCCATCCTCTAAGATGCGCTGCTTTAAATAATTATTCATTTTAGGACGTAACCTTACAATATCTACTTTTTTTTGGAGATCATGTTCAATCTGCTCTTTTATAGCCATCATATTAAATAGTTTTGGTTGCATATCTACAACTATGTCAATATCACTATCCTCATTCGCTTCATCTCTTGCATAACTTCCAAAAATACCAATTTTTTGAACATGATATTTATGTTGAAACTCAGAAAGGTGCTCTGTTAAATAATCTAATATCGTTTTTCTCTCAAGCATAATTGACATAGAATTTTATTCCACTTTGTTGATTTTTTGTTAGTATAACATATTCACAAGCAAGATAGACTATTCGAAAGAACAAGCCTAGTGTCTATTTTTTAATAAAGTAAATAAGTTTTTATTTACGAAATAAACATCACGTCCAACTTTCATACTCTCTAGTATTCCTATGTTTTCTATATATCTAAGATAGGAAGTGGCAGTTTTTCTAGTAACACCTAATTCATCAACTAAAAAGTTGATTTTTATATATGGGTGTTTAAATAAAAGTTCTAGTAAATCTTTAGAATAGATTTTTGGAAGTTCTTTTTGAAATTGGTGTTTTGTATCTTGCATAATAAGTTTGATAGGCTCTATAAGTTTTATGCTTTCTTTTGAAGTTTGCTCAATTCCTTCTAGTATATATAAAATCCATTCTTCCCAAGAGTTTTTAGTTCTAACATCATTTAGAAGTCTATAATAATCACTTTTGTGTTTAATA
>ERZ889078.1690-NODE-1690-length-17131-cov-11.569161_pt1 | contig 17131 bp, 11 predicted proteins | sample MGYA00521266_ERZ889078 | MGnify/ENA primary metagenome ERZ889078 (study PRJEB32303, sample SAMEA104408618) | aquatic metagenome | biome: Brackish water; feature: Pelagic; material: water | place: Baltic Sea | collected 2014-06-16T06:34:00 | depth 76,534 m ...
GATGGCAATGATGGCAATGATGGCAATGATGGCAATGATGGCAATGATGTGCAATGATGAACAATGATGAACAATGATGGCAATGAATGGCAATAAAATCTTAAAGGTTACCAAAGATGTTTCCTGGATCGGTGTGCTTGACCCTGACCTGATCACGTTTGACGTAGTGATGGCAACAGAGTTCGGAACAACCTATAACTCCTATTTTATCCGGGCGGATAAGAAATGTATTATTGAAACCACAAAAGCTACTTTCCGTGATACTTACCTGGCAAAAGTGAGGGAAATGACTGATCCTTCCGAGATCAGCTACATCGTGATGAACCACACGGAACCTGATCATTCCGGAACATTAAAGGATCTGCTTGAGATAGCTCCTTCAGCGAAAGTTGTGGGAAGCGGAAATGCGATCCGATACCTGAAAGATCAATTGGGAATGGAGGTGCCTCATCTGATTGTAAAGGATGGTGACACGCTAGACCTGGGAAACAAGAAACTCAGGTTTATCGGGGCTCCGAACCTTCACTGGCCCGATTCCATCTATACATACCTTGAAGAAGATAAGATCCTGTTTACGTGTGATTCATTCGGTTGTCACTATGCCAGGGAAGAGATGTTTGATGACCTGGTTGGGGATTTTGATGATGCCTACCGCTATTATTTCGATGTGATCATGAAACCATACAGTCGGTTTATGGTACAGGCAATCAGTAAGATACGGTCTCTTGAGATCGACATAGTGTGCCCCGGACACGGTCCTATCCTCCGTAAGAATTGGCAAAAGTATGTGGATCTCTCTGAACAGTATGCCAGAGAGGCTATGGTTTTTCCACTTCCCAACAGGGTTTTCATTGGCTATGTTTCAGCGTATAAAAATACGGGTTTGATTGCTAAAGAGATCGCTGCAGGGATCAGGATGGCTGGTTCGTTTGATGTAGACCTCTGCGATATTGAAACTATGGAATTAGCGGTGATAGAGCAAAAAATTATTGAAGCATCCGGAATTATCCTGGGAAGCCCAACCTTCAGTCAGAACGTGTTATTGCCTGTATACCAGGTATTTGCCCTTATTAACCCAATCAGGGACCGGAACAAAATCGCTGCCTCGTTTGGATCTTTTGGATGGAGCGGGGAAGCTGCTAAAATCATTGACTCCGCACTTAAGGTTCTCCGGCTGAATGTATTTACCGATGGGTTGATGATCCGGTTTACTCCACACGAAGAGACAATCAAGCAATGTCATGACTTTGGCAAAGCATTCGGACTGAAGATGCTTGAAGCAAAGAGGGATTAGACGACGCTAACCGTCATAATAAATGATAGAATTTCGAGTTAATTGATTATGCAAAGAGGTTTCGCTTACATTCTTATTATCCTGTTTGCCGGAGTTACAGCATGTACTCCTGAGTATAGGCTTGCCAAGGATTTTCGTAAAAACCCACCGGAATTTTTCTTTCATGTTACCCCTCCTAAATTGCTGTTCAAATACAACCATAAAGGAGAGTTGGTAGAGGATCTAAAGCGGATGAACTCTGCTGAACAGGATTCTGCCCTCTTTTTTTCCAGCGGGTTTATCCAGTATATTAATGACTCATTGTTTCTGGAGAATTATGTAAATGGTTTCATGGATGAGCTCCGGAATCTTCAACTGGTTGTCTTTATTGGAGCTGAGGCTGATTCTTTCCTGCTGGGTCAACCGCAATCCTATGAGCTTTCAATTGCACAGATCCAGGTGGATGAATACTTCTACCCCTATGAGGATGAGGAATACTTCTATGACACCCTGTTTTATAAAAAATTCGACCTTGATGCAGTTGACTTTTCTACTTGGCTGGAATTGAGTAAGATAGGTGGTCCAAATCAAGTAAAAACCATCCTTTATTCTTCCCACATGGCTTCCGATAAACTAGAGGGGGAGTTTTTTGTAGATCCTTTCCGACAGCATGTTAAATACAGTTATACAATTGACTCCCTGGGGATTGAAGATATAAATAACATATCTGCATATTTGGGGAAAGTGCATGCCAGCTACCTGTATGATTTTTTCCTCAATCAGTACATTGCGTTTAATCTTCCCAAGGGGTTCCAACCCCTGGTATATTATCACTACAATCGCTACAGGGATAGTTTTATCCCGGTAGAAGATGAGCGGTTTGAACTGCTCGAAGACAATTAACCATAGGGGACATCATGAGTGAGATCTTTTATCCTGCTTACAAAGAGGGCAAACTGGATCCTCATGCCAGTCAGTTTCTCACAGCTATTGCCGCCGCCGATCTTCCTCCGTTATCGGAATTGACTCCAAAGCTGGCACGTGAGCGGAATATCGTTAAGGCTTTCTCTTCCAAACCGGTTCCTGTTGCTTCTATCCGAAATATCTTGATAGAAGGGCCATTCGGAGAGATTCCCTTGCGGATTTATACGCCGGAAGGAGAGGGCCCATTCCCGGTGCTGGTCTATCTTCATGGAGGCGGATGGGTGGTTGGAACGCTTGACGATTATGACGCTGTTTGCACCATTTTATCCAGTAACTCCGGATATGTAGTTGTAGCTGTTGATTACCAGCTCTCTCCGGAAGCCCGTTTCCCGGTTGCTTTAGAAGAGGGATATGCCACGCTGGAATGGGTAGCTGATCAGGCTGATGCCATTGATGTGGATCTCTTGCATATTGCTGTTGGCGGCGACAGTGCCGGTGGGAATATGGCTACAGTCATCGCCTTAATGGCACGCGACAGGGGAGGACCTTCGGTGCATTTTCAGCTCCTGATTTGTCCGGCCACTAACCTGGCTGAGACAAATACCCTTTCATACCGGCAATTTGGTTTTGGTCTTTGGGTGCCTGAGGTGTTGATGCAATGGTACACAAACCATTATCTTGAACATCCTGAAGATGTAAAGAATCCCTATGCCTCCCCGCTACTTGCCAGTGACCTGTCAGGGCTTCCGCCGGCTTTCATTGTGATTGCCGAATTTGATATCCTTCGGGATGAAGCTGAATCCTATGGCAAACGTTTACAACAGTCAGGTGGGGATGTGACAATGAAAATATACCCCGGCCAGATCCACGACTTCGTTATCTTTGGCAAGGTAATGCCTGAAGCCGAAAAGGCGCTGGCAGATTGCTGTAGAGCACTGAATGGCGTAAGAGGGAAGAGGGAAATTAGGAAAATAAGAAAGTTACCACAATAGGCACATAGAACACAATAGAACTAATGTGCCCTATTGTGACTAATGTGGTAAAAAAAAAACTGAACGGGAGCCCCGCTATGCGAAATAAAAACCTTTTCCGATCCGCCTTTTACCTGGCGATCGTCACCATCGTTTACAACCTTATCGAGGGTATTATCTCCATGGCTCTGGGTTATTCTGATGAAACCCTGGCTTTGTTTGGTTTTGGTGTTGACAGTTTCATTGAAGTGATCTCCGGAATCGGGATTATGATGATGGTAATCCGTATCTGGAAAAACCCTGGAAAATCAATCACATCGTTTGAAGTCACGGCATTGCGGATCACTGGTATCGGGTTTTTCTTTCTCTCGGCCGGATTGGGTGCCGGGGTAATCATCAACCTTATCCAGGGGCATAAGCCCGAAAGTACATTCTGGGGAATTGTGATCTCAGCGATCTCTATCCTCACGATGACCTGGCTTGTTTGGGCTAAAAAACGGGTTGGAAGAAAACTCAATTCTGACCCTGTCATAGCTGATGCCAATTGCACCATGGTTTGCCTGTATATGTCGATCGTACTGTTGATCTCCAGCCTGATCTATGAAATCACCGGTTTTGCCTACATCGATGCAATCGGTGCTGCCGGACTCATCTGGTTTTCCGTGAAGGAGGGAATGGAAGCCATGGAAAAAGCAAAGAAACGGAGCTACGCCGAATGCAGTTGTCATACTTAATCCGGTATTCTCCAGCTAATTCCCATTGAGATGAGATTATGCCTGTGGTTGATCCCGGTGCCGAAAGAGAAATCAGCCTGCAGGTTTTCCCGGATCAAATAGGTGAGTCCATTGTCGTAACTGAGAGAATTGTATTCCATATCGGCCAGGGTACCGTAGACCTCTGTAAAAAATCCAAGTTTTTCAGTCAAACTGAAGCCCAGAGAGGCTGAGTAGAATAGATTTCCTGGTCCCAACCCATAATAGCTATACCCAACGTTGTACCCTATAGAGAGGAATTTCGCAATGGGGTGGGCCAGTGCAAGACGAACATCTGCCCCCGCTTTTTTAGATGTAAACCCCTCTGTGCCTGAAGGGATGGAGAAGGTCGTCAGGATTGCCAGTTGGACTTTACGGTTAATCAACCTGAATTTAGCTCCCACATCGATATTCCCAAGACCAAACCACGATTGATTTGCTGTATCTGTCTCCAGATGACGGTACCGTAAAGATGTTGTTAATCGTAATTCAATGTTATTACCGATTCCGTACCGGAACAAACTTCCTGGAAGCACCAATATCTTCAATTTATCAATAACCTCCAACGATCCACCAGTTTCAAGTTGAAAGCGAAATTTCGGAACGGTCGATGCCGATTCTGTCTGATCAGGCCTGTCGGTGATCATCACCTGAGAAAAAGCACCGGAGCTAACCAGTGTGAATATGAACAGGATAATATAATTTCTCATGATTTCTTTTTTCAAACCAGTTTTATCGGTTCCATTTAAGAGCTCTTTTTTTTAAGGTCTGCACGAAGACCCCAATAGAGAACCAACAAACCAATAATTTGTATGATATGGAAGATGCCGTTGTGATCGAATTTCCAGATAGATGTGAAGGATATTGATTCAGAAGCCTGGATGGCTGCAGCAATTATTGTGATGAGAATCCCCAGGGCCATGAACCAGGCACCCCGAATTTGATTTCTGAATCCCAGGATGATATAGACCACAAGAGAAAATAACATAGCGATTGCTTCATATAGAATGAACACCAGGAAAGATCCTGGAATTATTAAGGTGACGAGATAAAACAGGGTGCCTGTTACTATCAAAACAGGAAGGACAAATTTTGGAAGATCTCCCTTTGTCATGTCAAAGGTAACACCTACAACAAACATTGAGATGGCAAGGCCCAGTGCCAGGTTCAGAGGCTGCCAGAGAATGTAATTCAGCTGGTGTGACATCTGAAAACCATGAGCGATGGCACCGGTCAACGCAGCAAACGCCAGCAAACCAAATGCCCATGTCCAGATCTTACCTTTTTTCGGATTGAATTGCTTACCAGCCTTGAAGGTAAGAACGCAGACAACAAGAGCAACCAGTGCCAAAACAACATCCGTAGCTGCGGTAGTTTGTTCGGTAGGGATCTCTATAAAGTTCACCATCTGCTTCGGGCATAGGATATTGCAGACTGCTTCGTGAAATCGCCCTTCAGGAATTTGAAATACCCTGCAACAGCAATCATCGCTGCATTATCTGTTGTGTACTCAAACTGCGGTATAAAGGCATTCCAGCCCTCCTTGTCTGCGGTCTCCAGCAGTGCCTTCCTTAAGGCAGAGTTTGCCGATACGCCACCGGCGATTGCCACATCAACGATCCGCGATCCGTGATCCGGGATCGCATATCGCGTATCGCGTATCTCTTCGACTGCAAGCTTCAACTTCCCCATCAATATCTCAACAATTGTTGCCTGGATCGATGCACAGAGATCCCTTTTATTTTCCTCGATGAATGCAGGATCCTTTTTCAGCTCATCCCTGATAAAATAAAGGATTGAAGTTTTAAGTCCGCTGAAGCTGTAATCAAGTGCCGGGATGTTCGGGCGGGAGAAGGAAAACCGTACGGGGTCACCTCCTGCAGCAAGCTTGTCGATTATTGGACCTCCGGGGTAGGGGAGTCCAAGGATCTTTGCTGATTTGTCAAAAGCCTCTCCTGCAGCATCATCGATGGTTTGACCAAGCACCTCCATATCAAAATAGTCACGCACCAATACAATCTGGGTATGGCCACCGGAAACTGTCAGACAGACAAACGGGAATGAAGGCAGAGGACGCTGGTTCTGCGGATCTTCCAGGAAATGCGCCAGGATGTGCGCCTGCATATGGTCAACTTCGATCAGGGGAATCTCCATCGCGAGGGCAAAGCTTTTAGCAAATGATGATCCAACGAGAAGCGAGCCAAGAAGCCCCGGGCCCTGTGTAAAGGCCACCGCAGCAAGTTGATTTTTACGTATATTTGCTCTCCGGATTGCGGCTTCAATCACCGGTACTATATTTTGCTGATGAGCACGGGATGCCAGCTCAGGGACCACACCCCCGAACTCCTTGTGGATCTCCTGGTTGGCAGTAACGTTCGACCGTACAATGGTTCCTTCAACCACTGAAGCGGAGGTGTCATCACATGAAGTTTCGATACCGAGAATAAAGGGTGGCATTGAATTTATTTATCAGGTTCCAAAAGGCAAAAGTAAAATAAAAACAGTTGGTAAAATAGGGCTCTATCTGGTTACGGTCTTGATCGCTTTGGTCTTCACCCTTTATCTGGTGTTGCGTGATACCTGGGTGCAGAGCCTTGCCATACAGATGACCGCTGATTACCTCTCCCGGGAAACAGGCGCTACGTTCCGCATCGGGAACTTTGACCTCTCCTTTCACAATGGATTTACTATCGAAGATATCCTGGTGAAAGACCACCATGATACTACACTCTTTTCTGCCCGCCAACTTAGCATTAAACCTATCTGGTTCAGCCTTTCCGGAAGAACCATCACTGTGCAGAAAATTCTGATCAGCCAGGGGGAGTTTCAGCTCCTGAAACACAGGAATGATTCAGTTCTAAACCTGGTTGCTATTATTAACCATTTCTCTTCGGCCGACACCATCCCTAAAATACCTGATACAACACCTGCAGCACCCCTTTCGATCAGATGTAAAAGGATAATCCTCGAGGGCATCCGGTTTCATTACCAGGATGAAACCAACCCCGGTACAACTCAAGGAATGGATTATACCGACATCGATGTAACGAATATTGATCTGGATATATCTAACGTAAGAATTGAAGGAGATACGATCAATGCGATGATCAATCACCTCACGGCCAGGGAAAAATGCGGAATCTACCTGCATAATTTTCAGGGTGATTGTAAGGTCAGCGATCAGTTTATTACAGTGGATGACCTGAAGCTGACAACCGACAATTCAAACCTTTCACTTGATTTTGCATTCCGTTACAATGGCTTCATCGCGTTTACCGATTTTCTGAAACAGGTAAGGATTGAGGCCGACATTCAGCCATCGGAGTTTGATATGACGGATATAGGATTTTTCGCTCCCGAAGTAAAGGAAATGCGTAACCGTATCAGGTTCGATGGTGATATAGCAGGGACAGTGGCTAAGCTCAGAGCAGATAACTTAAAGCTGGCATTTGAAGAAAACACCATCTTTAATGGTAATATTTACATTGTTGGACTTCCCGATATCAGCGCATCCTATGTTGATATGAGTATTAAAAACTTTACAACAACAGCCAAAGATATCAGTGCTTTCAAGATTCCGGGAGATCCCGGGAGTGTGGAAATTCCTGAATTGATCGGGAATTTAGGCCTAATAAGGGTAAAGGGCGATTTTACCGGTTTTATTGATGATTTTATAGCCCAGGCGGAAATCCGGACAGATATCGGATCCGCAAAAACAAATCTGCAGTTGAAACAACCTGTAAAAAGGGGACCTTTGGCATATCAAGGTGAGCTGGGGATCACCTCATTCGACGTAGGAAAACTGATTGGAAATTCAGAAATGTTAGGCAAGGTCACTTTACGGGCCAACCTTGACGGTAAGGGCCTTTCGTTTAATGAAGCCGATCTTTTAATGCAATTGAAGGTCGATTCAGCCATGCTAAACAGGTATAATTACAAAAACATAACTCTCAATGGCTCACTTATCCGGAAGAGATTTTTCGGTGATTTAACTGTGGATGATTCCGATTTGCAGCTCACATTTCACGGAATGGCCGATTTTAACGACAGCCTGGCAGTTTTTAAATTCGACTCACGGGTCGACCATGCACAGCTGTTCAACCTGCATCTACTAGAACGAGACTCGGTAGAGATCTTCTCAGCTTCAGTGCAGGCCGACTTCAAAGGAAATTCAATTGATAATATTGTCGGGACAATCGATCTGCGGAATATCTCATACTGGGAAGGGAGAAACAGGGCATTCATTGATTCCCTGCTTATCATGACAAACGCTGACTCGTCAGGACAGAAAACCTATGAAGTGAGGTCTGATCTGCTGGATGCTGATTTTACCGGTGAGTTTGCCTTCAGTAAACTTGTGCCATCAGTAGTTACCTTCATCCGGAATTACCTGGCCAGCTTTCAGATGCGACAGGATTCAACTATGAAATACCATTATTCAGGACAGGAGCTGAACTACCAGATAACGTTCAGGAATACGGCTGAAGTTACAGCCATTTTTCTCCCATTCCTGGAAATCGCCCCGGAATCATACCTGAAAGGCAATTATAATGAAGCTGACAAGATACTTACACTAACGGGTCGGTCACCTTTGCTGCATATCAGAGAAATGCAGCTGGAAAATTGGTCCATTGATGCCGAAACCCGCAGCGATGATCTCTCCGTGCAGACGGGTTGTGACAGGCTGATCATGAATAAGTCGAAACCAACAGATACGGTTTATATTCAACTTGACACACTCTTATTAACTGCCAGCGCCCGTCATGACAGTATCCTTTACAAGGTAAGCTCAGCTTCAGAAGAAGACTACAGCTTTTTTGAAGGATTCCTGACTTTTCTGGAAGATGGGAGCGTGAAAATTAAACTGGATGAACTTGACTTACAACTGGCCGGTAATCCATGGACTATTTCGAAAGATAATTATGTGATCCTGGATACCTCCATGATCGTAATTCACGATCTTACCTTTATGAGCGGCAACCAGTGGTTATCACTGAATGGGAGGCTTACCCGCAATTTTCTGGATACCCTTGATCTGACCTTCAATGGGGTAAATGTCTCTCAACTGGATTATTTTTTCTCAAATCCCAATATTGACATCGACGGGATCCTGTCAGGAGATCTGAAAATCACAGATGTCTATAATGAGTTGTCAGTCTATTCTGATCTGAAGCTTGACAATTTCAGTTTCAACAGGCAGCATCTCGGAGATGCCGTTTTTCGGGTGAACTACAACAGGGCTGAAGATAAACTTGATGTGGTCTCAGAAATAATATATACCGGAAATATTGGCCAGAGTATCCCGTTTTCCCTTACAGGAAGCTATTACACAGCAGCGCCAAATCCGCATTTTGATTTCGACCTGAAGCTGAAGAACCTGAACCTCAAGATGCTTGAACCGTTTGTTTCAGGTTTTATGTCCAGGCTGACAGGTCTTGTATCTGGGGAGATCAGGATTGATGGTACCCTTCAGGAGCCTGCATTAAAGGGTGAGTTAAGACTGATGCGCACCGAGTTCAATATCAGTTACCTCAATGTTCCCTATTCGGTTGCCGATATCATCACCATTGAGCCGGATAAATTTTCCTTTAACAATATGGTTCTATACGACTCCCTGGGAAATAAAGCCTACCTGAACGGGTCTTTTAATCATAACTATTTCCGCAATCTAAGCCTGAATCTGAATATCCGAATGGATGACTTTTCAGCCTTCAGGAACACATATGCCCAGAATAGTATCTTCTACGGGAATGCAAGGTCGAGCGGAACGGTTGAAATCGTTGGTCCTATCGACTACATTGTTGTCACTGCGAATGCCAGCACTGGCCAGAACACCAATGTAACGATACCGATTAACCTGACCCAGGCTGTTGGACAGGTGGATTACATTGTTTTCAAGCAACCCAGGGGAGATTCTCTTGAGAATGCAACGAAGCTGAGCAGACCAGCCTCTTCAACGGGATTGACCCTGGCCATTAGCCTTGCCGTAAGGCCCGATGCCCAGGTTGAGGTATTATTCCCCGGTCAACTTGGAAATATCAAAGCAAACGGATCCGGGAACATCTCCATGGGGATGAACCCTTCCACCCCTTTCAGCCTTCATGGAAGCTACTCGATCAGCAAGGGCTCATTTCTTTTTCAGATGAAAAACCTGATTCGGTTGCCCTTCGCCATTAAAGAGGGAAGTTCTATCTCATGGACTGGTGACCCTACTGATGCAAATATATCGTTATCTGCAATATACAAGACAAAAGTTCCACTGTCGGGACTAAGTTCTGAGACATCGACTATTCAGGGCCGCATTCCGGTTGAGTGTATTATACGCCTCAACGGAAAGCTGATGAACCCAATCATGTCATTTGGAATAGCCTTACCATATGCCCAGGAGAGTGAGAGAAATATGGTCTATAATGCTATCGATACAAGCAATACTGCGGAGATGACACAGCAGGTTTTATACATTCTGGTAATGAATCAGTTTAAACCGGTCGCAGGTGGCTCGGGTGGAGCAGTTGATGTAGGCGGTGCATCACTTTCGATTGTAACTAACCAGATTAACAGTTGGCTCTCGGGGATGTCTCAGAATCTGAACATCGGTGTCAATTATCAGCCAGGATCTTCAACTGCAGGCCAGGAGATCGACATGACTGTCTCAACACAACTGTTTGATGACAGGTTGTTAATAGATGGAACATTTGGTATGTCATCTTACAAGAATACTACTTCTGCTCAAGCCAGCACTATCGTAGGTGATATCAATGTTGAATACCTCCTTACCAAGAACAGGAGATGGAGAATACGGGCATTCAACCGGACCAATACCATCGACCTCCTCAATAATAACGCCCCTTACACACAAGGTGTCGGGATCTCTTTTCAGCGTGATTTTTACAAATGGGGAGAATTGTTTCGCAGATCAAAAACAAAGAAAAAGGAGTGATATGAAAGCTCAAAACCATATTCCCCACCTTCTCCTGTTACTTCTCCCTTTGGGACTGTGGTCGCAGGTAGTAATTGACGAAACTGACATGCCGAATGCCGGAGATACACTTCGGGTGAGCATGACAAGTACAGTCCCGGGAAACTACCACCAGACCGGACGTGATACAACATGGAACTTTTCAATGCTGGAGCCGATGAACCAGCGAATAGATACGTTCGTAATGATGACAAGCACACCCCCCGAATATTGGTTCTATTTTATCCCTAACGTAGTTTCAAACCTGGCCAGTCCAAGGGGAAACAGCGAGTTATTTCCCGGACTTCCTGTTACGCAATCGTTCACATTTTTTAAAAGTTCAGGCGAAGCCTTTGTGGATAACGGCTTTGCATTTAAGATTCAGGGCGTTCCAATTGCTGCCAAATTTAATACCCCGGATAAATACTATGCTTTCCCTGTGGATACGAATGCAAGCTGGGCTTCAACTTCTGCGGTTGCAATTGATTTTCCCGGAATGTTCTATTACTCAACCCAGAGAGCTCGTACCTCTTTTGTGGATGGATGGGGGACCGTTATCACACCGTTTGGATCATTCGAATCCATCAGGGTTCGGTGTGACCTATTCCAACACGACAGCATTTTCATCGAGTCCATGGGGTTTGGCATCGGCACAGACCGAAACATAACTGAATACAAGTGGTTAGCTGAACATATGGGGATCCCTGTTTTGCAAGTGAACAGCGAAGGTTTGATCGTTACGGCGACATATCGCGACAGCACCCGGCTTCCCTCACTTCCGCTCTCCGTTTCCCTTGGCCCCGATACAACTGTGGATAAGGGTACCATGGTTACATTCCATGCAGCAGTCTCAGGAGGTGCTCCACCTTACAGATTTATCTGGAACACGTTGGATACAACCCAGTCGTTAACGGTGTTGATGGATTCCACAACCACTTTTGGAATCGTTGTCATCGATGGCCTGAATACATTCGTTTCAGACCAGAAGCTGGTTACTGTTGTCTCCCCTGGGATAGAGGAACAGAAGACCCACTTGCTAAACATATTCCCGAATCCGTCAAATGGGGCTATCCGTATATCTACTCCGGATATTTTTCAAACAGGTGATGTGATAGTATCTGATTGGAGCGGAAAAGAGATTTTGAGAAGGGAGCTGAAAAACACAGCAATATTCCTTGAAATGGACCTTTCATCTTTTCCGGCAGGAATGTATTTGATCCGGTTGGTAACGGAAGATAAGCTATATCATGGGAAAGTGATATTGATAAAATAATGTGAGCCGCCATGAATGGCGGCTGTACAGAATGGCGCTGATATAGATTGTAGAGCCGCAATTTATTGCGGCTGGCAAAAAGGGACGAGGCATGCCTTGTCCAAACGGGCATGAAGGGATGAAGGGATGGAGGAATCCTGAAATAATTCGTAAATCGAAATGAGTTTTGCTGTTTACAGGAGTTCTGCCGGATCAGGAAAAACATTTTCTCTGGTTAAGGAATATTTGAAGATGGTACTGGTACATCCTCAAGGGTTCCGTCATATTCTGGCTATCACCTTCACTCATAAAGCAGCCAACGAGATGAAGGATCGGGTAATGAAAGCGTTGAGCGATCTTTCCCAAACCCATGAAATCATCCCTGAGGGATCCTCAGGACAGATGCAACTAAGCCTGATTGAGGAGACCGGGTTAGACCTGGTGGAGTTGTCCCGTAGAGCCGGAGAGGCGTTATCCCTGATTCTTCATCACTATTCTGAATTCTCTATAGGAACCATCGATAGCTTTTCCCATCGTATTATCCGTGCTTTTGCTCACGATTTCGGATTGCCGGTCTCATTTGCTGTGGAGCTGGAGGCGGAGGAGCTTTTAACAACTGCTGTGGACCTCTTGCTGGAGCGTGCTGGTTCCGACGAGGAACTCACCAGGCTTCTTGTCAGTTTTCTGGAATCCAGGATGGAGGAGGACAAAGGATGGAATATAGACAGGTTACTGGTCTCTTTCGCCAAACTGCTCATGGATGAAGAGGGTGAAACCCATGTGAGAAAACTTTCCTCACTCACTCTCGATGATTTTAACAGCATCAGCAAGCAGCTGCATGCCCGGATCCGATGGATTGAACAACAGTTTAAAGAGCTGGGAGAGAAAGCACTGAAGCTGATTGACCTCAACGGGATTCCTCACGGCTCATTCTATTATGGAAAAACCGGGATCCCTGGGTATTTTGTATACCTGGCCACAGGGAGAATGGATAAGCTGGAGCCTGGCAGCCGGGTGATTACCACACTGGAAAAGGATAAATGGACAGGACCAAAAGCCTCATCAACTGATATTGCAGCAATACATGAGATCAAGTCGGAATTGCACGGGATCTGTCAACAATCTGAAGCGTTGCGAAATACACAATCACAAAGCTATCATCTGGCTAAGTTATTGACCAAAACTATTTATCCCCTTGCTGTCCTGAATGAGATCGGACGGGTACTTGAGGGATTTAAACGTCAGCATAACCTGGTTCACATTTCCGAATTCAACAGCCGTATTGCCCGGATCGTCATGCACGAACCTGTCCCATTTATTTATGAACGGTTGGGTGAGAAGTATCACCACCTCATGATTGACGAGTTCCAGGATACATCCCGCCTCCAGTGGCTAAATTTTGTCCCGCTTATGGAGAATGCTCTTGCTGGCGGATATTTCAACCTCGTTGTTGGTGATGGGAAACAGGCTATTTACCGATGGAGGAATGGAGACGTATCGCAGTTTACATCATTGCCGGCCCTTCCCGGCCGTGATGAAAATGAACTGATCCGACAGCGAGAGACTCTCTTCTTACAGTATTTTACCGAACATCATCTTGACTCTAACTACCGGTCATCACCGGAAATCGTGACCTTTAACAACCGATTCTTCCGTTGGCTTTCTCAGCACCTGGATCCCGGCTTACAGGATGTTTACAAAGATCTGGAGCAAAAAACTTCCGCCCTCACTGAGGGGGGGTATATTCGTCTGGATGTCATCACCGGGGAGGATCCGGATCTGACGTATGCTGAATGTACAATAAACCGCACAGAAGAGATAATCAACAAGCTTCTGACAGGAGGATATGCACTCCAGGATATTGCCATTTTATGCAGGACCAACAGGCAGGCCGGACGAATTGCAAGGGAGCTGATCCTTCGTGGGATAGACGTGGTCTCATCAGAATCCCTCTTGTTGTCGTACTCACCGGAAGTAAGGTTTATCACCGAATTGATCCGGTTCCTGTTTGATCCGGCCAATACCATCATCCAGGCCTCGATTGTGAACTACCTCATGAATGCCGGAAGACTCAAACAGAAGAAAGCGGATTTTCATATGTTGGCAACTGAAATTGGCCGGTCTGTTCACCCGGAAGATAACCTTATGTTGATTCTGAGAAACAATGGGCTAGACCTTGAAAAAGACACCTTACTCAGTCTTCCGGTTTATGATCTCTGTGAAAAGCTGATCCGGACGTTTAGTCTGGATCAGGAGGCGGATCCCTATGTCCAGTTCTTTCTTGATGCCGTAATAACATTTGTGGAGAAAGAGACCCATAGCGCTGCCGATTTCCTGGAATGGTGGGATCAGCATAAAATGAAACTCTCTATCGTCGTACCCGAAGGAGTTGATGCTGTCAGAATTATGACAATTCACAAAGCGAAAGGACTTGAATTTCCGGTTGTTATTTTTCCGTTTGCAGATGAGAACCTATTCAAGGCAAATAAGAATTATCTGTGGGTTGAGTTGCCCCCTGGAGACAAGACAGGACTTAAATCCGCCTTTTTGCCAGTCGAAAAGCAGATGCTGGATACTGTTTATGCTGACCGGTTCAGGGAGGAACAAATCAAATCAATGCTAGATTTGGTGAACTTGCTTTATGTCGCTCTGACCCGTCCGCAGGAACAATTATATATTATAACTGCTTCGCCCCCAACCAACATGGAGGAGCTGAAATCGCTTCCAGCTTTCTTTTCGGCATACCTGCAATCAATCGGTGTTTGGGAAGAGGCTAAATCAACGTATGAGTTTGGAATATTCACTCCCATGCAAAAAACATCCCGGAAGAAGCGGGGGGGGATTCGGGTACTCTCATCCATGCCATCGTCAGACTGGCGTAAAGCTATAAAAATTCGCCAGAGGGCTCCTGAATTCTGGGATATGGAGGATCCTGCAGGAAAAGTTGATTTTGGGAGCAGGATTCACGCAATCCTGGCAGATATCAGGGTAGCCCCGGATCGGGAAGAGGCTTTGAAGAGGGCTCTTCTTTCAGGAATGATATCCCGTGAAGAGGAGCCATCTATTCGTGAGATGTTAGACACGGTTGTATCCCATCCACTTCTAGCAAGGTATTTTCATGCTGAAGTCGTGGTTAAGACTGAACCGGAAATCCTGCAGGCTGAGGGAGAGTCATCCCGTCCTGACAGGGTAGTCTTTGATGGAATAGAGGTGACAGTAATCGACTATAAAACCGGAAAGAGATCGCAATCACACCGAAGACAGATTGAAAGATACGGCCAGCTTCTTCAGGAGATGGGCTATCAGCGGGTGAGGAAATTATTGGTGTATGTTGGGGGAAAGGTTGACGTTGAAGAGGTAGTGGATTATTCACACCCCGGCCCCCTAAAGGGGGAGTAAGTCCCCTTCAGGGGATTTAGGGGCAATAAAATGGACTCATAACCTCATGAAAAAAACATGAAAATGAACAACGAAGAACCGGTTAAAGCGCTGTATCAAAGAACGTTTGGCGAAAGGGCTGACGGCATTGTCAGGCTTCCGGATTCCGGGTCTAACAGACTCTATTTCAGACTTAGCGGAACGCGTGGAACGGTAATTGGCGTATACAACAACGACCGGAAAGAGAATGAAGCCTTTCTGTCATTCACCCGTACATTTGAATCCCTTATACTGCCTGTCCCTGAAATCTTAGCAGAGGATCTGCAGAAAAATTGCTACTTATTATCGGATCTGGGTGATCAGACACTATTCTCCGAACTGGTCGCAAAGAAGAAAGTGGAATCCGGATTTCCTTCTGCCATACTGAATCTTTATGAGCAAGTACTTAAGAGGCTCCCTATATTCCAGATCAGGGGTGGGGAAAGGATCGACTTCGCCAAATGTTATCCGCGACATGCATTCGACAGTCAATCGATGCTGTGGGATCTGAACTACTTCAAATATTACTTCCTGAAACTTGCTCATGTTCCGTTTGATGAACAGGCCCTGGAGGAGGACTTCTCTACATTTTCGACCTTCTTGCTTCAGGCTGATGCTGATTATTTTATGTACCGGGATTTTCAGTCGAGGAACATCATGCTGGTTAATAACGACCCATACTATATTGATTATCAGGGAGGTAGAAAAGGACCGCTGCAATATGACATAGCATCTATGCTGTATGATGCCAAAGCCGACCTGCCTCAGCATGTCAGGGATCATCTTCTTGGATTCTATCTGGATGAACTGGAAGTGTATATCCCGGGGAAAAGAATGGAATTTATGACCTATTTCCCTGGCTTTATCCTGATTCGTATTCTCCAGGCGCTAGGAGCCTACGGTTATCGTGGGTTTTATGAACAAAAGAGTCATTTCCTCCAGAGTATACCATATGCCTTGAATAACCTGAAGAATCTGCGAACTCTGTGGGAGAAAAAGGAGTTCGGTGTGGAACTTCCAACGCTATTCCGCTTGCTGGACCAGCTGATTGGCTCCGCCGAACTCCGCTTCGCTTCGGTTCCAGATCCTGGATCCCGGATACTGGAAACCGGTGGTACCCCACCTCTGACCCCTCCCCATGAAGGGAGGGGAAAACCCGGCATCCGGCATCCGGCATCCGGCATCAGTTCCCTTACCTTAACCATTACGAGTTTCTCCTACAAAAACGGCATCCCTGCAGATCCGACAGAAAACGGAGGGGGTTTTGTGTTTGACTGCCGTGCCCTTCCTAATCCGGGAAGATATGACGAGTACAAACAACTTACAGGGAAGGATAAACCCGTAATAGACTTCCTGAAGAATGAAGCTGAGGTTGACCTGTTCCTTCACAACGCCACAGCTCTTGTTGATCAGAGCGTAATAAATTATCTGGAGCGTGGATTTCAACATCTGTTCGTCAACTTCGGGTGTACAGGGGGACAACACCGGTCGGTTTATTGTGCAGAGAGGATGAAGGAGTTCCTGATAAAACGGTATAAGATTATTGTTAACACAAATCATACAAACCTTGCCCGATTGTAGGGA
>ERZ889078.1696-NODE-1696-length-17064-cov-40.194485_pt1 | contig 17064 bp, 15 predicted proteins | sample MGYA00521266_ERZ889078 | MGnify/ENA primary metagenome ERZ889078 (study PRJEB32303, sample SAMEA104408618) | aquatic metagenome | biome: Brackish water; feature: Pelagic; material: water | place: Baltic Sea | collected 2014-06-16T06:34:00 | depth 76,534 m ...
CTTTATTACTTTAGTGTTCGAGTTATTATTATATTCTCGATACTAGGGTTTCTTATTTTTCTTCTATGGGGAATTTTATATCTTCTCTTTTTACGATAAACTATTTTAATTTACGAAGTGTTCTCTCGCTCCAAAAAGATGATTTATAGTTACCTACATTATTTTCTACTATGCTTTTTGGCACAAAATTAACTGTTTCAAACTCTGTCTCAGGATTTATGCTATACCAATAATCCCACATGTATGCTCTTTCATCATCAAGTGAAGTAATTTTCTTCCATTGTCTATCTATAATTTTAACAATTTTGCCATAAAGATAAAACTTTGTTCTATAAGTTGTAAAATGCTTCGTATCCACATAGTCCACTCGAAAATCATACCATGCTTTTTCATTTGGTGTTGCTTTTAGAACATAAACGTTTGCTTTTAAACTTTTTTGTTCCTGTGGCAACTGCTTAGTATATCTATTGAGCTGGGATTTTGGTATTTTCATTTGATTAAAATCAAAAGTCATTTCTTGAGTATCTACCAACTCATAAACATCATCACTCAAACGACGAAGTTTTGCCTCTTCTAAAAAGGCTACATCCGCTGCACTGTAACCCATGTTTTTTGAAGGCTCCGCCATCCGTCTTACTTTTCTCAAAGCTGGTAACCACATTCGAATATCTAAAGATCTACTCTCATCACGAAACTCTTTTGCAAGAACACCTGTCCCCTTGAGACTTCCAGAGAGAAAAACAATCAAATCTTTTGACTTGACTAAACCATCTTCATACTCATTGTTTAAGTAGCGTTCTACTCTCAAAATCATAGGCTTCTTGCCCTTTGCTTTTTTTACGATTAACAAACTCTTTTTATTTTTTGATTTTAAGATCTGATTTTTGAGATAAAACTGATGATTTACATAGTAAACCTGTTTAGCTATTTCATTGGCATCTGCCTTCGTGGAATAAGGCAGATGAATGTCTACAGTTGCAAAAAGTGCCGTGGTGATTAAAAGTGATACAATCCATTTCATAATAATTTATTATATCATAGTTTTTCTAGAAAAGGGATTTTATTACGTTAGAAACACCTTGATGCAAATTGTAATTTGAAATAGGAAAGTCTAAATCTTCATACTCTAGATTTACAGAATAACGGCTCAAATAATCACCTAAAAGTTTTAACTCCACTTCTTTGTAAGTTTGACATAATTCAGGACTTAATTTAGTACGCAAAAGTTCATGTGCCTCATTTGATTTTTGAAGTGTAAACGCAAGTGTTTTAAGACTCACAAAATCACCCCACTCTAAAAAAAGTTCAGGTGTTAACTTGGTTTCTTTTTTGCCCTGAGGATTAAAAAGTATTCCATTATCTCGTAATGGAACAAGAGCACTCAATATAGCTTCGGAGAAAGGAACAACTTTATCTTTCCAAAAAGGAGATTCATTACGTGTTTCTAGTTCTTTAGCTATCGTCTCACTAATTTCTTCAAAAGTACCATTGTCAAATAGTATATAAGTTTCTTCTTTCATAAAATCTCCTAAAGTTTTCGTAATGATACACTTTTAGTATATAATTTTGCTTTTAAAAGGAAGTTATCTTGAAATTAAATAAAAGTTTTATGACAAATGCCATTGCACTACTCTTAGTTTTACTCTCTTTTGTTTCGCCAATGCAGAGTTCTGCTCTACTCTATACAGGACTATTTGCTCTCTCTGGTGCTATTACAAATCAACTCGCTATTTATATGCTCTTTGAGAAAGTACCTTTTCTTTATGGTTCTGGTGTAATTCCCTTGCGTTTTGAAGCTTTTAAAGCTTCCATCAAACATCTCATGATGAGTGAATTTTTCACACTTGAACAGTTAGATAAATTCTTTAAAAGTGAAGAAAAAAAAATTGACTTAGAACCTATCATTCAAAAAACAAATTTTTCCCCTGCGTTTGATGCACTTTCGCAAACTGTAATGGAATCACCTCTTGGAGGTATGCTTGGTATGTTTGGTGGAGTAGCAGCTCTCGATGGACTCAAAGAGCCATTTGTTTTAAAGATGAAAAACTCAGTAGCTAGCATAGTAAACTCAAATGAGTTTACACAAACCCTACAAGAGCAATTACAAAATTCATCATTGAGCTTAGATATGTTAGGGTCAATTGAAAATGTCATTGATAAAAGACTCAATATTCTAACACCAACTATGGTCAAAGAGATGGTACAAAAGCTTATAAAAGAACATCTTGATTGGCTTGTTGTATGGGGTGGTGTTTTTGGTGGACTTATTGGACTAGTCAGTTCCTACTTGATAGCAATACAACTTTGATATATCTAAATATTGATGATAATTTAAAAGAAGTTGATTATAGATTATAGTTTAACTTTAGATACTATTTGATATAATCTAGTACATAAAATTGATTATGATACTTTACGAAAAGGTTTCTAACATGTTTAGTAAATTTTTTATATATTTATTATTGGTTATCGGGATGCCAACTGTTGCAGTGGCAAAATATTATGTTCAAGCTTCCTCTGTTAAAGCAAAAGATAAAAACTTCATATTTAAAGAAGTAGAGTCTGGTGTCTTTAAAAATGAATCGAATGTAAGAGTAGAAAAAAGAGGTGATTATTTTTCTTTAAGAATTGGTGATTTTGATAATAAATCTGAAGCGAAGTTGGCTCTTAGTAGAATAAAGCGTATCTATCCTGATGCTTTCATACGAAAAGGTGAATATCACCCCAAAAGAGTTTTACCATATAAAAATGTACCAAAAAATGTATCAAATGTAAAACCCTCTAGAACTTATCAATCTCCAAAAACAACCTATCTTCCTCCTAAGTATGAAGATTAGGATGTATGATCCATTTCTTATAGTCTATAAAATTATTCTATAAGAAAGAAAAAAAGTTAATAAATCAAGGTTAGAATGTATGTGCCAATCCATATGTTTTAAGAAACAATACATCCCATCGTGTTAGATAACGACAACTAAAAATATAAACTGGAATATTTAGTCTTTTATAATCTATTAAACGTTCTGCAAGCGAGAGAAGAGCTCCTGAGTTAATTTTATTTTCTTTAGAGATGTCAAATGCTTCAAGAATAACATTTACTCTATTGTGACCTAGTTCATCAACTAAAGCATTTGTGTATAGTAGTGACTCTCTTTGATTTAGAGCCCTTGTTCCAACACTGTCTTGAAATAATAAATTTCCATTTTTTGGAAGCCATTTCGCAACCCATTTCGCATATTTTTTCGGATCTTCAAACTTCCCAACAAAAGATGAGACATACAAAGGTTCTGGTATCCCTTCTAAATATTTTACTATTTCCTCAGTGTTACTCCAAGATGGATCTATTTCTATCGGAGCATACCACCCTCTAATTTTATTGGAAATCTTTAGTTTTTTGATTGAGTTAGATAGGTCGAGGGAAGTTGACATATGATAGGCACTCTCTTTTCTAGCCTTAAGCATGTTAAAATCACCAGACAAACCAAATATTATTTCTTTTGCCCAAGGTTGAGAAACTATTTGAGACCAATCTGGGGATGGTGTCCACTCTGGATGGTTTAAAGCACCTAACCATGCTTTTTTTTCAAGAAGAGTCCACTGAACTAAAATAGTATCTGCTCCAATTTTATCCCATGAACCTATCGGTGTATTGTAGTCAAGTGTTGGTTGCCAAATAACTCCTTTGATTAAACGAATATCTGGGGTACACCCCACAGTACATATAATTATACTTAAAAAAAGTAGTGTTAATTTCATATATTTATTTCTCAAAGTAGAATACACCATAAACTAAAAACGAATTAAAACGATCCGTATCCCCATTGTTCACATTTCTAAAATATTTTGAATAACGATACTCTGTCCTGATTGATAGAGGCAATGGTTTATAGGGCTGTAGTTCAAGTCCAGGTCCAATATCTATAACATTATTAAAAAAGTCACTATTAGTATCTGCTGTAATACCTAAACGTCCATAAGCTGATAGAGTACTCATTTTGTAGTGTAGTAAACGAACTCCTAATCTTGCAGCTGACTGAAATATAACATTATCATGATAACGACTATAATGCACTGCTGCTAAATAAAGATCTGAGAACCAATCAAATGGTAATGTAGGATCATATGAACAACTTAAATTCATTCCTGGTCCCCATTGATTATAATATTCTACACCTACACGATAGTCATGTTGTGCATCTTTACCACCACTATTTACAAAAGTATGTTCTATCGAACTCTCAATAAATACTCTTGCCTCTTTTATAGGGCGATAATCTAAACCTACACCCAATCCAGCATAATTTTCACTGTAGATAATAGGTATATCACCTGCTTTTGAGTTTGTATCCCCATCTACATGGGCAAAAAGATAGGCAGATGTTTTTTTATCACTATCTAAATAACGTCCTACTTTAGCTTTTATTTGATAAACAACATCTGTGAAATTTTTTTGTCTAGTTGTCTCAGGCTTATATACTCTGTCAAACCAAACTGCTTCTCCATAGATGGTAGCATAATAAGGATCGTCTAGATATTTTCGTCCTAAAGGGTGATAAATCATTACCCCTTTACATGCATTATTATATATTGATGCTTGAGTACATTCATCTGCAGCTTCATCAAATAATTTATAAGCTTCTTCTTTTTTGCCTCTTTTTTCAGCTCTGTATGCTTCTTCCAATTTATGATATGCTTGCCCATTTTTAGTTACTGTAAGATTTTGTTTCTGAACCTTTGTGGGTTTTTTAACAAGTATTGGAAGTTTACTTTTTTCTATTATTGGTCTATCATCCTTCATATAAAGCATTTTTTCATTTGGGAAGTCACATTTTCTGATATAAGCATTTTTATGAATTTTTTGTATTGGAACGATATCTTTAAGAGATTCTTTATAGTCTTCATACTCTCCCAATCTAAAAGCAAGATAGTTCTGGCGTGATTCAATTCTTAAAGCACCAAAACCATCATATTTATCACTATTAGCTTCTTCTACAAGTAAATTCAAGTTTTTTTCTGAAATTTTTGATGTTAAAACTTGGATACAATAATTCGCTTCAAGTGACATTGATGCGAATAAAAAGAATAATATTAACTTCAAATCATTTTCCTATATTCAATTTTATTTTCTTATTACTTTTCGATAAATTCTCAGTAGTATCCATATGATGAGAATAATGAAAATTAACCCTATTATAATCACTCCATACATATAATTATCATTACTTATGTTTGTATCTTTCAGGTCTTCTAGAGAGTGTTTTTCATTAATAATTAAGACATCTTTAGATGATGTATATATTATAACATCAATAGCACCATCGTTAATTTTATTGATAACTTCACTCCATACATCACTTAGGGTTTCTAAAGTTTTATCATTATTCGCAATTACTTTTAGCTTACCATCTTCTTCACTGTGTAACCAAATAGCATCAGATATTAATGAAAAGTTTAGAGTAGTTGAATTGTCACTAAAAAAATTCTTTATGGAATTCTTATCTACTTCTATCTGTAAGGTAGCATTATTGTCTATTCCCCGCGAGATATTATATGCAAGTGGCTTATCAGCGGTCACTTTTTGTTGCTCTTGAATAAAAGTTGCAGCGGCTGATAGAGTACCTGTTGAAACAGGACTTAACTTAATAGTAGGTTTAGAAACCAAAGCCGGAAGCAAACTCATTATACCCATTTTTTGACGATGGGGCATTTCTATCCAGCTATCTTCTGATGAAATCCATAAGTTTCCAGGAGTAGGTACATCACATATCTTTCTTGTACTTAAAATTGCATCTAATTCTAGCTTTACAATATGTTTTTTTGGAATATATAATCCATCAACCGGTATTTTTCGTTGAATATCACCACTACCTGCATAAGCTACAGATTGTGATCCAGAAAGTACTTCATTGAGCCAAATATTGATACGAGTGTCTTTAGGTAACGATGACTGTGAACGTATTAGCATCTTTCCATTAAGGCGATCTGTAGCTTTCCAGTAGATAGGGTAGTTTAATAGTAAACTGGTTGAGCCATCGCCTCTAAGCCTTGTATCGTTTACACCTAACTCTTTTAATGTTTTATAATCATTTAGTATTCCCCACTCTGGTTCTTCTACTGAATCATTAATATTTATTGTTGTATTATAAAAGGGTTTAAGATATTCTTTATTTAACAATGCATTGACACTATCAAGAAGTTTTGTGTCATCTTTATAATAAAAAGTTAGTCTTGCAGGTTCAACTTTATAACTTTGCTTTTCTGTTGAAAGGTCAACGACACTTTTTCGTCGTTCAATCATTATTGAAGCACTATTATGGAGTATCTCAACTTTTTTAAACACTAGAGAGAAATCTGTTTCATTATTTTCTCCTTTGATGTAGTGAATACCTCTCATTGGTGCTTTTATGCCACTTATCATTCTACTTGCAGCTGACAATACAGTAGAAGTTTCTTCTTCAAAAACAAGTGAACCAATTAAAGGTTTACTTGAGGGAAAAGCTGGATTAAAAAGTACTTCTTGGTACTTATTTGCTTTTGGTAAACTTACTATTTTACTTTGAAAGTTAATATAAACATTTTCTAAAGCAAAAGGCAACTCTCGCATTTTTGGACAATTTGTCTCTTCCTTTTTCTGATGTGAAAGTATTAATGTATCTGGCAACCCCAGAACAGTAAGTTTGTGAAATCCACTTTTCATTGATGGCAAATTGATTTTAAAATTTTCTTGGTCAATCAAGGAAAAAATAGTTATTAGTTTATCATCTAAATAAACTTCCATGTGACTATGATAATTCGATCCAACAAGATCACCAACTAACTCATTCTCTTGAAAGTACTCTCCATCCGGTATGTAAATGTATTGATCGTGTATACTCTCAGTATATCGAAATTCCATATTTTGAAGTTTCCATTGTGAAGCCTCTGTTGATAAACTCATAAGATATAAGAATATGAGTGTTTTTATAAAAAATTGCATTATTTCTCCTTTTTTCTAGTAGTTTTATCCCACTGAATACTTTCTTTCTGGAAACTTTGTTTAAAAAGTTGCCAAAATGCATTCAGTAAAACAGGTATAAAGAATTGTGCATATGTGAAATACCCAAGTACAGCATAGAAATAGTTAAAGGGCACATTATCTTCTTCCCTAATTGCAAATGCCATATGAAAAGCATAAACGACGATAGAAAGTGCCCATAACATAATAAATGGTCCGGGGAGTGTCACACTACTCACACCTAAGAAACCTAAAATCAAAACAGTATTACTCGCTAGTAAGGCTGGGATGAAAATTACAAAGTTTAAGACAAATACCAAAACTTCTAGTCCTAAAGGATAAGGCATAATAAATGCTGCTGGTAAGTATTTCCATGTAGTTACGATATTGCCTATCGACCAACGTGTTCTTTGTTTGAACCAAACTTTAAATGTATCGGGCTCTTGCTCCCAAGTTGTCGCAAATGGTACCCATCTAATACGATAATTACCTCTAAATATTCTTAAGCTCATTTCCGTGTCATCAACTAAAGAATTTTCATCAAAACCTCCAAGCAAATCTAATGTATCACGATAAATTACATATCCAGTACCCATTAACATTGATAATCTAAACCACTGCCATCTTCCCCCTTGAAAAAGCCACTGGAAATAGATGAATTCAAGATTAATGAATTTGGTTAACCAACTAGCATCTTTGTTACGAGTTCTAACTTTAGAGTTCACAGCAACGAGTTTTTTATCATTTTCTAAAACGGTTACTAAGAGTCGTAAACAATTTGGTTCGGGTGTGTTATCGGCATCAAATACTGAAACTAATGCACCAGAGGTGTGTTGAAATCCAATATTTAATGTACGAGATTTTCCTTTTCCACCTTCTCCGTGTGGTACATTTACCAACTTGAGATTTGGTATGTTCTTTTGTAACTCCTCAACAACCTCTTTAGTACCATCAGTAGAACCATCATTAACAACAACGATTTCATAATTATCGGACTCGTAGTCTTGTTCTGCTAAAGCACGTACAGTCCTTTCAATTACCAATACTTCATTATGTGCTGGAACCAAAACGGAAAGAGAAGGGAAAGGTCCTTTAGTCTGCCCAATTTTTAAATACTCCTGCTGAGCACTTTGCTGATAACGAATGGAGCCTATGCTTAATATAATCCAAAAAACAAGTGTTGACCAGATTCCCCAAAATCCCATAATAAATAAAACATCTGCTACATTCATTCCGCTGTACCTTTTCTTTTTCTAAAAGCTGACTTTACAAGAAAAACTATATTTAACATTCCAATAAAGAATACTACCCAACTAAAATTTTCGTTTATAACACTAAATATGTTAAATTCAACAAGATGAAGCCTATCCCATATCCAAAAACTTACTTCACCGACAAAAAGTATTACACTTCCTAAATAGCTTGTATGTAAATTACCTTTGTTATACTGGTATTTTACTCTTAAGTATTGCCATTTTTCTTTGAACTCTGGTACAAAATTATATGAGCTTGATAAACGATTGGCACTAATGTCATTAAATGTGTTAATAGGCTGGATTTGTCCCCAAGGGATGATGTCTTTTTTATTAAAATTTATAACTCTGTCTGGTATTGGAAGGTTTATTTTTTTGTACCAATGTTGAGCACTTATATACAAGCCATCAGGAGCACTTCTAAAATCTTCATTGATTCCATCTGCTAGATACCACCCTGCTGGACAAGCTCCATGCATACACCAATAATATCGTGCCGCATTTAAAGTACTAGGTCTCGTGTTTTGCACTGTGGCAATAGGTATTGCACCAGTATCGCGAAGTATTTTTATTTGTTTAAATTGCTTTGGATTATTTAAATAACTTTTGTCCGAAGTTGTCGGTAATATGAAGCCTGGAGTAATACCGTAATCTATTAGTAGAGTCGCCATCTTACTGCTTTCTCTATCTAAAGGGTTTAATATAAGAGGCCAAGTAGGTCTATCTGCAGGAAAATATTGATTTATATTTTCTAATTTTTCTACAGATAGTGTTTTTTGAAAAGGTTCAAACTTTTCACAAGAATAACTCTCTTTGTAGAGCTCTTGCAACATGCTAGGTATGGGTTCTTTTGAAAGAAATTGAATTGCACATAATGCTATTAAATCAATCATTCAACCACTTTCCCATCTTCGACTAAAGACCAATTGATATTAAAGAGTGCATTACCATCACGAGGTACAACCGCAACATTCATCGCACTTTTAAACTCTCTATTTTCAAGAATTGGATATAACCGATCAATAATACCATAAAGATAATCAGATGCAGGATTCGGAAATGCTATGACATAAAGAGTGCTATGAGTCTCGATATCTTCTGCAATCATATCACCTGAACGGAGCTTCTCTCTCAAATCATCAGCTATCTTTTTTATTTCATGTAAAAGTACATTTTCTCCTAGTAAATCTACTAGTTTCTCTAATTCAAAAAAACTAAACTTTACTAATACGGCTGGAGTTTCATTGTCTTCACACTCTTTTATATGTTGTTTTAAACGTAACTCAAGTGCTCTATGAGAAGGTAATAAACTCCAATCTGAAATATTCATAGAAGCTCTTACTTGTGGTAATTCTAGTAAAGATGCCAAATGCATTATATCTACAATTTTTAAACGTGTGGCAGATAGAAAAATTGGGGTAAAAGGCATAAAAGCGAGTAAAATAAAATGTGAAGCTGTAAGGGTATTGTCTAATTGAGTTGAAAAAAGCCATATACTGTATGTTATAAATGTTACACTTCCCACGATGGCTGCAATAGGAATAGAGAAAAATGTTCCAGAAATTAGTAAAATAAAGAGTACAATCCATTCCCCTTTGTATGCAGGAAGTAAAATGCTGTATGTACTAATACCTATAGTAAAAACTGCAAGAAGAGGCCATATTAAAAATTCTGCGAAAACACGATAATCAGGCTTAGTCACTTTTTCCCAAAATCGCTGTATTCTTTTACCTATAGAAGGATTTTTTATTCTTGAATCAGGCATTTTTTTCCCATACTTTGGCTATCTCACTTTAGATTTTTGTGTATCATTATACCTTATTATATATTAAAGGTAACCTCTAAAGTTTATCTGAATTCGTACTATATAGTAAATATTATCTAACACTGTTAGATAATACAAAGGATATAATTAAAAATAATTGAAGTCTAAATTGTTTCTCAATCTGTAGGCAGAGCCAGAGTACTTCTGTGAGGAACATTATACTTTATTTTAATGTTATAATTGGAAAAAGAGATGGAGTTGGCTTTTGATTTATAGAATTGTAAAACATAGCTTATATAAAGTTATATAATTAATAGGAGAGAAATGAAAATGATAAAAAAAGTATTGCTTGTATTTGGTACAAGACCTGAAGCCATCAAGATGGCACCACTTGTAAAAGCTTTTCAAAAAGAGAGTTATTTTGAAACAAAAGTATGTGTTACAGCACAACATAGAGAGATGCTTGATCAAGTACTTGAAATTTTTGACATAACACCGGACTATGACTTAAATATTATGAAACCAGGTCAAGACCTGTATGATATTACTTCACATGTTCTTTTAGGAATGAAAAAAGTGTTAAGCGACTTTACACCCGATATAGTTTTAGTTCATGGAGATACGACGACGACTAGTGCCACATCACTTGCTGCTTTTTATCAAAAAATAAAAATAGGGCATGTCGAAGCGGGTCTTAGAACTGGAAATCTTTACTCACCGTGGCCTGAAGAAGCTAACAGACAGATAACTGGAGTGTTAGCAGATTATCATTTTGCACCTACTGCTACATCTAAAGATAATCTTATAAAAGAAAATAAAAATCCAAATAATATTATTGTTACTGGAAATACAGTAATTGATGCTTTATTTTTAGCATTGGAAAAAATACATGAGGATGAAAAGCTACAAGAAAAAATAAATAATACATTTGTTAATCAAGGTTTAGAACTATCAGACTCAGATAAAATAATCTTAGTAACAGGACATAGAAGAGAGAACTTTGGCGAAGGTTTTATCAACATTTGTAAGGCATTAAAACAGTTAGCTTTGGCAAATAAGAGCATAAAAATTATATATCCAGTGCATTTAAATCCTAATGTGCAAGGACCTGTAAACGAAATATTGTCTGATGTGGACAATATAAAACTAATAGCACCTTTGCAGTATGAAAGCTTTATTTATCTTATGAATAAATCATACTTTATTATTACAGATAGTGGTGGTGTACAAGAGGAAGCTCCAAGTTTAGGTAAACCAGTACTTGTAATGAGAAATACAACCGAAAGACCAGAGGCTATTGAAGCGGGAACAGTAAAACTAGTGGGAACAGATCCTATAAAAATTATAGAAGAAGCTCAAAAGCTGTTAGATGACAATGTAACATATGAGAGTATGAGTAAAGCACATAATCCATATGGTGATGGAAAAGCATGTAATAGGATTGTTAATTTTTTGAAATAAAGTTATTTAATTGATGTTCAGATTCAAGCTTTAATTATTTCTTAGTAAAATACTAAGTTGGCTTGACTTTGAATTAAAAATCCATTAATATTCAAACTTCATTAAAAAAAGGTTAGGTGTATCATGCGATATATATTTGTTATGATTATACTATGTTTCATAACCTTTTTATATGCAAATGAAAGAACAGAAAGAATCACACAAGAGCTAAAAGAAACCTATACCTATCTTGAAGACAATGAACATGCTCTTAGCATTGAAGAGTTACTTGCAGATGAAGAGAACTTTTTAGTACGTTTTGAACCTTTTGATTCCCATAATAAGAGTTTTGGTCTGACTAAATCACGACTTGAAAACCAAATCATATATAGTCTTATCTATGGTGCTTCCATAGTAATGATTCTATATAATTTTTTTCTTTTCCTCTCGATTCGTTCATTTCTCGATACTGCTACAAGTATGCCAAAAATTGACCGCCTTCTACAAGTATTTTTAGGATTATTTGTTGTTGCAATGATAGTGACACTGACTTTTGATTATCATGTCGGTATTGTCAGTTCTATTGTAGTAATCTTTATGACAACCTCGTCACTTGTTATTGTAGGGTTTATGGCTTATTATAAAAATCTTAGAGCTTCAAAATATTACCTACTAGCATGGATATTACTACTTATTGGAGCGATGTTAACAGGATTTAAAAATATCGGAATATTACCCATTTTCCCTCTGACGACATGGGGTCTACAGCTTGGTGCATTTTTTGAGCTAGTTTTACTCTCTTTTGGTTTAGCTAATGTGCACGAACAGTCAAAGATAAAACTTAAAGTGCAAGTTAAAGAGTGTACACAGGAGTTGCAAAGTGCGAATTTACTGCTCAAAGAACTGCATCATCGGATAAAAAACAATCTTCAAGTGAACATCGCCATGATGTCTCTGCAAAAAAAACATGCGAAATCTGAAGAGACTAAAATAGTCCTCAATGATGCCAATAAAAGATTACAAAGCATAATGATGGTTCATGAGATGCTTTACACACAGGACATGCTCTCTTCAATTAATATGAAAGAGTATTTACAGAAGCTGTCACAACAACTCTGTGTTAGTTTTAGTAATCAGAACATAGATGTTGTCTACAGACTTGAAGAAATTTATCTCGATCTTGATCGTGCAATCTCCATTGGTTTAATTTGTAATGAAATTCTTACAAATGCTTTCAAACATGCATTTGATAATACGACGCAGGAGCTAAAATTGTATATACTCTTAAAACAGACGGATAAAGAGATTATTCTTGGAATTAAAGACAATGGAAAAGGTTTTGATGTCAGCTATGAGAGTAAAGATCATTTAGGACTGCTATTGATTCAAGATCTTGTTGCCAAGCTTTCTGATGCACATTTTACTTTCAAAATGTGTCATGGAACATATTTTCGCATGGAGTTTTTACAATGAGCTACTCTTTTCTGATTGTTGAAGACGAATTACTAACCGCACGTTTTATAAAGGAGACCTTAGAAGATGAGGATTATGAGGTCATTGGATGTGCAAAAAGTGCTGCTGAAGCACGCGGTATTCTTGAACATACCTATCCTGATTTTATTTTACTTGATATTAACATCTATGGTATAGAAGATGGATTGCAATTTGCACAAAGTATTTTAGATAAAAATATTGCGATAATTTTCATTAGTGCCTACAGTGACAAAACAACACTATATGAGGCTATAAATAGCTTTCCGTACGGATTTTTGGTAAAGCCATTCACTGAAAATGACCTATTAGCAGTAATATTGGTTGCAATTTCAAGACGGATGATGGATTATAACAAAGAGAGTGTTACATCAGCTCAAATACAATGTCATATTAAAGAAGGCATTGTTATTTACCAAAACAAAAAAATTGAATTAGGAAAAAAAGAGTTGCTATGCTTAAACTTTTTTATTAAAAATGCTGAAAAAATTGTTAGCTATGATGAGTTGCGAAAGCATATTTGGCAAAAGCAGCATGTCAATGATTCGACGGTTAGGGAGTTGATTAACCGATTACGAAATAAAATTCCGAACATTTACATAAAAAATGTTTACGGTAAAGGCTATAGCTTTTCACTTTCAACTGTTTAAGTCTATTAGTTATCGGTTTGTCGTTTTAGACTTCATTTAAAAACTCACTTTTTTTGATAATTCACTAAATAATAATCTACTAAATATGAACTCACAAAGATATACCTCAGGGTATATCTTATAACTCTAAATTTTTTGTCTGCTCGAAAATAGCTAAAATTTCATTCATTAATACTTCAATTCCTTCAATATTTTCAACAAGTTGATTCATTGATGAGAGGTTTTCATTAATATTTTCAGAATTTGTAGCTATATCTGCACCAATAATATTTACAGAGTGGCTGATTTCTGAAGTTGAGTGTTGTGTTTTTTCTGCAAGAGAGCGCACTTCATCAGCGACAACAGCGAACCCACGACCATGTTCACCTGCACGTGCAGCTTCAATGGCTGCATTAAGTGCTAAGAGATTTGTTTGATCAGCAATATCACCAATTATATTGGTAATGGCAGTAATATTTTGTGCATCTTTATTTAAATTACTTAAATTATTCGCAAAAGTATGTTCTTGCTCTGAAATCATATTCACCTGTTTTACAATAGTAGTAAGCAGTTCATCAAGTTTACGGAAAGTTCCTTCACGTAAATCTGTCAAGATTTCATTAAGTGATGTAGAGTAATTTTCAAGCTTAATATTATTATTATTGTTTTGAATTATCATCTTGTTAGAGTAATCACCTATAGTATTAATAATAAGTTCAAGTTTTCCAGTAGGTTTCTTTACGCTTGCTTCAAAATCAAACTTAGCGAATGAATTAAGAACATCCATAATTCTATTTAAATCTTCCCCTATTGTTGAAACTAATTGCTCTAGTACATCATTAATAGCATTTTTCAGTACAATTAACTCGTGATTATCTGTGTTTGCGACAATATGTGCATCAAAATTGCCATTTTTAACCTTGTCAAAAGCACTAATTACATCATTTATAAAACGTTGATCTTCATTAATTCTCTCTTCTATAAGTACTATATTAGTATTGAGTGTTTTTGCCATATCTCCAAATTCATCTCTAGAGTCAAGCTCAATTTTAACAATCTCTTTTGTTTTTCTATTAAGAAAATTAAAAAATGAATCTAAACCATTACTAAGCTCTTTTGTAATAGTGCTCATTCTTCTTGCCGTATAAAGTGAAAGCAAAAGAATTATAACGATGGAAATAAGATAAATAACACCAACAATCGTTCTATCTGTTTCCATTGTTTCTTGAGAAGTTTTGAGCTTTTGTAAAGCAAGGTTTACATTTTTAAGTGCTTCTCCGATGACGATTTTCAGATTATCAATATTTGAACCTGTGCGCATATCAACTATATCTGTAAAAATAGAAAAATCTTTGCTAGCATTAATAGCAGGAAATAACTTATCTACAACTACCGGATGCAGTTTGTCTAAAGAATCAACAATTAGATCAAGCTTTGACCTAATCTTTTTATTCTCTTTGAATATTTGATATTGTGCAATTCGTTTTTTAACTTTTTCTAAATCATCAAAATCTTTTTTGATGTACATTATATAATCTCTAGCAGAATCAATGTCTTCTTCATCATTGATTGCAGAGATTATTTTTTTTGTGTTGTAAGCTATAGAAAGATTGATAAATTTTAAGTCTGTCAATGTTGATGCCTCTGCATTTTTTTGTGTTTGGTCATTTGCAGAATCCACTAAATTTTCAATAGAAAAATAAGCACTTAAACCGATATATAAAAACGATACAAATACTATAACTAATTGAGCCCAAACAAACTTTTTTATTGCAATCTTATCCATAACTTACTACTCTTTTTTAAAATTTCATTAACAATACAACATTTGCTGGTAATGTTGCTGTGTCTGATAGTATACCTATCGCACCACTTGTTTTGCCCAATAAACGTCCCATCTTTCGTTCGTTTATAGTTTTTGGAGGAATATTTGCCCCACCATTAAGTATATATGCAACCCACTTATCGTACACAGCCGCAGCATTACTACCCAAAATAGTAGATGCGAACTTCTCTTGCGCTTCATGTGCAGCAGGAAGTAAGTATACTGTAATTGGAGAGCCATTTGCCCACTGTACTTTTTTCAGTTCAAAAATATTTTTTGCTTCCTCTGCAGTTATTGAAGTGATACTAGAATCTTTGTTAGCAACTATTTGCCCTGCATAACTTACTGCAATCAATAACACTAATATTATTACATGTTTCATCATATTCTCCTTATGCTTAGAAATACAATGCAGCAGCAAATAAAGTACTGTTACCTGTTGCATCTGCTACACCTGTTGTTTTGGTGTTATCTCTTTGGTGTTCAAGTTTAAGTTTTAAGTTACTGTTAACACTATATTGAAGTCCATAAGAGAGTCTTCTATGATTAATTTCTGTATTAAGAGTAGAATTGTCTTTAAATACATCATATTGAAACCACGGTGTAAAATTATAAATCATATAAGAAAGATTTGCATAATACCCTATTTGAGTATATGATGGGTTTAGAACTACTGCATTTACTGCCCCTTTATCAACTTTTCCTCTTGAATATTGAGCTTGTAAATCAAAACCAGCAAATTTTTGCTCCAAACTTACACCAATATTATCTTGTTGGTTTTTAGTTTGACCAACTGTTGTTATTGCATCAGCTCCAGCAACAATACCACCTGTCGATGCTGCAAGAGAGATACGATTAAAACTTCCTATAGGTAGTTGAACACGTACTCTTGCTCCTGCTACATTTTCTTTATTAACATTATAAGCACCTTGGTAACTATTTCCATTTCCTGCATAAGCGATGTAATCAAATGGTATGCCTCCAACCAAAGTATTTCCTAAAACTTCTACACCATCATTGATATGACCAAAGATCTTTCTTTCAGAGAGTGGGCGAGATTCAGGAAGAATAAATGTAGGATAATGGTTGTCAGACCATACAGTTGAGTGCATAAAGTCACGTCCTAAACGAACTTTCAGCATCGGATTAATGTCGTATTGCATATAAGCACGTTCCATAAAGATTTGACCAAGTCCAACTGTATTCACTCTTGGTCCATTTTCAAACTCTAGTTCTGCTAGCCAACGAAGGTTTTTAGTAATCTGCTGATTTGGGATTAGTGAGAAACGGTAGATTCTAAAACCATTTTGAGTTGTTCCACCATCGTTTGTATTAACACCAGAATAAGCACCATAGTATGCATCCATATAACCATTCATTTTAACAGAACTATCAGATTTTTTAGAAAGCTCACTCTCTATAGCATCTGAGTTATCCTGCACCGCTACAATCTCTTGTTTAAGTGCTTTTGAGTCATCTTTAACTGATACTATCTCTTTTTCGAGTGCTTTTGAGTTATTGTGAACTGCTGCAACTTCTTTTTTAAGAGCATCAATTTGTTTTTGCAGTGAAGCAATTGTATCGGCGATATTGTCAGCATAACAACTACTCGTGAACAGTAATGATGAAATAACCAACGACATTTTTAATGTTTTCATATAAAAACT
>ERZ889078.1697-NODE-1697-length-17052-cov-6.961581_pt1 | contig 17052 bp, 11 predicted proteins | sample MGYA00521266_ERZ889078 | MGnify/ENA primary metagenome ERZ889078 (study PRJEB32303, sample SAMEA104408618) | aquatic metagenome | biome: Brackish water; feature: Pelagic; material: water | place: Baltic Sea | collected 2014-06-16T06:34:00 | depth 76,534 m ...
AAGCCGTCCTCCCAGTACACATGAGCGTTCTTGCCGGTCGACAACCACACCACCGGTGCGCTGCGCTCCTCAAGATCGAGCAGGAACTGGTGGCCGTAGGGGAACGTACTTCGCAGCAAGTCTCGTCGCGCCACGTAGGCTTTGGAGATGCGGTTTCCGAACATGGCGTTGCTCCCTCTACTGTGCACCTAGCAGCCGTCGATGCAGCGTTCTACCACGAAGCGCGGCGCAAGCCTCCTACCCCGCCGCATCTTGCCGTCGTCGTCGCCAGCGAAGCAGAAGCCCGGCCAGCGCCATCAGCGCCAGCGCGCCACCACCGACCTGTGCCCAGGCCGAACTCCATGCAATTTTGCTCAGCAGGTCCGCGTGTTGCGCGCGACTCTTCGGCAGCTGGCCCATCATCTCAGCGGCGTGGTGCAGCGCGTTCACGGCGAGATTGCCGTCCGGGAGCTGCTTGTGGCAGCCGACACACACGTCACGGCGGTCGATGTGCGCGCGCTGTTCGGCGGTCAGCGGCCCGGAGCCTCGAAAGTGATGGCCGACCGTCTGCGTCTGTTTGCCCTCGGGCGTCAGGACCGCGGACCAATCGCGCTGCAATCCAGCCATGCGCTCCACCTGAACACGCGCTTTTCCGGGGATGATCTTCCCTTGCGCGGTCGTCAGATCGACCGTGGTCTCGCTGTCCCAGTGCGGGGTGAGGTTGCCGCCACCGATGCCGTAGCCCAGGGCTTTGTCGCTGGCGTGGCAGCTCTCACAGGTCCGGCTTTTGCCCACCGTGTGCGGCGCTACCGGGCTCATGTCGCTGCCGATCTGGCCCTCCTTGCCGCTGCCTTCGGTGCCAGGGGTGGTGCGAAACAGCTTGTTGCGGACGATCTCCTTGCCGTCACGCCCGATGATCGTCGCGGCGACCTGGCAGCCCGGAATCAACGGGCTAACGCGTCCCTCGCCGTTGTTGCCGAGCGGCGGATCTTCCCATCGCAGGAACGAGCGTGTCTCCGACGTGTGCCCCGGGATCATCGTCCGCTCGGGCGGCAGCCCCTGCTCACCCTTTTTCGCCCGAAACTCAGGCCGTTCGTGCTCGTGCCCGGCCGCGACCCAGTCAAAACTCTTCTTGTTCTCCGAGTAGTCGATCTTGACGTGGCAGCCATAACACTGCGGCGCCCAGGAGCTGTGGCAGGTGTAACACTCCATCGTGTCGATATGTTTGCCGATGTGCACCATCGCCGTGCGCGCCTCAACGCTCAGCTTGCCCTCGGTCTCTAGTTTCTTGAGCGGCTCCAGCCACAGGTCTTTGCCGCCCGCGGTGTGCAGCAGCAGGCGATCGCCGACCCGCACCATCTCCGGCATCGGGTTGCCGCGGGCGGTCAGGATCCAGCCGTCTTGCTGCGGCCAGACTTTGCCTTGCTCAAGGTGCTTGGGGAGCGAGGTGCCAACGCCGCGCGGCGGCCCCATCGCGGGCGCTTTGCCTGCCTCTTCGTCGCCGTAGCCAAGCGGCAGCTCCCACGGGAAGCGCTTGGGCGTGCCGTGGCAATCCGTGCACTCGATCTCGACGCCGGCGAGGTTCGTGCCGCCCAGAAAGCCGTCGCCGTGAGCGTCGCCGGACGTGTGGCAGTCCTGGCAGAGCATGCCTCTCTGGTAGTGCACGTCCTTGCTCATCACGATGTATTTCTTGGTGTGCAGCGCGATCTGGCCGCCGCCGCCTTCGGTGAACGGTGAGCCATAGGCGCTCTCCATCAGGCCCTGGTAGCTGACGCCGATGCGTTTGCCGCGATTGTGGCACGTGGTGCAGGTCTCCACGGGGATGCCGGTCCAGCTCGTCTTGCCGGACTTCAACTTCGCGCCGCGTGTGCCTTGGATGCTGTGCACGAGCAGGTGGCCACCGCTCTTCTTGTCGAGGATCTTCGGGATGTGCCGATCGTTGCCCTCGTACAACCCTTCGTTGCTGTAGGGGATGTGGCATGCGCCGCAACCCATCCCGCGGAAGTCACCGCGCTTGGGCCGGCCTTTCACGCCGAGGTGACAGCGCTGGCACTCGATCCGCAGGTACGTAAACATCGCCTGACGCGGGTCGATCTTCAGCGCATCCAGCTCGGCGTCGGTCTTCGGCGCTTCGGGCACCGTCTCATGCTTGTCCACAAAGACGTTGGGGTGCGCGCGTTTCTTGACGGCCATGTAGGCCCGATACACGTCGGTGCCGAGTCGCGCGTGCGGATCGGTTGGATTGCTGGCGTTATAGTTGCCCCACAGGTGCTCGTACCCCTCGAGCGACCCGAAGCTCCAGGCGGTGCCTTGGATCTTTCCGGATTCCGTCATCATCAGGCTGTTCCACTGCGCCTTCACCAGCTCCGCGTGGCACTGGCCGCAGCTGCGCGCGTTGACCCACGGCGACCCGGGATCGCTGAAGAACTCGTCGGGACCGCCGGCCTTGGCCAGCGACGCGACCGCGCCAATATGCGCCTGTTTTGCCGTCGAACTGGCCGGGTTTCCGCCGTGGCAGGTGATGCAGCCATCCGGATCGCCGTGTTTGGCCCCGACCTCCTTCAGCTCCTTCATCATCTGGCTATCAGGCTGTCGAATCGGCTCGATCAGGTCGTGGCACTGCGACTGGGTGCAGCCCTTGCCCGACCAAGTGACCCGGCTCACCGCGTGCGGCATCGGCACCTCAGCGTCGCTTGGGCTGCCGTCCGCGTGAACATCGTGCACGTGGCCGGGCGCCTCAGCACAGCCGGCGACGATCGAGCTGGCGAGCAGCGCGGCGAGGAGCGTAAGAACGAGGTGGGAGGGACGGCGCTGGTTCATGCGCCGGACTCTAGCCTACAAGGGTCAGGATTCAGACCGCGTGCGCGTCAAGTTTGCGCGCTGTCGGTGTCTTTGACCGGCGCGCGGCTTGCGGGCGCTCAGCTAGCCGGCAGGGTGACGCCGTCGATGGCGGCCTGCAGCAGCCCCGCCACCTCGTCGGCGAGCGGCGCGATGTCGTCGCGCTCGACCACCTTGAACATCGCGTTTGGCTCGATGGCGGCGACAAAGACGTCGCCGTCGAAGCGCGCGACGACGACATTGCACGGCAGCAGCAGGCCGATGGCCGGCTCGGCGTTCACGGCCTCCCAGGCGTGCCGCGGGCTGCACGCGCCGAGGATGAGGTACTTGTCCATCGTTTTACCGAGTTTGGTCGCCATCGCAGCTTGCATGTCGATCTCGGTGAGGACGCCGAATCCTCGGGTCGCGAGCGACGCGCGTGTGGCGGCGACGGCGGCGTCGAAGTCGACCGAGCCGAGGTTGCGGTGGATGCCATAGGCGGGGGCGAAGGTTGTCGGCGTGCTCATGGTGGGCTCCGGGTGCAGGGTGTGTGTGGGTTGGGTCGCGCAATAGCGTGGCGCGCGCGGGTTGGCAGGGCTGGTTTCGGCGCGCGGATCGTGGCGGTGGGGCGCAGGACCGCGTCAACAAGAGGGCTTCAGGTGTGCAACTGTTACGTTCGCCCGGCTCGTCCCTCCACGAACCCGGTGACACTAACAGGGGAGAGTGGGCTAGTATGCTAGTCATGAACGAGCCGCGCGCACCCATTGCCCTCACCGGCGCCACAGGTTTTCTCGGTGGCCACATCGCCGCGGCGATCTTGGATGCAGGCCTGCCGTTGCGGGCCGTGGTGCGTGATCCAGCCCGCGCGCGTCACCTAGAAGCGCGCGGGGCGGAGGTCGTAATGGCCGATCTGAACGATGGGCCGGCCCTGGCGCGGGCGTTGGCGGGCGCCGCCGCGCTGGTCTCGAACGCCTCGCTGGGCTCGTGGGCAGGCGAGTACGATGTGTACCAGCGCGTGAACGTTGACGGAATTGAGAACCTGTTTGACGCCGCGCGTCGCGTCGGCCTGGAGCGGGTCGTCATGATCTCGACGGTCGCGGTGTATCGCACACAGCTCCGCCGCGTCATGACGGAGGCCTCGCCCGGCTACGACGCAGACACGCGGCGCCTGAACTGGTCGGACGTGACTACCGATTGGCGCTACGCCCGCTCGAAGACCCGCGCAGAGGCCGTCGCTGCGCGCCACGCGCGAGCGCTGACGATCCTGCGCCCCGGCCCGATCTACGGCAGCGGCGATCCAAAGTTGACCGCCCGCTACCTGCGCAGCGCCGCGCGCCGCGTCGTGCTCGCGCCGACGGTGGGTGTGCCGCAGGTGCACGCCGCGGACGTCGCGCTGGCCACCGTCGCGGCGTTGCAGCGTCCAGACAGCATCGGCCGCGCGTACAACCTGGCTGGACCGCCGACCTCCCCGCTGCAAGTCCTGCGCATCTTGCGGCGCCTTCACGCCGAGGGACTGGGCCAGACGACGCGCGCCCGAGGGTGGGTCGTGCCCATCCCCCTGCCGATCTCGGTGCGTTTCGACTGCAGCGCCGCCCGGCGTGACCTCGATTTTGTGCCTCGCAGCCTCGAAGACGGGCTGCGCGAGGTGCTGCGAGCGGCGACCATGCCTCCAGGAGAATCGTCATGACACCGCGCTTGGAACCCGATTTTGCGGCCTCTCATCCCTTCTTGTCGCATCCGTATCCCACTCCTTTCGCCCACCGCGGCGGCACCGAGGCTGGGCCCGAGAACACGCTCCGGGCCTTTCAGGCGGCGTACGCGCTCGGGTTTCGCTGGATGGAGACGGACGTGCACTGCACCAGCGACGGCGTCCTCGTGGCGGTGCACGACGCCACGCTCGGCCGGGTCGCAGGGGCAGACGTGCGCATCGCCGACGTCTCGTGGCGCGAGCTCCAGGCCATCGACTTGGGAGGCGGCTGCCGCGTGCCGACATTTGCGTCCCTAGTCGACAACCTGCCGGGTGCGCGCTGGAACATCGAGCCGAAGGAGGCCGCCAGCGTGCCGCCGCTCGTGCGATTCATCCGCAACCGCAAACTGCTGGACCGCGTCTGCGTCGGCAGCTTCTCAGCGTCTCGGCTGGGCAACGTGCGGCGAGCCCTGGGGGCTGGCCTTTGCACAAGCATGAGCCCGATCGAGGTCGTGCGACTGCGGGTGCGCAGCTTGGGTGTGCCGGTGCCGACTGCGTTTCACCCGTGTGTGCGGTGTGTGCAGCTGCCGGTGCGCCAGAACGGGGTTGTCGTCACGGACGCCAAGCTGATCAGGCGGGCCCACGCCTATGGGCTTCACGTGCATGTGTGGACCATCGACGAGCCGGCTGAGATGCATCGGCTGCTCGATCTCGGCGTCGACGGCATCATGACCGACCGTCCGTCTGTGCTCAAAAGCGTGTTAGTAGACCGTGGACAGTGGTTCGAGCCGACCGCTCAGCCGCGCGCGCAGGCTCATTTTGCGGTCTCGTAGACCGGGTTGGTGATCGCCCAGACCGGCCGAGGCACCAGCGGCGTCGCCGTGACCGCGCTGGGCCGGTGCAGCGCCGTCCACCAACCGGCTTTGGTCGCCGCGGGGGCCTTGAAGCTCACCGTCACCTGCCGCAGCCCGGACTTTGTGGGCGCGGTCGCGACGACCTCTGTGTGGACCAAGGCGCCGTTATGATAGACCTCAATCGTGCCAAGCGGCATCCACTCCGGCGCCATCAGGGTCGCGCGGGCGTCTACGTCACCCGTCGCGCCGGTGAGCGTGTCGCCGATGCTGGCCTTCATCGCGCCAGCGTGGAGCTCCAGCACCAGCAGCGGCCCTGTGCTCGCCACCGCCCGTCCTGCTTTGATGGCCGCATCAGCCTCGCCAGCGGTGAACGCGCCTTGGACATCCCGGCCCTTCACGCCGCCCTTGTCCTTGCCGACCCAGACCCAGGTCCGAGCGGTGCCGACGCCAGCGCTGAGACTGTGGGAGTCTGAGTTGCCCACCCCGGTCGGCGTGATGCCTTCGTCGAGGAGGGAGAACCAGTCCACCAACACCTGATCGGTGTCATCGAGGCGTTTGCTGTTGATGAGCTCCATGGCGTCGAAGGCGAGGAGCTTCTTGTCCGTCGCGCTCGCTTTTTTGGCGTCAAATCCGATGCCGCTGAAGTAGGACTGCGAACCGCGCGGGTGGTTGACCTGCACCACCCGCTTGGGGTCGCCGCCGCGCAGGACCTTCGCGAGCTGGAGCGCATCCGCGTTGTACCAGGTCACCGCGCCGCCGCCGCTCTTGTCCGGCTGGTGGGGCAGCGGCCACACGTTGTGGTGGCCGAACTTCGCGGTGCTCACCTCGACGCCGCTGGCGACCGTGATGCGGCCGGTGAGCCCCGCCGCTTTCAACCAGGGGTGATAGTCGGTGACATAGTCGTGATCGGTGGCCACGACGTAGTCCATCCCGACCGAGATGGCGTCCAGGATGCGCTCGCGGTTGGGCACTTCGCTGTCGATGCTGTGCTCGGCGTGGACATGCATGTCGCAGGCGATCCAGCCCGTTGTGTCCATGACGTGGCTCAGCTTGGCCTCGATCGTCTTGGTTTTTCCGGCCGCCAGGGTCACCGTCTCGCCGTGTACCGACCACTCCGGGCCGTGATGCAGCCAGACCTGCCACGTCCCCGCAGGCAGCAAGAACGTCGCGTCGCCGTCCCCGTCGACGAAGGTGCGGCTGCCGAACGGCGCCGCGTCGCCGCTGGGGTCCAGCCGCGCCTGAAAGGCCGTGTTCTCGCCCTTGTCGGTCCGCACCTTCACCGTCAAGCGGGCCGCTGCGGGCGCGGTCAGGGCGACGGTGGCCGCTACGCCTTCCTTCACTTCGACCGCGACCGACGCGCCCGCCTGGCCGAGTCCGCCCGCTTGCCCCTCGCCGTTGCCCACCCAGATCGCCCGGGCGCCGCGCGTCGCGATGGGCGCAGGGCACGCAAACGCGCCGTCTGCAGCCGGAGCGCATCGCGTCAGCGGTCGCCCTTTGTCGTCGAGCAGCTCAACCTCGACACCAAGCCACATGTCCGCGACCTTGCCAGCGAGCGTGCCGTACTTCTCGCCCGCCAGGAGCCCCGCGGTCGCCATCGCCGCGGCCAAGCCAGCGTCGCCGTCGCCGCCCACCACCAAACGGCGCACAAACGTGCGGCCTGCTACGGGCACGCCCCCTTCCGTGGGTTGCAGAAACGCCAGGATTCCGCTCGCGTCGATGATGGACACGCCGGCAGAGAAGCCGAGCGCGCAAGGCATCAGCGCAGGATCTGCCCGCATCGCCGTTAGGCCGAGGGTCGTGGCCTTGCTGGCCGGCGAGAAGGCGCTGTCCGGGTCGCCGCTGCCGGGTCGAAACAGACCGAGCTGGCCGCCCCAGAAGGTGACGTCGCCGACGAGCGACGTGTCTACCTGTCCGTCGGTGGGCGTGGCCACGGTGCGGATCTCAAGGCTGGTCTGGCCGGGCTTGAGTACGTACTCGTGAAAGACCGTCAAGTTAGGCTTATCCATGGGTAAAAACGCATGCACGGTCTGAAAGGGCACCAACCCGCCAGCGACTCGAATCCGCGCCTCGCCGGTGCTGCCGTCGCTCACGACCGTGATGTCGGTTGGGTCAACGAGGTGAAACGCGACGGTTGGGATCCACTCGCGCAGGCTGTCTCCGCCCCGTTGTTTGCCGTCTTTGCCGATGCGGACGGCGTCGATGATGTCACCAGCGACAAGCCCGAGGGTCGCCTCGCCCTCCTTGCCGGCGCGCAGCACGAAGCGGACGAGGTTGTTCTCCAACACGAAGTCGCCAACACGCGCGGCGGCCATAGGACCCGTGGGGAGGTCGGCGGCGCAGCCCAACAGACGCGCGCGAACGGTGTTGGGTCCGGCGACGGGCGGCGGGCAGGTTGCGCCGACGCCGGTGTCATTGGAGCCAGAATCCGGCGGGCCCGCGTCTGCTGTCGCGTCACCGGTGGCTGAATCAGCCGTCACGACATCGCCAGATGTGCTCGCCGCCGCCGTGTCGGCGCCGCCTGACGTGCCTTGCTTGTCGTCGCTGCACCCAGCGGCGGCGGTCGCCATAGCCAGGACGAGGACAAAGGGATGAGCTACGAGCCCACGAAAGCAGCCTTCGAGCGAGGGGAGTGTCATTGGATCCTCCGGCGCCGACAGGGGCGCAGCGGCGCGAGTCTGGCATAGCCTGCGCCACCGAGCGATTGGATCTTGCGTTGGCGTCACCCACGCCGCACCGATCGCCTGGGTTTGTCTCGATCTGCCCGATTCGTTACGCTCGCCAGCGTTCCGCCCCTGAGCTCCCGGAGCGCTACACCGCAGGAGCGTCGCTGAGACTCCGGCGCCGCGAACCGCCCACCCTGCACCCGAGCGAGCCGCGACCATGATCCCCGCAAACCCCCGCCAGCATGGGATCTCAGCCTCGCGGAACTGGTATGGCGCGGCGCTTTTTCTCGGCGTTTTGGGGTGTTTTCTGCTCCAAGGCCTGTGGGTCGCCACCGATCCGAGTCGGATGAACCACGACGTCGCGTGGAACCAAACCGTCGGGGCCATCCTGCTCGACGGCGGCACCTTTGGCGCTGACATCACAGACGTGAATCCACCGTGGATCTTTCAGGCCCACGCGCTGGTCGAGTGGCTCGCCAGGGCCACGGGCGTCGCCCCACTCATCCTCTGGCTCTGGTTCACAGCCCTGCTTCAGGCAGCGGCGGTGTCGCAGACGCGCGCCCATCTGCAGACCTTGCTCGGCGACGGCCCCTGGCCCTGGATCATCGGCGCCGCTGCGTTGACGTGGCTGCTCGCGAGCGCCGGTCGTGACTTAGGCCAGCGTGATGTGCTGGTCGTCGGTCTCGCGCTGCCCTACCTCTCCGCCGCGGCTGTGCGTGCGACGGACGCGCTGCCTCGGCGTGGGGCCGTCGCGGGTCTGCTGATGGCGGTGGCGGTGCTGTTCAAGGCGCACTATCTGCTGCTCCCCGTGATGGTGGCCATCTGGCTGCGTCGCCGCGGCGTCCAGGGCTGGCGACGTCCGGAGTCGTGGGGTCTGTTGTGCGGTTTGGGCGTCGGCGGGCTGCTGCTGGGGTCGTTCGGGACGGTCTGGCTCTCCGAGCTGCTCGCCGGCGGGGCGAGGTACGCCGCTGGAGCCGAGCACGTGCCGGTGCCGCTGAGCAGCGTGGGCTGGGTGCTGGGCGCTGCCGTCGTCGCGCGGCTCAGCTGGCGGGCCAGTGACGCCGCTGCCGTCGGTGGGCCGTTGGTCGAGCTGCTCGCGTGGAGCGCAGGTCTCGCGCTGGCCGTCGCCGCGATCCAGGGGCGCGGCTTCAGCTACCACCTCTTTCCCGCCCAGGCCTTCGCGGGCCTCACGCTGCTCGTGGCCGTCACCGGTCGCGCGCAGCTGATCCCGAAGGTGGGCGGGCGCGAGGCCCGTATTCTCGGCCTCGTGGCGCTGTTGCCGTGGTGTCTCATCGCGGCGTCTGAGCGCACGTCGGATCCGTCACGCGTCGACACCATCCGACTGAGTCACGTGTTCGCCAAGGAGGTGGGCCGCGGCGGAACCGTGGCTGCGCTGTCACCGTCCGTCGAACCGCTCTTTCCGGCAGTCAACTTTGCGGGCGCGCGCTGGGTCGGGCGTGAGAGCTGTCTGTGGCAGTTTGGTGTGACGCACGACGCGGCGCGGTTGGCCGAGCGGCCGTACCGTTATCTGACGCTGGCCGACATGACCGCGTTCGAGCGCGCATGGGTCGTGCGCACCGTTGATCGCCTCGTCGCGCGCACGCCGCAGCTGCTAGTGGTCGACATCTCGCCGCAGCGCCAGTTCTTGGGTGACACGCCGGTCGACCTGATACGCTACTTCTCCGCGGATCTGCGTTTGCCGACGCTCCTGCAGCGTTACCAGCGCAGGCCATCACCGTTGGTCCTGAAGATCGGCGCGGACGACGTGCGCTTCGCGATCTGGCGCCGCCGCCCGGCCACGTGATTCGACCGGCCTCACGTCGCGTCGGCGCTACTTCGTGATGCCCTTCGACTTCATCGTGTAGACGCCGCCACCGTCTTTTCCGTTGAGAAATAGGGCTCGTTTGCTGTCGTCGCCGCGCAACCAGATGTCGAACGCAGCCAACGCGTGCTCCGCGATGACCGCGTGGGTGTCGGCCATGGTTGGCTTCGCGCCCGGGCCACAGAGTTGATTGATGGTCGCTTTGATGTTGGCTGGCGCCACGGCGCCCAGCTCGCACATGTTGGCGAACGAGAAGTGGTTTCCGCCTTGGATGGTCAGCAGCGCGGTCGGCGAGGTCAGGTCGGCGAACAAGGGCTCGGCCTCCTTCACAGCTGGGGTCAGGGTGTCGCCGGTCGACGCCATCATGATCACCGGCACCTTCAACTTCTTGGCGCTGGCGTGCGACAGGGCTCGCGCGTCATACAGTGCATGGGCGAGCGGCACGGCCACCGCGACGCGTTTGTCGCCGAGCTGCCACGGCGCGTCGCCGATGTTCTTGCGCGTGTCGCACACCGGCTTGCCGACGACGGTCGCGCAGTCGATGGTCGCGCCCGACGGCAAGTCGATCGCGATGCCAGCGAGCGCCAACGTCGTGTAGCCGCCAAAGGAGTGGCCCGTGACGCCGATTTTGTCGGTGTGCACCAACCCCTTGAGCCACGCCGGGTCCTTGTCTGTCGGCGCCATGACACGGTCGATGGCAGCGGTCACGTCGAGCGGCCGCCAGAGCGACATCACCGCGGCGAGGTTGTTGTCGATGTCGAGGGTGGTGTTGCCGACGTGGTCTGGCGACACCACGACGTAGCCGTGGCGCGCGAGATATTCGGTCAAATAGACGCTCTGCTCGCGCACTCCGCCGTTGCCGTGGCTGAACGCGATGAGGTGAAACGGCCCTTTGGCGGCCTCTGCGTTCCGAATCGCGCCGTAGGGCGAGCCGATGATGCCGAGCATGTACTTGGCGGCCTCGCCCGTAGCGCCGGCTTCGATGGGGTACCAGACCTCTGTGGGCAGGGACCGGCCGTTCGCCCCGATCGTCATGAGCGTCGTGACGCCGATCGCCCAGATCTTCGGCTCCGTGGCGCCGGTCGAGTCGCTAGTCGCGGCGTCACCAGGCGTGCCCGTGTCGCCGAGCGCGTCAGCCCCCGCGCCGTCGAGGGACGCGCCGTCGAGGCTCGCGCCGTCGCTCCCGCCGACGTTGGTCGCCGAAGCGGTCGAGTCGGTGTCGGCGCCGCAGCCTGCGCCGGAGAGGGCGACGAGGACCACCAAGAGCGTCGTGAGGAGGAGGGAGGGTCGGGCGTGTAGATTTTTCATGGTCGGCACCCTACGCGCGAACGCAACGCCTGTCATCACGGCGTTTGAGCGGTGCGCCGCGGTGTTTGCGGTGCGCGTGCGCTGCTTTCGCGAAATGCCTGGCACTTCACGGGTGCTTCGCGAACTGCCTGGCACCTATGGGTGGGCACGCGCGCGCCTCGTCGTCTTCTTCTGCCGCACCTTCTCCGGCGGCGGCGGGCGCAGGGCCGCGGGCGTCTGCCCGGCGCGGATCTTCGCTGCTTCAGCCGGCGACGCCGCACAACGGAAGCCGAAGTGAGAGATCGGCTGATTTGCCGGCGGATGCGCGCGTCGGTAGTAGCTCGTCGCGTACGTCGCCGGCCAGTACCACGAGCCACCCTTCACCAGCTTCATGCGGTGGCCTTTGCACTTCGCCGCGCCGTCACAAGGCCCGAGCGGGTTCGGCTTGCTGCAGGCCGCGCCGCAGGCCGTCCACGACTGGCTATACCAATCCGCGACCCACTCCCAAGCGTTTCCCGCCATGTCGTAGAGCCCGTACCGGCCCACCGGGCGTGTGCCGACCACATACGTCCGCCCGACCTCGGTGTGGGTGCCGCGCTTCGCCGTGCCGCAGGAGCGCTTGCCGGCCTTGTTCATGATCACCGCTCGCTCGCACGTCGCCGCCTGATCGCCCCACGGGTGCGTGGCGCCGTCAGGGCCGCGCGCCGCCTTCTCCCACTCCGCCTCGGTCGGCAGGTGCTTGCCGCGCCAGCGGCAGTAGTCCACGGCGTCGAACCAGCTCATCCCCACCATCGGCTGCTTGCTGCGTGAGAAGTCGCCGTACAGCGGCTTGGCGTGCTTGCAGCCCTTGGCACGCCAGCAGTCGCGGTAGTCGCCGGACGTGACCTCGAACGTGTCCATGAAGAAGGTGCCTTGCCACACGCGGGCGGCGGGTCGGGCGTCTTTTTTCCACGCTTTGTCGTGTCCACGCGTGAACCACCCACCTGGGATGCACTGCATCGACACCGACTTGCCGCCGCACGGCGCCACGGTCAGCCCGGCCGGGGGCGGCTCCCGATCTGGCGGCTCCGCGGCGACGGCCAGCGCCGGCAGGGTCAGCGTGAGCGCGGCGGTCAGCGCGCGTTGGAGCGTGAGGTGGGGGCGAGGGAGCGGCTGGGGGCGATGCATGGGCACTCCAAGATCAGCGAGACGTCTCAAGCGGCTTCGCGCGGCTACGTGCCCAGGCCTGACTGAGCGCCAAGCCCGCAAATACGGCGATTCCGGCGAGCAGCCAGCGCCACTCGCTCAGGGCGACCATCACGAGCGCGGTGGCGGCGAAGACGAGGTAGACGGCCGGCACAAAGGGGTGGCCGGGCAGGGCGGCGATGCCAGGATCGCGGCGGCGGAAGATGAACACGGTCGAGACCGTCAGCGCCGAGAGCAGGATCATCACCGAGCCTGACAACGTCACAAGCGATCCGAAGGACCCGGTCAGCACCAGCGCCACCACCCACACCGCCTGGCCCAGCAGCGCAACGACAGGGGTGCCGAGCCGCGGATGCACCTTGCCAGCCGGTCGCCACAAGTGCCCATCGCCGGCCAGCGCGAGCGCGACCCTGGACCCGGCCATGATCGAGCTGTTGAGCCCTGACAGAATCGCGAGCGCCACCAGCACGGCGAAACCGTCGCCACCCGTCGGCCCGAGCACCTCGCGCGCCAGCGCCACGCCCGCGTTTGGCGTCTCGCGCAGCACGTTCAGCGGCAGCGTGAGCAAAAACGCGACGTTCAGCAGCAGGTAGAGCGCCGCCACGAGCGCCACGCTGAGCATGACCGCCCGCGGGATGGTGCGCTGCGGATTCTTCACGTCGCTGCCGACGTACGTGAGCACGTTCCAGCCCGTGTACGTAAAGAACACCGCCGCGATCGCCGCGCCCACCGCGCTCGTCGCCCCATTTTCCGGCGTGGACACCGTCGCGAGCACCGGTCCGATCTCGGTGGTGGCGCGGGCAACGGTCAGCATCCCCAGGCAAGAGAAGCCAAACAGCAACCCGCCGGCCACCCACAGCTGCACACGTCCGACCATGCGCACAGAGCCCAAGTTCAAGGCGGTAGCGGCGACGACGGCCAGCGTCCCGACGAGATCCACCCCCGTGAGGTGCACGCCGCCAAGCACCAAAATGTCGCCTTTGAGCCCCGCCAGCACCGTGGTCGACGCGAGGGTCTCGCCGAGCCCGACGGCCATGGCGGCGATGGACGCGGCGAACGACAGCAGGAAGCTCATCCAACCCCACGCCACCGCGATGGGCCGGCCGTAGGCGCGGTCGAGAAAGACGTAGTCGCCTCCCGCGTGTGGAAAACGCATCCCCAGCTCGGCGGCGACCAGCGCGCCGGCCCCGGCCACAAACGCGCCCAGGACCCAATGCCCCAAGTACTCGTAGCCCGATCCCGAAGCGCGCGCGACCTCGGCTGGCGTGAGAAACACGCCCATTCCGATGATGTTGCCGACGATCAGCGCCGCAGAGCTGCGCACGCCGAGAGTCCGTCGCAGAGAGGTTTCAACGGGCGTCGGCATGCGTTCGTTCGATGAGTTCGGGCGGGGATGACGGAAGCGCAGCACCAAAGCAGCAGCACGAATCCGCCCGCGGCGTGAAGCTTACAGGCTCTTTGTCCCGGAGCAACTTAGCCTGCATCTGGCGACTTCCGAGAGCCAACGGGTGGTGATAGCTTCCGCGCCGAACCCGGAGTTGTCATGTCCTGTCAGTCTCGTCGCCCTCACACGCACCCTCGCGGTCGCCATCGCCTCGTACTCACCCACGCCGCCGCCGTGCTCAGCGCGCTCGCGATGTGGTTCGGAGTGACGCCATCGACGGCTCACGCCATCGCGCCGCTGAGCGCCGAGCAGCAGAAGATCTTTTACGCCTCGCCCGAAGATCCGCCGGCCAAGGAGCTGCTCGGTGTCGCGGAGGAGTTCGTCGGCAAGCACTACCTCGCTGGCGACGAGTGGAACATGGAGCTGTTTCTCCCGCACGTCTCGAAGCTGGGCGGCGCGTACGTGGGCGTCGGAAGTGACCAGTCCTACCTTTTTATGGGCTGGCAGCGCCCTGAGATCGTGTTCCAGATGGACTACGACCCGTGGGTGGTCGACCTGCACGCCGCCTACCACGTCATCTTCAAGGCGGCTGAGTCCCCCGACGCGTTCATGGCGTGGTGGTCGAAGGCCAAAAGCGCTGAGCTCAAGACGCTGCTGACCACCAAGCTGCCCGAGAAGAAGCGCGATGAGATCATTCGGGTCGTGCGGATGAACAAACCCAACGTCCGCGCCCGGCTGGTGCGGCTGCGCGCCACGATGAAGAAGCGAAAGATCCCGTGTTTCCTCACCGATCAGGCCCAATACAGCTTTGTGCGCGACATGATCCTCGCCGGCCGTGTGCGCACGCTCAGCGCCAATCTGCTCGACGATGAAGGGGTAGTCGGCATCGGCGCGGCGCTCAAGAAGCTGAACATTCCGGTGCGGTTGCTCTACCTGTCGAACGCCGAGACCTACTGGAAGTACAGCAAGCAGTTCCGCACCAACATGTGGTCGCTGCCGTTTGATGAGAAGTCGGTGGTGTTGCGCACGACGGGGTCATGGTCGCTCAACAAGGACTATCGGTACTACGTGCAGGGCGTGTCGCTGTATCACGCGTGGTTGAAGCGGCCGTGGGTCTACAAGGTCCACATGATGATTCAGCGTCGCAAGCTCAAGGACGACAAAGACGTTGAGATCACGGTCCTGAAGCGCGATGTGACCGAGGTGGAGGCCCTGCGCGAGAAGCGTCGCAAGCGGGCGGGTCGGAAAAAATCGAAGAAGTAGGACTAGGATGGCGCAGCGCGGCGGCCGTGACGGTCGATCGCTAGCGCGGCAGGCGCCGCCGCACAGTGCGCCGGGTCCGTTTCAGCACGCGACCGCCCACACGTGTGGCGACTTTCGCCGGCAGGCCTCGCCACATCAGCACGTCTCGGCCACGGTGCAGGATCCCATCCATCGCAGGTCTCGCTCCGGCTACCGTCCGTAGCCACTGCTTCGCGGCGGCGGCGAACTCCAGCGCATCATCGGTTGTGTCCCACGTCGTCAGCCACACCACCGCGTCGCCGTGTGGCGTCTTGTAGAGCGCGTACCGGTCACCGCCCCAGCCAGCAGCCGCGCGATCGGCCTGCGTCTCCGCCATCGCAGCGCGCAGCAACCGCCGAATGTACAGCTCGCCGAGGTCGTCGGTGTACAGCCGCCGCGCGCCGCGCCCCAGGAGCGCCCGCACATCCGGCAGCTTCAGCACGATCGGATAGTCCGGCGCTTGGCCCGGCGTCCCGCCCCACAGCTTCTCTGGGTGCAGCACCTGCTCCATGCTGAGCGGCGGCGTGGCATACAGCGCGTCGACTCCTGCCATGCCGGCCTGCGCGCTGCGGCCATTCTTGCCCGTCATCCTGCGTCCGGCCGCGGCCATGCACAGCCCGAGCCCGGCGGAATAGGGCACCACGAGCCGCTCCTGCAAGAAGGGCGACGCCTCAGCCAGCCCGGCGCCGCCCGGTAGCAGCCCCACCTTGGCCAAGCTCAGCGCGCCGTTCAGTACGCGCTGCATGGCCGGTCCCGCGGCCAATATCGCCTGCAGGTCCGCCGCGCCTTGCCTGTCCTCCATCGCCCAGAGCAGCCCGCCGAGCGTCGCGTCGCCTTCAAGCAGGCTGGCGAGCGCGGTCTCCAGGTCGGTCTGGCCGCGGCGGTCCCTCGTCAGCCGCCGCAGGTCCCAGCGCTGATCCTGGAGGGCGTGCACGATCTCGTGAGCCATCACGAAGCGCAGCTGGTCCTCTGGGCTGCCGGTCAGCGCATGCAGTGGATTCGGCAGCTGCACACCAACCGGCACGAGCTTGCGCATCACCCGCAGCTCCTTCGATGCGGGATCGTAGAGGCCGGCCACTTGGGCCGCGAGCAGCTTCACGTACGTGTCGCGCAGCGAGGAGCCGGGCGGCACCAGCCCAAACTGCATGAGCGCGCGACCCAGGTTGGCGAGGTAGCGAGCGCCGCCGGCCTGGTCGATTTGGCGCAGCACAAAGGCGCGCAGGGCTGTGGCGTCGTAGACGCCGACCTTCAGCGGTCGGCGCAGCGGCAACCCGCGAATACGCGCGACTGAGCGGGAGATATCGGCGGCCAGCTTGCGGGCGACTCGGGTGGCGGCGTCGGGCTCGGTCGGGCTGGCCGCCCGTGCCGCCGGAGGGCTGACAATCCAGGCTGTGGTGAGCAGGAAGACGCAGAGTTTGCCGGCACAGCGCTTGGGCAAAACAGTCACCTAGCGACGCTGCCCGCGGATCCACGCGATCAGCCCCGCAGTCGAGCTGTCATGCATCACGCTCACGACCTCATCGCCTTGAATCTCCGGCAGAATAGCGTTTGCGAGCTGCTTGCCAAGCTCCACGCCCCACTGGTCGAAGCTGTTCACGCCCCAGATGCTGCCTTGCACAAAGATCTTATGCTCATACACAGCGATCAGTCGTCCAAGCTCGAACGGGGTCAGCTTCGGAAAGAGCAGCGTGTTGCTCGGTCGGTTGCCTGGAAACACCTTGTGGGGCAGCAGCGCCGCCACGTCCGTCGCGCTCAGCCCGCTCGCCAGCAGCTCCGCCTGCGCTTCTGCGCTGGTTTTGCCGCGCATGAGCGCTTCGGTCTGCGCCAGGCAGTTGGCCAGCAGGATGGCGTGGTGGTCCGCGCCGACGTCCGGTTCGCCGTAGTGGCTCTCGACCGGCGCGAGAAAATCGGTCGGTACGAGGTGGGTACCTTGATGCAGCAGCTGAAAGAACGCGTGCTGGCCGTTGGTGCCGGGCTCGCCCCAGACCACCGGCCCCGTGCTGTAGTCCGTGATGGGCTCGCCGTCGTGGTCGACACGCTTGCCGTTGCTCTCCATGACGCCCTGCTGAAAATAGGCGGGAAAGCGGTGGAGC
>ERZ889078.1698-NODE-1698-length-17027-cov-13.519679_pt1 | contig 17027 bp, 16 predicted proteins | sample MGYA00521266_ERZ889078 | MGnify/ENA primary metagenome ERZ889078 (study PRJEB32303, sample SAMEA104408618) | aquatic metagenome | biome: Brackish water; feature: Pelagic; material: water | place: Baltic Sea | collected 2014-06-16T06:34:00 | depth 76,534 m ...
ACGCGGTACCACCCCGCTTGCTCTAGCTATGCGCTAGAACCACTTCATCTCAGGCAGTGACGGGCCTTCCCGGCCGGTTCTACTAGGAATCCAAAGATTCCGTTCTTCCGGCAGCTCCCCGGTGATAGCCGGTTCAGTGCATTGAGATCAGTCTAGAACAGGAGGCGGGCTGATAGTACATCGACAATACTTTCTATCCGATCCAAGTTTTGGGCTAAATAGTGAGCGAATACTTCTCTGTTCACTCCCGCGCTAGCCCATTCCAATGCGGCGCTCACCAGGGCGCCCGTGACAATCCACACATCCTGCGGTGGCAATCCCGATAGCGCCACCGCCTGCGCCAAAGCGATTACTCGTTGGCCGGCGTCGTGGGGAATGTCGAGATTTGTTTCCATCACCTCGTATTGGCTGGCAATCAATGGCACTGCTTGCGCGGGCGAATCGTAAGCGATTGCCCGAAGCGCGTCACCTAAAGGTTGGGAGGCTGCGACCTTAACTAGGAGTTGGTCGATGACACGATCAACATCCACCCAGAGGACATCAGATTTGCTGTGGAAATAGTTAAAAAAGGTTGCCCTACTGACTCCCGCTCGGGAGGCAATGTCATCCACGGTCGTGTGTGAGTAACCCTGCTCAAGAAACAATTCGGCTGCCGCTTCTTCCAGAGCGCCAATCGAGGAGGTCCGCGGTCGCCCGCGTGACACATTCGCCATGGAATCCCCTATAGTTGAAGCGTCGTATTTATTATACGCCGTCTAAATAATACACCACTCCAAGGAAAGGCCCGCCTTGTCTGCTCCCGCACATTCCCCTCTGACACCTAAACAATCCCGCAAAGTCGCTATCGCCTCTTTTGTGGGAACTGCGCTGGAATCCTACGACCAATATGTTTTTGCCTGGCTTGCCGCTCTCTTTGCTGGCACGCTCTTCTTTGAACCACTCGGCGCCGTGGGTGGCGTCCTAGCGTCTTTCGCCACTTTCGCTGTGACTTTTGTGGTGCGGCCTCTCGGTGCAGTGATCTTTGGCCACCTGGGTGATCGCATCGGGCGGCGTAGCACGCTGATTATCACCATCATTTTGATGGGCGTCGCCACAGGGCTCATTGGTGCCCTTCCGACCTATGCCCAAATGGGCTGGTTCGGAGCTATCGCGTTGGTGGTGTTGCGTCTGGCTCAAGGCCTCTCACTTGGCGGCGAATGGGGTGGGGCAGTCGCGCTGACCACAGAGCACGCCACGGCCGAAAATCGCCCCTTCTTTGCTTCGCTAGTCCAGTTGGGCTCACCCGTGGGATCGATCCTCTCGAACGCTATTTGGCTAGTTCTCTTTGCCACCTTGCCCTTTGAAGAAATCATGGCGTGGGCATGGCGAATCCCGCTGCTGAGCGCATTCCCTCTGCTGCTCGTTGCTTTGTATTTGCGTTGGAGCATTGATGAGACTCCCGTGTTCAAGGAACTCGTGGCGACCAATCAAAGGGTCAAGTACCCCTTCATCGAAATCTTCAAGAAGGCTCCCCTTGCAATCCTGATTGCCATCGGTGGAGCGATGTTGGGTCACGGTTCGTACACCCTGATGAATACCTACACGACAAATTACGGGGTTGAGGTGCTCGGCTACTCGCCCATGGAGTTCACCCTTGCGCTGACCATCGGCAGTGTTTTGCAATTGATCACCATTCCAACTTTTGGGGCACTCGCTAATCGCTTCGGTTCCGCAAGAGTGGTGGGCTGGGGCGCACTGGGGACACTGCTGGTGTCCTTCCCGCTGTATTGGATCATTCTCGATGCCACCTTTGTCACGCTGGTGTTGATCATGGTCATTGGTGGGATTTTGCCCACCGCGTCCTGGGCTGCACTGGGTGGAATGATGGGAGACCTCTTCGATGAAAAGGCTCGCTACACCGCGCTGGCCTTCTCCTACAACGTCGCGGCCGCACTGGCTGCAACGCTGCCGTTTTTCCTCACCCTGATGCGCGTGGCAAGCGATAACGCTTGGTGGCACCCAGGGCTAGTCCTCGCGGGACTGTCGGCCATCACCCTTGTTGCCGCAGTTGCGGCTACAAGGCGAACCAGCAGCTTCTCGGGCACCGAAACGCCGAGCGCAAAGGTCTAACCAAGGCTGATCCAAACCCCGGGTGGTTTTCTTGAAGAGAGAGCCACCCGGGGTTTGTTTTGTACGATGGGTTATGTCAACACAGTCAGGCACCTTGGACACGGTGCCGCATATAGAGAAGGTGGCCTTTGATGCCTGGAACAATTCCCGAAAAACCCGCACTCGAAGGCCTCGAAGCGACCTGGGGCGCACGCTGGCAAGACCAGGGCACCTATCGTTTTGACCGTGACGGGGCAATAGATCGCGGCAAAGGCAACGTTTTTGCGATTGACACTCCACCTCCCACCGCATCGGGCAGCCTGCATATCGGTCACGTTTTTAGCTACACCCACATGGACTTACAGGCGCGATATCAGCGCATGCAGGGCAAAGACATCTTTTACCCCATGGGCTGGGACGATAACGGGCTACCCACCGAACGCCGAGTTCAAAACTATTACGGCGTGAGATGCGACCCCTCGTTGCCCTACACCGAGGGTTTCACTCCCCCGCTGGAAGCCGGAGCCAGCCTCGATGGATCCAAACCCGGCGAACAAATTCCCATCAGCCGCCGGAACTTCATCGAATTGTGCGAAAAACTTACCCTCGAAGATGAGGCGCAATTCGAGGGGCTCTGGCGGACTTTAGGACTCAGTGTCGACTGGACGCTGACCTATCGCACCATTGATGACCAATCCCAGCGGGTTGCCCAACGTGCCTTCTTGCGAAACTTAGCCAGAGGCGAGGCTTACCGTTCTGATGCGCCAACACTGTGGGATATTACTTTTCGAACCGCGGTAGCACAGGCGGAACTAGAAGACCGTGATCAGCCCTCGGCCTATCACAAGGTGCGCTTTCAAGGCCTCACCGGCTTCGATGGGGTAACCACTGACGATGTCATCATCGTGACCACCAGGCCGGAGCTCATTGCGGCCTGCGTCGCTCTCGTTGCCCACCCTGACGATGAGCGCTATCAGGGTCTCTTTGGCCACACAGTGACCTCTCCTCTCTTTGGTGTTGAAGTTCCAGTGCTTGCTCACCCACTGGCTCAACAAAATAAGGGCACCGGTATCGCCATGGTCTGCACCTTTGGTGATGTAACCGACGTGATTTGGTGGCGAGAGTTATCTCTGGAGACCAGGCCCATTCTTGGCAAAGATGGCCGGATTTTGAGTGATGTTCCCTCCTGGCTAGCAACGCCTGAAGCACAGGCCTCCTATAGCGAACTTGCCGGCAAAACAGTCTTTAGTGCGAAAGCCGCCATGGTGGACATGCTCGGTGCCTCAGGGGATCTGATGGCACCCCCCGAAGCCATGACGCATCCTGTGAAGTTTTTTGAAAAAGGCGACAAGCCGCTGGAAATTGTCACCACGCGCCAGTGGTATATCTCTAACGGCGCTAAGGATAATCCGCTCAAAAAAACCCTGTTGGGCCGCGGCCAAGAGGTGGCCTTCCACCCTGATTTCATGAGGGTTCGCTATGAAAACTGGGTCAATGGCCTCTCGGGAGATTGGCTCATTTCCAGGCAACGCTTTTTCGGTGTGCCCATCCCCGTCTGGTATCCCCTCGATGAGGAAGGCAACCCGATTGACGGCGCCGTCATCGCTCCCGAAGAATCATCCCTTCCAGTTGACCCCTCCAGCGATACACCCCCTGGCTTTAGTGCCGATCAGCGCGGTCAGGCTGGTGGCTTCGTAGGTGAGCTCGACATCATGGACACCTGGGCTACCAGTAGCTTGACCCCTCAATTAGCCGGCGGCTGGGAAGAAGATCCCGCCCTATTTGATCTGGTGTTCCCCTACGACCTGCGAAGCCAAGGCCAAGACATCATCCGCACGTGGCTCTTTAGCTCCATTTTGCGCTCACAGCTCGAGCACGGTTCCATCCCCTGGAAAAATGCCGGAATATCTGGCTTTATTGTCGACCCTGATCGTAAGAAAATGTCGAAATCTAAAGGCAATGTGGTCACCCCGCAGGGCATGCTCGATGACCATGGCTCTGACGCCGTTCGCTACTGGGCGGCCTCCTCACGCCTGGGCACAGATGCGGCATTTGACCCGCAAAACCCCAAGCAAATAAAAATTGGCCGGCGCCTCGCCATCAAGGTACTCAACGCCGCCAAATTCGTCTACAGCTTTGAGGGTGAAACTGGGGAGATCACCGAAGCTCTTGATCTCGACATGCTCAACATCCTCAGCGGCGTTGTGGAGCAAGCAACGAGAGCCTATGAGGCTTATGATCACGCTCGAGCACTAGAACTAGCCGAAACTTTCTTTTGGACTTTCACCGATGATTATTTGGAGTTAGTCAAAGAACGTGCCTACACCGGTTCGGGTGCGCCGCGCACCAGCGCGGTCACCGCACTTCGACTTGCACTGGACACACTCTTGCGCCTCTTCGCTCCCGTTATTCCTTTTGCCACCGAAGAAGTCTGGTCGTGGACACATGAGTCCAGTATTCACACATCGACCTGGCCCGCCGTGGCAGAGCTTGCCACCACTGGCAACCCCGGTGCGTACACCGGCTTACTAGATCTTGCCAGCGAAGCGCTGATCACCATTCGTCGAGCTAAGACAGATTTGAAAGTCGCCCAAAAGACTGGGGTCATCCAAGCTTCCCTGACCGGGCCCGCGCTTTTGGCTTTTGCGAAAGATGACCTAGCTGCTGTGGGGAAAATTGCCGCCCTTACACTGAGCGAAGCCGACACGGTCGAATTGACCTCGATTGAAATGGAAAAGGCTGATGAGTAAACAATCCTTTAGCATTCGCCCTATTGCCTCTGGCGATCGTTCCCAGTGGGAAAAACTCTTTCTTGACTATGGGGTGTTCTATAAAACCGATTTTTCGCCCCCGGTGATCGACGGTGTGTGGGCGTGGCTGATGAACCCTGATCACTCGGTAAAAGCCTGGGTGGCGACTAGAGACGACACCCTCTTGGGTTTTGCCCACCTCGCCGAGCAACACGACACTTTTAGCGCTGGGCCCTCATGGTTTCTCGATGATCTTTTCACCATCCCCGAAGCGCGAGGGCAGGGCATTGCCACCGCGCTCATTGGGGTGCTCAAAGAACACGCCCAGCTAAACGGTGGTGGCTCCATTCGCTGGATTACCGAAGCGGATAACGCCACCGCCCAGAGGATCTATGACACTCTTGCGACCAGGACAACGTGGGTCATGTATGAAGACGAAGTAAGGGCTAGCAACTAATGCAACTAGGCGGCCGTTTTTCCATTGGAGACAGCCCCAGAGGGGTTTCTGAGAATGTGTTGGCACAGCTGCGCTCGGTGGAAGCCACACTCAGCGATGAAGAAAAGAAGAGCCTGAGATGGACGATGACCTGGCTAGAAAATCGCCCAATTCTTGAGCTCGATAACGGAGAAGTCGTTCGGGGCTAAAATCCTAGGCGGATTTTTCGCGACGCTCCACGCGCTTGCTCACTATCGTGGGCTCGCTGCCATTGGCCACAACGTCACGGGTAATAAGAATGCTCTCGATGGTCTCGTTTGAGGGGACCTCGAACATCACGGGAGCTAAGACTTCTTCCAAAATGGCTCGCAGACCACGAGCACCAGTTTGGCGCAGGGAAGCGAGGCTGGCGATTTCTTCCAACGCCCCCTGCTCAAAATTAAGCTTCACACCATCTAGCTCGAACATGCGCTGATACTGCTTGATCAAGGCGTTTTTGGGGGTAGTGAGAATGTCAATCAGCGCCGTCTCGTCCAAAGGTGAGACCGTGGTCACCACTGGAAGTCGGCCAATGAACTCCGGAATCAAGCCAAACTTGTGGAGGTCTTCGGGCAGCACAGCGCTGAAGAGGTCTTCGTGAATATTTTTGCTGTGCAGGGGTGCACCGAAACCAATGCCGTGGCGGCCCACCCGCTGGGAAATGATCTCCTCTAGGCCGGCAAAAGCTCCCGCCACGATGAAGAGCACATTGGTGGTGTCAATCTGAATAAATTCTTGCTGGGGGTGTTTACGACCACCCTGCGGTGGAACAGCAGCAACGGTGCCCTCCAAGATTTTCAGCAGGGCTTGCTGAACACCTTCACCCGAAACATCTCTGGTGATCGACGGGTTTTCTGCTTTACGAGCAATCTTGTCAACCTCGTCGATGTAAATAATGCCCTGCTCCGCGCGCTTCACGTCATAGTCAGCAGCCTGAATCAGTTTCAGCAGAATGTTTTCCACGTCTTCACCGACATACCCGGCTTCAGTCAAAGCAGTGGCATCAGCTACAGCAAAAGGAACATTGAGCCGTTTTGCCAATATTTGGGCAAGATAGGTTTTCCCACAACCAGTGGGCCCAATCAGCAAAATGTTGCTCTTTTGGATGTCAACATCGTCCTCGACATCGACGGCGTGAGGTGAACTTAGGGCGCGAATGCGCTTGTAGTGGTTATAGACAGCGACGGAAAGAGCACGCTTAGCTGGCTCTTGCCCAATGACGTATTCCTCTAAGAAGCCATAAATTTCTTTGGGCTTAGGAAGCTCAAAATCGACCACAACCTCGCTGGTCGATTCCATTTGGCGCTCGTCAATGATCTCATTGCACAATTCCACGCACTCATCACAGATGTAGACCCCGGGTCCCGCGATGAGTTGTTGGACCTGCTTTTGGCTTTTGCCACAGAAGGAGCACTTTAATAGCTCGCCGGATTCTCCAGTACGCGCCATGGCTACACCTCCCTAAAAAGCTTGGGCAACTCATGCGAGCCTACCCGGGACCACTGTGACAGCCCGGATTTTCCACAGACCCCTCATGGCGTGGCGGGAATAAACTGACTAGGCGTATTCAGACAAGAAAGTAGCCTCCGCGATGCGAAAAGCAGCTGCTCTTGTGCTGGGACTAGGCCTGCTGTTCGTTGCCTCTCCAGCTCAAGCCCATAACGCCGTTGACAAGCGCACCCCGGCCTCTGGTAGCACCATCACCCAATCCCCCGTGGCTATCTCTATTTCCACCGATGGAAGACTGTTGGATCTCGGTGGCAATAGTCGCGGTTTTGGCACTGCCCTAATGGACGAATCGGGGCTCTACTACGGGGACGGCTGTGTCAGCGTGAGAGAGCACAGTATTGAAACGTCGATCGACTTGGGTGAGCCGGGAAGGTATTCGATCGTGTACCAATTTGTGTCCGCCGATGGGCACTCGCTCTCGGAAAGCTATGAGGTTATTTTTGCCCCCCTTAGTGACCACACGCCAGCCCAAGGTTTCTCTACTCCACCAGAATGTGGCCTAGAGCGCTCCCCAGAGAAACTTGGCGATGGCACAGACATATCATCACCAGAGTCACCGGAGAATTCCCCAGCGACCCCGATCATGGAGACCACAGAGGTTTCACCCTGGGTCTCATCCGCGAGCGGAACCGCCATCATCATCACCATTATTGCCACCCTTGCGACAACACTCCTGGTGACTCTGTGGTCTAGATCGCGTCGAAACTAACCTGCCGTAACAGCCTCAGGGCCCTTAGCCGGTGTTGGCGCCGTCACACTCTTACGAGAGCTCAGCACCTGGTCAATCAGGCCATATTCCAGCGCGTCATCGGCGGTGAGAATCTTGTCACGATCGATGTCGCGGTGGACTTCCTCGATGCTCTTCTTAGAGTGCTTCGACAACGTCTCCTCGAGCCATTCACGCAGGCGGGCAATCTCTTTCGCCTGAATCTCAATATCCGAGGCCTGGCCGCGACCAGCTTCACCCATCATGGGCTGGTGAATGAGAACGCGGGCGTTAGGCAAAGCCAAACGTTTCCCGGGCTCACCGCCGGCAAGAATCACTGCAGCTGCCGAAGCAGCCTGGCCCAACACGACGGTCTGGATCTGCGGGCGAACGTATTGCATCGTGTCATAGATAGCGGTCATCGCGGTGAAAGATCCACCGGGTGAATTGATATACATCACGATGTCCCGATCAGGATCTTGGCTTTCGAGCACCAAAAGCTGTGCCATCACGTCATCGGCAGATGCGTCATCGACCTGAACACCCAGGAACACGATGCGGTCTTCAAAGAGCTTCGCGTAAGGGTCTTGGCGCTTGAAGCCATAGCTGGTGCGCTCTTCAAAGCTTGGCAAAATGTAGCGGCCCTCGGGCATCGAGGCACTCGCACTGGAGCTATTTAGATTCATCATGGTTGTCCTCGCCTACTTCTTTTTGCCCTGCTCGGTTCCGCCGCCACCGACAACGTCGCTAGCCGAGGCACGAATGTGATCAACAAATCCATACTCCAGTGCCTCTTCGGCACTGAACCAACGGTCGCGGTCACCATCGATAGTGATCTGCTCCAGGGATTTCCCCGTGGCTTCTGCCGTGATCTGAGCCAGACGCTTTTTCATGTCATTAATGAGGTGAGCCTGAGTTTGGATGTCGCTGGCTGTTCCACCAAAGCCACCGTGTGGCTGGTGGAGCAAGACCCTGGCGTTGGGCGTGATGTAACGCTTACCCTTCGTACCAGCGGTCAAAAGTAGCTGTCCCATGGAGGCGGCCATACCGATACCAACCGTCACAATGTCGTTAGGAACGAACTGCATCGTGTCGTAAATGGCCATACCCGCGGTGATTGAGCCACCGGGTGAGTTGATGTAGAGGTAGATGTCCTTGTCAGGGTCTTCTGCCGCTAAGAGCAAAAGCTTGGCCGCAATCTCGTTCGCATTGTCATCACGAACTTCGGATCCCAACCAAATGATTCGGTCTCTCAGCAACCGATCAAAAACGTTGGGTTGCATCATTGGTTCAGACATCGTCACAGTGTTGTTCTCCATCTAAAGGCGTGCAGCTTGATGTTCTGAGATTACCTGCCCGGTGTCCCCAGCAGGCTCCCTGTTCGCCCTCGGCAGAGAACTTATTTAGTGATCGTGATCGTGGTCGTGACCTTCATGGTCAGAGTTATCTGCGACCGCTTGGGCAATCGCTGCCTCCACGGGGTCTGTAGCCGACTTCGTGAAATCACTCAGGTCCACTTTCTTACCCTTGTCGTCCTTCACGCTGACACTGCTCAAGGCAACCGAGAGCGACTTGGAGCGGGCAACCTCGCCGACCATGGCAGGAATTTGGTTGTTCTTATCCAAAGTTTGGATGTATTCCTGAGGCTCCATGCCGTATTGGCTAGCGGATTGCATCAGGTACTGGGTGAGCTCATCCTGAGAAACTTGAATTTCGAGGGTCTCCACCAACACGTCTAGCAAGAGCTGTGTTCTCAAAGACTTCTGCGTCGACTCGATGACTTCGCCGCGGTGAACATCGTCCTCCATGCGGTTTTCGCCTTCTAAGTGACGGTTCACTTCAGCATCCACCACGCCCTGAGGTAACGGAATTTTGGTGTCCTCGAGCAACTTCTCGACGAGCTTGTCTCTGGCTTGCTGCGCTTGAGTGAACACGCCACGGCGTTCAACTTGAGCCTTCAGGTCCTCGCGCAGTTCGGCAATGGTGTCGAACTGGCTAGCAATCTGAGCAAAGTCATCATCGGCTTCAGGAAGCTCGCGCTCTTTAACGCTCAGCACGGTGATTTCGATCTGGGCCATCTCACCCTCGCGGTCGCCACCCAAAAGCTTGGACTCAAAGGTGGTCGTCTCACCCGCAGTGAGAGTATCGAGAGCGTCGTCGATGCCATCAATGAGTTGGCCAGAACCAACTTCGTAACTAATCGAATTGGCGCTATCAATCGTCGAATCACCGATTTTGGCAGTCAGGTCCACCTGGACAAAGTCGCCAGTCTTGATGGCTCGATCCACGGTGACAAGGTTTCCAAAGCGAGACCGCAAGGAGTCGAGTTCGTCTTCAACGTCCCCCTTCGTCACCATGATGGCGTCTACTTCGAGGGAATATTTGTCATATTTGGGAAGGTCAAATTCGGCTCGAACATCAACCTCGACCACGATGACCAGATCCCCCGAGAAATCTTTCTCTTTAGGCCATTGAGTCACATCGGCTTCCGGGCGACCCAGGGGGCGAAGCTTCTCTTCGGTTACGGCCAGTTGAAAAAACTTGTCCATACCGTCGTTGACGGCGTGGTTCAAAATCTCACCGCGCCCTACCCGCTGGTCAAGAAGGGGAGGCGGCACCTTGCCCTTGCGGAAGCCAGGAATCTGCACTTGCTCAGCAATGTGCTCGTAGGCGTGAGCAACACTCGGCTTGAGTTCCTCCGGGGTCACCGTGATGCTCAAGCGAACACGGGTGGGGCTCAAAATTTCTTTAGTGGTGGTAGGCACGTCTAATCTCCAAGTGGCTCTCTGATAGGGGTCGTACGTCGGGGCGACAGGATTCGAACCTGCGACCTCCCGCTCCCAAAGCGGGCGCTCTACCAAGCTGAGCTACGCCCCGAAGGTTCCCAGTGAATCACCACCGTTAAACAACTGCTCGTGTTTAGCCCGTGGTGAAACAACGACTAGGAGTCTATCGGGTGTCTTCTTGAAAAAATGACCCACGAGCACACAATGCAGTAGCATCATTGTCGAACACCCCCTGGGGATGTAGCTCAATGGTAGAGCCTCAGTTTTCCAAACTGATGGCGCGGGTTCGATTCCCGTCATCCCCTCCACTTATCGCTCTCCCTGTGGGATGGACAATGTGGCGCGCGCTGCCACAGCTTGAGCTTCGCAGAAACCTAACTCAGCGTGGAATGGGTCACCACACCAGCCGAGATGGTCAGGGCCACTGGCAGCTCGCGAAGAGCATCACTGGCCCGTGGGATATCGGAGCCTAAAGCGCCCATCAGCCAGAGAGGGTCAGCATCCAGGGCAACAATGTCGGCCGGCTGACCTGGTTCCAGGGTGGAGCGCGTAGAGCTATCAATCGCTTCAGTAATGCTCAAACCCTGCTCAAGATGCCACGGTTCGCGGCCGTCGCGTGTTCTCGTAACGGCAGCGGCGATGCTGACCCACGGGTCTAGTGGCGAGACCGGGGCATCTGAACCTAGAACTAAGTGGGCCCCATTATCGACGAGCTTGCGCAAAGCAAAAGCTCTCTCGGCGCGATCGGCCCAGTAGACATCGGTTACGTCACGATCATCGATGGCGTGTTCGGGTTGAACGCTGACGGTTATCCCCAGGCGGCCGAAGCGCTCAAAATCTTGCTCACGGACCAACTGAGCGTGCTCAATCCGACCCGTGAGATTGTTTCGTCCCATAATTTCCAGCACCATCTCATTGGCTCGATCACCAATGGCATGAACGGCCAGCCAGAAGCCAGCCTTCTGGGCTTTCACCAGAGTCGCCTCAATTTCCTCGGGTGGAAAATTCATGGCGCCATAGTCATCACCAGCCACCGAAAGGTAAGGCTCGACGCAGTGGGCGGTGCGGGTATTGAGCGAGCCATCGGTAATCATTTTGAACGGCCCGATGGTTATTCCTGGCGCAAGCTCAACCCCACTGACTAATCCTTCAGAGATTGCCCGATCCAAATCGTCGGGATAAACCCCCGCCTCAACGCTGAGGGGATAGCGACTGCCATAGCTGGTCGCCCGCCTCACCCAATCCGGCGCGTTGTAGGTCATTTCTAAATCAACGATGCCCACCACACCTCGCGATGCGGCGTGCCGGGCAGCATCGAGCACCCAACTATCGAGAGTGATCGGATCTACATCGGCAAGTTTTTGGGATAGAGCGAACCATTCGCGCTCGGCGATAACACCATCATCTCGATGCCCACTGACCCCCAGGTAGTCAAGCGCTGCAGAGTTCACCCAACACGAGTGAACATCAACAGAAGTCAGCACTACAGGCGTATCGCCAGTGAGTGAATCCAGCAAGGCTGTTGTCTTTTTATCACTCCACAAACCATCGCGGTAGCCGGCACCAATCACGATGCGATCGGGCTCAGCACTCTTCTTGTTGGCGGCCACCGCATTGGCCATCACCGTGGCCGCCTCGGCTGCCGAGGTTGCCTCCACCAGGCTCACGCGTCTGCGATGCTGTGCCCACAAAGTGAAATGAACGTGTTCGTCCCACATCCCGGGCATCACCACACGATCATCGAGATCAATGACTTCGTGGCCGTCCTGGGGTGCCACGCCTGCAGGAAAAATGGCCTCGATGATGTTGCCCTGGATCACAATATCCAGGCTTGTTCCGTGTGGATCGCCCAAGCGCTTGGCCCTGGTGAGAATCACGAGCTACGTCCTATCGAAGTTTGGCATTGGGGACAAAAGTAGAGTTTGCGCGTTGCCATCATGGCCATCACAATCGGTGTTCTACACACCCGACAGGGTTGCCCTTGACGTCCATACACAAAGTATCTCTCTCCGCGTTCTTCCAGCGCCAGAGCCTTGCCCTTGGCGTCCAGATCGTCCCTGGTCATCATGACTCCGGTTTGGACACCGCGGGCTAGGAGCACACCCCAGTCCTTCCATAATCGATGGACAAGCTCGGCATCTAGAGAGTTCGCACTGAGATAAGGGTCAAGTCGGTGGCGGAACAAGATTTCTGCCCGATACACATTGCCAATGCCGCTAACCACGCCCTGATCCATCAGAACAAGGCCGATAGGCCTGGATGTTCGAGCCAGGCGCTGCGCGAAAATGGCACCACTTTTCTTGCCCCGATCGTGCATCGGGTCAGGCCCTAAGCGGGCCTCGATTACTTCTCGCCCTTCGGGGGTAATCAGCTCACACGCGGTTGGGCCGCGCAAATCAGCGACAGTGTCTGAGGTTTCTAACCGCAAGCGCACTTGGCCCACGGGTGGCGGCGGAAAAGCAACATCCGAGGAGATAGACGTTTCGGTTTCCCCTATTCGTCTTCTGACCCGGGGTGCACCGAGGGAGACAGTATCGGGCGAACCAGCACGCGTTAGTTCACCCGAGCGCGAGATCACATCCCACGCCCCATAAATACCCAAATGCACTCGAACGCACCGATCGGCCTCAAAGCCCAGAAACAACTGTTTGCCAATGGCCTGACTGGTAAGGAGCGTGGTAGCGGATATCAAGGCGGCACCTTCGCTAAAGCGCCCTTGAGGGGAAGATGCCACGAGAACCTGCCCGGCAAAGAGCTCGGTAAAAAGCTGGGCGATGCGATGGACGGTATGGCCTTCGGGCATGGCCTAGTCCGAGGTCACAAAACCAGAAACCTGGCCAGTGGTTTCGAATTCACCCAGCTGATTAATGCGGCGCTGGTGGCGCTGCTCATCAGAAAAAGGTGTGTTGATGAAGGTATCGATAAACAACAAAGCCTCATCAATGCTGTGCTGGCGGGCACCAATAGCGCACACGTTGGCATCATTGTGCTCTCTGGCCAACACGGCGGTGTTGACACTCCACACCAGCGCTGCCCTAGCTCCAGCGACCTTATTGGCCGCCATTTGCTCCCCGTTACCTGAGCCACCGAAAACAACACCCAATGACTCCACGCCACGCTTTAAGTCGGCAACTACGGCTTTGGCAGCGCGAATACAGAAACTCGGGTAATCATCCAAGGGGTCAAAAGAAGGAGGGCCATGATCGATGACTTCGTGGCCTTCTAAAGCAAGATGCTCCGCTAAATCTTTACTAAATTCCAGGCCAGCATGGTCAGTGGCGATATGAATGCGCATAGACCACACTCTACAAAACCTAGGAGCGGCGACAGTGCCCCGCGATGCGAAAAAATATGTCGGCAGAATGAGCACTTTTGCCTCAAACCAATCGAGACACCAATCAGGAGAGTGTTGCGAGTATTCCTGATTTCCGCAAAACGGTTCGCCGAGTAGGGCGCGGAAGCCCCTACTCTGTGGGCCGCAGAGCTCTCTCCGAGCCCCTTGAAGGCCGGGAAAGCGAGCGGGGTTGCCTGGGTGGGTATCTGGCACCGCACGCGCCCGGCTGCCACTGAGATCAACATGGGAGTCAGTAGCGCCCACAGGCCCACACCGAATGGGGATTCAGAACTAATCGCTAGCGGTGATAGCAACGCTAAAAAGTCTCCGGAGCCGAGCCCATTATCATTGTCTCGGAACCTCTCAGAATTAATCCCCAAAACGGCAGTCTCGTTGCGAGGTTGGCGCCCCTTCTTGTGAGGCTTGTGCGAAGTGTGACTATTTATGACCCAAGGAGTATGACGTGCCTGGTGAAAATCTGACCCGACGTGAAGCGCTGACTCGCTCGCATCTGGTAACAGTAAAAAGTTACGACATCGAGATTGACCTGCGTGAGGTAGCCAGTTCGCCAGTCTTTCGCTCAAGCACCGTGGTGAACTTCCTGGCTGAGCCCGGCCAGAGCACCTTTATTGACGCGGTTGCTAGTAGCGTTCACAGCGTCACCCTCAACGGAACAACCTTGGATCCAGCTCTCGTTTTTGCCGACTCTCGCATTTCGCTTTCCGATCTCATGGCCCACAACACCCTCGAGGTGGTGGGAGATTTTTCCTACACCAATAGCGGTGAGGGCCTGCATCGCTTTATCGACCCAGTAGATGATGAGATCTATCTCTACTCACAATTTGAGGTCCCCGACTCTCGCCGCGTGTTTGCCGTTTTTGAGCAACCCGATGTGAAAGCTACCTTCGCCTTTAGGGTCCATGCCCCGGCCTCCTGGCAGGTCATTAGCAACCAGCCCACTCCCTCACCGTTTGCCACAGATGGTGGAGCCACGTGGGCCTTTACGCCCACACCGCGGATTTCGTCCTACATCACAGCCCTCATAGCTGGGCCCTACCATGTGGTGCGAAGTGAATTAACAAGCTCTAGCGGACGCGTCATTCCCTTAGGCATTTTCGCTAGGGCGTCGCTCTTTGAGTATCTAGACAGCGACTACCTCTTCGATATTACGAAAAAGGGCTTTAGCTACTTCGAAGAAAAATTTGGCATCGCCTACCCGTTTGAGAAATACGACCAACTCTTCGTCCCCGAGTTCAATGCCGGTGCCATGGAAAACGCCGGAGCCGTGACTTTCACCGAAACCTACATTTTCCGCTCACAAGTTTCCGATGCCACTCGGGAACGTCGAGTGGTGACCATCCTGCACGAACTAGCTCACATGTGGTTTGGCGATTTGGTCACTATGCGCTGGTGGAACGACCTGTGGCTCAATGAGTCCTTTGCTGAGTGGGCCTCCACAATCGCCACCGCCCAGGCCACGGAATGGACCGGGGCGTGGACCACATTCCAGGCCATGGAGAAATCCTGGGCTTACCGCCAAGATCAGCTTCCCTCCACCCACCCCGTGGTTGCCACCATCAATGACATTGAAGACGTTCAGGTCAACTTTGATGGCATTACTTACGCCAAGGGCGGCTCTGTACTGAAACAACTGGTTGCCTGGGTGGGCGAGGAAGCCTTCTTTGCTGGCGTTCACAACTATTTTAGAAAACACCAATGGAGCAATGCAGTCCTGGCAGATTTCCTCACCGAGTTGGAAGATTCCAGTGGTCGTGACCTTTCGCGCTGGAGTGAACTCTGGCTAGAAACTGCCGGAGTGAACACTCTGGTGGCAGAAATCACCGCTGATCAGGCGGGAATCATTCAGGCATTCACGATCGTCCAAAGTGCACCCGCAGAGTGGCCCACCTTGCGCCCTCATCGACTGGGCATCGGCCTCTACAGCGCGGATGAGTCTGGTGCGATATCGCGGAGCATCAGCGTCGAGCTTGACGTCGATGGTGAAAGGACTGATGTTCCACAACTGGTGGGAAAACACCGAGGAGACATTGTTCTGATCAACGATGACGATCTCGCCTACGCCAAGATTCGACTGGATTCGGCTTCTCGCGATGTGGCGATTGCGAATCTTTCACAGATTGAAGATCCCCTGGCCCGCTCGTTGATCTGGGGTAGCGCCTGGGATAGCACCCGGGATGCGGAAATGCCCCCCCGGGAGTTCGTGGCATTGGTTCTCAACAACGTGGCCCACGAAACCGAGAGCACTACGGTGCGAACGGCCCTGTCGCAGTTGGCTCTAGTGCTGCGTTCCTACATTGCTCCGGCACACCGCGAGAAGGCACTCATAGACAGCGCCGATGCGCTCTGGATGCTGGCCCGGGCAGCGCGAGCTGGTAGTGACACTCAGTTCCAATTGGTGAAAGCTTTTGCCACTCTGGCCTCTACCCCAGAGCACATTGCCACACTTCATAGCCTTCGAGACTCCAGTGTTTCCCTCGACGGGCTTACCGTCGACAAAGATTTGGATTGGGAACTCCTAGCTGGCCTCGCCCTGGCTGGTGGCATTAGCGCACCAGACATTGACGCCGCCTTGGCCCTTGACGACACCTCCAATGGCGCTCAGGCTGCCGCTCGAGCCCGATCGCTTCTGCCAGGTGCCAAGGATAAGAAGGCAGTGTTCGACCAGCTGGTGAAATCGAGTGAGACGCCCAATGCGATTGTGCGCTCACTCACCCTCGGCTTCGATGTAGCAAATAACCCCAGTGTCTTGGAGTCTTTGGTTGGCGACTATTTCAACATGCTAGAAACAATCTGGGATGAGCGAACCTACAAAATTGCGGAATATCTTGTCGAAGGCCTTTACCCAGGCTCTCTCGTCAGCGAGTCACTTGTCGCGGCGACCAAGAAGTGGTTGGCCGAGCATCCGGATACCCCAGCTCTTCGACGCATGGTGATTGAAAACTTAGCCGGCGTGGAGCGAGCATTGCGAGTGCAGGCACTCGACGCGAAAAGCTAAAGCCCCACTGCATGAGGCGTAGCATGTGGGCATGAGCGCCTGGGATTCTTTCGCCGAAGCACTAACCACCTACAGCACGGTATTTCGCATTGTTGGCGTCATTGTCGTGGCGGTTGTAGCGAGCCTCCTGCTTCGCCTGCTCATCTCCCGCGTCGTCAACGGGGTTGTCACCGGGGTTAAGCGAGAACACCAAGTCGATGACACTGTGGAGCTTTCATCAAGCCCGATCACGGCCATGCGCGCCGTGCAACGAGCTCGCACGTTGGGTGGGGTGCTCAATAACTTCGCCATCTGGGTCATGGTTTCGATTGCGGGAATATTGATTCTCACCGAACTGGGTTTCTCCGTCACGGCTCTAGTCGC
>ERZ889078.1701-NODE-1701-length-17015-cov-60.686380_pt1 | contig 17015 bp, 14 predicted proteins | sample MGYA00521266_ERZ889078 | MGnify/ENA primary metagenome ERZ889078 (study PRJEB32303, sample SAMEA104408618) | aquatic metagenome | biome: Brackish water; feature: Pelagic; material: water | place: Baltic Sea | collected 2014-06-16T06:34:00 | depth 76,534 m ...
GGCTAAATACCTTTGGAAGTCTTAAACAGAGACCCAGTTATTTTGACACTCCCAACGTTTAATTCAGGTTTAGACTATTCCCATATTACGTGGAATCTTATCATTTTAATTGCGACTTTTGAACAAAATTCTTTATACAAAATTACCCAGTCCGAACACCTCCTTAAACTGGAGGGAAAAGAATAGCATGTAAATGTTTTGGGGGCAAAACCCTGACAATTTTCTATTTATGAAATAATTATTTTATTCAGTCGCCATCTCTTTTAAGAGAATCGCAATACTCCGGATACCATTGTGAAAATTAGTTAAATCAAAATTTTCATTTGGTGCATGGGCATTTTCATCTGGGAGTCCAAATCCGATTAATACGGCTGTTGCGCTTAAAATATCAGACATTGTTTGTACAATAGGGATTGATCCGCCTTCACGGATATAGGCAACGTCTTTTCCGAAGCCTGCTTTCAAAGCATTTTCAACTTTAATAAGAGCGGGTTCATCAAGGGGCGTTAAATATCCGAAGCCGCCATGCATCAATTCAACATGCACGTTGACTTCTTTGGGTGCAATTGTGTAAATATAATCAGCCAAAAGTTGAAGCACATTTTCGGGGTTTTGATTCGCAACCAAACGCATGGAGACTTTTGCATGGGCCTCCGCTGGAATAACCGTCTTAGAACCTTCGCCTTGATAGCCGCCCCAAATGCCATTGATGTCTAGGGTCGGGCGTGCCCAAAGTTGTTCTAAACGCGTATATCCATTTTCACCATAAAGTTTTGGCGCGTCAATACTTGTGCGAAATTTCTCCTCGTCAAATGGGAGCTTCCCGAGTGCAAGATGTTCCTTTTCACTGATGTCTAGGACATCATCATAAAAACCAGGAACAGCGATATGCCCATTTTCATCTTTAAGTTGTGAAATAATCTCTGCCAATGCGTGAATTGGATTTTTTACCAGGCCACCAAAGGAACCCGAATGCATATCCGAATTCGTACCTTTCAAATTAATTTGAGCAGTTGCCAGCCCACGAATGCCATAGGTAATACTCGGGAATCCTTCTGCAAACATCGCCGTATCGGATATCATAATATAATCGCAAGCGAGCATCTCTTTGTGTTTGCTCAAAAAGTCTTCGAAATGAACAGAGCCCATTTCTTCTTCGCCTTCGATTACAATTTTTACATTAATCGGTAGTGTTTTATGTTGAGCAAACCACGCTTCAATTGCTTTGAAATAAATATAAAATTGCCCTTTGTCATCGGCTGCACCCCGCGCCCAAAGGCGATTATTACGAATTTCGGGTTCGAAAGGTGGAGAATCCCATAATTCCAAGGGATCCACAGGCATTACGTCATAATGCCCATAAATTAGAATTGTCGGTTTCCCTTCAGCATGGCGCCATTCGCCATAAACAACGGAATGTCCTTCTGTAGGGATAATTTTGACGTTTTCTAAACCCGCCGACTGCATTTCATTTTCGACAACTTGCGCCATTTCAACCATATAGGGTTTGTGCTCTGGAGACGAGCTTATGCTTGGAATACGAAGAAGCGATTTTAATTCTTCAACATAGGCATCTTTATGATTTTCAATATAAGATAAGATAGAATCCATTAATCTTGCAAAGCCTCCAGTTCTGATTGAACAAATTCCATGAGTTCTCTAATGGTGTCGGAAGAGAAATCAAATTTAATATTCATGACATCCCAAACCTCGGGCATTGGCTTCGTGCTACCGAGGCTGAGCCCTTTGATATAGCCATCTAACCCTAATTTTGGATTGCTTTTAAAATTGCGGTAAACCTGCAAAGCACCTAGTTGTGCGATGCCATATTCGATATAATAGAACGGAACTTCGAAAATATGAATTTGGCGTTGCCATCTTTTTTGTAGCAATTTATCAAGCCCTTCTTTATTCATATTGATGGCTCCAAATCGCTCATTGATGGCTTTAAACGCAGCATCTCGCTCATCAGGTGTGTGATCAGGATTAAGATAAATCCAATGCTGAAAGCTATCAACTGTCGCCACCCAGGGGAGTAAACCGATGATGCCTTCTAAATGCTTGCGACGCGCTAAGCGATGATCCGCTTCGTTATAGAATTTATTCCAAAGTCCTGATGTCATCAATTCCATACTCATGGATGCGGTTTCCGCCATTTCCATGGGTGTATCACGATATTGGATAAGCGGCTCGTCAGCGGTGAGGAAGGTATGCATGGCGTGTCCGCCTTCGTGCATGAGTGTTGTCAAATTTGACTGAGTACCAGCGGCGTTCATAAAAATAAAAGGCATGCCCGTTTGCTCGAGACCATAATTATAGCCACCTGGAGATTTGCCTTTTCGAGACTCTAAATCAAAAAGGTTGGCCTTTTTCATGGCCTTTAAATTGTCGCCAAATTGAGGATGAAGTTCTGAGAAAATATCAATCGTCTTATCTAAAAGTTCATCGCCTGTTTTAAATGGTTTCAATGGCTCTTCATCAGGACCAAAGGCATTGCCATCCCATGGGCGATAGTCGTCTTGAGCTAAACCAAGCTTTTTGCGATGTCTTTCGTTGATGTCTCTTGATAAAGGGACGACATATTTTTCGATGGATTTTGAAAATTCCTCCGCATCGGCAGGTGTGTAATCAAAGCGATGATAATTGTCGTGTTGATAATCGCGAAAATTTTTATAACCTGCATTTTTAGCGACTTCAATTCTTAGTGATAACATCTCTGCAAAGATGGCGTCCAATTTGTCGGAGACCGATTGATAAGCTTCTGAAATAGCCATCCATGCTTCTTTCCGTTTTTCACGATCTTTCAGTTCGAGGCGAGTTGCCGCGCGAGGAATAGGCATTTCTTCGCCGTCAAGCGTAACCGTAATGCCGCCAGAGACTTGTGAAAAGTCAGAACCGAGCTTTGAGAGTTTGGCATCAAGTAAGACATTTTCATCGCGAAACATTTCCAGGCTTCGTTGTATATTTTTCTTAAGTTGGCCATAACGTTCAGCATCGAGTTGTTCGAATGTCGAAAATGTCGAGAGTTGTTTTTCAAACGTATTTGTAGCGACTTCAAGCTGGGGAGCAATTTCAGTGGCAAAAAGTTCATAACGCGCCACTTTTTCTTTATTCTCCGTATCGCAAGTCATTTTAATATATGCCCAAGCATTTTCCTCGGCGAACCATGCGACAGTTTCGCTATATTGAATCAGCAATAATTCCAATTCTTGAGTCGTATTGGGTTTTGTTTCGATGAGTGTATCAAAATAGGGTTTAATGTCATCCCATGAATTTAGGGTGCCATTCTTAGGGATAAATCCTGTTGAAGCTGTCATATATTCTCCTGTATTATTTTTTACTTTCAAAATCAGTGTAGTAGCTGTCACTCTGAGTCTGTCGAAGAGTCCTCTTCGTCCAAAATGCAGAATTATGCAATTTGTGAACCATTAATTTTATGATTACTACTTAACACGCCCACAGTTTAATCTGTAGTTGTATGGGTTCAAGGATATTGCATAGTTTATGAGCGGAATTTTTGGGTCCTAGTCCACGCGCTAAAGCACGTGGTAGGTAAAAGGAAGCTAGTTCTTTGTAAACTTTTATCTGTAGACTGTGGTAGGAAACACACAGAGGCCTTTCTTTATCATAAATTTTCTTGCATTTGCATTTGCATTTGCATTTGCTATTTTGCTACCGCTTATAAGCAGTTTTGAAAAAATGGTTTTGATTGGCTCTAAAACAGAGAATTATTTTAATGCGCGATTAAGATAAAGTTAGATGCCAATATTAAACCAAAAAGAGTAAACTTTTAAATTGAAAGGAAGCTCTAGTATGAAAAGTAAATTTAGATTATTCTACATGACGTTATTGTTTACTATCCTATTTACAGGAAGTGTCTTTGTAGGTTGCGAACATAGCAAGGATAGTGTTTCACCGAATAACAATCAATATGAAGCACTTGGCTATATTCTTGAGAAACCAACTACGCCAGATTATATTTTACTTGGTGAATTACATAATAGTGGTTTGGAGGCTCTCATGCCGATTGTTGATTCTACATGGAGTCAGGATTCAATATACAATTTATCAATAGATTATGTAGATACGGCGGGTATAGCTTATGGGTTTGGCGCTGTTGATACAGCAATAATTACCACTATTAAAAATACGATGAAAACTATCTCAAAGGACTCAACTGGATTAATGGCTTATTTATCTATGACAGGGAACTCGAAACTAATTCCCGAGATGAGTACAATAGTAGGATATCTTATGGTTGGAAATGTAGAAGTTATCAAAGGATTTGAAACAAAAATTCTAAATTCTAATTCTTATACTCAAATTGAAAAAGACATATTGCTTACGGCGTGTGTTGTGGGTAGATATAGTTATGACTATGGAGCAAATAGATGGGGAGAAATTGATTTGTGGTGGGTACCTGGTGCTATTGCTGATGCTATAGGTGGAGTGACGGGTGGATTTGCAGGAGCACAGCCAGGTGATTTTAACTGGAATGCTGCAGGTTGGTGTGCACTTGGTGCAAGCATAGCCATATATATTTAGTGATCTTTTAATCATAAAATTTGGCCCCACATTGCAATACTGGGGCCAAATTAAATTTGGAGAAATTAATTATGTTAACACAACAAGAACGGGATTTTCTAAGAGAAAAAATTGCCCCTAGATATTTACTGAAAAGAAGAGTGGCTCTAATTTTTGCACTTTTTCTATTTAGCATGGCGATGTACAAACAACTAGAATATATGGCACTTGCAGCGATTATTGGTATGCTTATAAAACAAATATTTGAAACATGGAATGGGAATCCAATATTTACAATTCTCAATAAATTGGTCGACCAAGATAATAAGGCTTAAGACTTTGAGTGCTTAAATCTCAAACCGCTTAGCGCAATTTTACTTCATCGGAAATAAAAAAAACTCTCTAATATCTTCTGTATGCGTCAGCACCATTAAAAGGCGTTCAATACCAATGGCGATGCCGCCTGTGGGTTTCATTTTACCAACAGCTCTAATAAGCTCATAGTCCACGGGATGTGGGGGATAGCCCATTTTTTCGCGTTCTAGATTTGCGTGGATAAAGCGAGATTCTTGCTCATTGGAGTCCGTTAATTCGGAGAAGGCGTTGCCAATTTCGATGCCTCTTATATACAATTCAAATCGTTCGGCCCAACGAGGGTTATCTGATTTAATTTTGGATAATGCGGACATGTGGGCTGGATAATCATAGACAATTTCGGGTTGAGTTTGCCCTAATTTCCCTTCGATGCATTGTATCCAAAGGCGAAAGAAAATATCGTCAAATGTGTCATCATTTGGGATCTGGACGCCGAGTCGTTCTTCAGCACTTCGCTTCCAGTAGGAAAAGTCGTCCAGTCCTTTTGCTAAATCTATATTCACTTCATCGATGAAAACTTGAGCGATTGTTCTTTTTTTAAAGGGCAACTCCCAGGAAAAATTAGCATAGTGATGCGTTGGGAAGTGTTCCACAAGAAAGTGAATAAGATTCTCAGTATCCGTCATGACGTCTTGATAATCAGCGTCGGTACGGTACCATTCCAGCATGTTAAATTCAGGGTGATGTAACTTGCCTAACTCGCCGTGATTGCGAAAGCTTCGTGCAATTTCAAAGACATTCTCAAAACCAGATCCCAACGCTTTTTTAATAGCAAACTCTGGCGAAGTCGGTAAATAGTATGTCTCAGATTCCCCCTGATGATTGATGTATTCTGTTTTGAAACCATGTAAATGCTCTTCCATACCTGGTGATGGCACAAACAATGGGGTCTCAATTTCAAAGAAACCTTGAGACTCAAAGAATTGACGAATCAGATTGATGACCTGGCGTTTTTGGGTGATGGCATTTTTGTTTATCATTGGTTTGTTATTCGCTTAAAAGTAGTATGTTGGAAATTGACCACCCCGTCCCTATTCATCAACTCCCCTCCTTGATAAGGAGGGGCAGGGGTGTGAGATTGTTAAACTCTATTTCAATATTTTTAATTTCAAGCCTCATGTTAATATTTAATTCTCACGGGTAAATATTCCTTAAGCCTATTCATCAATTCCCCTCCCTGATAAGGAGGGGTAGGGGTGGTAGTTTTTCAAACCCTATTCCCTTCAAAAGCTTCTATTATTTCTTCCAACAATTCTGTGGGATTTTCGAATACAATTTTGTTTTCAAATCTCATGACTTTAATACCTAGCTGATTTAAGTATTGTTCTCTCTTAAGGTCATATTCGCCTTGAAATCCGTTAAAATGCCCTTCGCCGTCTAGCTCGACTGCAAGTTTTTCATCAGGACAGTAGAAGTCTAAAATGTAGTTTCCAACACTATGCTGTCTCCTAAATTTTCGACCTTCAAGTTTTCTGTTTTGCAACATTACCCATAGTGTGGCCTCAGCAGGAGTAAGATTCTTTCGTAACTCATTTCGGAATTTCTTTAGCGTGGGCTTATTGTGAATTTTATTTACCATCAATATTGTTATTAATTTCGTTTTGACGAATATTTTTGTTTTGTCATTGAAACCACCCCGTCCCGACCTAAAAAGTCGGTCCACCCCTCCTTAAAAAAGGATGGGAATTTGCTTCGCACATTTTCATTGATTTTAACATCAAGCCTCATGCTAGTAATTAATTCTCACAAGTAAAAAGTCCTTAAGCCTATTCATCAACTCCCCTCCTTGATAAGGAGGGGCAGGGGTGGTAGATTGTTAAACTCAATTTCATCATTTTTAATTTCAAGACCCATGTTAAAATTTAATTCTCACAAGTAAAAAGTCCTTAAGCCTATTCATCAACTCCCCTCCTCGATAAGGAGGGGCAGGGGTGGTAGATTGTTAAACTCAATTTCATCATTTTTAATTTCAAGACCCATGTTAAAATTTAATTCTCACAAGTAAGAAGTCTTTAAGCCTATTCATCAACTCCCCTCCTCGATAAGGAGGGGCAGGGGTGGTAGAAAAATCTTCATATGTCTCAGTGTTGTAGTTTTTTTATGACTCATTCGACTCAATCCAAATGGGCGTCGAGACATAAACGCCTGGAACAGTATTCCCTTTGCTATGTATCTCTAATCGTAAATAGCGAAGTCGTTTCGTGTCTTTGATGGTCCATAAAACGTTGATAGTCTCCGTCGCAAGCCCTTCTTTAACCACGTATTCGCCAACGCCATCACCACCGTAGAGGAACCATTTCATCTTTTTACCAAATTCTGTACTGGATTGTCCAAAAATATGGAGACTCAAGTCTCCTGTCATGCGAAGTGTTTCACCAATTTTAGTGGAATGACCGTCGGAATCTGTCACATTCATGTCGCCTATCGGACCGGTTGTGATGGCGGTTGCTTTGGCTTTCATCCCTTCGATGATGTCGGATTTGGAATTTGATTTAGCATGGACCAATGTTCTTGCAAGACCCAAACATTGGTTCGGAGATTCTTTAACTAACAATTGCGGAATATAAATTTGTCGATAGCGATTGAAATTTCCATGGGCATCGCTGCCACCGTAAATCCCAAGTTTGTATCCTTTTAAAAGTGCTGCAACCCAAAGTTTCATGGCAATTACAAAGTTTGGATGTCTTGGGTCACCATTCAAAACTTGAACGCCATCCAATGCATAATTTTGGATGTCTTGCGATTCCCAACTACCACGATTAAACAAGATTTTTTCAAGGAATCCAGGCTTATCGCCAATATGTGCGGCGACAGAAATTGTTTGCTGAGATCTGTTTTTTAATACGGAATAAATATCGTTTTCGCTCCACGTTTTAAACCATTTTTCAGCGCCGTCGCCAGCGCCGTGAAAAAAGACATCATCATTAAAATGGAGAAAATGTATATTTTTATTTTTGTGATTTCGAACCGTAATTTCTTCACTTCCGATAACCGAAAAATCAGGATGTGAGCCATCTAAATCGCGGAATTCTTTGCGACTTAATTGCCATTTTTTAAGGTCGGGGTCGTTGATTAAAAAATTATCGAGTTCGTCATCTAAATCATAAGAATGATCTGACGGTGTTAAAAAATCAAGTCCCAAGGCTTTTGCCGCCTGCATTGTCATAGCACCAGGAGCACCAAATTCTACTTGATCCGTCGTGTGCCAAGTATGGAGATGAACGTCACCATAAAGCCATCCATTTAATGCGGGAAAAGGTTCGGCGGCAAGGTAGGTTTTAAGGGGAACTTTAGATGAACCACGCAGGTTATCCGTTTTAATAATCTTGGTTTTGCCTTGAATTTCAATTTCTAAAGTCGTGTGAATAAAAACAGAACCGACATAATCAAGATTCAAATCCCAATGAGCAAAATGCCATTTTGTATCAATGGTTTTGTCTAGTTGAATCTTATTGGACAGAATCTCTTGAGCCGTTTCATCATAAACCTTAATCTCGAGATTTTTGAGACGAATAGGAAATTCGTGGGCGTCTTTTATAAGCAAAAACAGAGGTAATAGTGTATTTGGATTGATTCGCCACGGGGCATCAAAATATATTTCTGGCTCCTTTTTAAAGTAGCGACTAAACGGAAAATATTTGAATCGATAATGGAATTCTGCATACGCGCCGAACAATGGCAGAGAATCGAGAATTGAATTGGGGTCGATGTGCATGTAAGAATATAGAAATTTGGCAGGGGATGTCGTTAAAAAAGAACCCTTTCAATTATTTAAACACAGAGAACTCAGAGGGCGCAAAGGTTCACAAAAGAAAAAAAATCAGTAACTGTAAACTTGACAACGAAAAACTGTAACGTAAGCATCTTGCTTGCGAAAAATAATCTCACACCCTTCGACAAGCTCAGGACAGGCACCGCCTCAAAGAGACAAAGAAAAGATGCTGCAATTCCCCTCTAGGGAGGGGTTAGAACTGGGTTGTCTCCCGCAGATTTCGCAGATAAACGCAGAAAAAGCATTGTAACGTAAGCATCTTGCTTGCGGTTTAAAAGGCTAACACCAAGCTCCACAAAGCAGTATCAAGTTTCACAAAGAAAAACAAAAGCAAACGTCGTAGACCTTGTTATTTTTGTAATAATGGCGCACGACGAAACATAACCTCGTAGAGGTTTGATAACTTTCTCGAACACTAGGTCATCGAGTGTTTTTGTGGATACAAAAATGTACCGAGATGACAAACTCTCCAACGCAAAGTCCGACTTTTGGAGGATGTACCGAGATGACATCAACCGAGTAAATTTACGAATATGTCAGCTTTATCTAAGAAAAGAGATAGAATGTTGCACCCGAGAGTTAAATAATTACATTTTTCATCATGATTTATAAACGCGAAGGAGAACACGCTCATGTCAAATACACCTAAAGATACAGAATTATCAAGCTGGCACCGATATTTTGCTATACAAAATAATAATCGTGCCTGGACGCTTGTTGAACAAGAAAATAGAACACCTGGAGAAAATAATGAGATGCTAAATACAGCTCATGCAGCCGCATTTCATTGGGAGTATTTTGCCAAAGAACTCAATAGTATGCGAGCAACTATGTTGCTGGCGGAAGTCCATGCTTTAATGAATCTTGGTGAAACTGCATTTCAATATGCAGAGGTAGTAAAAGCCTATTTTATAAATCAAGAAACGCCTGATTGGGAATTGGCATTTACATACGCCATCCATGCGCACGCTGCCTTTTCAGCGGGAAAGATTGAAATATTTAAGGAATCTTACGCCGAAGCTTTAAAAGCGATTGAAGCAATAAATGATGAAGAAGACAGAAATATCGTGATGCAAACTTTTAAAAATATACCGCTATCTTAAAAAAAAGCACAATAAAATTTGAGCGAATAGCATTACAACTCTATTGTAAAATCGCGGGGATGATTCCTAAACCAAGTGAGTTGTCGTTTCGCAAAATTCCGTGAATGTTGTTGAATCAATTCAATCATCCGATCTTTTGATATCTCATTGTCCAAATATTGATACACTTCTTTATATCCAATCGTTCGCATGGGATAAAGCGTAGGCGAAAAACCTTTTTCCAAGAGATCTTTGCATTCGTCAACAAGACCCTTGTTGATCATTTCTAAAACGCGGGTATTAATTATTTCATAAAGTTTTGGGCGAGATCGTTCGACAATAACACGATATCCAGTGTGTTCGAATGTATCCTGACTTTCATCAAAAACTTGTGATGGCGTTAATCCCGTCGTTTCGATAATTTCAAATGCACGCATGAGCTTTTTTTCATCATGATAATGAAAGCGTTGAGCATAGTCAGGGTCGAGTTTATTAAGACGATTCCAATATTCCTCAGCTTTGCCATCGCGAAAAAGCGCTTCATACTTTTCACGAATTATTGCATCTTTCGAATTATTTTCAAAAAAACCGAACTGAAGCGCATCTAAATAAAGCGATGATCCGCCGACAACGATGGGCAATTTCCCTTTTACCAAAATCTGCCGAATGCGGTTGCGAGCCTCTTGATAAAACTCGCCAGCGCTCCACGTAACATCAGGATTGAGTTCATTAATAAAATGATGAGGAATTTCATCGAGAATTGATTGAGGCGGCGTGTCGGTACCAATATTCATCCCGATATAAACTTGTCGCGAATCGGCAGATATTATTTCAGATGGCAACTGTCGCGCCATTTCAATGGCAAGATTTGATTTCCCTGCCGCTGTCGCACCCGTTAAAATGACGTATGAGGCATCACCCCAACTTAACGAGCCTGATTTTAAATTAATAGATTGAGGCATATAATTTTTTATGGTTAACCTCCCCGCCCCGACCGGTAGTGTCGGGACACCCCTCCTTGATAAAGAGGGGCAGGGGTGGTAGATTTTGAATTCAATTTCTACCAAAAGCCTCTATTACTTCTTCCAACAACTCAACTGGATTTTCAAATACAATTTTATTTTCAAATCGCATGACTTTAATACCTAGTTGATTTAAGTATTGTTCTCTTTTCAAATCGTATTCACCTTGAAATCCGTTAAAATGTGCTTCGCCATCTAGTTCAATTGCAAGTTTTTCATCAGGACAATAAAAGTCTAAAATGTAGTTTCCAACACTGTGTTGTCTCCTAAACTTTCGACCTTCAAGTTTTCTGTTTTGCAGCATTCCCCATAATGTAGCTTCAGCGGGAGTAAGATTCTTTCGTAACTCATTTCGGAACTTCTTTAGTGTGGGCTTATTGTGAATTTTATTTACCATCAATATTGTTATTAATTTCGTTTTGACGAATATTTTTGTTTTGTCATTGAAACCACCCCGTCCCGACCTAAAAAGTCGGTCCACCCCTCCTTAAAAAAGGAGGGGAATTTACTCCGCTCCTTATCATTGATTTTTACATCAAGCCTCATGTTAGTATTTAATTCTCACAGGTAAAAAGTCCTTAGGCCTATTCATCAACTCCCCTCCTCGATAAGGAAGGGTAGGGGTGGTAGAGAATTACTAAAAAAATACGCTTCATTTTTTTATCTGTCTAATGTCTTTCGAAACGTTTGTCCAATTCGTCGATTGTCAGATTAATAATAATGGGGCGTCCGTGAGGGCAAAAGAATGGATGCTCACAGGCGAAAAGTCGATCGACCAAAACGCGCATTTCTTCCTCAGTCAATGGGTCGCCTGCTTTGATGGCAGCTTTGCAGGCATAGGACGCGGCGATGCGCTTCGGCACTGAATATTCGAATGTGCGATTTGTGCGATAATAATCCAACATTTCCTTTAAAATATCGGCTTCATTTCCGCTTCGCATATCCACAGGAACCGCCTCTACCATAATGGTTCGTGGTCCAAATTCCCGCAACTCAAATCCAAGATTTTGTACCATCGGCAAGACATCCAAAAGGAGGTTAAAGTCATCATGAGAAAACTCGATAGATTTTGGAAAAAGCAAAAGTTGGGACGGGCCTTTATGCTCATTAAAATGGTTCAATGCTTTCTCAAAAAGGATGCGTTCATGGGCGACATGTTGATCGATAATCGCAATGCCGCTATTAATTTGAGTAAGGATGTATTTATTGTGAACCTGCCAAATGAAACCCGTTTGTTCGCGCTGAGGAAAGCTTTTTGTGGTAAGAGGACGCTTTTCCAAAACCGAACTAAATTGACGAGCTTTTTCCAAGAGTTTTCGGTCTTCGTCGCTACGATTGTCCCCAGATTCGGGAATCCAATTTTGTGTTTGTGCTGGTGACGATTGAAATAGAGTATTGGATTGTTCAAATTGCGGAGATGCTGTCGGCGTATTGAAAAAATTTTGCGCAGAAGGGCGAGATTCAAATCCTGGTAACATTTTGTCTGTTTGACGAATACCTGTTTCCACCGCCTCTTTAACGGCATAATAAACACGCCACTCGTCTTTGAATTTTACTTCCATTTTGGTCGGATGCACATTGACATCAACATCTTGAGGTGGGATCGTAACATTCAAAACATAAAGGGGATATTCGCCACGTTGTATAAGTGATTTATAGGCTTGAAAGACGGCGTTATTTAGCAAACGATCCGAAATGGGTCGCTCATTTACAAAAATATATTGCTCACCTCGGCCCGGTCGGACAACATCTAGATTTCCGATAAATCCATTGATGCCAATATGCCCAAAGGACTGATTGACTTCAATAAGATGCTTTTCATAATCTTGTCCAAATGCCTCAATGAGACGATTTTTTAAATCGCCTTGACGGAAATCAAAAATCGTTTTCTGCTCTGTCGAAAGCTTAAAACTGATGGATGGATTAATCAGTGCGAGAGGTTTTAAAATGCCAATTATGTGGTTCAATTCAGTGCGATGACCTTTTAAAAACTTGAGACGTGCAGGGACATTGAAAAAGAGATTTTTGATGCTTACGCGCGTGCCAACAGTCCATGCAAAAGGTTCGACTGCGCCTTTATTCCCTGCTTCAATTGAAAGTCGATAAGCGCCCTCTTCATCGGTTGGTTTTGAGACAATTTCCATCATTGAAACCGAACCGATACTTGGCAGGGCTTCACCGCGAAATCCCATAGTTTTTAAATGATACAAATCCGATGCTTCTTTAATTTTGCTCGTGGCGTGGCGTTGGACACAGAGATCAATCTCGGTTCCATTCATTCCAATGCCGTTATCGATGACTTGAATCAGCGATTTTCCACCGTCAATAATGTGCACATGGATTTGCGTTGCTTTTGCATCGAGAGCATTTTCTACCAATTCTTTTACAACGGAAGACGGCCGTTGAACGACTTCTCCAGCGGCAATTTTATTGGACAGAATTTCAGGAAGTATGTGAATAGAAGATGTCATTACAGGGCGAGTTTTCCTTCGATGTCGTCAAGACCTTGTGAATAAAGAGTGAGTGCGTCATTTTTTAATTGATGCACGTTTGTTGTCATTTCGGAGACGAATATTTTGTCTTGAATATCGCCTAAATTAATCTGGACATTCATCGCCGCGCCGCGGAAACCAGCATAGGCAATCAATAATGCTACACCCGCGTCGGAGAGTGAATTTTGATTCCCGATTTGAGACATCCGCCTCGCTAATTTCATCGCTTCAAAGGATAATTGCATCACTTTAAATGGCACATTGGCCGAGATTTTTGTCGCCATTTCAATGGCTTCATTTCGTGTCTCGATTTGTGTGGATGTCTTTTTCGCTAGGCGCATGGCGGACATGACATCATTGAAACTTTGCGTATCTACATCGACTAAAAATTGCAATTGATCTTTGAGACTTTGAGCGTCCTCGCCGAGGCGTTCGACTTCTTCCCAAACGTCATTATAGCCCTTTTTCCCATGGGTCAAGAGGCCGACCATGGCCGTAAGAGAAACGGACATGGAAGAAACTAGAGCTGACACGGAACCGCCACCTGGCGCTGGTGAATCCGAAGCCAATTCGTCGTTAAATTCATTCAATTTCATCGTCACAAGCTGGTTTGTTTGCGCGTCTCCAGCTAAACGAAACTCAATGATGCGTTCATCTGGAATAAAGGGCGAAATTTCATCCAAACCCATACTTTGGATTGCCAAACGAACCAATTCATGCGTTGATGCGCCTTTCGATTTATTCTGTTTCGCGAGATAATATTTGCCTGCATCCGTCATTGCTTTAAGAGGAACCATTCCAACGATTTCACTACCCGAAACACGCAAACCTCGTTTTTCGGCTTGGCAGCACACTTCATCAAAGGCGATATGAATCGGCGTAATATCCGTATCGGTGAGGTTAATAGAAACTTGCGCCATGTTATATTCGTCAATGTACCAACCGACGGCCTTGACAGATTTCAATGTGCCTGGCGTCATCATTTTAGTGCCGTCAGCATTTTTCATAATTTTACCATTGCCGTCGCGTTTTCCCCGCCCCTGTTCGCGGATGTCTAAAGCGATACCTGTCGCTTTTTTCGTGTCTCTCGTGTTGAGATTTACATTATAGGCAACGAGAAATTTCCGCGCACTAATAGCCGTCGCACCACTTGAAGCGTTGAATTTCGCAGGGCCAAAATCAGGCTTCCAGTAGGCATCATCAAAACGAGCGTAAAGACCTTCGTACTCGCCCTTACGAACATTGGCAAGATTTTTCCATTCGGGTTTTGATGCAGCATATTCGTACAAATAGACAGGAATTTCTAACTCGTCTCCGACACGTTTCCCTAGCGTTTTTGCGAGTTCGACACACTCGTCCATAGTGATATTTGAAACCGGAATAAAGGGGCAGACGTCTGTTGCGCCCATGCGAGGATGCGCGCCAGTGTGCAATCGCATATCAATCACTTCAGAGGCTTTTTTGATGGCTCTAAATGCAGCTTCAACGACGGCATCTGGAGCTCCGACGATGGTTACGACAGTACGGTTTGTATCTGCGCCTGGATCCACATCAAGAAGGTTGGCGCCTTCAACTTTTTCAATTTCATCCGTAATTTGCTTAATGACGGCCAAATCGCGACCTTCGCTAAAATTAGGAACACATTCGACGATTTTTTGCATGTTTATACTCCGTGTAATAAATGATTAAGTGGATAAAGGGTCGGTATTTTCTTTAGTGTATCCCTGTGGTATAAATTTAAAAGTAACACAAAGTTTCTCAAAGGTTTCACAAAGCACCACAAAGAATTCATAAAAGGAAAAGAAAAAAGGAAAATAGAATCCATCAGTTGATGATCCTTTTAATACCTTTTTTAAGCATCGAAACGTGAAAATTAAAAAGAAGACCGAGTTTGAAGTTTCCTAGTTTTAGATACGTGAGTAATTGGGCAGTGTAAACTTTCGTAATTTCTTCAACTGTTTTTATTTCTATTACAATTTTATCCTCAACTAATAAATCAATTCTATAACCGTGATTTAATTGAACTTCCTTATAAACAATAGGTATAGAAATTTCTTTATTTACCGTAAGCCCCAATTTTTTTATCTCATAAAGCAAACACTCTTGATAAGCTGATTCAAGCAATCCTGGTCCAAGCAAGCGATGGACCTCAATTGCACATCCGATTATAATGTTAGACAACTCATCAATGTTCAAATCTTGCATATTTACGTTTTCTTGGTGCATCTTAGTGCCTCCTTTGTGTATCTCTGTGGTATAAATTTAAAAGTAACACAAAGTTTCTCAAAGGATTGACAAATATTTACCATGTACCTAGTTTTGTTAAGGCGTAAACGACTGCAAGGGTCATCGCCATTAATATCCAAATATTTCTACCTTTTGGAATACCATAAGGCGATAGTTTACGGAAATTGATTCGCTTTTCATCTTCTTCAAGATTAACTCGCTCAAAACGATTAGCATATCGCCGATTTGAGTTTTTTAAAAACGCCATTTAGATACCTGCGAGGATATGACTGAAATATTTGACGAAAGGGCCAATAAGCAGTCCAATAATCCGAACATTTGTAAAATAGCCTAAGATAATGATACCAAATAAAATATTGGGTCCATAATGTTCGAGCTGCATTAAAAAGGCATCATACTTACGTGGAAGCATACCTGCCAATATTTTTGAACCATCGAGGGGTGGAAATGGCAATAAATTAAAGACGGCGAGTGCGAGATTGATATACAATGAAATGAGGAGCATTTGGAGAAAAATAGCTCCTAAACTACCGACGGTAGGTGCGTATTGCGTTGCGATGATAATGCGAATAATGAGTCCTGTAATCGAAGCTAGGAGTAAGTTCATAGCAGGGCCGGCTAACGCAATCCATAACATATCTTGACGAGGATTTTTTAAATTTCGAGGATTGACAGGGACAGGCTTTGCCCAACCGAATCGAACGAGAATGAGCATAATGGTACCAAGTGGATCGAGATGAGCCAATGGATTGAGTGTTAAGCGTCCCATAAATTTTGCCGTTGGGTCACCGAACCGAAGCGCGACATAGCCGTGAGCAAATTCATGAAATGTTAGGGCGACCAATATGGGCGGTAGTGAGATGACGATGGATTGTATGGTGGGTAGCATGGATTGAATATTCAAAAGTTTGTCCTTCTTTTTGCGGGCCTAATATAGTTTTTGATGATGCCTTTGGTAGGATATTCATGCTTGGGTAACAATTACAAATTATCAATTTTAAATTACAAATGAATAAAACAAGAGTATCTTTCCAAAATCAACAATCGTTAATCGATATTCTTAAATCAATTATAATCTTCTCCATTCCCTCTGTGGTAAAATTTTTAAAATCTCACACGAAGACGCTAAACCACAAAGAAAAAAACGTGTCATCCTGAGCAATCCTGGCTCTTTTGTCGGGATAACTGTTGAAGGATCAACAATAAAACGAGATAGCTAAAACCTACCCCTAACCCCTTCCAGAAGGGGAATAAGTTTTCTCTTGTACGCAAGCATCGTAACATAAGCATCTTTCTTGCGGTTCTTAGGACCTCCCCAAGATTGTGCAGATTAACGCAGATAAAATATAGTCTCCCGACACCTTGGTCGCGATTTTCAACGGGACTTCAGTCGTGGGTGCAATTGAAAAAGAAAAAAATCTAACACAAAGTTTCAAACAAAACCAGGGAGGTACTGTGTTTAAAAGCAAGTTAAGAATGGGCGATTGATTGATGATTATAA
>ERZ889078.1703-NODE-1703-length-17010-cov-7.778531_pt1 | contig 17010 bp, 12 predicted proteins | sample MGYA00521266_ERZ889078 | MGnify/ENA primary metagenome ERZ889078 (study PRJEB32303, sample SAMEA104408618) | aquatic metagenome | biome: Brackish water; feature: Pelagic; material: water | place: Baltic Sea | collected 2014-06-16T06:34:00 | depth 76,534 m ...
TGCTGTTCGGTCGCTGTTTTTTTCGTGGTGGACGAAACGATGACCAAGGCCCAGCCGTGGACCCAGTCGGCGGCTGAAGGACACGCGCCGCGGCGTCCAAACGGTGGACGTGTCCGCCGGTCGGCGCCATGCTACCGCCATGGCACTACTCACACCCGAGTCCGTTCTAGGCGCCGCACGACAGGTCATTGGCTGGGGCTTCACGGCTGCGTACATCCCGGCGATCGTCGCCGTTTGCGCCCTCACGCCCGAGGAGCGACGCACAACCGTCGGTCCAAAGCTGACGCGGACCTGGGGCCTGACGATGGCCACGATCGCCGGAGTCCAGGTCAGCTACACCCCAGCGGCTAGGGCCGCGCTCGACGAGCGGGTACCGCGGGTCCTCTGCTTCAACCACGGCTCCACGCTCGACGTGCTCACAGGCGCCGCCCTGTTGCCCGAAGGCGGCGTGCTGGTGGTGAAGAGCGAGATGAAGAAGGTGCCGCTGCTCGGCATAGGCTGCACAGCGATCGGGTCGATCTTCCTCGATCGCGGCGATCGCGACCGTGCCTTCGCGTCGCTTGAGGACGCCGCGCAACGCATAAAAACAGAGCGCCTACAAGTTCTTATCGCACCAGAAGGGACCCGTTCGACCGACGGATCGCTCGGAAAATTCAAAGTCGGCGCCTTTCACCTCGCCGCGCTGGCCGGCGTGCCCATTTTGCCCATCGTGCTGCACCGCCACTCTGCGCTGTGGCCCCACGGTCGCCTGGCGCCACACCGGGGCGAAGCCATCATCGACGTTCTCGAACCCTTTCATGTCAGGGGTTTGGAGAACGACTCGCTGCGTGACGACGCGATTGAGCTGCGCCGGCGCTACGCCGAGGCGCTCGCTGCTGGCCCCCTAGCCTGAGCTAGATCGCTGCACGCGTCGGAAAGTTCTAGTCCTTAGCGTGGAGATTCTTGCGCTGCGAAGCTGCTTTTGTGCTGGCTTCATTACGAGCGCAGTTGAGAATTTCGTTAGAGTTCTCACAAAGTTGCCCAACAGGACCCCGGCCCCAGGAGTTGATATGCGCCCCAACCGACTGAAAAGCCTAGGCGTCGCGACGCTGGTTTGGTTGATGGCCGTGTCCAGTACCGGTGCCGCGTTTGCGCGGACGTTCACGCTCGATGGCAGCATCGCGGAGTGGACGGAGGCCGATCGCCTCGATCTCGTGCCGGGCACCGGAGTCGAAGGCTTCAAGCTCTACGGCTATCACGACGCGGTTACGCACAAGTACCACCTAGCGCTCACGGCCAATCAGGCGATCGGTGCTGGCACGACCTTCTGGCTCAACACCGACCGCGACGAGACGACCGGCTACTTAGTGTGGGGATTTCTGGTCGGCGCCGAGTTCAACATCAACATCAGCGACGACGGCGCCCCGCACCTCTACACCGGCGGCGACGGTCAAACGTGGATGTTGGGTCCGCTGAGCCACGCCTACGACGCAACCAAAACCATCTTTGAGGTCGAGTTTGACGAAGGCATGGTCGCGGCGAACACCCCGATCAACATGTGGGCAGACGTCAACAACAGCGTCTTTCTGCCCGGCTGGTATGGCATCGGCGGCTACAGTATCGACGCGGTCGGCGTGCCACCGCCCCCCGTCGCGCCGACCAGTGGACCGATCACGCTCGACGGCGATCTGAGCGACTGGAACCCGAAGGACCGCATCGACCGCCTGCCGGGCACCAGCGTCGTCGGCTACGAGCTATACGGCCGAGCCGACGGGCAGACCTACTACTTCGCGATCAAGAGCCTGCCGCCCGCTGCGGTTCCGGGCGCCAACACGACGCTCTGGCTCAACACCGATCGGAATCGCGCGACCGGCCATCAGGTCTGGGGTATTGCGGTCGGCGCTGAGAACAACATTAACTTCGCCGCAGATGGCAGCCCGCACCTCTACACCGGCGCGGCCGCGCAGAATTGGCTGACTGGCCCGTTGCCGCACGCTCGCAGCGCCGACGGCACGGTGGTGGAGATCGCGCTCAACCAGGCCTTGCTAGATCCGTCGGCCCTGTCGATCGACATCTCGGTAGACATCAACAACGTCGTGTTTGTCCCGGCTGACTTCACCGGCCCAGGCTACACGTTGTTTCACCCGGCCGACCTCCCGGCCCGCAGCCAGAACCGTCCCGTTCGTGTCGGGATCGTGTATTCGGCGACGTCCGCGGCGAAGTACTTCGGCGACAAGGCCTACTCACAGCTCTACGCCGCGATGCAGCATCAATGCATGCAGGCAGGTATCCCCTATACCCTGCTGCACGAGTCCGATCTGGCCGACATCAACAAAATCAAAGACCTCGACGTCCTGTTTCTGCCCTATTTCGCCAACCTGCCGGCCGCCGCGATGCAAGAGGTTGAAGACACGCTCGTACGCGCCGTCTACCACTACAACATCGGTCTGATCACGTCGGGCAACTTCCTCACCAACGACGAGAACGGCAACGCGCACTCCGGCGACAGCTACGCCCGCATGAAACACGTGCTCGGTCTAACGCTGGATGGCTACTTCGGCCCGGAAGATCACAGCATCAGGGCGGGGACGGGCCACCCAATCCTGCGCTCGTACGCCCCCGGCGAGGTGCTCGGCAACTATGCGGCCGGGTACATGCAGTATTACAAGCGACACTTCAGCGTCGCGCAGTCGTTCGTGGACGTCCTCAACTCAACCAGCTCCCACAAGGTCGCTTGGTCTGTGGAGCTGGGCGGGCGCAGCGTGCACTTCAGCAGCCCGGCCGTGATGGCCGACACAGACCTCGCGTGGCGCGCCGTGCTGTGGTCGATCTATGGCGACAGGCCGTGGGTTGGCATGCAGGTCAGCCGGCAGTCCGCTGTGTTCATTGGACGATGCGATATGGATCAATCGCAGTACGTCGACGAAGTGACGGAGTTCTACCCTGCGCTGCTTCAGGTCATCGCGAAGTGGAAGACCAACTACAACTTCGTGAGCTCGTACTACGTCAACGTCGGCAACAACCCCAAGCAGGGCGAGACCACCGACTGGGCCTATTCTGGTGGTATCTACAACGCGCTCATCGCGATGGGGAACGAGATCGGAACGCACTCGTACACGCACCCTGACTACACGACGCAGCTGACGGAAGCGCAGCTCACCTTCGAGTTCAAGGACTCGCGTGACGTGATCGCGAAGAACTTGGGCATCGATGTCATCAGCGCGGCGGTGCCCGGCAATCCGGAGAACCTCGCCGTCGACACCGTGCTCGACAAGTTCTTCAGCTACGTATCCGCCGACTTCTCGGGCACGGGCGCTGGTTATCACGGCGCGATGGGCTTTCTGACGCCAGACTTCAACATGGTCTACTTGGCCCCCAACCTCTACTTCGACTTCACCATGATCGGCTTCCTCGGCTACACGGCGGACCACGCGCTGGCGAAGTGGCGCGAGCAGTACGACACGCTCGCGGCGCACGCGCCATCGCCATTCATGGTCTGGCCTTGGCATGACTACGGTCCAACGAGCTATGAGAGCCCCGCCTATACTGAGGCCATGTTCACCGACTTCATTGGCTATGCATTCGCGCAGGGCGCAGAGTTCACGACGGGTGCGGACGCGGCGGCTCGTATCATCAGCTTCGCCAACACCGACGTGCGGGTGGGCGGCGCGAGCGGCAACACGGTGCTGGCCACGGTCAGCGGTGACGTCGCTACGGGCGTCATGGCGCTGCGGGTCGAGACCTCAGACGGCCTGAAGATCAGCTCCGTGGAGGGATGGCCAGCGTTTAGCGGCGACAAGGTGCTGCTTGGCGAAGGTGGCGGCGCCTACAAGATTCACCTCTCCAGCGCCGGCGCGACGACGCCCCACATCAGCAAGCTGCCGATGCGCGCTCGACTCAAGACCGCGTCACTGACGACGGCCGCAGGCGACGCGGGCAGCCTAGCGTTCTCCTTCTCGGGAACCGGCGCCGTCGAGGTCAGCTTCCCGCGCGGCACGTACCTGCCCTCGGCGCCGTGCGGAAACACGACGACGTACAACAACAACGTGCTGTCCATTTCGTTCGACACCGCTGGCGATCACGCCTGCGTCGTCGCTTGGTAATCGCCACACATGTCCATGCGTCCCCATACCTGCCTCACGGTGGCCGCCGCGTTGCTGCTGGCAGGCTGCAGCACCGGCCCCAAAAACTGGGTCGCCTACTACGGCGCCGACGCACCGCCCGAGGTGATGCAGGGGTTTGACCTCGTGGTGGTCGATCCCGGTTATCGCGGCTCAATCACCACGCTCAAGGCCCGCGGCGCCAAGGTCTTGGCGTATCTGTCGATCGGCGAGATCGCGAAACACCACAAGGCGTTCATCCGAGCGCAGCAGGCCGGGCTGTTGCTGCGTGAAAACGTGAACTGGAAGGGCGCCTGGGTCGTGGACGTGCGCGACCCGCGCTGGCAGCAGCTGGTGGTTGAGGAGCTCGCCACTGCCCTGCTCCGCCGCGGGTTTGACGGCCTGTTCTTGGACACGATCGACTCGCCGCTGCACCTCGGCCACACCGAAGCGGCGCGTTTTCCGGGGATGAAGGCGGCGACGGTGCGTCTCATTCAGGCGTTGCATCGGCGGCATCCGGACGCAGCGTTGATGCTGAACGGCGGCCTGCCGATCGTCGGGAGTTTGAAGGACGCAGTGCACATGCTGGCGATCGAGTCGACGCTGAGCACCTGGGATTTTCAGAAGAAGGTGCCGCTGTGGCGGACGCCGGCGGAGCGGAGCGCGGCGCTGGGACGCCTGCAACAGGCGAAGATGGCCAATCCATCGCTCCGAATCTTCACGCTAGACTATTGGGATCCGGCCGACGCAGCGTCAGTGCACCGCATCTACGCCGAGCAACGTGCACGCGGATTTGTACCGTATGTGGCGACGATCGCGCTCAATCGCGTGGTCTCTGAACCAGCGCAGGCCCAGTCGCCTGCGGCCAGTCAGTGATTGGAGTGACGTGCAGCGCATCACACGCAACGCGAATGTCACCGTGCTCGTCGTGGTGGTCATCAGCCTCGCCGCCGCGCCGATGCTGCTCCCCTCGGATACAGAGCTAGGTTCCCATCTTCTCAGCGATAACGCCCAAACCGAGGCCCGCCACTACTTGGAGGCGGCGCTGCGTGGCCAAGGCAAGCAACAAGCGGTTGTGGTGCCGCTGGCGAAGATCTACGGCGAACAAGGGCGACACGAAGAGGCCTTGGACCTGCTGCGGCAGCTTCAGAACACGGGCCCCGAGATCTCGGTGATGCGTCGTGGCTTGCTGCGCCGATCTGGGCGCCTCCTGACGTATGTGGAGGATCTCGAACGGCAACGTGCCCCGGAGCCCGGGCCGCGAGAGCTGGAGGAGCTGGCGCGGTTGTACGGCGCGCAGCAGCTTGTGGAGCTGCGCCTGAACGTGCTGCTTCGTCTGCGCGAGACACGGCCCAATAGCCTGCAGCTAGGGCGTCAGGTCGCGCAGCTCCACCTCCGACTCGGCGACAAGTCCGCGGCGCTCGGCGTGATGCGCGAGCTGTGGAGTCGCTCGCCCACCAGCCTGACGCGCGAGGACTTCTTGCTGCTCGCGAGCCTGTCGATCGAGCTGGATCCGAGCGACGTCGCGCTGGCGTTGGTGGACACACATGTCGACGGCATCGGGCGGCCGGGGGACCGTGTGACGCTGGCGCGGCTGATGGCCGGCGTAGGGCGGTTTCACGAGGCCGCCGCGCTGCTGGACGTCGCCATGAACGACCCGCGGGCATCCGCCGATACGATCGACGTGTGGGCGCTCGCGCAGATCGCGCTAGGGCAGACCGCGACCGCCTACGCACGCCTACGCGCCCGGGCCGACAGCGTGTCAGCGCGCACCACGCGGCTGCTCTGCAATCTGGCGCTCCGGCAGCGCGACGACGTAGGAGCGCTGCGGATCGGCGGTCGGGCCGACTTCGTCGGGCTTGACGATTCAACGCTGCTGGGCCTGGCTGGGGCCGCCGTACGCCAGCGATCGAAGGCGCGACTACGCCATATTTTGGCCCGGATCAGCGAGCAAGCGCTGCGCGACGACGCCGTCGCCACAGCCCACATGTATTGGTCGGTTGGCGACAAACGCACGGCGCTGCAATGGGCGAGCGAGGCCGCCGCGCAGGAGCACCTCACGCGCGACCAGCGGCTGTGGTTGGCCGAGTTGTACCTCCAAGCCCGCAGGCCGCGTGAGGTCGCGCGCCAGATGCGGGCCGCGGGCTCAGCGGGTGGTGCGCCTGTCAGCGCGCTGCGCGTGGCGCTGATGTGGTGGCGCGCGAAAGCCGCCAAGGATGGTCTCCAGACGTGGCCGCAAGGGGATCGTGGCGTGCAGGTCCGAGCTGGTCGAGCGCTGCTCGTCGCCGCGGTCGGCCGGCCCCGTGACGCGCTGCGTCTCCTGCGTGGGCAACGCGACGTGGTGGTGCGCTTGATCGGCGCAGAGCGCCGCGGCGACGCGAGAGGTGGCGCGAAAGAGATCGTCAGCCAGTGGCTGCAAGGCCTCGCGGCGGAGGCTGAGCGCGAGAAGTATCGACCGCTGTCCGCCTGGGTTCTGGCCGAGCTGGTGGTGCTCACGCCGGACGATCGAACGCTGCGACTCGCCCTGGCACAGACCCAGCTCGCCGCCGGACAAACCGGAGAGGCGTGGGCGACGATTCAGCGGCTGCCGGCGCCGCGCACACGCCGTGAGGCGGTGGCGCGGCGCCAGATCCTACTCGCAGCCTACCGCGCCAAGCTGCCGGTGCGAGAGACGCTGATCACGGAAGCGGTCACCCACATCGCGGCGCTCGACCTGCGCGGCGCCGAGGCACAGAGCTGGGTGCATCTGCTGTTGGAGGCAGGTGGCGCGACCCAGGCGCGACCCTTTGTTGATCGGCTGGCGGCGACGGGGAGCCAACCCTGGCAGAGCCGACGCATCGCGCTGCTGACCGAACTCGGCGACCATGCCACGGTGCTGGCGTGGTGGCGCGAGCGCGGCGCTGATGCAAAACTCGCCGCGCCGCAACGACTGCATGCCGCCAATCAGCTGCTCGCCCTCAAAGATCGCGCCTCCGCGCTAGCGACCTATCAATCCGTGGCCACAGCTGAAGGCCCGGCTGGACCAACCGTCGCGCAGCTCTTGCACTTGTGGGGGCCCAGACCCGGGCCAGCCGCAATCGCGTGGCTGACCGAGCGCGCCAAGGCCGCTCGCGGCGCGACAGAGGCCGCGTGGCTCCGCCATCTGCTGTGGGTGAACGCCGGTACCGCCGTTCGTGCGTTGGTCGGACGCAACCCGCCCGAAGGGCCGCTGCTTGACGTCGCGATCGAGGCGCTCGTCGCTACCCGCGACTATGACGCGCTTGGCACGCTGGTGCGACGCCGGCTCCCCAAGCTCAGGTCGGAGGCGACGGTGCGGCGCCTCGCTCAGCTCTGCTCCGCGCACAGTCAGCGCGCCGCCGCCGTGGCCAGCTACGAACGGCTCGTGCAGCTGCGGCCGCGTGACGGTGAGGCCATGCGATTTTTGGCCCAGGCCAAGACCGGCGCGATCGCTGCGGGATGGTGGCAGCGGCTCTTCGAGCTTCCGCTGGCGCAGCGACCTCCGGAGATCTGGCAAGATCGGGCCGCATTCGGTGAGCTCCTCATCCAGTCAGGCCGTCGCATGGATGGCCTGCAGCAGCTTCGCGTTGCGCTTCGACTAGCCAACGCAGCGCCTGCGGCAACCCGCCTTGAGGTGCGCGGCCGGCTGCTGATGCGCCTCGGTCGCGCGGTTGAGGCAAGCGCGGCGTTGGAGCGCGCGCTGCGTGGCCGACCCTGCGACGATCGCTTGCGGGCCGATCTCGTCAGCGCGCTCATGGCAGCCCGACAGCTTGAGAAAGCTAGGTCGCTGGTCGATCCGCCACTAACATGCCGACAGGGGGGCCTGCGATGAGCCTGCACGCGGCAGACAGCGCGCATCCGGATCCGGCGACGCTGGGGCGCTCGCTTAGGCTCCGTGCCGCTCGGCCCCGCCGCGACCGCCGGCCGCGCCCCGGTCGAAGCCCCGGCCGAGGTGCGGATCGACTCTACGGCCATTTTTGCGGCCTCCTGGCGCTCTGCGTGCTGGCGCCGACCGCTGCGACCGCGCAGCTGGTCTCCACCAACTTGCCCACGCAAGGCGCCGCTGCGCGTGCCGAGGTCACCGTCACGCTGACGTGGAGCCAGCCCGTCGCCGTCGCGGTGCGGGTGCGTGGCCAAGAGGTGATCCTGCGCTCGGACGCCGCGCTCGATCATTCCGGCTTTGCGACCCTCGGCAGCCGTCTGCGCCCGTGGGTGTCTGCGGTGCAGCTCGGGTACGACTCCGTGGTGTTGCTGACGCTGCCCGGGGTCAGCGTCGTCAGCCACACCGGGCCGACGGAGGTCAAGCTGACGCTGCGCAAAGGCGACGCTCCGCCGCCAGGCCGGCTCTTCGATCCGGTGGCCGCGCGCCAGCGATTGCGCTTCTTGAAAGCCGCGCTGCTGTGGTCCACAGGTGACGCTTGGGAGGCCGGCGAGCTGCTGCGGCAGATGCGCGAGGCGGACCCAGACAACCAGGAGCTGCTCGCCGCGGACGCGGTCGTGCAGACGCGGCTCGGGCGCTGGCGTCGGGCGAGCGCAGACCTGGATCGGGCGCGTACACTTCAGGGCGTCTCGAGTCGCGGTACCCTGCCAGCGAAGGGGTCCGTTGAGGCGCCACAGGCGACGATCACCCTGCGGTCAGACAGCCAGAGCGACGGCCTTCGGCGGCTCGGCGCGCGTGTGGGTGGCCACGCCTTCGTCGGGGCCGGCGTCCGATTGCTGGGCGACTACGCCTACGCAAAAGTGGCAGAAAACCGGGCGCAACGCGGCACGCTCGGCGCACGACACGACTTTGTCTCCGGCTCTTGGCTCGCCGCACATGGCGCCATCTCGGCCGATGAGACGATCGCGGTCGGTGGCGCCGCGGCCCTCTCTATCTGGGATGCCTGGGGCCAGACCCGGCTCGACGTCGCCTGGAACGAGCCGAATTGGGCGCTGCCAGCGCTGATCAACCGGCAGGCGACCCGGTCCGCGGTGGGGCTGCGGCGCGGCCTGCGCTCGCTGAGCGGGCTTGGGCGTCCGCTCAGCGGCGATGTGAGCGCGGAGATCAGCGCACACCTGGAGCGCTGGCGCGGTGGGGCTGGCACGAACGAGGAGCGCGTCGACGACGTGTACGCGGCCGCGACGCTCCGCTACGTGTCATGGCGCTCGCGACCCCGTCTGTGGGCGTCCTACACCATCATCGCCCTGCACGTGTTGAACACCGAAGGAGACGCTACGACGCCGTCGACCAATGTGCTGGGCCCGTTGCTCGCCCAGAGCCACATCCACAGCGTCAACGCCGGGGCCCGAATTCAGCTGTGGCGATGGCTTGAGGTGACAGGTCATGGCGGCTACGGGCTCCGTTTTGGCGGCGCGGACGCGGCCCAGTTCGGCGCCGGACTCAGCTGGACGCCACCGTCGGGCCTGCGCGCCAGCGTCAACTACGATCGGGGTTTTCAGCCGACCACCTACGGAATCAGCACCGCGCAGCTCGTCGCCGCGGTCAGCGCGGTGTTCTAGTCTGCCGAATGAAGCCACCGCCGAATCGGCGGCCGCGTCGCGGCGAAAATATTTACTGGCCGGGCGCAATTGGATCGACCACCTTAACGAGAGCTATACTGATGGCCTGCCCACAACCGCCGCCCCCGCGGGAGCACCGATCGCATGTCCGCTGAGACACCCACGCCCCCACCACCACGGCCGCGCACGCTCCTCGGGATCCCGCGATCCGCGGCGGTCGAGGTCATCGGGTTCTATGGCGTCGCGTTGCTGGTCGACCTGGCGTTCCTGGGTGGGCAGCGCTACAGCGGCTGGGAGCCACACCCGTTCTTCGTCTTCACCCTCATCATCGCCGCCCACTACGGCACCAGCGCCGGCGTGTTTTCAACCTTGATGGGCACGTTCGTGGCGTTTGTCGGCAACTTGGCGCCCCGCGATCCCCTCCAGGATCAGAGCGTCTACCTGCTCGCGGTCATCGGGAAGCCCGTGGTTTGGTTCGCGTGCGCTGTGCTGCTTGGCGAGCTGCGCACCCGCCGCGTCAGGATCATCGAAGGGTTGCAGAGCCACGGTCACGAGATGGACATCAAGAACAAGGCGCTCAGCTTCGCCAACTCAGCGCTGGAGATCAGCAATGAGCGGCTGCACGCGCGCGCCGCTGGGCAGGTGGAGACCACCGTCTCGCTGGTTGAGGCCGCAAAAGCCTTGAAAACACGGGAGTCTGGGTCGGTTTTTGCCAGCGTCGAGGGCTTGATTCAGAACCTGCTGAGCCCGAGCGCGTACTCGATCTACCTGCGCAGCGAGGATGGACTTGACCTAGTCATGCACACGACGGACGGCAACACCCCGGAGGCGCATCAGCACTACGACACGAAGACGCCCCTGTTCCACGCGGTCATCGATCGCCAGGAGGTCGTCCATGTCGCCTCGCCGCAAGGGCTCGCGGTGTTGGGTTCAGATGGCGTCATCGCCGGACCGCTGCTCGATGCGGAAGCGGGCGAAGCCTTGGGCATGCTGAAGCTGGAGGGGCTTCCGCTCGCGAAGGTGCGCCAGGAGACGATTCACGTCTTTGGTCTGCTCTGTGAATGGATCGGCAACGCCTACCACGAGGCCAAGAAGTTCGAGGCGGCCAACGACGCCCAGGTGTTTCGCAACGGCAGTCAGCTCTTCACCCACGCGTACTATCAACCGGTGTCCGCGTTCATCGTCGCGGTGGCGGAGCGCGCGCGCTTCGACATCACCCAGTTGACGCTGCGTGTGCAGCCCGAGGCTGGGACGCCCCTGGATGACAGCGTCGCGCTCGCCAAGATCGTCCAGCGTGCGGTGGAGAGTGGCCTGCGAACCACCGATCTGGCCTTTGACTACTACCACGAGCGCGGCGAGTTCATTGTGCTGCTGCCCATGACGCCGGTGAAGTTTGGCCAGCGCGTCGCCGATCGACTGCGCAACAGCGTCGAGCGCCACCTCGGACCGCAGCTCCAACGCGTGCACTTGGCTGTGACGTTTGAGTCGCTCTACGTCCCAGCGCCCGAAGATCTCAAGCCCTGGCACCGCGCCGTCATCCGCCGGACCGATCCGTACATTCAGTGATGCGCCGCTGGATCACCCCGCTATACGCGATCCTTGCGCTCGCGCTCGAGAGTCTGTCGGTCGCCATTGGCGCGGGCTTCGACGGCGCGATTCCCGGGGCGATCGCGCTGTTCGCTTTTCCAAGCGCGCCCGCTCCGCTCGTCGTGCATTTGGCCGCTGTGGCCGTGCTGGGCTGGATTCTGGCCAAGGCGCCGTCATTTCGCGACCGCCCGCCCGATGTTCTGCTGGTGCTGCTGCTCACCGGCTTTCTCGGCTTCGGCGGCGCCTTAGTCGCGCTGTTGGCGGTGATCGTGAGCGAGGTCATGCCCACAAGAGCGCCCGACGAAGACACGTCGGAGTTCGGCGGTGACGGGTGGGAAGTCGCCGGTGTGTTGGAAGGCTCCGGCGCGCTAGAGGCGGCGTCGCTCTGTGACGTCTTTCGCCACGGCAGTCTGAGTCAGCGGCGCAGCGCGGTGGCCCTCATCGCCGCCAACTTCAAGCCCGAGCTGGCCGAGGCGCTGCGCATGGCGTTGCGGGACGAACACAACGCGATCCGCGTTCAGGCCGGCATGGTGATGCAACAGCTGGAGGACGACTTCGTGCGCCGGCAGAACGCGCTCGAGGCGCTGACACAGGATGAGCTAGCTGACCACGGATTCACGCCGGATGACGTATGGTTGCGTCTGGCGACACTCCACGACCAACACGCCTACACCGGGCTGCTCGACACCCGCCGCACGCTGGAGGCCTACAGCAAGGCGCTGCGCGCGTATCAGGCGCACTTGAAGCGATTCCCCAACGACCTCAGCACAATCGCCGCGGTCGGTCGCCTGCTCGTGCGGGCCGGTCAGCATCAGCTCGTGGCGGATTGGCTCAAGACGCAGGTGGCCGAGGGGCGGGTGAGTGGCTCGATCGTCATGTGGTATGTGGAGGCGCTGTACCGCAGCGAGCGCTACGACGCGGTGGCGGCGGTGATGGCGGAGCACGGCGAGTTGCTGGCCGGCAGTCTGCCGCACAACTCGAGCTTTCATAACGTGCTCGCGCTGTGGAAGCAGCAGACGCCCGAAGTCGCACTAGGTTGATGGTCATGCGGAGCGTCGTGGCGCCGATCGCGGTGGAACCGGCGGTGACGACCGACTCGGAGACGGACTTGGAGACGGACTTGGAGACGGACCTGGAGACCCACTGTGCCTAAGTTACCCACGAACGCGCCGCAGGGCCCTGAAGCGGACGTCTGCATCGTCGTGGAGGGCGCCTATCCGTACATTCGGGGCGGGGTCTCGTCGTGGGTGCAGGACCTGATCCAATCGCAGGCGCACCTCCGATTCCACCTCGTCATCATCTCTTCGCCAGCGGCTGAGATGACCCTTCGCTACCCGCTGCCGCCCAATGTTTCCGGCATTACCCACGTCTTCGTCCAGGAGGTGCCGCTCGGCCGACGCCGGATTCGGGGCAGTCGACAGCTGCTCGCGGCGCTGCAGCTGCCCGTCGCTCGGCTCATGGCGCAGGGTAAGGCGGACGACCTGCGCGACGTGCTGCGTGTCCTCAAGCCGGTGAAGGCCGAGATCGGTCGACACATCTTGCTCGACTCGGCTGAGGCCTGGCGCTCCTTCAACGAGGTCTACGAGGACATGTGCGACGGCGCCTCGTTCATCAACTCGTTCTGGGGTTGGCGCTCCCTCGTCGCCGGGCTCTACAGCATGGTCCTCGGCGAGGTGCCCCCCGCGCGGGTCTATCACTCCATCTCGACCGGGTATGCGGGCGTTTGGGCGGCGCGCGCCTCGTTCGAGACGGGTCGACCGGTCATCGTCACCGAGCACGGCGTCTACACCTACGGGCGCCGCCTTGAGATTCTGGCCGCCCCTTGGCTCGCCATCGACGACACGACGGGGTTCTCGATCGACTCGGACGCAAACAAGGTCAAGGAGCTCTGGATCAACACGTTCGTGAGCTACTCAAAGGCCTGTTATCAGGCGTGCTCGCACATCATCACCCTGTTCGAAGGCAACTACGCGCTGCAAGTCGAAGATGGCGCTGCGCCGGAGCGCCCGTCTGTGATCCCGAACGGCATCGACCTGCCGCGTTATGCCAACATCGTGCGCGTGCCGAATCAATCGGAGGGCGGCACGCGGCCGCCGACGGTGGCGCTGATCGGCCGCGTGGTCCCCATCAAAGACGTGAAGACCTACATCCGCGCCTGCGCCATCTTGGCTCGACGGGTCCCCGACGCGCGCTGCTTGATTCTAGGTCCACTCGATGAAGATCCCGACTACGTGCGCGCCTGCCAGGCGTTGGTGAAACGGTTGAAGCTGGAGTCGATCGTCGAGTTCACCGGGATGGTGGATCTGCTGGAGTACTTCGGGAAGATCGACGTGGTTGTCCTGACCTCGATTAGCGAAGCCCAGCCGCTCGTCATCCTAGAAGGCGGCGCCGCGGCTGTCCCGTCGGTCGCTACGGATGTGGGGTCGTGTCGCGAGCTGATCTTGGGCCGCAGCGATGAGGTGCCGAACCTCGGGCCAGGCGGTCAGATCACCGCCATCGCGAACCCGGCGTCGACGGCGCACGCCATCGCGGAGCTCCTGCTCGATGAGACCGGCCGTCAACGCTGTGGGCTCGCCATGCAGGCTCGCGTACGCGCGCACTACGACAAGCGCTCGCTCCACGTGCGGTATGCGACGCTCTACCAAGAGCTGATCGAGCGGCCCGACGCGCCCATCCCAGGGGAGGCCTGAGCCATGGCTGGGATTGGATTTGCGCTGCGCGACTTGATGGCGAAAGACAGCCTGTGGGCGATCTTGGAGAGCCAGATTCACGGCGTCGTGGCCGTCGCGGGTCCGTGGTTTTTCACCATCGTGACGATGGCCCTGCCGTCCTTGATGTTCGACCGGGAGACCGCCGGTGACGCCACCGCGGGCTTCGTCACGGTGCTGCTCTACGCCTTCTCGACGTCGCTCGCGCTGACCGGCCCGATCGCCATCACCCTGACGCGCTTGGTCAGCGACAAGATGTTTCGCCACGAGACGCAGACCATCGCGTCCTCGTTTGTCGGCGCCGTACTGGTGGCCTTTCTCGTCGTCTCGCCGGTGGCGATCGTCGGCCTGTTCACCGTCGAGCTGCCGATCGCCACACGCATGCAAGCCGTGGTGGCGCTCGGGCTTGTCACGGTCAACTGGATCGCGGCGCCCATGCTCTCGACGATCCACCAGTTTCGCCTGCTCACGTCGTCTTACGCCCTAGGAACTGGGGTTTTCTGGCTCATCTTACGAAGCCGGACCGAGGTCGAGGTCCACGATCTGCTGATGGGATTCAACGTCGGGATGGGACTCACCAACGCGATCCTGTGCGGGCTGGTGTTACACAACTTTGGCCACGTCGGCGGCCACACCTTCCACTTGCTCGGTGGCCTCCGAAAGTACTGGGACCTCGCGCTCGGCGGGCTGCTCTACGGCGCGGGCATCTGGGTCGACAAGTGGCTGATGTGGACGGCGCCGGAGCACGTCGAGAGCCTTGGCGGCCTGTCGACGTATCCCACCTACGACACGGTCGTGTTTGTGGCGTACGTGACAACCGTGCCGGCGCTCGCGCTGTTCATCATCAAGGCCGAGACCCAACTGCACGAGGTCTGCGCGCGATTCTACCAGGCGATCCAAAGGCACGCAGACCGCCGCACCATCGAGCTGGCGCGGGTTGAGGTGCGGCGCACATTCTATCTGGCAGGCCGCGACGTCGCGTTGTTTCAGGCGATCCTGACCTTGCTCGCGGTGGCGGTGCCGACGTTGTTGTTGGATCTGGTCGGCATGCCGCACGCCGGCGTGTTCATGTTTCGTTTCTGCGTCATCGGCGCGGCGTTCCACCTGGGCGCGCTCCTGATCACCGTGGTGCTGTTTTACTTCGACTCGCGCAGGACGGTGTTGATCATCAACGCGGTGTTCCTTGGCAGCAACCTCCTGCTCACTTGGGTGACGCTCCAGCTTGGGTTGCGGTGGTACGGCGTCGGGTATTTCATGGCCGGAATCGTCACGTTTTGTACAGCGTGGGTGCTGCTGGACCGGGCAATGTCGGACCTGCTCATCCTCGCCTTCGTGCGCCAAAACCCCGCGATTACGGAGTCCGCGCCGCGGGCGGTGATTGAGACGATGTACTTCGACGCGAAGACCTCGCCAGGACCACTCGACGGTGTTGAGACCGCGGATCAGCTGGAGAGCATCGACACGCGCGACGCGGCCAGGGGCTAGGGGCGGGGAGACGGCGCGCTAGTTAGGCAGCAGCCGCAACACCTTCGCAGCCGGCGTCGCGTCGATCGCGCCCGTGAATCGCACCTCGAGCACGGTCCCCTTTGCCAGCCGCTGCGGCGCGTCGACGCCGGTGAAATCGAGCAGGAACTCCTGGCCAGCGAGCGTGCGCAGCGTGTCGGTGCAATAGACGCGCGTCGGCCGCAGCTTTCGCGCCGGTTTCGCGGCGTCCCGCTTACGGTGATGAATCACGCGCAGCACGGGATGCACCAGCGTGCACTGCAGACGTCGGCCTTGCAGCGACGCGCTGAGGAGCACGTACCGGCGCAGGTCGCCGTCACGCAAGCCAGCTGGCAGCTCCCCAGCGATCACGCCGGCGAAGAGCCCCGTGATGTGACCACCCGACGCCCCGAGCACTCGCACCGCGACGTCCGTACCCCGGCCGATCCGCAACAGCTCAGGCTCGTGGCCACGCGGCAGGAACAGGTCGAGGTGCACGGGCGGCGCGCCGTCCTGGGCGCAGACCAACCACGAGCGCCGATCGGAGATGTCACGCGCGTCCTTGGGTAGCGTCGCGCGCGTGGGATGGCGATCAGCGGCGGTGGCACGCCCATGCTTCTGCAGCTGACCTCCCGGCCGCGCCAAGCCCGCGGTTGCAGTTGAATCATCCGTAGGTCGGAGCGATGCGCCGCCACTCCGCCAGCTTCGATACGCACAAAATCACCGATCAGCTGGCTGCCCACCACCTCGGTGAGGTCGATCTCAACGACCGTGCCACGCGTGATACGAAGCGTGTGCTGCGCCTCCAGCGGGTTGGCGAAACGCAGCAGCACGGCGACGGGGACATCCCGGCTGTCCTGGCAGGTGAGCTGGGCCAGCACCCGCGCCGAGTCCGGGTCACGGGGCCGCCCGAGCAACCTCGGGTCACCGCGACTGAGGCAACGCACACGCGTCAGGGGCGCCGCCCCGACCAAGATCGCGAGCAGGTCTGGCAGGTGGGCGTTTAGGGGCGAGGGTTGCCGCGGATGATCCATCAGTCGAATGAACCGCGCCACCGGCGTACCTGCGGGCCCGATTCCAAGGGCTTGCAGCAGCACGCGGCTGCCCCGACCCAGGCTTGGGATCGCCGCGGCGGTGCTGCGATCAAAGCGCACGTGCAACAGCGTCGCCTCGCTGGTCTCGCGCGTGCGATTGGCAGGACCGCGGACGGTAGGCGCCGCCCGACCCGGGTCGCGACCGTCGCGACCAGCGTGACGTTCCTCGGCGTCGGCACCACTCACCTCTTCGCCACACCGCAACGACAGATGCAGCGGATGAAAGCGCACCTCTCGCGTCGGACCTTGATGAATCTCTGGCAGGGACGCGAGGGTATTTTGGCACGTAAAGAGGCGCCCGGTGAAGTCGTGCGGCTGCGCCATCACGCGATGAACGGGCACGGTCGCGGGCTCTTCGTCGTCATCGAAGCGAATGTAGGGGATCGTCGACGGTGTCACCGACACGGGCAACGCCGCCAGAGGCGTCGGTCGGAGCGTCGGTCGTCCGATGTCGACGGTGGTGGCGTTCTCGCGCCCATCGAGCCAAAAGGCGGCGCCCAGGACGACGCCGAGACCGACGAAGCCGCCCATGATGGTGCTGGTGCGTGTGCTGATCGTGTCGTT
>ERZ889078.1704-NODE-1704-length-17000-cov-6.607436_pt1 | contig 17000 bp, 13 predicted proteins | sample MGYA00521266_ERZ889078 | MGnify/ENA primary metagenome ERZ889078 (study PRJEB32303, sample SAMEA104408618) | aquatic metagenome | biome: Brackish water; feature: Pelagic; material: water | place: Baltic Sea | collected 2014-06-16T06:34:00 | depth 76,534 m ...
AACTCGTCGGCTCCATCTTCCCTCCTCCTTGAACCGAAGAGCTCGGTTCCTAGACCACGTCGAAATAGGCGTGGGAACAAGTGATGACGTCACGAATAAAGCGCGCTTTGGTAAGCGTCTCTGACAAGACCGGTATCGAGAACTTTGGCCGCATGCTCACCCAAATGGGAGTCGAGCTACTCTCGACTGGCGGGACCTACAAGGCACTTTCGGACGCTGGCGTGGCCGTTCGCGAAGTCTCGGAGTACACGGGTTTCCCAGAGATGATGAACGGGCGTGTCAAGACATTGCATCCGAAGATTCACGGGGGGATCCTGGCCCTGCGGGACCATGACGAACACGTAGCCGCAATGCGCGCTCACGACATTTCGGATATAGATCTCGTTGTGGTGAATCTGTACCCGTTTGAAGAGACGATCGCAAAAGAGGGTGTCTCTCGGGCCGATGCGGTAGAGCAGATCGATATCGGAGGTCCATCCATGGTGCGCTCGGCGGCGAAGAACCACCGCTTCGTTGGCATCGTGACCGACCCCGCTGACTATGGTCGCGTGATTGACGCCATGGAGAAAAACGGTGGCGACTTGGGAATGGAGCTTCGTCGCGAGCTGGCCGTCAAGGCCTTTGGGTTGACCGCGCGTTACGACGCTGCGATCAGTCGCTGGATGTTTGATGAAGAGACACGCGAGGGCCTTAGTCACAGCGATTTCGCTGACAGCTTTAGCTTGGCGGGCGTGAAGCGGATCGAGATGCGCTACGGGGAGAATCCCCATCAGAAGGCGGCCTTCTACCAGTACACGGCGAACCACGAGCCGAGTGTGGCAACCGCTGAAGTCTTGAACGGCAAGGCGCTCTCCTACAACAACATCGTCGACATCGATGCATGCCTCGCGCTTGCAAAAGAGTTCGCCGAGCCGTTTGTGTGTGTTGCGAAGCACAACAACCCTTGTGGCGCGGCTGCGGCGGAGTCGATCGAACAAGCGCTCGAAGAGGCGTGGGCGGGCGACCCCGTTTCCGCCTTTGGGTCCGTGTTGGCTTTCACCCGTCCAGTGAACTTGGCGTCAGCGACATTCCTCGTCGATGGCAACCGTTTTGTCGAGGCGATTATCGCGCCTAGTTTTGACGAGGATGCATTCGAGCTCCTGACGAGAAAGCCCAAGTGGGGGAAAAACGTCCGGCTTCTTAGCTTAGGCGCGTTTGATGCCGCGGGACGGGACGCAAGCGATATCGAAGTCAAAAAAGTAGTCGGAGGCTTCTTGCTTCAGGGGCGCGACTTGAAGGTCGCTGGCGAGGATGAGCTGAAGGTTGTTACCAAAACGCAGCCCAGCCCGGAGCAGCTGAACTCCCTTCGTTTTGCAGAGAAGATTGGCAAGCACGTAAAGTCGAACGCAATCGTTTTTGTCAAGGGCACTCGCGTGACCGGTGTCGGTGCGGGGCAGATGAGCCGTGTCGATTCAACGTATTTGGCGGCCCGCAAGTCGGGGGACGAAGCGCAGGGGACGGTAATGGCCTCGGATGCCTTTTTCCCATTCCCCGACGGTGTCGAAAGCGCAATGGACGCGGGTGTGACCGCGATCTTGCAGCCGGGCGGCTCCATGCGCGACCAAGCCGTGATCGATGCGTGTGATGCGCGCGGCGTCCCGATGGTGATGACCGGCGCGCGCCACTTCCGCCACTAAGTGGAATCTAGAATTGGCAAAACGGTGGTGCCCAAAAGGTGACCCCGTTTTGGCCCGCCCTTATGATGGTGCCATGTTCCTATTCGCCTTTGCGCTTTGCGCCTCGACCATTTTTACCCAGGCCGCAGTCGAGGAGCAGGGCGTCGTCTTTCACCTGACGAGCGATTTGGAAGCTGACCGAGCATCGGTTGAAGCTGCTGGGTTTACGCTGGGTGTCTTGGCCGCAGCCGAGTCTTGGAGGGAAGGAGGGGGTATCCAGTTTGCGTTGGACACCCAGGCCGATCTTGGGCCGGTCTTCTGCTGGGAATTTTGGGTACAGCCAAGGGCTAAGGCCTGGACCGTTCGGCTGGATACGGGCGGCGTCTTGTTTAGTGAGAAAGCCAAGAGCGACAGGGCGGAGTTCGATCTTCAATCGGGGCAGTGGAGCCACGTCGCGATCGCGGTGGACTTTCAAACGACAAAAACGGTGCGCGTCTTTGTCAATGGAGAGGTCGCTAGCCAAAACTTCGGAACTCCGGGCGAGCAGGACTCAAGGGAAAACCGTCCGGCTTGGGTTTCGCCACGCGCCCTAATCGACGTACTTTGCGGCGACCCGTCGATCGTGTTTGACGAGGTGCGCCTTTACGACCGCTTTGTTTCGACTTCCGAAATTCGTGCGCGCTACCAGGCGGAATTACTCCGGGCTCTTCCCTGGGCTTTCAGCTCCGGAATCGACACCAAGGAAAGCGTAATCACAACCCCGTTTGTGCAACCCGAAGACTGGGTTATAGGGACTCAAAACCAAACCGCGGCGGGCCCGGAATCGATCGATTGGGTACCCGGCCAGTGGACGCAAGATCAGCCGAACTTCGGTCCGATCGCGCGAACGTGTCACGCTGTGCTGAGCATCGGTGAGGGTAAGTTGTTGATGTTCGGAGGCGAGCTGCGCGACACCGACCTTGGGAACATGGCCAACGGTGATGACACCTGGATCTACGACATCGCCGGGCAGCGCTGGGAGAGAGTCGGTGGGGGCTTCACGAACCGCAGCGGACGCGAAGCCAACCTCGCCATCGAAAAGTTCGAAAGCGCCTTAGAGCTTGAGCGTTTGAGGAACGAGCAGGATCCAAGCTGGACTGCACCGAAGTTTAGCTGGACCGAAGCCTATGCTCTTGCGCCCGCACCGCGCTGTCATCAAGGCATGGCGTACGATCCCATCACCCGCAATGCGTTCCTGCTTTCGGGTTGGTCGAACCAAAACGGAGGAGACGTTTCGTACCCCGACGTCTGGACATTTAACGTCAACTCGAGGACGTGGACGGAGCAGAAGCAAAGCCAGAATGTGCCGCCCATCACCGACATTAGCCCCGTCTATCACGAAGCCAAAAAACGCTTCTTGTTTCCAACTCGAGATGCCGTGCTTTCGATGGACTCAGGGGGAGGGGTATTGGAACATGAAAACAATCCCGGGTTTGTAGACGAGCTCTTGTCCGCAATAACTCCGCGTACCCAGGTACAGGCGATGACGTGGTATGACCCCGACTCCGAGCTTGTTCTGCGTTTCGGCGGCTTCGACATTACACCACCTGATGGCGACAGGAAACTTCCACTGCTCGACCGTGCGAACTCGATGATGATGTACTCGGCGAAACATTCGGCGTGGGTCCTTCGCAAAACGCCCCCGCTTGCGCCAAGCCCTCGGGTGCGCGGCGCGGTTGCCTATGACACCAAACGCGACCGGTCGGTTTTGTTTGGTGGCATCACCGGCGGACTGGACTCTCGGACGAGTGATCTGTGGACCTACGAGACGGCCTCAAACACGTGGGCGGAAATGCGGACCGCCGGTGCGCCGGGTCCCCGCGGGGGCTACTTCGGTATGGCTTATGACGAGGGGCTGGATGTCTTTGTCGTCCCCTTTGGCCGCCAAGACACGGACACATTTTTGGACGAGGTTTGGCGTCTGGCATTACGGCCCGAGGCGAGTGGAACCGCGCTATATACCTTCCGACGTGCCGGCTATCCCCGGAGAGGCCCGATGCGGGTTGGTGAGGAGCTTCCGGAGGTGTGGCCCGTGGGGTTGCGATTGGATTGGTCTTGGACCGGCGAGCAGGAGCCTACTTTCGCGGTTCGCGTCGGCGAGGATGGCCTGGATTACGGCGACTGGAAAGAGGTCGCAGAAGAGGCGAGCAATGGCGGTGGCGAAGTGCCGCCCGGCCTCTATATTCAGGTCCGCGTGACACTTCCACCGGGTACAAGTGTCACGCGACTCGGGTTCGATTCCTAGCCTCTACACACCGAGTCCGGCGCGACTACTCCGGTATCACAAAGTCCAAATCCTGGGCTTCGATCCAGCTGTAAATCGTCGCCATCGGGGTGACCAAACCCATGTGGGGAATGATGGTCTGTTGCGTGACGCCATAGTTGTAGATCTTGGAGAAGATGCCCAAGAGCTCATGGGACTCGGCGTCAAAGATTCCGCCTCCGGAGTTCCCGATGAACGTTGGTGCGTTGATCATCCAATAGTTCATGCCATCGATATCGTGGCTAGTATCCGCAAGCTCGCCCGCAGTGGGAATCGGGTCGTTTCCAAGGGGACATCCCACGGCGTAGATGGGATCAAAAACGCGATGCGACAGGAGTGTGTCGCGGGTCGGTAGGTCCGCGCCGTTTGCAAACGGACGGGCACTAAAGATCTCAAGCACCGCAACATCGATAAGGGCGTCGTGACGAACCAGCGAAGCGGATTCGATTCGCATAGCGCCAACTTGGTCGTAAATCGTGACGGGCACCTTCGTGTCTAAACCCTGGTCACCTTGAATGTCGCGCACCACATGCCACGCCGTCACCACAAGTGTGCGCCACCTCTCGCCGACGGGCAGAGACTTCAATAGCACACCACTACCCACACTGCTTTCACCCGCAAGCTGCACGACGGGCCCAAGCAGCTCCCGCCACATCTTGTCCGTGTCGCGCCTCTCTTTGACCTTCAGGTCGAGCTCGGTGAGCGCGTTGCGACTCTCCTCAAGCTCGTCCGCGTTGCGTTCGAGGCGCGCCTCGAGAACACCCCAGTGCTCCGACATGTTGGAGTTTAGCTCCTTGATCAGGGACGCGTACTCGGCACCCTCGATGCGTGATACGGAAGACTCAAGGACAGTGAGTTGGCTGCTAGACGAGGTCAATAGTCCCTCTAGCTGACTCCGAGTTAGCAGGTAATCCTCCTGCAGCTTCGCAATGTCGGTAGCCCGCTCTCCCTCGAGCCGGTCGATCTCCATTTCGAGCCGATTCAGCTCCTGGGTGAGGGCCGTCCGCTCTTCGCGCTGCTGTTTGAGTTCGCGAGCGACGAGGGCGGCTCCTGCTTGGCGCTCGGAGTTCGCATTGCCATTGGCGCTGATCAGGGCGGTATCAAGGCGTTGAAGCTCATTGCTGCCAACGACGGCGACAGAAGCGATAATGGCGCCAGTTGCGAAAGTGATCAGTAGCTGTGTTTTCATGTGCAGGATGCAGAGGCAGGGGTTGGGGGCTTCCCCGTTATCGGCCAAAGGCCCATCCGCTAAAGGGCGAGCCCATCCACAACCTCAGGTGGGGGGCAATGACGACATAAGTACCTTGAATACAGTGGCTTACGGCTGCCGATTGACGTATCCACAAGGTTGTCCACCAAGTTGTCCACAAAGGCCTCGATCCCTGACGGGCAATTGTTTCACAGCCTCATCCGAGGTTTTCCAGCTCAAGATTCGCTAGAATGTTTTCCCCTTGGGTTCTCTCCTAAGGGGAACATAACTCTCAATACCTAGGGACTTTGCTCCCGACGCTGTCATGGAAATCTCTCCGATCCCCGAGGCTATCGAGGCGCTCCGCGCTGGCAAAATGATCGTTCTGGTGGACGATCCCGACCGCGAGAACGAGGGTGACCTGGTCATGCTTGCCGAGCACGTCACGCCAGAGGCGATCAACTTCATGGCCAAAGAGGCCCGCGGGCTGATCTGCATGCCGATGAGCGGCGAGCTCTGCGACACGCTGGGCCTACAGATGCAGGCTCAGCGCAACCAGAGTCGGATGAGCACCGCATTTACGGTGTCGATCGAAGCGGCGACAGGTGTGACGACCGGGATCAGTGCTGCCGATCGCGCGCGGACCGTCCAGGCGGCCATTGCAGCCGACGCAACCGAGCGCGACCTCGTCTCGCCAGGCCACATTTTCCCCCTGAGGGGGGTTCGGGGTGGAGTTTTGGTGCGGGGTGGCCACACAGAGGCATCGGTTGACTTCGCGCGCTTGTGTGGCGCACGGGAGGCCGGGGTGATCTGTGAGATCATGAACGAGGATGGCACCATGGCGCGCATGCCCGCGCTTATGAAGTTCGCGGAGAAGCACGACCTCAAGCTCTATACGATCGCCGACCTCATCGCTTGGCGCCGTCAGAATGAGCGCCTCATCGAGCCGGTAATCCTCGATATTCCGCTCCCTACGAGTTTTGGCGAGTTCCACGCCTCGATTTTCCGCTCCAGCCTGACCGGCGAGGAGCACGTCGCCCTTACCGTAGGAATGAACCCCGGAAAGAAGGGCGCCGACGGGCAGGACACCCTGGAGCCCCGCGAGGCGATGGTGGATGAGACCTACGTGCGCGTGCACTCGGAGTGCCTAACAGGGGACATTTTCGCCTCCTTGCGGTGTGATTGCGGGGATCAGCTTCACGGCGCGCTCCGGATCTTGGCGGAGAAACCCCACGGCGTCCTTATCTATATGCGCAACCACGAGGGGCGCGGGATCGGACTCGCCAACAAGCTGCGGGCCTACGCCCTACAAGACAGCGGCTTGGATACCGTCGAGGCGAACGAAGCGCTTGGATTCCCGGCCGACCTGCGCGAATATGGCCTTGGCGCTCAAATGCTGACCTTCTTGGGTGTTCGGCACATGCGTCTGCTCACAAATAATCCGAAGAAGATCGCCGGCCTAGCCGGTTACGGGTTGGACATCGTTGCCCAAGAGCCCCTTGTTATCGAGCATAACAGTACTAATGAAAAGTACTTACGAACGAAAGTGGAGAAGATGGGGCACCTCATGGGCCGGGTCTCTGAGGCCGCCGGCGAAGGCTTCTAGAGGCCGGTAAGAGAAAAAGCGCCACCCTTTTGGGGGCCCTTTTCCCTTGCGACGGGAATACCATGCTCGGGGGGGCGTCTGTCTCCCCGCGATGGCTCTATCACTTATGCAACCCGCCGTATCCACTGACAAAGACCTCGTCCGGGAGACTCTAGAAGGCAACCAGCTGTCCTTTCAGCTACTTGTCGAGCGTCACCAGTCGCGGCTTTTTGCCGTGGTCCGAAGCTACACTCGCCATGCTGTCGAGGTGGAGGACATCGTCCAGGACTCCTTTCTCAAGGCATTCCGGCGGCTCGACTCCTTTCAGCATCAAGCTTCATTCTCGACTTGGCTCCAGAGGATTGCAGTCAATACGGCGCTGGACTTTATCAAGCGCTGCGGGAGAAGCCCGATTCGCGCGGTGGAGGATCCTGAGCTCGTCGCCGAGCGGATACCGCAGATTCTCGCGCCAAGTGCGCGAATGGAGCGTGAAGAGATCGCCGACATGACCCACGCCGCCCTCGATGAGCTGCCGGACATTTTCCGCAGTGTGATCGTAATGCGCGAGTTTGAAGAGCGCAGCTACCAGGAAATCGCCGATCTCTTGGAGATCTCGATTGGAACCGTCGAATCGCGACTCTATCGAGCTAGAGCTCGCTTTAAGGAAGCGCTCTTGCGCCTCTTCCCTGAATTTGGAGAGAGTCTATGAAAGCATATGGCCAAGATCCGGTCGCTTGCGGGCGCGCCGAGACTCTAATTCCCGGGTACCTCGATGGAGAGCTAAACGAGACCCAAGCGGGTCCGTTACGCCAGCACCTCCTTTCGTGCCCACCCTGTCGAGGGCGGGCTGCCGACCTCACCAACGTCAAGCGTTGGATGGATGCAGCTGTGCCGAGTGAGTCCTTCGAAATCCCCTTGGGGTTTTCGGCCCGCGTCGCGAGCGCCGCTTTTGCGGAGAGTGTCTTCGAGCTCGAGCCCGAGCCCACCATCGCACCAGCTCGTACCCACTCTCAAGCTCTCGGGGTCAAGGACAGCTCGATCCTGCCCTTTGTGCTCAGCTTGACGGCAGTTGCTGCGGCCCTGCTTCTGTCGTTCTCATTCCTTCTTGGATTGCAGGGGCAGCCGACCGGCTCCGATCTTGCCGCCGAGCAGCTTCCCGACATGCTTCCCGAGGTCTTGCGGGAGCTCGATGAAATGAACGCAAAAGAGAAGAAGGACCTGAGCACTTTGGATTTCGAGAAAGAGCGCGGCAACTTCAGGCGCTAGACTGACACGCATGAAGCCCCTGAACTTTTGGATCCTCCTGCTTAGCTTTGTCTCAGGCCTTGCCGGCTTTGCGGCGGGTGAACTTCGTCACACAGGCCCGGTCGAGGCTTCCAAGGGGCGATTTGGCCCCTATTGCGATCGGATGGTGGTTGAATTCGACCTTTCCGACGACCGCGAGCGCAACCTAAAGTACCTGTTGGACCGCTTCGAGCGTGAACTCGACGACTTAAAGTCCAGACATCTGTCGACCCTTGAACCCGAACTCGTTGCAATAGGCGGCAAGTATCGCGACCTGATTCGCGATAGGGTTCTACCCGAGGACAAACGTCGAGCTTTTGATGAGCTTGCCGTTGGTGCCCTCCCATCTATAGGAAACTGACCGACCATGGCACGAACTTGCGGAATCCGCATCGGCCGGACCGATTTTGAGCTGCTCGTCTTAGACGGCAGCGTGAAGAAACCCAGCGTAAGCTTTTGTACGCGTGGCGAGATCTCCGCGGACTCCGAGGATCCCCTAGGGGATCTAACGGCTGCCTTGAAGGCCGTCGCGAAGAAGCAGAAACTCCCCCTCGACGAGATCGGGCTTGTAGTCGATGCGAGCTCAGCTGCATTCCGCACGCTGACCTTGCCTTTCGATGATCCCGCGAAGATCGAGCAGGTGATCAAGTTCGAGATTGAAAGCCAGCTGCCCCAATGGAATATCGACGATGTGATCGTCGATTTCCACACGGTGAACTCTACAGGTGTCGAGTCCCATCTCTTGGTCACCTCGGTCCTCAAGGAGCCCCTTCGCGCTGTAATCGCAGCCGCTACCAAGGCGGGACTTGAGCCTTTTGAGGCCGAAGTGGAGACGTCCGCACTTGTGAATGCAGCTTGGTCTGCTGGAGTGCTTAGTGCGGATGGCTCTCAAATCCTGATCAACGTCGGCACCGATACGGCAGTGATTGCTGTTGTTGACGGCGGCTCGGTGCGCATGATGCGCGCCGCGCATATGTCGGGGACCGACGATGCGGCGCGCGCGCGCCTGCTGCGCGAGATCTCCAGAACGGTAACGGGTCTGCAGACTTCGAACTCACTCGATGGAATTTATCTCGCGGGCCTTGCCGTGAGTGGAATCGAGGGCGAGCTCTTCGATGAGATTGCCGTCCGCGCGCTACCGGTTTTTGAGGGGACAAACCTTCCCGAAGGTACGACACCTTCAACCTTTGCCGTGGTTTTTGGCGCCGCATTTGGTCGCATGGGTGGCGGCCCGATGAAGCCGCGCTTGCGTCGCGAAGAGCTCGTCTTTTCCGGCAAGCTAGAGCGTCTTGAGTTACCTCTCGCGGTCCTGGCCCTTTTGATCGCAGCTGTGATGGGGATTCACTTCGTGATCTTGCAGAAGGAGATCGCCCCTCTTGAGGCCGACCTGCACAAGTGGCTGGACTCGTCTAACCGCTTCATGCTTGGAGTCCCCAAGGAGGGAACCGCCGGTTACATTCGCTCTCCTAGCGCGGCGTTGATTGCACAAGCCGATCGCCTATTTGCGGACGATGGACCGGACGCTAACGACTTTAACGGTCTGCTCGCAATCGAGCGGAGCTTGGATAAGGAAGTCCAAAACCTGAAAAAGAAGCTGGGTCAGAACTCCGAGATTCGCCAGCCACAGTCGGCATTTGGCGCGATGACTCGGGTGCTTAACGTTCTAGAGAAGCTCTCAGAAGACGAGACCGCTCGCTTCAAGATCAAGAAGATCGACGGTGATTTCCAGCCCGGCAGGGCGAATACCGATGACCTTGTCCTCGTCTCGATGGACATGTCTTTTTTCGCCGAAACCAGTGTGGTTGCAACGCGCGCTTGGGACAACTTCCGCAAGGAGGTCGAGTCGATGCCTTGGTGCTCTGAGTTTAAAGAAGTGGGAACCGACGTGCTGGACGGGAATGTGGGCATCGCCGTTCCAGGGATTAGAATCAAGGTCGACATGGCTGTGCTTGAAGAACAAGGAGGCGAAGCGTGAAGAACTTCTTTGCAACGATGAATTTTGTGCGCGCTGTCATGGTCGTCTGTTTCTTGGGCGCTCTTGTTTTGGGCTACATGTCTAAGGAGGCGATGGTTCACAAGGCCACCCTTCAAGAGCAAGTCGTTGGAGACAATGCCTTAGCTGGACGGGTCGCAAATAGGATTCAGCAGCTTGCTGTCGAACTCGATCAGCTTCAAAAAGTGAGTGCGGGCTTCTCTTATGAAGAGCTGCAAAACGCAGGGGAATACGCGCGGACCATGGCCGGCCGAACGGATGTCGCGCTTGGTTTTGTGGACGTGGCTTCCCCCAGTGAGAAAAGTAACGTCGCGGGCTCTACCGACAAGACGTGGTCCCTGTCTCCTAAGGATCCCAAGCTGGGGCGTCCGCGTGGAAACATCTCGAACTACTTCTACATCCTTGAGGTCGAGAACCCTTTTGTGGTGGTTACGAAGGCTTCGTTTATCCCGATCGACAAGGCAAAAGACGACGAGTACGGTTCGGACCGTTGGACTTGGAAAGCGGATATCACCTCGCGACTTCCAGCCGAGTAGATAAGCGGCATCAATCCAAAACCACCCGCCTCCGGCACAGGAAGCGGGTGGTTTTGTTTTTTAATGCGAAGTTCTAGCGGCGAAGGGCGGGCCATCCAATGATGAATGTGGCCGAGCCCGCGGGTTTACCTGGCGGCCACCCGCGCGAACATGCGGGAGTTGGGCGAGTCGACCCGTTTGTTCGAGCAACTCTTGAGGAGGAGTCATGGCACGATTGACAATAGGACGGGGCCGCGGCATTGTTGCCGGGGCTCTTGCATTCGTTTGGATGGTAAGTGGGCAGTCCCTTTTGGCAGCCCAAGGTGTCGCGGAGGATCAGTCCGGTGAAGTTAGCTCTTCGTGCGAAGGCTGTGTCGGTCTCACGGGTTATGGGGACTCGGCCTTTGCGCCGGCACCGCGCTCGACGACTCCCTATGGCGCGTGGATGATCGCCGTCGCGGTAGAGGTCTATGACGGCACGTGCGCGAGTGTGACACGCAAGGGCAAGTCGTCCTGCCTAGGGGCAGCTTGCGAGAGCAAGGTGACCTACTCGTGGGGCAGTGAAGTCGCGGACGCCGGCCTAGTGGTCGGCTATCAGCAGGCCGCGCCTCTACCCGCACAGGAGAGTACCTGGGGCTGGCCTGATGGGGAGCCGTGGGAGAAGGGCAAGGCGGGGTCCATCACATTTGATGCGGACAGCAACCCCCAGTTGGCATGTGGCGCAGAGACGAACTTCTTCATCAGGGGCGAGGCCTGCGGTGGACCTTTTGAAGCCGGCTGCTTCGGTCGATGCACTTCCTGCGTGCTGCTGGAGTATTAGACCGATGGGAGCAAGCCAAGGAGAGATCGTGCGAGCTGACCGGAGGGCCGGTGGAGTTTTGATGCTCGCCATTTGCCTCACTTCCGTTGGTTTCTGGACCTTGCGTTCAGGAGACGGAAAGACCGTAGAGGCACGCGAACCCAAGGAGCTCAGTGAGACTTCTGGCAAGGAAGACCTGCAAGAATTCAGCGCGCTGGAGGCTAGTCACGCCCTGGCGAGCAAGCGGGCGGTCGAGGCTGCGCCTCAACGCCCCCTTAGTGACGCCGAGCTCATGGTTGAGGAGTACTTTGGGTCCGATGCAAGCCTCGTTTTAGCGGCGCTTCGAGAGAAGGGGATCGATATGGCCACCTTGCCTGCGCCGGTTCCCCAAGTTGAGTTTGAATCCTTCTTGCCGAACTGGATGGCCTTCTCCGAGGAGGAGCGCTTGGATAAGCACCGCCAGTTCTTGGAGTGGCCTGAGCAGCTCACGAACGACTATATTCGGGCCAATTTTCAGCTGGCAGTTGATCTAAGCGCCGAGGATTTGGCGGGCCTCGACCAGCTCGCGAGTCTCTACGTCCCCGAGATCGAAGTGGCGATTGACGGGTACCTCGACAACCTCGAAGTGGCCATGTCGATGGAGTTAGCAATGGGCCGAGTTAGAACCTCGCCGTTCCTGACGTGGCCCCAAGGACGGGCCGCCGCAAACGATGCGTTTTCGGGCACGCCCTTCTTCAGCCTAGTCCGGGCTGGGCAAGGTTGGGTGGCTAACGTCTGCCTGTGGACAGGAGAGCACCCCGAGGCCGTACTGGCTCGTGAGACCCTCCAGCGGGCCATTCATACCCGCGACGAAGATTTGGCAACCTCTATCGGACTACTTCAGTGATTGCCCACAAACTGACGAGAATGCTAGGCATGGTCCAAGAGTCTCGATCTCAGAGAGGTACGCAGTGGTCAGGAGTCGCGCTTCTAGCCGCGCTCCTGTCGGTTGGGGTTGTGGCTTTCGGTACGGCTTCCGAGGCCGAGATTGCCCAGGGACCTCGCGTCAACGGATTGAATCTTCAGGACGATCCGAAGGAGCTGTCCGTTTTTCGCTCACCCCAAGGGGCGCGCGCTGTTGAGCAAGAGGCGCCACTGATAGAGGACTTCACCCCATCCGCCTTGGATGTACTGCGGGATTTTTATGGGGACGAGTGGGCCACCGCCCGGGCCGAGCTGTTTCCCGATGGAGTAAGCGAAGACCAGTTGCCCTCCCTGATCCCTTGGGGCGACGCCGAGCCGATTCACCGCAGCAGCATGCGGGCTTCCGGCGAGTACAGCCGCGACGTCTTCTTCCGCACACTCATGGCGTGGCCAGGGCGGGAGTATTCGGACCAGGTCGTCATACCAGATGCTGGCTACTCGCAGTTGACGGCGGTGAGTCTTTCGCGGTCCACGGGTGAGATGAAAATCGCTGCGTTGGACGAGGTCAATATCGAGCGTATTGACTCGGACATGGCCATGGCGAATGAGGAGCTAGACCGTGTCATTCACGAGTACATGAGTGCACTCGACGAGGCCCTAAGCAGAGAGTTTGATTCAAGCGGACTCTCTAGGGCGCCTCTGAAGCAACCGAGTCCTTCCGAGCTCCAAGGCGAGGTCTATTCGAAGACCACGAGCGCTGGAGGCTGGAAGTCGCGCATCTCGATCACTAGCGACCGCTATCCGTATGTCGCCGATTTGAAGGCGAAAGTCAAAGGCCTACGAGCTCAGCGCAAGTCCAACTTGGCAACGCTCGTCGAGACGCTTACACAGATCTAGACGGGCTCTTTACTGGCCCGAACAGGACCGCTTTCGGGCGCCTTCTCGCCGGCGAAGGTTTGCAAGCAGTGCACCTCATAGTCGCCCCGATGGAGTGCCGAAAGAGCGCTGATCACGGCGCTGATTCCCGCGCGGGTTGTCGCGCAGGGAATGTTGGCGTCGATCGCGGCAGCACGAATCTTGCCGTCGTCCCGGCGCTGCTGCATTCCGTACGGAGTGTTGAGCACCAAGTCGATCTCGCGGTTCTTGATGAGGTCGACGATATGGGGCCGGCCCTCTTGCACTTTATTGACGCGCTCGCATTCGATACCGTTGGCCCGTAGCGCTCGCCACGTCCCTTCGGTCGCGATCAGCTCGTAGCCCATGTGCAAGAGCAGCTGCGCCTCGGGAACAATCGAGCGCTTGTGCTCGCTCTTCACCGTGATCAGCACGCGCCCGTGTTTCGGCAGCTTCATGCCCGCGCCGTAAAATGCCTTGAGGAAGGCAACCCCCAAGTTCTTGTCCATGCCCATGACCTCGCCCGTCGAGCGCATCTCCGGGCCCAACATGACTTCGGTGCCGGGAAACTTGTTGTATGGGAAGACGGGCGCCTTGACCGCGAAGTAGTCCAGCACCGGGCGACTGGTGAAGTTCAGCTCTTTGAGTGTTTTGCCACACATGACCTTCGCGGCGATCTTGGCGACCGGTATGCCGGTGGCTTTGGCGACGAAGGGCACGGTGCGTGAGGCGCGTGGGTTGACCTCGATAACGTAGAGCGTGTCTCTCTTGACGGCGTACTGAACGTTCATCAGGCCGATAACGCCAAGCTCGAGAGCCATCATTTCGGTGGCCTCACAGATCCTTGCCTGGATGTCGAGGCTAAGGGTGTGCGGCGGAAGCACGCAGGTCGAGTCACCCGAGTGAACGCCGGCCTCTTCAATGTGCTCCATGATGCCAGCGACGACCACGTCGGTTCCGTCGCAGATCGCGTCGACGTCAACTTCGATGGCGTCTTCAAGGAAGCGGTCGACAAGAATGGGGCGGTCGGGAGATGCTTGCACCGCTGTTGTCATGTAGCGATCGAGCGAGACGTCGTCATAGACGATCTCCATCGCGCGCCCGCCGAGCACGTACGAGGGGCGAACCAAAACAGGGTAGCCGATGCGGCGAGCGATCTCGAACGCCTCGCCCGGAGTTGACGCCATACCGTTTTCCGGTTGAAGCAGTCCGAGCTTGTCCAGCATCTCGCTGAACTGCTTGCGGTCCTCAGCGCGGTCGATGGAGGCGACGGAGGTTCCAATCAAGGGTGCCCCGGCGCGCTGGAGGCTCTCGGCCAAGTTGAGGGGTGTCTGCCCGCCAAACTGCACGATGATTCCCTTGGGCTTCACCGCGTCGACGATGTGCATAACATCCTCATGGGTGAGGGGCTCGAAGAAGAGCTGATCGGACGTGTCGAAGTCGGTAGAGACGGTCTCGGGGTTGGAGTTGACCATGATGGACTCCATGCCAAGCTCGCGCACCGCGAACGAGGCGTGGCAGCAGCAGTAGTCGAACTCGATACCTTGACCAATGCGGTTGGGCCCGCCGCCGAGGATCATGATCTTGTCTTTGCCGCTAGGTGCGACTTCGTTTTCTTCTTCCCAGGCGGAGTAGAAGTAAGGCGTGACCGCCTCGAACTCGGCGGCACAAGTGTCGACAGCCTTGAAAACCGGCTCCAAACCGTACTCGGTCCGAAGCGCGCGGATGCTTTCGGCTGTTGTTCCCGTTGCAATGGCGATCTGCGAGTCCAAGTAGCCGAGCTTCTTCGCGGTGTGCAGGAGCTCCTTGTCGAGGAGTGCACCGGCGAGCTCTTGCTCAAATTCCACCAGCTCGCGCATTGGGTTCAGGAACCACGGGTCGATTTTGGTGGCCTCGTGAATCTCCTCGGTGCTCCAACCGGCGCGATAGGCTTCGCGAATCGCAAGCAGGCGATCGCAGTTGGGAACGCGCAACAAGCGGCTGATCTCGCCGTGGTCGACATCGACACCACTGACAGCATCCGCTGCGCTCAGACCGAAGCCGAGCAGCCCTGTCTCAAGGCCGCGCAGAGCTTTCTGTAGGGCCTCTTTGAATGTGCGGCCAATACTCATCACCTCGCCGACGCTCTTCATTTGCGTGGTGAGGGTCGTGTCGGCGCCTTGGAACTTCTCAAATGCGAAGCGCGGGATTTTGACCACGGTGTAGTCGATCGACGGCTCGAAGCAAGCCGGTGTGACCTTCGTGATGTCGTTCTGGATCTCGTCGAGGGTGTAACCGACCGCGAGTTTGGCGGCGAACTTTGCGATCGGAAAGCCGGTGGCTTTCGAGGCGAGTGCCGAGGACCTGGAAACCCGTGGGTTCATCTCGATCACGATGATGCGCCCCGTTTCGGGGTGGATCGCGAACTGACAGTTGGAGCCGCCACACTCGACCCCGATCTCGCGCATGATCGCGATCGAGGCGTTGCGTAGGGCCTGATACTCGCGGTCCGTGAGGGTCTGCGAGGGCGCGACAGTTATGGAGTCGCCCGTGTGCACACCCATCGGGTCTAGGTTTTCGATCGAGCACACGATGACGACGTTGTCCGCCGAGTCGCGCATGACCTCCATCTCGAACTCCTTCCAACCCTTGAGGTACTCCTCAATAAGGACTTCGGTGTTCATGGAGAGGTCGAGGCCGCGAGCCACGATGCTCTCGAACTCCTCGATGTTAAAGGCGATACCACCGCCCGATCCACCCATGGTGAAGCCGGGCCTGATCACGCAGGGCAGACCGATCTCGGCCAATCCGCGGCGCGCATCCTCGATATTGTGGGCGACTCGTGAGCGAGCGACGCCCAGGTTGATCGCGGCCATAGCTGCGCGGAACTGGTCGCGATCCTCGGCTTTGCGGATGACGTGCGGAAGCGCGCCCAAGACGTCCACTCCAAATTTTTCAAGCACACCGGTGTCGTGCAGCTCGAGGGCGACGTTCAAGGCCGTTTGACCACCGAGGGTCGGCAGCAAGGCGCACGGGCGCTCCTTCTCAATGATCTTTGCGACGGCTTCGGCGGTGACTGGCTCGACGTAGGTCGCGTCGGCAATCTCCGGGTCCGTCATGATCGTGGCCGGGTTCGAATTTACCAGGACGACCCGATACCCCTCCTCTCGAAGCGCTTTGCAGGCTTGCGTTCCAGAATAATCGAATTCACAGGCTTGCCCGATTACGATCGGGCCACTACCAATGATAAGAATCGACTTGATGTCGTCGCGACGCGGCATGATTACTCGTCTGGAGAATCGGCGGAGGGGGGATAAAGGCGTCGCTCCGGAGGCTAATGTTTGAAGTAGCCCCTGAAGCTGGAGGATTTAACCACAACTGACCCTCTGCGTCGATGGCAAGCTGGCTTCATCCTTTAGCATCTGCCCAGGATTAGGCACTTAGGCCGTTTTCGCCTCCTATTCTTCCCGAAACCTAGCCCATGACGCGCCTCTTTCTAGCTTCCGCAATCGCCACCGTAGCTGTGATGCATTGGGTCGTCGGCCCAGACTCATCAGCGCCTGTCTTGCGTCCGAGGGCCCAGCTCACACTCTTTGGCGTCGAAATGGCTAGCGATGCGGGAGTCGGGGCTAGGGGGCCCCAGGGTGGGGCGGAGTGGGTGGAGACTTGGGAGTGGACACCTGGGGCCGAGCTGCCGTTTCGGCCCGTCCGGAAGCTGTGGGTGGCGAAAGCGGGGGGGGAGCGAGGTAGCAAGAATGCCGAGCTGGTCCGGCGAGGCTTGGGGGTCGGGCATTTGCCGCAAGGGGCCGGAGTGACCCCGGAGCGCCTGCGGGTGTTTGCGGAGGCCGCTAGCGAGGCGCAGAGGGCCGAGGCGGGGCTCTGGGGGACTCGGGATCTCGGCG